>WNGN01004161.1_pt1 | contig 14482 bp, 11 predicted proteins | sample 5400561 | NCBI WGS metagenome assembly WNGN01 (sample SAMN13153379, study PRJNA577476) | soil metagenome | isolation source: 115 cm soil or saprolite under Garry oak tree replicate 2 | place: USA:California | collected 2016-06-15
ACGCGGCCAGCCCGGTCGTGCTCTTCGATACCGTGATCGACGGCCAGCCGCGCAAGGGCATCGCCGAGGCCGGCCGGACCGGCTGGGTCTACATCCTGGATCGCACGAACGGCAAGCCGCTGATCGGCATCGAGGAGCGGCCGGTGCCGCAGGAGCCGCGGCAGAAGACGGCGAAGACGCAGCCGTACCCCAAGGGCGACGCGACCGTGCCGCAGTGTGCCGAGCCGATGCCGGCCTACGAGAAGGCCGGCTGCATCTTCGAGGTCTTCTGGGAAACGCCGGTGATCGTGCAGCCCTCGGGCCTGGGCGGAACGAACTGGTCGCCGGTGCCGTACAGCCCCGACACGGGCTACTTCTACGTCCCCGGGACCATCCGCACCGGCGCCTTCGCGCGCTACGGCGACACGTTCCGTGTCGGCCAGCGCTACGTCGGCGGCACGCAGGCGGCGCCGATCGGCACCCAGATGAGCGGCACGTTCACCGCGATCGACGGCAAGACGAACACGATCGCCTGGCAGCACAAGACGCCGTACCGCATCGGGGGTGGCGGCGGCTCGACGGTCACGGCCGGCGGCCTCGTGTTCCGTGGCGAGCCCGACGGCAACTTCCTCGCGATCGACGCGAAGACGGGTCAGGAGCTCTGGCGCTTCCAGACCGGCTTCGGCGCCGATGCGCCGCCCGTCATCTACGAGGCGGACGGCGAGCAGTTCGTCGTGATCGCTACGGGCGGCAATCAGCTGCAGGGCAGCGCCAACGGTGACGCGGTCTGGGCCTTCTCCTTGAAGGGACAGCTCGGGCCGCTGTGGCCGCCGCCTCCGCCGCCGACCGTCGCGGGGCCCGTCGGGCCGATCGCGACCGGCGTCGACACGATCAAGATGGGGGGCAACAACGTGGAGTACAGCTTCGTGCCGGCCCGCGTCCGGATCAAGGCGGGCAGCACGCTGAACTTCACGAACGTCGGCGACCTGCCGCACGGGGCGACGGCGTGGCAAGAGGGCAACTGGGATACCGGCGTGCTTCCGAACGGCCAGGCGAAGTCCATCACCTTCGCGAAGCCGGGGAACTACTACTACATCTGCACACCGCATCCCTGGATGTACGGGCAGGTCATCGTGGAGTAGGCCGGTGCGCGTGACGGAGGGCGCGCGGGTGGTGCCCATCGCCCTCGTCCTTGCTGTGTGCGTTCTCCGTCACGCGTCGTCGGCGGCAGCGGGCGAGCTGTCGCCGACGGTGGCGGGGACGTTGCAGCCCATGATCACGACGTCCGAGCTGGTCGTGGGCCGCAACCGATTCGCCTTCGGGCTGCTCAAGGACGGAAGCCTCCTCGCCGCCGGCGACGTCGCGCTCCGGGTGTACGACATCCGTGAGCCGGAGGCCCAGCTCGTCGCCGTGACGCCGGCCGTCTACCACGCGCTCGAGGTGATCGAGCAGGGCCGTCACATCCACTTCCACCCGGACGGCACGCGGCACGCGCACGACACGGCCACCGACGTGCGCGGAATCTACGTGGCGCAGCTGACGCTCGAGCGCCCAGGGCCCTGGGGCCTCGAGATCGTCGTCCGGCAGGCCAACGGCGCCGTCGAGGCGGCGCGTCTGAGCGTCGATGCGCTGCCGGTGCCGCGCAGCCCGATGCCGGGGACGCCGGCCCCACGCAGCCGCAATCTCATCGCCAGCGACGTGAGCGACCTGAGGCAGATCGATTCGAGTGAGCCACCCGATGCGCGGCTGCATCAGACCCGGATCGCGGATGCGATCCGCGAGGGTCGACCGCAGGTCATCGTCTTCGCGACGCCGAAATACTGCACCAGTCGGGTCTGTGGACCGGTCCTGGACGTCGTGCGCACGCTGATCCCCGCCTACGGTCGTCGCGTCGCCTTCGTTCATCAGGAGTCGAGGCGGTCCTGAGGCAGATGCTCCGGCCGTGAGCCCCTCAGCGGGCGTGCTCGCGCTTTCGCGCGACGACCGCCTGATTGACCATCAGCCTCGCCGCCCGTCCTCGCGCGAGGTACGCCTCGACCATTCTCGCCGCACCGTTGAGGCCGAGCTGAAATGGCCACGGATGGAAGCCGAGATGGACGAGGACCTCCAGGCCGGCCGCCGAGCAGACGTGTTCCAGGTGAGGCCAGGCGACGAAGTTCTCCAGTCCACGGAACGGCCTCAGCCTGAGGCGGCTTGCGGCTCGCACGACGCCCTGCCACGCGCGGTTGGGCGTGGTGAGCACCAGCAGGCCGTCCACTCTCAGGATGCGCGCGAGCTCTTCGACCGCGCGCACCGGGGCTTCGGTGTGCTCGAGCATCTCGCTGGAGATGACGACGTCGAAGCTTTCGTCGCGGAAGGCGAGGCGGCAGACGTCGGCCACGACGCCGTGGCTGCCCGCGCGGGCGATCGTCCGCGTGACCAGTCGCTCCCCGATATCGACGCTGACCACGGCCGCCCCCAACCCTGCGGCGGCTGCCGAGAACGGGCCGTAGCCGCACCCGGCATCCAGCGTCCGCTTGCCGACGAGCCGCGTCTGCCCCAGGCACTCGTCGAACACGACGCTCAGGCGCCGGTGCAAGTCGTCGGGATGGTCGAGGTCCTCGAAGCGGTCGGCGATGGACTCATAGAAGTGCTGGGGCGACTCGCGCGTCACGACTGGCTGTCGTCCCGGGGCCGTGGCGGCCGGTCCCCGGCGCTCCCGTGGACGGCCCGGACGAGGTAGACCGGGCGCCGCTTGACCTCTTGAAAAATGTAGCCGACGTAAATGCCGACCAACCCGACGGCGATCATGAGGGCGCCGCCGACGATCAGCACCATGAACATGAGCGAGCTCCAGCCCGGCACCAGCAGGTGCTGTCGTCCGGTGAGCCAGAAGCTGGTTACCCAGAGTGCCTCGGCGGCGGCCAGAACGAGGAAGCCCAGCCCGACCACGAGCGCGATCCCGATCGGCACGAGCGAAAACGAGAACATGGCGTCCGACGCCAGCCGCGCCATCCGGCTCAGCGAGTACTTCGCGTCTCCGCCGAGCCGCTCGCGCTCCGCGTACGGGAGCACGACCGTCTTGTATCCAGCCCAGGCGACCATGCCGCGCAGGAAGCGATGGTACTCGCGCATCTCGCGCAGGGCCTCGAGGACGGGTCGGGCCACGAGCCGGTAGTCGGCCGAGCCCGCGTTGATCGGCGTGTCGGCGATCGCGCTCAGCAGCCGGTAGAAGATCGTCGAGGTCCACCGCGTGAAGCGCGGCTGGTCCGCCGAGACGCGCTGGGTGAGAACCACCTCGTAGCCCGCCTGGTACAGGGCGACCATGTCGACGATCAGCTCGGGCGGATGCTGCCCGTCGCCGTCGAGCGTCACGACGGCGTCGCCCTCGGCTCGATCGAGCCCGGCTCGTCAGCGGTGTGGTCCACGGAGCCGTCGTTGACGTAGTAGATCCTGACATCGTGCTCGCGTCGCAACGGCGTCAGCACGTCCACCAGGCGCCGATGGAACTCGGCCACGACCTGTTCCTCGTTGTAGAGGGGGACGACGATGTCGATGGCGAGTCTGCGTTCCCCCGCTGTCATGTCGGCCTCTCGACGCGGCCGGCCGCCGGCCGCGCGAGCCGGTGGACCTGCCACCCGTACGAGAACGTCTGGCGGTAGATCACCCCGCGATCGCTCGGGCAGTAGGTGGCGTCGATGCGCGGGCTCACCGGCAGATGGCAGAGGAGTCGGTGGATCCCGAGCTCGAGGACCCGGGTGTGCCGCCCGGCCCGGTACACCAGGTCGCTGCGCCCGCTCAGGAGCGCGTTCATGGCGTTGTCGCCTCTCCCGTCCCGGTTGTGCGGGGCGATGCGCACGGTCGGCCGTGGTTGATCGGCCATTTCCGGCGTCGCCACGAACACGTCGGCCGATGACGGCGCGTCGGGTCCCGCGCGGGCGAGGGGTTCCACGACGACGTCGGGTCGTCGCTTGATCTCCGACAGGTGCATCGGCAGCTCGAAGAAGTACTCGTTCACCGGGGTGATGTTGAGGACGACGTGGCTGCGGCTCGGCAGGCTCGCCAGGAAATCGACCAGGTCCGCGTTCGCTCGGTCCACGGCAAGCTGGACCCGCGCGTCCGCCACCGCGTTCACGACCGCGGGAACCCAGAGCAGTCCGCTCGCCACGAGCACGGACCACGCCATGCGCCGTCTCGCGAGCGGATGCTCGGGGCCGCGCGCATACCAGAAGGCGCCGACGACCGTGCCGGCGAGCACGGCGGCCCCGAACGCAAACGGGAGCAGGTAGTACGCGAACGTCGCCGGCCACGGCAGGTAGACGGCGAGCCAGCCGGCCATCCAGACGCACGCGTACAGGATCGGTCGACGCCAGGCCGGCCGGCCGCCGACCCGAGAGAGGAGGGCGACCGCCAGCAGCGGCAGAAGGAACGCGAAGTCCCGGACAATCCGGGCGGAGATCCGAAACACCGCGGCACCGACGACTCCGCTGTGGAGCGCGTACGCCCGCGTGTACGTTCCCTCCGCGAGCCCGAGCGGTGCGTAAGACCATCGCAGCGCGATGAACGTCGCCGCCGCGACCAGGTTGATCACGACGTAGGTGGTCGCGAAGCGCGCCCAGGTTTCCCGTTTCTCGGTCGACCGCCGCTCGATCGCGAGCCAGCCCACGGAGACCAGGACGAGGACGAGGCTCGTCTCCTTCGTCGCATGGGCGAGCAGCAACGTGACGGCGGCCAGCGTGAGCAGTCCCGCCCGTCTCACCGATCGCGCCGCGCTCGCGGCGGCCGCGGTCGCGAGGAGCGACAGGCCGATCCACGTCATCTGCAGCGGTTCGGCCTTCGAGAGGGTGTAGAAGCTCTCGATCGCCGGCCCGGAGAGCGCGAACAGCAGCGCCGCGACCGACGCCTGCAGGCGCGTCCCCCCGCTCGATCGCACCAGTCGAGCGAGCATCGCGAGGACGCCGGCGAACAGCAGGACATTGACCGTGAAGAAGGCGAGCGGCCGAACGCCGACGATGCCAAAGATGACCGAGTAGACGAGCCAGTAGGCCGGGAAGAACCGGCCCGTCTCGGGGATGAGGTGGAGCACGCTCGACCACCGGCCGATCACCTCACGTCCCGTCTGCAGCGTCAGGCCGTCGTCGAGGAGTCCGAACTGCGGTGAAGCCAGCCTGGGCAGCATGACGAGCACGGCCAGGGCCACGGGGCCGAGCATCCACACGATTGACCGGTCCCTCATCGGCTCATGATCCAGTCCCAGTGCTGGTCGGCTCGCTCGAGCACTCTCGGGACATCTTCGCGGAGCAGCAAGCCCGCCGCCACGAGTGACTCGGCCGCTCGAGCCGCCGTCGCACGGTACTCGCGCTTGTCCGCATAGCGGCGCTCGAGGCTCAGCCGGCTGTCGCTCCAGCGCTGGCGCTCGGTGTCGGTCCGCGGCAGCGGGACGTAGGTGCCGAGGAAGTCGACCAGCTCCGCGGCGTCGCTTCCGTGGCCCCCGCGGAGCTGCCAGGGCGTGTAGGTGGCCAGCGGCGCCAGAAGCTCGACGCCTCGCACCCCGGCCACCTCGTTGCCGTCGGCGTCGACCTGCGAGACCAGCGCGGGGAACGGCGCCCCGATCCCGGGCGGCTCCCGCATGATGATGCCGGCGGCCCAGCGCGGACCGTAGTCGACGCGGTGGGCCTGGTGGATCACGCTCGGGGCTCTCACATCGGGGATCCGCGGGAACTTGAGCGCGTCGATGGAGACGAGCGTCCCCGCCGCGAGGGTGGGATAGACGCTCGCCGGAGGCGTGCGGCCGTCCACCACCCACTCGACGAGACGCGCCAGAAGGGCGCGCAGCGTCACCTGAAAGTCGAGCGGGTTGCCGCGATACGCGCGGCCGGCGCGCTCCGATGTCGTCGGCGGGAAGCCGCCGATGAAGTGCTGGCCGCCGGCGAGATGGTAGATGCGCTCGTTGGGCAGTGGCGTCACGTCGACCCGCCCGTCGGGTGAGGTATGAATCAGCGAGGCGGCCCGTCCCCAGTACTCGTACCCGGTGTTCGTGACGACGATCTTCGGCCACTGATCCGGGCGGTCCGCCGATCGCGCGAGGAGCCCGTCCGCGATGCCCGTCTCGGGATCGGTCTGCGTCCGGCTCGTGAACGGGAAGAGGTCCGTGGGATAGAAGAACGCCGAGAAGCGGTGGGCGTCACGCGAGGGCTGCGCGAAGCGATGGTTGAAGCTCCCGCGCCCCGCGCCGGCGGTGTGAACGAGCAGCCCGTCGAAGACTTTCCGGCCGGCCTCGTCGGTGTTGAACCCCTGGTACAGGAAGTGGCGCAGGAAACGCCCGCTCTGCGAGATGCCGGCGCCGATGGCCGCCGTGACCGGAAATTCCGACCGGGAATCGTAGCGGGCCCATGAGATGACGTCGCGCACGGCGGCCAAGCCGATCCCGACGACGACCGGATCCCGCGCCCGATAGACGAGCTCGTAAATCTTGCCGCGCTGGAAGCCGCCGGCGAGATGGATGTGCGTCGGGTCGTCCACGAGCCGACCGTCGTCCAGCCGGGCGAAGCGCCACCGGTCGCGCGGGACGATCTCTCTGGGTCCGAGCCGGGCGGAGCGTACCGTCAGCACGTTGTCCGCATGCCGGGGGTCGGCCACCGGATAGGCCACGTGGTCGCGATGGGCGAGCGGCAATGTCGTGGTCGGTCGCTCGACCGTCCAATCGCTGCGCACGAGCCCCTCGATCGGACCGTCGGCGTCGCGCGCGATCGGCGCGCGGAGCCGCAGCAACCCCGGCTGGCGGGGCACGTCGAACTGCCAGCCGACCCAGATGAGCGTGAGATGCAGGCGCATCAGGAGTCGATCGCCGAAGTCCTCGGCCGTCGAGGGGTCGAGGCTCCAGGTCGCGCGATTGAAGTAGGGGAGCAAGGCCTTGCCGCCACGGTTGCTCACTTCGAGCAGCGCCGTCGATCCTCGCGCAGGCGGACGGCGGGGCCGCAACACCATGAAGTCCGCCGAGGCCTCCACGCGGCCGCGCGCGTTGCGGGGCGCGCGGTCGAGATCCACGATGGCCGCATTGGCCGGATGCGCCGGGTCCAGCTCCAGCTCGACGGTCCCACCGAGCTTTTCGTAGTCGCCGCCCAGGACCTCCTCACGCGTGCTCACGACGAGCCGCCGGACCTCGGCATTCGCGGTGCCGGCCGCCGCGAGGATGACAACGACGACGGCGAGCGCGAGTCGCGAGCTGCGCGACGGCCTGAGGGTCATCGGGGCGCGTAGCTCACGCGGTGGATACGATCCGCGTGATCGTCGGAGACGTAGAGGCTGCCGTCACGCCCGAGCACCAGGTCCACCGGCCGGCCGAGCACGCGGTCGCGGTGGCGCCAGCCGGTCGAGAAGTCCTCGACCCCGGCGGCGTGTCCGTGGCGGAAGCGGACCCGGGCGATCTTGTACCCGGAGGGCGGCAGCCCGGCCCTCGAGCCGTGGAGGGCGACGAAGAGATCGCCGGAGTACGCCGACGGGAACTGCCCGCCGGTGTAGAACACGAGACCGAGCGGTGCGGCGTGCGGCGGCAGCTCCAGACTGGGCAGCGTCATCGCTTGACAGCCCCCCGCGCCCGCGAAGGTCGGATCGCGCAAGAACGTGCGGCGCTCCGCGAAGCACCGCGGCCAGCCGTACACCGCGCCGTGGCGGACCTCCGTCACGTAGTCGGGCGGCGCCCCACCGTCGGGCCAGTCGCGCTCGTTCACCGTGGTCCACAGGGCGGCCGTGGTCGGGTGAAACGCCAGGCCCACCGGGTTGCGCAGCCCGGTGGCGAAGAGCTGTTCGCCGGAGCCGTCGGCGTTGTAGCGAACGATCGCGGCGCGGCGTGGGTCGCGCTCCTGGCAGATATCGCACGACGAGCCGATCCCGACGTAGAGCTTGTCGTCGGGGCCGAAGGTGATGGACCGCGTCCAGTGATGCGCGCCGTGTGGCAGGCCGCGGACCACGATGGTCGGCTCGACCGCCGTGTGCGTCCCGGCGTGATACCGGTATCGCACGATGCGGCCGGTCTCCGCGACGTACAGGTAGCCGCGTCTGAAAGCCAACCCGTGCGGGCGATCGAGGTCCTTGAGAATCGTGACCACCTCCGTCGGGCGGCCGGCGCCGCGGCCGGCAGGCAGCGCCAGGACCCGCCCCCGGGACGAGATCGACACGACCAGCACGCCTTCGGAATCGACGGCGAGGGCCCGGGCGCCACCGACGTTCTCGGCGAAGACGTCGATGCGAAAGCCGGCGGGCACGGTGATCTCGCCCGCGTCGGCCACGCCGACGCTCAGCAACGCGAGCACCGCGCAGACTCGCCACGTCGTGATGGTCTGTACCGTAGCGCCGAACCACCGCCGAGGGCAACCGTCGCGAGTCCGTTGCCCACGAGCGCCGGCCCGCTTACGATCGTCCGGACTTCCGATGCGTCGCCTGGTGCTCGTCATTCAGCTCATCACGCTGTCCACGGCCTCAGCGGCCGCCGCCCAGGAGCCTGACGAGCCTCTCGCTCGCCTTCCCCCGGTCCGCGTGACAGCGCCGGCGCCCGTCGACGTGCTGGCGCGCCCCACGACGCCGAGCCGCATCGACACCGTCGCCCCGGGCGACATCACGGCGCCGAAGGCCTCGGTGCTGCCGGATGTGCTCGAGCGCCTTCCCGGGGTCACCCTGCAGAACGAGCAGGGCAATCGCTTCCAGCCGAGCCTGACGCTTCGAGGGTTCACGGCGTCCCCGGTGACCGGGCTGCCCCAGGGCTTGAGCGTCTTCCTCGACGGGGTCCGCCTCAACGAGCCGACCGTCGACGAGGTGAATTTCGACCTGATTCCACTCGACGACGTCGAGCGCATCGAGGTGATCCGCGGCCCCTCGGCCCTGTTCGGGCGCAACACGCTCGGCGGCGCCATCAATCTCGTCACGCGCCGGGGTGGCGACGCTCGTGAGATCGTTCCGACGATCGCGGTGGGCAGCTTCGGCCGGCAGGAGTACCGTCTCCGGGCCAGCGGCTCCGCGCGGCCGTTCGACTACACCGCGTCGCTGACCCAGCTGCTGGACGACGGATACCGCGACGCGAGCCCGGCCCGCGTCTCGCGCGCCTTCGGCAAGCTCGGCCTCGGCCTGTCCGGAACCGACGCCACGCTCTCGTACCAGTACAGCAACGATCGCCTCAAGCAGGCCGGCTCGCTGCCGGAGAGCGAGGCCCGTCGTCATCCCCGCCGGAACTTCACCGCGGGCGACTTCTTCAACCCCGAGCTCCATCAGGCGATCGTCAACGCCGAGCAAGCGATCGACGAGAAGATGTCGGTCCGGCTCAACGCCTTCGTCAGGGCGCTGACCAGCGAGCAGTTCAACGTCAACCTGCTCGGGTCCAACAGTCGCCTCCACACGGACACGCGCTCCACGGGCGGGACCGCGCAGGCGACCTATCGAGCCGACGTCTTCGGGCGTCCCAACGTGCTCCTGGCCGGCGTCGACTACGTGCGCAGCGACGTGGCGACGCGGACGCTCCTGGAGGCGGGCGATCAACCGGGCGCCGTCGACTCCAGTCTCGCCGACACCCAGGACGCGATCGGCGTCTACGCGCAGGATGCGCTGACCATTCTCCGCGACCTGCCGATCCGCGGATCGAGCGTGGTCGTCACCGTCGCCGGACGCTGGGACCGGGTCCGCCACTCGATCGAGGACCGTCTCGGAGGACCGAGCGGCGGAGTCCACGCGTTTCAGCGGCTGAATCCGCGGGCGGGCGTCAACCTGAACGTGAGCGATCGGCTCGCGCTGTACGCCAGCTACTCCGAAGGCTTTCGCGCGCCCGCCTTCCTGGAGCTGACCTGTGCCGGGCCCGGGGCCGTGTGTCCGGGCCTGCAGGCCGGTGTCGCCGCCGATCCGCCGCTGCATGCCGTGACGGCCAGGAGCTACGAGGTCGGTGTGAGCGCCCGCCCATTCGCGTGGCTGGAGGTCGACGGCTCGGCGTTTCGCACGGACCTGAGCGACGACATCTTCTCGGTGGCACCGACCGGGACGACCGGCGTCTTCTTCCAGAACGTCGGCCGCACCCGGCGGGAGGGGATCGAGCTCGCGCTCCGGGCTCGCGCGACGTCGAGCCTCAACGGATACCTGAACTACACCTTCACGCGGGCCACCTTCCAGGATTCCGCCGAGCTCGCCACGCCGCTGCCACCGGGGGTCGAAACGGTGCGCCCCGGCGACTCGCTCGCCCTCGTGCCGCGCCACCGGATCAACGCGGGCGCCGCGTATCACCCCTGGCCGTGGGCGACGCTCTCGCTCGACGTGCGCTACGTGAGCTCGCAGTTCCTGCGCGGCGACGAGGTCAACCGGCAGCGGCCGTTGGCGGACTATGTGGTCGTCGGCGCCGGAGCCTCGGCGCGGATTCGGCAGGTCGAGATCTTCGCGCGCGTCAACAACCTGCTCGACGCCCGCTACGAGACGTTCGGGACGTTCGCGGTGAACGGACGCGAGCCCGGCAACCCGGTCCAGCGATTCCTGACGCCGGCGCCGCCGATCAATTTCCTCGTCGGCGCCGAGTGCATCTTCTAGGGTGGGGGGCCCTTCGAGGCCCCCCAGGTCACTAGTGGCGGGCGGAGTCCGTCGCGAGCTGCTTGATGTAGCGCGCGATGGCGCGGATGTCGTCCTCGCCGATCAGGCCCTTCCACGGTGTCATGCCGGTGCCGGGCCGCCCGGTCTGGACGACTCGAACGAAGTCCGCCTCGCTGCCCTTGAACGCCTGGAGATTCGAGGCGGCCGGGGTTCCCTTGGCGTCGGTGCCATGGCATTGCGAGCACTGCGTGAGGAACGTCGACCGCGCGGCGCGAAGCTCCGGGCTCAGGGTCGCCCCCGGCGGCCGAGCCTGGGCCAGCGTGATCCCGTAGCGTGCGAGGATGGCCGGGAGCGTCGTGGCCGCCAGCTGCTGGATGGCGCGGTCCACCGACGCCTTGAGGTCCAGATCCGCTTTGCGGACGGCGGCGCCGATCTGGAGATCGCGACCGGGATCGCCGATCTCGGTCGCGACGAAGCCGGCGTTCCGCGTGACGAACCAGCCCGCGAGCGGCGATTCCATCACCACCGCATCCACCTCGCCCCTGAGAAGCGCCTCGAACGTCTCGTCGGGCGTCACGTAGACTTTGCGGTTGTATCCGCGCCCGTAGACCAGCTGATCGCTGAGCGTCATCGCCTGGACGCCGACGACCCTGGATTTGAGATCCTCGAGCGAGCGGACGCCGCCGACACTCGAGGCGACCACGACCTGGCGCATGACATAGTACGGCGCGGACAGGCTCAGCCGGGGCTTGTCGTCCATGAAGCCCGCGGTGATGGGAAAGCCCATGACGAGGTCGCACCGACGCTCGTAGAGCTGCCGGAGCACGATGATCTCCCGCGCGGTGGGAACCCAGTGGACCGTCAGCTCCGCCTCGAGCGCCGCCGCGATGGCGCGGGCGATCTCGACCTCGAAGCCCGGCTCCCCGGCGTCCCGACTGGAGAACGGCAAGTTCGACGGATCCGCGCACAGCCGGAGCCGCCGAACCTCGCCGGCGCTGCTCGTGGTCGCGATCAGGACGATCGCGACCACGAGCCACCACAGTATTCTCACTCGCTCAGTCCGAAGACGACGACGACGTCACTGAAGTTCAGCCTGGTGGCGTGAGTCCACTTGGGCTCCTTGCCGAACCACACCTGGGACCGGACGGTCCCGCCCGCCGCCACCGCGATGTACTGCTTGCCGTCGACCGCATAGCTGATGATCCCACCCGACTGCGGGGTGCCGAGGCTGAAGGACCACAGCTCCTGCCCGCTCTTGGCGTCGAGGGCGACGACCCTGCCCTCGGCGGTGCCCTGGAACACGAGGTCGCCGGCGGTGGCCAGGGTGTGGCTGATGAGCGGCGTCCGGTTGTTCCATTCCCAGAGCACCTTGTTCTGGTTCACGTCGAAGGCCCGCAACACCCCGGCGTGCTCCGTCTTGCTGAAGTGCTCCGTGGTGTTGCCGGTGAAGAGCTGGCCCTTCTTGTAGGTCAGATCCGGCACGTAGCCGTATTTCATGCAGAACTCGTTCGACGGGATGTAGAGCAACCCGGTCCTGGGGTTGTAGACCTTGGGCTGCCACCCGGTTCCTCCGAGCAGCGACGGACACACTTCGACCGGAGGCCCACCCATCGTCGGCCGGAGCCCGGGCGTCTCCACGCCCTTGCCCGTCACCGGATCCGGCGCGCCCCAGTTCAGTGACTTGACGAACGGGACCGCGGAGAGGAACTTCCCCGTGATCCGGTCGAGCGTGTACACGTACCCGAGCTTGTTCGCCGTGACGACGGCCTTCTGGGTCTGTCCGTTCCGCACGACGTCGATGACGTGGTGCTCCGCCACCGTGTCGTAGTCCCAGGGCTCGTTGGCCAGGTACTGGTGGAACCACTTCATCTTGCCGGTGTCGACGTCGAGCGCCACCGCGGACATGGTGTAGAGGTTGTCGCCCTTGCGCATGTCGGCGATCCAGGGAGCCGGGTTGCCGGTGCCGACGTAGAGGAGGTTGGTGGCGGGATCGTAGGTGCCGGTGTGCCAGACGGCGCCGCCGCCGATCTTCCACGTGTCCGCGGCCCACGTCTCGCTGCCCCGCTCGCCGGCGGCGGGGATCGAGTACCAGCGCCACTGGCTCTTCCCGGTGTCGGCGTCGAAGGCCTCGACGAAGCCGCGCGGGCCCATCTCACCGGGCCCGGCGATGCCGACGACGACCTTACCCTTGATGACCAGGGGCGCCTGGGAGACGAAGTATCCGTCGGCGTAGTCGGCGATCTTCGTCTCCCACGCCGGCTTGCCGGTCTTGGCGTCGAGGGCGACGAGATGGGCATCCAGCGTGCCGAAGATGACCTTGTCCTTGTAGAGGGCGACGCCGCGATTGTGCGGGATCAGGCGAACGAGCGCGCCGACGTCCTCGGCCGTCCGACGATCGTACTTCCACAGGAGCTCCCCGGTCGCCGCGTTCACGGCATGCACCCGGTTGAACGCGAGCGACGTCGAGGTCGTGAACATCACCCCATCGTTGACGACGGGCGTCATCTGCTGATCGCCGACGGTGCCGCCGGCGAAGATCCACTTCGGCACCAGCTTCTTGATGTTGGCGGCGCTGATCTGGTCGAGCGGGCTGAAGCGCCAGCCCGCGTACGTGCGGTTGTACATGAGCCAGTTGCCGGCGTCGCGCTCCGCGTTCAAGGCTCGCTGTTCTGACCATCTGACTTGCCTCCGTTCACCTGCGACGTTACGGCGGCGGTCGTGACGCAAGAGCCTGGCGATTCCTCTCACCTCCTCCGGATCATCCCCATCGCTTGAACAGTCCGAACAGCCACTGGCCGAGCAGGCCCATGACCGGCGGCAGCAGCACGCCGGGCACGAAGCGCGCGAGGGTGAGGGGCCAGCCGAGCAGCGGCGCCTCGTAGGTCAGCGTGCGGATGGGGCTCACGAGCGTTTTGGCGGTCAGGAGCGTGATGAGCGGCGCCGGCGCGGCCCCATGGCGGAAGAGGTCGGCCGCGATCGGGAACAGCACGTAGGGCCCCCCCGGCATGACCAGACCGGCGGCCCAGCCGATGAGGATCCCGTGGCCGACGCGCTCGGGGCCGAGCCAGCGCGACAGCACGGGCTGCGGGAGGAGAACCTCGATCAGCCCCGCGAGGACGAAGCCGAGCGCCAGCTCGATCCACACGCTGCGCACGAGCCGCGCGCTGGCGGCGAGGCCGCGCAGCGGCAGAGTGACATCGCGCGCGAAGGCGACGGCGACCGCGGCTCCGACCAGCGCCAGGAGGATCCAGAAGCTCGCGTCCATGCGACGACGCCGCTTCACGCGCGCTCGGCCACGCGGGCCGTTCGATACGTGAGGCTGGCCGCCGGCTCCAGCGCCTGGGCCCGAGCCGCCTCGACGAGGGCGTGGGCCGGCGCCAGCGAGCACGCGGGGTCGGTGGCGGCCGCGTCACCGGTGAGGTGGTACGCCTGGCAGCGACACCCGCCGAAGTCGACCGCGCGGCGATCGCAGCTGCGGCAGGGCTCCGGCATCCACGCCTCGCCACGGAAGGCGCCGAAGGCGGTGGAGTGCCGCCAGATCTCGGCGAGCGGCCGCGCGCGCGCGTTGTCGAACGTGAGGCCCGGGAGGGTGTGGGCGGCGTGGCACGGCAACACCAATCCATCGGGCGCCACGACCAGGAAGCGGCGTCCCCACCCGTCCATGCACGCCTTCGGGAACTCCGCGTAGTAGTCGGGCGTGACGAACAGGACCTCCATGCGTCCCTGCAGACGGCGCCGCGCCGCGCGCGCGACGTCGCGCGCGGCGTCGAGCTGCTCGCGCGTGGGCAAGAGGGTCCGCCGGTTCACGAGGGCCCAGCCGAGGTATTGCGTGTTGGCGAGCTCGAGTCGATCGGCGGCGAGCGATTCGGCGAGCGCGATGACGGCGGCGACGCGATCGAGGTTGTCGCGGTGCAGGACCACATTGAGCGTGAGCGGGAATCCGAGCTCCTTCACCCAGCGGGCGACC
>WNGN01002432.1_pt1 | contig 14480 bp, 15 predicted proteins | sample 5400561 | NCBI WGS metagenome assembly WNGN01 (sample SAMN13153379, study PRJNA577476) | soil metagenome | isolation source: 115 cm soil or saprolite under Garry oak tree replicate 2 | place: USA:California | collected 2016-06-15
AACGCTTCGGAGCCGCGAAAGTTCCCGGTAAATCCGCGACGCACGAACTAGCTTATACAAATAAACTAATAAGTTATGACACCCGGAATGGGTGGTGTCCCCGACAGGATTTGAACCTGTGCTCCCGGCTCCGGAGGCCGGTGCTCTATCCGGGCTGAGCTACGGGGACACGGCGGAACTCGATTATAGGCACGTCGCGATCTCGGCAGTCAGCGCTTCGCGACCTACCTTACGGATTCCGTTACAGGCGTGACCCCCCTGATTGACGGCCGTCCATAAGCTGGCATCAGGACAGGCCGATGTGGAGCGAGCCGCCTGTTCAGGAGGTGGGACCGTGCGGCGTTTTCTCACGCCTTGGATTCTCTTGGTCATCGCTTCGGCCGTGCTTTCCTGCGCCGAAGTCTGGCCGAACCCCATGTAGACTGGTCGATTTCACTGTCAAGTCTAGATTGCTAGACTGTAGGTTGTGCTTACCAAGCGGCGCCCGGGGCGTCCGACGGCGGATGACCCCGGAGCGCCGAGTCCGCTCGGGCGTCGGATTCGTCAGGCACGGCAGGAGCTGGGCCTCAGCCTTGCCGCGGTGGCCGGCAGCGACTTTAGCCGAGCCTTCCTCAACCAGGTCGAGCTAGGTCGCGCCCAACCCTCCACGCAAAACCTGCGAATCATCGCGCGCCGCCTGCAGCGGCCAATCGATTACTTCCTCGAAGAGCCAGGCGACTCCGCCGCCGCCCTCGAGCTTGCCCTCGCGGAAGCCGAAATGAGTCTGCTCCACGGCGAGGGATCTCGTGCCGAGTCCCTCGTCACGCGGATCCTGATGAGGACGATCCCGATCGAGTTGCGGACGCGCGCCCAGCTGACGCTCGCGGTCGCCCTGATGAAGCAAGGGCGGGCACAGGATGCGAGGCCGGTCCTCGAGGAGGCGATCGTCGCCGCCCAGCGTGCGAACTGGCATCAGCTCCTGGTCGAGCTGTACGACCGCCTGGGCAGTGTCCATTACCTACTTCGCCGGCCGCACGCCGCCGGCCAGTGGTTCGACCAGGCGCTGGAGCGCTACGAGTCGTCCGGCGTCGCCGACCCCGTGTTGAAGGCGCGCGTGCTCGGCCATCGAGCCAATCTCCACTACGTGGCTGGCCAGCCGATCGAAGCCATCGCCGCCTATGAATCGGCGATCGCGGCGGCCGCGCAGATCCTCGACATGCCGGCGCTGGCCGGCATCTACGAGGGCCTCGCCCTCTCCTTTCAGCAGACCGGCCAGTACGCGCGGGCACTCTCCTATGCCCAGAAGGGCCTGCGGATCTTCGAGACACTCCGTGATGTCCGCATGACCGGACAGCTCCGCCTCAACATGGGCGACATGCTGCTGCAGCAGGGCCGCGTGGCGGAAGCCGAGCGGCTCTTCAGCGATGGCGCCGAGCACCTCCAGCGGATCGGCGATCGCGAGCTAGTGCCGCACCTGGTCGCCGGTATGGCTGAGTCCGCTCTCGAGGCGAGTCAGGTGGAGCGCGCGAGCGAACTCATCGAGGAGGCTATCGACCTGTCCACCCGCTCGAGCGACCCGCTGGCAACCGTCGCGGTTCACCGCGTGGCGGGACGGGTTGCCCACGTGGCCGGCCGGCGCGACTCGGCGCACCGCCACTTCGAGCGGGCTCTCGAGGTCGCGTTGACCATTGATAACCCCGACCTGCGGGCGCGGGTCACCTACGATTTTGCGCGCGTGCTCGAGGCCGAAGGCGATAGCGCGCAGGCGGCGCTGCGTTTTCGCCAGGCTTACGAGGCCGGGCGCGCCGATGGCAGGCGCCCCGCTGCTGTAAGTGAACTCGAAGCTTGAGTAAGTAGGACTTGACACCCCCTGGGCATTTGTCCGATAATGACGGCCACGGAAGGTGACAACGTTCGTCGTGAACGATCCCCCCGCCACCCTCCGCAAAGAACACGTCAAAAGTTTTGTCCGTGTCGCGTTCTGCGATAGACTGGTCACACACAGTCAAGGGGGATCCAGTGGACGGGTACTCGCGAAAGGTTGGAGCCAGGCTGCGTAGTCTGCGAAAGCAGCGCGGCTTGACGCTCCAGCAGGTCGAAGTCCTTTCGAATAAGCGCCTCAAGGGGTCGCTACTGGCCGCCTATGAGCGCGGTGACCGGAATATCTCGGTTACCCGCCTGCACCAGATCGCGACTCTCTACAGCGTCCCCGTCAACCAACTCCTGCCCGAGGAAATCGAGGGCGTGGGCGAGCCCGCGCTGCCGCCCAAGCTGGCCATCGACCTCGGCCAACTGCAGGGACTTCCCGAGCGGCAGGGGTCCGTCCTTTCCCGCCACGTGGCACGTCTGCAGCAGCAACGGCAGGATTTCAACACCCCGGTCGTGACGTTCCGCGCCGACGACCTGGAGCAACTGGCCGCCGCCTACAAGACGACGCCGGAGATGCTGCGCCGCTCGTTGCACGAGTGGGGCGTCTTTCGGTCCGGCCAGGCGCCGGCCGAACGCCCGGAAGTGGAGCGCCAGCCTCCCGCCGAGTCGGAAGCGGAGAGCTAGAAGGGGATCTCGCCCTGGGGTGTCCCAGGAGGTTCGCCACGCTCGGCTCGCAGCTCCGCCACCGTCGCCGGGTGCGGCGGCTCCTCGACGTCCGGTTCCTCTCTGACCGGCAGACTCTCGATCCGCTGCCGGGCTTCCTCCAGTTTTCGTTCGCAGAGCTGTAAGTAGTCGCGCCCGCGGGCGACGGCCGCGATCGCCTCTTCCAGGCTCAGCCTGCCTTCCTCGAGAGCGTGGAGGGTTGCGTCGAGTTGCGCCAGCGCCTGCTCATAGGTCAGCGTTTCGTCGAGGCTCATGGCACGGTCTCGTCCACGGTGGCCGCCAGGCGGCCGGCGGAGAGCAGCACCTTGATGGGCTGACCCTTGCGGGCCTGTTCGGCGCTATGGATGATGCCACCCCCGCCGGCGTCCAGCGTGATGCTGTAGCCGCGCTTGAGCGTCTGCTCGGGGGCGAGGGAGCTGAGCCGCGCCCCGCGGCTCTGCAGGCCGGTGGTTCGCTCCCGCAGTCCGCGAACCGCCAGCGCGACCAGCCGCTCGCGCAGACCGTCCTTCCCGAGGCGGGCGTTCTCGATGCGCAGGGCAATCATCTGCCGGCTCCGCGCAAGCCGCCGGCGGCATTCCTCCAGGGCTCGTTCGCGCTGCCGGAGCACCTCGCGCGGATCGCGCTGGCGCAGCATCCCTTCCAGGTGGCCCAGGCGTTCGCGCCGCCGCGTATGGAGATCGAGGGCGAGGCGATCGAGCGACTGGCGGCGTCGCTGGAGCTGGTGCGAGGGGGCGATCAGGGCGGTGAGCCCGGCGCGCTGTAGCCGCTGTCCACGCTCGCCCAGCTGCCGGAGCAGGTCGCGCTTGTTGGGCACCACGATCTCGGCGGCCGCCGTGGGGGTCCGGGCCTCCCGGTCCGCGACCAGGTCGGCGAGCGTGCGGTCGGAGGTGTGGCCCAGGGCGGTGACCACCGGGATTCGCATCGCCTGGATGGCGCGCACCACCGCCTCCTGGTTGAAGGCCATCAGCTCCTCGAAGCTGCCGCCACCACGGGCGACGATGACGACGTCGGCCACCTGGTCCTCGTCGCATTGCCGCAAGGCAGCCACCAGGCTACGCTGCGAGGCCGTTCCCTGCACACGCGCCGGGTAGAGGACCAGCCGGCTGTTCGGAAACCGCTCCCAGATCGTCTGTTGCAAGTCATGAATCACCGCCCCACTCGGAGAAGTGATCAACGCGATGCAGCGCGGAAGAAACGGGAGAGCCCGCTTGCGCTCGGGCGTAAATGCGCCCTCCGCCTCGAGGCGGCGCTTGAGCTGCTCGATCGCCGCCCGCAGCTTGCCGGCCCCGTCGTAATCGAGTCGGCTCACCACCAGGTTCACCCGCCCGTACTGGGCGTGATAGTCGACCTGGCAGGTGACCACCAGCTCCTGCCCGTTTTCCGGCAGAAATGGGAGACGGCGGGCCGTGCTGCTGAAGATCACCGCCCCCACGGCGGCCGCCGCGTCTTTGAGCGTGAACCACACATGACCTCCGCGCAAGGTCGTGCCGCTGACCTCTCCCTTGACGACCACGCTCTGGAAGCGCGCCGCGAGCAGATCGTGAATGCGGGTATTGAGCTCGAGTACGGTGAGCGGCTTGATCGCATCCTGGGGTTGGACCGCCATCAGGGAACCACTTCCGCGAGGTCCGAGTCGCGCCGGTAGAGGGCCCGCTCGACCGCCGCGCGCAATGCCTCCACCTGCCGGGAGTCGTCGGTGAAGACCCGCACCAGCGTGGTGCGGATGGGCAGGCGCCGGAACAACTCGGCGACGGCACTCCGCTCCACCGCCCGGTTGACCGGGTTGTAGATGTTGACCGGGAATGGATCCGTGAACGGGTTCTGCGGCCGTGGATCGACCGACGCCAGGTCCACCTCAAAGTGGACGCCCTTGAGCGACGCCGGCAGCGCCTCACGGATGCGGCGGACATAGTCGGACGGTTGGGGGTAGAGCAAGGCGTCGGGCAGGTTGGAGAACTCGTAGTAGTCCTCGAAGATCAGCCGCCATTTGAGCTCGCGTCGGACGATCCGGCCCCACTCGTGGGAGAGCTCGGCGGCGCGGCCACCCTCGTGGCGCCAGCGGTCCACGGTGTCGATCAGCGACCAATCCGTCAGCTCCCGGTAATGGTCGAGGTGGTCGAGCGGGTTGCCGGGAAGGATGCGATCGATGGTCTCCCGAAAGATCTCGCGCATATGGAGGTCGATCCGACGCACGGTGCGGTGGTAATAGATGTTGTTGTAGAGGTAGAGGCGCGCGTTCAGGAAGAGGAGCAACGCCTGGGTTCCATGCTGGTGGAGCAGCATCCCCTCGGGCCCGAGAAAGGAGTAGTGCATCAGCCGCTCGACATCGACCGGCCCTACCTTGACGCCGCACATGTAGGCATCCCGCGGGACATAGTCGAGGTTGTCCGCCGTGTACATGCCGTTCAGCACCGGCTTGAGCGCGCGCACCCAGGCCGGGGCGGATACGCCGGGCAGGTCGGGCTCAGCGATCAGGTCCGCGATCCAGCGCGGATCGATGCGCTCCCCGGGCGCGAACGGGCCTGAGGGACTGGCGTTCAGGGCGCTGATGATCGAGGCCAGCTCGCCCCCGATCAGGGCGCGACCGATCACCTCGTGGTCGATCGAAAAGCGATCGAGGTAGTTCTGGTCGAAGAAATGACCGAAGGGGCCGTGGCCCACGTCGTGCAGCAGCCCCGCCACGCGCAACGTCTCTTCCACACAGGCGAGTGAGGGCACATCCCCCACCACGGCGGTCAGATTGGGATAAAGCCGGCGGGCCCATTCGCCGCTGAGATGCATGGCACCCAGCGCATGCTGGAAGCGCGAGTGCTCCCCGCCGGGGAAGACCCACCATGCCGACTGCAGCTGGTGGATGCGGCGCAGTCGCTGCAGCCACGGGTGATCGAGCAGGTCCTGCTCCGCGGCAACACTGTCGCCGTGGATGCGTTTCGTGATCTTGATGTAGCCGAGCAGCGGATCGGCCATCAGGTTCACCGCCTCGTACTGGCGAGCGAGATCACTCATGAGTCGGCAACATTTTAGTGTGGTGTGGGGACGCGCGATTCCGCGTGTAGCATGTCGTCGATGGAGAAAGCCGTGATCGTCGACGCGCTTCGTACCCCCATCGGCCGCTATGCCGGCGCCCTCAAAGATGTTCGCCCGGACGACCTCGCGGCGCTGGTTGTGAGGGAGGCGGTGCACCGCAACCAGCTCGACCCGGCGAGCATCGAGGACGTCTACTTCGGCGACGCCAACCAGGCCGGCGAGGACAATCGCAACGTCGCCCGCATGGCGGTGCTGCTGGCTGGCCTGCCGGTCGAGATCCCGGCTGCCACGATGAACCGGCTCTGCGGTTCGGGGATGCAGGCGGTGGTGTCGGCGACGCGCGAGATCGAGACCGGTAATGGCGCCTGCTTTCTCGCCGGCGGGGTCGAGAGCATGACGCGCGCGCCCTTCATCCTGGAGAAAGCGCCTCGCGAGTTCTCACGCGGGGCCCAGACGCTCCACGACAGTACCCTGGGCTGGCGCATGGTCAATCCCCGGCTGGCGGAGCGGTATCCGCCCATCAGCCTGGGACAGACGGCCGAGGTGGTGGCCCGCCGCTACGGCCTTACGCGCGAGGCTCAGGATGAGTGGGCGCTGGGCAGCCATCGCAAGGCGGTCGCGGCACAGGAAGCCTGCCACTTTCGGAACGAGATGGTGGCGGTCGCGCTGGCTGACGGCGTGAGGATCGAGAAGGACGAAGGGCCGCGGCCGGATACCAGCCTCGAAAAACTGGCGAGTCTCAAGCCGGCCTTCGAGAAGGACGGCACGGTGACCGCCGGCAACTCCTCACCGCTCAATGACGGGGCCGCCTGTCTGGTTTTGATGGCGGAGTCACACGCGCAGCGGATCGGCGCCCGGCCCCTGGCCCGGATCATGGCAGCGGCCAGCGCGGGCGTCGACCCGTCGTGTATGGGGCTTGGGCCGATTCCCGCATCGCGTAAAGCCCTCGCCCGCGCCGGCCTGCGGGTTTCCGATCTCGACAGCGTGGAGCTGAACGAGGCCTTCGCGTCGCAGGTATTGGCGTGCATGCGCGACCTCGAACTCGACCCGGAACGCGTCAACCCGAAAGGCGGCGCCATTGCGTTGGGGCATCCATTGGGCGCCAGTGGGGCGCGCCTGATCGCCACCCTGGTCCACGAGTTGATCCGCCGTCAGGCTCGCTACGGCCTCGCCACCATGTGCATCGGCGTGGGGCAGGGAATCTCAACCGTCGTCGAAAACCTCCAGCGTTAGGAGTCGCGTCAGCACCGTCAACACTCTGCGACGGGCCCGTTTATGACCGCTCAATGCAGCTGGCGGATGATCGTAGCGAGGCCGCCGTGCTCCCTATGAGTTGTGTGGTACAACGCCGCCTGGTCACCGCATGTGTCGTTGCGGCGCTTTCGCTTGCTCCCCTCACGGCGCAGGCCGCGGGCGCGGCCGATGTCGACGCGCTCTGGAACCAGCCGCAGGGCGTCGGCGTGGACAGCGCGTTCTACTTCGTCCAGGCATGGTGGGATGGAGTGACGCGAGCCACCAGCGATCCGACCCAGCGCGGGTTCGCTGAGCTCGCTCAGGCGAATGCAGACCTGCTCAACACCTACACCGTGTTGCAGCAGAAACGCAGCGGCGCCGGACCGCAGCCGGTCGCGGTGATCGACCCCTTCCTCTCCAGCATCTACAACTTCATCACGGGGTCTAATGCGAAGGCGCCCGTCGGCTCGCTGCTGAGCTGGGCCAATCAGGCCCTGCTGAACCTGGAGGGCCGTGGATCGACGACCGATATCGCGCAGTCACTGCTCAAGGACTACCGGTCGCAGCAGGCCGCGGCCGAGCGCGACCTGGCGGGTGGCAGCGACCTCAGCGCCCTGTGGGCCGAAAACGCCGACCGCGACACCGCCTTCCTGGTGAAGATCAAGGGCGTGACCATCGCGTCCGATGGCCTGGCGGCCTCCCTGAACGACGCGGGTCAATCGACGATTGCGATTGCCGCCAGGAAACATGTCGATGACAAAACCAAGGCCAGAGACAAAACCGACAAGGGCCACAACGGCCATCCGCAAGGCAACGGCACGCCGTAGGCGGAGGTCGCGACCGGCGAGTTAGCCGGGTTTAGACTTCTTCGTCGTCCTGAACGCCTTCCAGCGTGAGCATCAGCCCATCCTGAAGGTCATAGAGTGCGTCCATCGACTCCCCGATGGAGATATCCTCGAGGGCCCGATTGCCGAGGGGGTGGTCCATCTCGGCGGCGAGCCGCTGCACGCGAAAGGCCAGGTCGGTGGGCAGCTGGGTCTCCTCGGCGATATTGAGCATCTCGAGCTCATCCAGCAGCCGGTCGATGTGGCGGATCCGGTTTCGCCGCGCATACCGCAACTCGCGCTCCGCTTGCCATCGCTCGCGTTGCGCCGAGATCTGGACCGAGGTCTGCTCGATCATGCGGCCGCTTCCGAGGGTGGTTCGAGCCATGCTTCCCGAGGGTTTACTGTACTTTCAAATACCGACTTGGTCAAGAACTTATACGCCGGCTAACACAGATACGCCTCAAACGCTCGTTTGGCACTAATGTCTCAATCGCTCGTTTGGCACTAAAGCGCCTCTCGCGAGGGGCGACGCCCCGAGCGCCACTCGCGTCGGCCGGCGGGCCGGCGGTTGTCCTGTCGGCTCTCCTCTTTGCCGCCGGCGGCAACGCCGTCAAGGTGCTGTTCGGGATGGGCTACTCGCCGCTCGTGCTGGCGCAGCTCCGGATTGGGTGGGCCTTCGCCTGGCTCTTCGTCATCCTCCTCGCCGTCCGGCCGAGGCTGCTTCGCGTCGATCGCCGCGAGCTCCCCGCGCTGACGGTCTTCGGCACCATCGGCCTGGCCGGGGTGCAGCTCAGCTACTACCTGACGATCGCCCGAATCAATATCGCGGTCGCGCTGCTCGTCCAGTACCTCGGTCTGGTCGCGGTGACGGCGTTCGAACGGTATCACCGCCAACAGGCAGTGCCGGCTCAGGTCTGGGGCGCCCTCGCGATGGTGCTGGTGGGCGCCTTTTTCGCCGTGGGCGCCTACCAGCCCGCGCTCCTCCGCGTCAACCTTCCGGGTGTCATGCTGGGGCTGGTGGCGGCCGGGTTCTTCGCCTTCTACGTCCTGCGGGCTTCGACGCTGACGCGCCGGCTCAATAGCTGGACGTTGCTCGTCTACGGCTTTGGCGCCGGTAGCATCATGTGGGCGGTCTTCGACCTCGCCAGCGGGACGGCCCTGCCGCCGGACTGGCGCATCTGGGTCGTCATGGCCCTGGTGGGCCTGATCGGCACCCTGGCCGCGCATGGCCTTTTCGTGTGGGCGCTTCGGACGATCCGCCCTTCTTCGGCGGGCATCGTGTCCACCGCCGAACCGGTCTTTGCCGGCTTGATCGCGTTCCTCGTCCTCGGCGACCGGCTGCAGCCATTACAAGTCCTCGGCGCGGCCGTGATCGTCGCCGGCATCATCATCGTCCAGGCGGGCAGCGCCGCCGACGCGGGTGTCACGGCGCCACCCATCCAATGACGGCGATGGTCCTCGAGCGGGTGCGCGAGCGGCTCGTCCCCGGCGAGGTCATCTGGAAGCTGCATTACGAGCCCTCCTCCAGCAGCACGCAGGAGCTCGCCCGCGCCGCCGCCGCTCGGGGCGCGGGCGAGGGCTGGACGGTGGTGACCGACGTGCAGCGCGAAGGCCGAGGGCGTCTGGGGCGACCGTGGCTCGCACCGCCGGAGACGGCGCTCCTCTTTTCCACCATCCTTCAGCCCCCGCTCGATGTCTTGCCCCTGCTGCCGCTGCTGGCGGCGCTGGCGGTCGCCGGTGGGATCGAAGGCTCCACGGGCGCGGTGCCCGATCTCAAATGGCCAAACGACGTCCTCCTCAACGGCAAGAAGCTGGCCGGCATCCTGCTGGAACGACCGGCCGGTCCGGACGTCGTTCTGGGCGTTGGCCTGAACGTCAACCAATCGCCTCAAGAGGTGCCGGATGGTGGCACCTCCCTGGCGATCGAACTGGGTTATGAACTGGAGCGCGAGTCTCTGCTGGCCGCTATTCTCAACGACCTCGGCAACGCCTACGAGCGGGCGGATCGCGAAGGTATCGCCTGGATCGTTCCGGGCTGGCGCAGCCGAAGCTCGATGCTGGGCGAGGCGGTCGCCTTCCATCGGGATGGCAAGCTGATACGCGGAATCGCCGAGGACGTCCTCGCGGATGGCGCGCTGCGCGTCCGACTCGAGGACGGCGCGCAGATCAGCGTCGTCGCCGGTGAGATCGAACGCCTGCGGACCGCTCAGTCGTAGGTCTTGCCGTTGTCCTGGATGTAGCCGCCCTCGTGGGTTCCCTGCGGATCGTGATGGGTGAAGTGGATCAGGCCACCCTGCGCGTTCCACACGTACTCGCCGTGCACGATGACGTGATCGTCCAGCGCCACCGGGACACGTGGCGCGATCGAGATGTTGTGCTCCACCTCGACGGTGACATCGGCAGACGAGAGCTTGACGATGAACTGCTCGTGCGTGCCGGTCGAGCTGGTTCGGTCGGGCAGCAGCCGCACGACGGTACCGTCCGCGGTGACCTCGACGTTTGATTGGTGGTTGTGGAAGTCGGCGACGATCGCGGCATCATCCGGCTGGGCCGATCCGCCACACGCCACCAACCACCCGGCAATGAGGGCGGCGGCAATTCGCCTCATCCGGAAAGTCTAGGGAGGAATCGCCGGATTCCTCCCTATTCCCCGCTAACTAACCTTGACGTCTCCGATCATCGCGGCGTGGATGCTGCAGTGATATTTGACATCGCCCGCGGTGTTGAAGGTAACAAAGAACTTCGCGCCCACGCTACACAGGCCGGAGTCAAAGGTCGTGTTGTCGTCCGAGGTGACGCTGTGCTGGGCGTCGTTAGCGACCCAATCCCATTCGACCGTCTGTCCTTTCGTGACGGTCACGGTCGGCGGGTCAAATTTGCCGACCGTGTTCGGGTCGGGGTTGAGCTTGACAACTTGGGATGCGGTCCCGCTCGTCGTGCCGCCCTTGGGCGTGCAGGCCGAGGTGCCGCCGTCGCCGCCACTCGAACTGCCGCATGCGGCCATCACCAGGGCGCTCCCAGCGGCCACGATCGCCATCTTCCAAACGATCACGTATGCCTCCTTGCCGAAAACGATTGATTCTCGACTGAGTCTACGGGGCAATCGCGCGCCCTCGCCATCGGATCGCGCCCGCCGGGCGAGAATCAGGTGCTGACCGTACTCACTCGGGCAGCGCGCCGAACTCGCGACGCGCAGCGCGCACCCAGAGGACGGTCGCGGCCACCGAGATGACCACGCCCACAGTCAGCAGCACGAGGTTGAGCACGAGCCCCGTCAGGAGAAAGGCAATCCCGAGCGCCAGCAGGGCCGGCCAGATGCTCGGCGGCGGCAGATGGATGGCCTCGGGGGACTCGGCGTGCGACCCCTGCTCAGCGTCCGTCATGCGCCGAAGTTGTTGTAGATCAGGGCCCAGGCGAAGGCCAGGCCGAACATGATCAGGGCTGTCACGAACAGCAGCATCCCGAGACGAACGTTCTTGCGTGCTTCTTCTCTATGCATCAACGACCACTGGAAACTATAGCCTCCCGATCATCCGATCGGCCACCATCACGGCGAAGAGCAGCCCAAGGTACGCGATCGAGTAATCGAAGAGCAGGCGGGACCACCGCTGCCGCCGGGTGCGGAGGTTGACGACTGCGAGCGCGATGAACACGCCTCCAAGGACGGCCGCCCCGGCCATGTAGAGCAGGCCAAGCGCGCCGGTCACGACGACCGCGATCGTCACCGCGACCAGGGCCAGCGTGTAGAGCAGGATCTGGCGGCGGGCGACTGCCTCGCCACGGACGACGGGCAACATCGGGACCTGCGCGCGCGCGTAATCGCCCTTGAGTCGAAGAGCCAGCGCCCAGAAGTGTGGCGGCGTCCAGAGGAAGATGACGGCGAAAAGATAGATCGCGGTCAGGTCGATGCGGTGCGTCACGGCGGCCCACCCCACGACCGGCGGGACCGCGCCGGCAGCGCCGCCGATCACGATGTTCTGCACCGTCCAGCGCTTCAGCCACAGTGTGTAAACGAAGACGTAAAAGAGCAGGCCGCTGATCGCCAGTGTCGCGGCCAGCACGTTGACCCAGAAGGCCAGCAGTACGAAGGCGGCTACGCCGAGCGCGATGCCGAAGAGCAAGGCGTGGCGGGGGGCAATCCGGCCGTCGGGCAGCGGGCGGCGTCTTGTGCGAAGCATTGCCCCATCGAGATCGCGGTCGATCCAGCAATTGATAGCGCCGGCGCCCGCGGCGGCCAGGGCCCCGCCGAGCAGGGTGAGGACCACCAGACCCGTCGAGGGCCAGCCGCGCTCGGCCATCATCATCCCGCCCAGTGCGGTGATGAGCAGCAATGGGATGATGCGCGGCTTGGCGAGGCTGAGATAGTCGAGCACGACCTCGCGCGCCGGCCGGGGAGGCTGGCGGGCATGATCAGTCACGTCAGCCCGAGCACCGGTCACCGGCAACCGGTCGGCGAGCACGGCGAGCACCACGGTGCCCGCCCAGACGGCGCTGGCAAGGGCCAGGTGGAGGCCGCGCAGGGCCGCGGGCAGGTGCAGCGTTACGACGGCGGCTCCGACCGCCACCTGGAAGGCGAGCGCCGCCAGCGTGAGCGCCACCGTCGCCCGCACGGCGCGTTCGACCCGGTACCGGTTCAGTAGCGCGAAAAGACTCACGATGATGAGCACCCCGATCGCCGCCGCCAGCCCGCGATGGAGGAGTTGGATCGCGGGGTAGCCATCGAAGGCAAGGCTGAAGCCGCCGCCACAGAGTGGCCAGGCACCACAGCTGCCGCTCGCGCCACTGCCCACCACCAGCGAACCGCTGAGGATATTAGCAGGAACGTGCCCGCCGCGGCGGCGCGCGCTAACCAGGCCGGCCGCGAATCCGGCTCGCCAGCCGACGCGAGTGGCGCGTAACGTGCCAAACGAGCGTTAGAGGCCGTCACGCAGACGGCTGCCAGCAGCGCCATCGCGGTCGCGAGGTGCGCCAGCACGATCATCGGTGGCAGCTCAAGACGGACCGTGACGGCGCCCAGCACCACCTGCACCACGAGCAGGCCGACGGCGACCATCGCCGGAATCACGATGTCGCGGCGCTTCCGCCACGCCAGCCAGGCGACCACCGCCGTGAGGACGATGAGGGTGCTCGCCAGCGAGGCGGTAGTCCGGTGGGAGTACTCGATGATGGCGTGAAGGTCGAGGGGCGGCAGCAGACGGCCGTGACAGAGCGGCCAGTCGGGGCAACCGAGGCCGGATCCCGAGACCCGGACGACGCCACCCAGCACGACCAGGGCGTAGGTCACGAGCGCGGTCGCGACGCTCAGCACCCGAAAAGCTTTCATCGTGGGAGCTAGGTGTGCTCGGCGCCCGCCGTCACGCCAAGGCGCAGGTCTCGAAGCGGACGCCCACTGCGCACCGGCGGGACGCTGTCGAAGTTGTGAGCCGGTGGCGGCGACGTCGTCGCCCACTCCAGCGTGTTCCCTTCCCAGGGGTCCCGGGGCGCTCGCCGGCCGCCTCGAATACTGAGCGCGAAATTCGCGATGAAGACCAGGATGGCGAGCGCGATCATGAACGCCCCGAAGGTCGCCATCAGGTTCCAGGGCGCCCAATCGGTGCGGTTCGAATACCACATCGCGATGCGCCGGGGCATTCCCTCGAGCCCGAGAAAGTGCATCGGCATGAAGGTCACATTGAAGCCGACCAGCTGCAGCCAGAACTGGATCTTGCCGAGCGTTTCGTTCAGATAGCGGCCGGTCATCTTCGGAAACCAGTAGTAGAAGGCGGCGAACACGCCGAAGACACTTCCGCCGAAGAGCACGTAATGGATGTGCGACACGACCCAATACGTGGCATGGAGCTGGTAATCGACGGCCAGCGAGGCCGTGAATACCCCGTCAACCCCACCCATCAAGAACATCAGAACAAAGGCGACGGCAAAGAGCATCGCGGCCGTGTACTTGATGGAGCCGCCCCACAGCGTGGCCAGCCAGTTCAGCACCTTCACGCCCGAAGGAACCGCGATCAGGGCGGTGGTCGCCATGAAGAATTCCTGGAGCTGCAGCGGGAGTCCGGTGGTGAACATGTGGTGGGCGAAAACCATGAAGCCGAGCACGCCGATGGCCGCCATGGAGAAAGCCATCGCCCGGTAGCCGAAGATCGGTTTTCGGCTGAAGACGGGAATGACCTCGGACACAATCCCGAAGGCGGGCAGGATCATGATGTAAACCGCCGGGTGCGAGTAGAACCAGAAGATGAACTGGTAGAGCAGGGGATCCGAGCCGTGGGTGAAGAAGTGGGTGCCGAGCTGCCGGTCCATCAGCACCATACCGAGCACGCCGGCGAGGAAGGGACTGGCCAGCAGCACGAGGGCAGCCGTGATCTCCATCGACCAGACGAAGAGCGGCAGCCGGAACCAGGTCATGCCAGGGGCCCGCATGTTGTGGATCGTGACCAGGAAGTTGATCGCGCCCATGATCGAGGAGATCCCCAGGATGTGCAGCCCGAGGATCCAGAGGTCCTGGCCGATGCCAACTGCGTAGGCCTTCTCGGTGAGCGGTACGTAGCCGGTCCAGCCGGCGGCGGCGGCCCCGGTCTTGGTCAGGAGCCCGCTGTACATCGTCAAGCCGCCGAGCGGGATCAGCCAGAAGGAGAAGGCGTTGATCCGCGGGAATGCCATGTCGCGGGCGCCGATCATCAGCGGCACGAAGTAGTTGCCGAAGCCCGAGAAGACCGGGATGATCCAGAGGAAGATCATGGTCGTCCCGTGGAGGGTCATGATCTCGTTGTAGGTCTGCGGCGCGAGGAAGTGGTTGTTCCCCACCGCAAGCTGGGTGCGCATCAA
>WNGN01007143.1_pt1 | contig 14480 bp, 15 predicted proteins | sample 5400561 | NCBI WGS metagenome assembly WNGN01 (sample SAMN13153379, study PRJNA577476) | soil metagenome | isolation source: 115 cm soil or saprolite under Garry oak tree replicate 2 | place: USA:California | collected 2016-06-15
CGACCGTGATCGCGAGCCAGGCCGTGATCACCGGCGCCTATTCGTTGACGCGCCAGGCCATTCAACTCGGCCTGTTGCCGAGATTCGAAATCCGCCATACGTCGGAAACCCATTCCGGCCAGATTTACATTCCCCGGATCAACATGCTGCTGCTGATCAGCGTGATACTGCTGGTTCTGATGTTCCGTTCGTCCAGCGCGCTGGCGTCGGCCTATGGCATCTCCGTGACCGGGACCATGGTGGTCACGGCGATGATGGGCTTTGTCGTGATCTGGCGAGTCTGGAAATGGTCGCCATTGGCGGCCGCGGCGCTGATCGCGCCGTTTCTGTTCCTCGATTTCGTCTTTCTCTCGGCGAACCTCCTGAAGGTATTCGAGGGCGGCTGGGTGCCGTTGGCGCTGGGAGCCGTGGTGATGCTGCTGATGTACACTTGGCGGCGTGGCAGCCGGCTGCTGTTCGATAAGTCGCGCAAGCTGGAGTTTCCGCTGGCCGATCTGGTGTCGATGCTGGAAAAGCGCCCGCCGCAGCGCGTTTCCGGCACCGCCGTATTCCTGACCAGCGATCCCGTCAGCGCGCCGACAGCCCTCATGCACAGTCTGAAACACTACAAGGTATTGCACGAGAAGAACGTCATTCTCACCATCGAGACCGCGCCGACGCCGCGGATCGACCCCGCCGAGCGGGTGAAGCTGGAACAGATCAGCGCGACCTTCTCCAAGGTAACGCTGCGGTTTGGCTTCATGGAATCGCCGAACGTGCCGAAAGCGCTGGCGATCGCACGAAAGCTGGGTTGGCAATTCGACATCATGTCGACATCGTTCTTCCTGTCGCGGCGGGCGTTGAAACCGGCTGCGCATTCGGGAATGCCGCGCTGGCAGGATCACCTCTTCATAGCGCTCAGCCGCACCGCCAATGACGCCACCGACTATTTCCAGATTCCGAGCGGGCGGGTGGTCGAGGTGGGGACGCAGGTGACGGTCTGAGCTCCAGCGGCCTTCTCAAACTGGCTTCTGGCGCTTGATTTTCGCCGCGCGAGGGGCGAGGTTGGCCCCCTGAAAACGAGCAATCGGTAGCAGTGGATCGTTGGGAGGAATTGAGTGGCGGACCATCAGGTCACAGATTTGACGCCGGAAGAGGTCTCGAAGGGAATGGACGACGGCCACTATCTTCTCGTCGATGTCCGCGAGCCGAACGAGGTTGCCGCGGAAGCCTATCCGGGTGCCGCCGTGGTTCCGCTTTCGCGTTTCGATCCCTTGGATATTCCGGATCCCCAAGGCAAGCAGGTAGTCTTTGCCTGCCGCTCCGGGAAAAGATCGGTCACGGCGTCGCTGGCCGCTCAAGCCGGCGGTTTGGCCTACGACAAGCACCTCGCGGGGGGAATGCTGGCCTGGAAGGCCGCGGGACTGCCGACCGAGACCGGCGGCTGACCATTCCATGACTTCCATGAACAAGGTCTTTGCGGACCTTCCCGTCACCATCTTCGAGGCGATGTCGCAGCTCGCGCGCGACAACAACGCCATCAATCTCGGCCAGGGTTTTCCCGATGATCCTGGCCCTGAGGACATTCGCCGCGCGGCGGCGGACGCGGTCATGGACGGCTACAATCAATACCCGTCGATGATGGGCCTCCCCGAACTGCGACAGGCGATCTCGGCCCATTACGGGCGCTGGCATGGCCTTGACCTCGATCCGATGACCGAGGTGATGGTGACGTCGGGCGGCACCGAAGCGCTGACAAGCGCGATCCTTGCCGTGGTCGAGCCTGGCGACGAGGTGGTGGTGTTCCAACCGGTGTACGACTCCTACCTCCCGATCATACGCCAGGCCGGCGGCATACCGCGTCTGGTGCGCCTCGAACCTCCGCATTGGCGGCTGACGGAGGAGGCGCTGCGAAGCGTTTTCAACCACAAGACCAAGGCCGTCCTCTTCAATAATCCGCTCAATCCCGCCGCGGTGGTCTATCCGCGCGAGGACCTCGAATTGCTGGCGCGGTTCTGCCAGGAGTTCGATACCATCGCGATCTGCGACGAGGTCTGGGAGCATGTGATCTTCGATGGCCGCGAGCATATTCCGCTGATTGCGATTCGGGGAATGCGCGACCGCACCATCAAGGTAGGCTCGGCAGGCAAGATTTTTTCGCTGACGGGCTGGAAGATCGGCTTCGTCTGCGCCGCGCCGCCGCTGTTGCGCGTCGCTGCGAAGGTGCACCAGTTTCTCACCTTCACCACCGCGCCCAATCTTCAGGTGGCGGTCGCCTATGGTCTCGGCAAGCCGGCGGATTATTTTTACCAGATGCGCAAGGAATTGGCGCGAAGCCGCGACCGTCTTACCGAGGGATTGGAGAGCATCGGCTTTTCGGTCCTTCGGTCGCAGGGCACCTACTTCCTGACTGTCGATCTCTCGCCGCTCGGCCTCAACGAGACCGACGAGGCATTCTGCAAGCGCATCGTGACCGACTACAAGGTCGCCGCCATACCGGTGTCGGCCTTCTATGAGAAAGACGCGGTGACGTCAGTGGTGCGTTTCTGCTTCGCCAAGAAGGATGCAACCCTTGACACCGCGCTGGAGCGCCTGTCGGACGCGGTGCACCGCCGATAAGAGGTAGTCAAATGATGCGCGGCCGGATCTGCCCTCACATCCGATCTGTTATCGCGATTGCCGCGGTTCTCGCCTTGCTGTCGCAGCAAGCGCGCGCGGAAGAGCGCACCGTCAATTTCTACAATTGGTCGAACTACATGGCGCCGGGGGTGCTCGAAGACTTCACCAGGGAAACCGGCATCAAGGTCGTCTACGATACATTCGACGCCAACGAGACCCTGGAGACACGGTTGCTCGCGGGAAAATCGGGTTACGATGTCGTCGTTCCCACCGCCTATTTTTTGCAACGGCAGATCACGGCGAATGTCTTCCAGAAGCTCGATAAATCGAAGCTGCCGAACCTTGCCAATGCCTGGCCGGTGGTGACGAAACGGCTCGCGGTCTACGATCCCGGCAACGTCTACGGCGCCAACTACATGTGGGGCACCACGGGGATCGGCTACAACGTCAAGGCGGTGCAAAAAATTCTCGGCGCCGACGCCAGGATCGACAGTTGGGACGTCGTGTTCAAGCCGGAGAACCTGGCGAAATTCAGGGATTGCGGCATTCACATGCTGGATTCCGCCGATGATATCTTTCCCGCGGCATTGAGCTATCTCGGACTCGATTCGAATTCGACCAAGCAGGCCGACCTCGAAAAGGCCGCTGATCTCGTCATCAAGATCCGGCCCTATGTCCGCAAGTTTCATTCGTCGGAATATCTCAGCGCATTGGCGACCGGAGAGATTTGCTTCGTGGTGGGCTGGTCGGGCGACATCATGCAGGCGCGAAGCCGTGCCGCCGAAGCAAAGAATGACATCGAGATCGGCTACGCGATTCCAAAGGAAGGCGCGCAGATGTTTTTCGACAATCTCGCGATCCCGGCCGATGCGAACAATGTCCCCGAGGCCTACCAGTTGATCAACTATCTCTACCGGCCGGAGGTCGCCGCCAAGAACTCGGATTATTTATCCTATGCCAACGGCAATCTGGCGAGCCAGAAGCTGGTCGATCCGAAAATTCTCAACGACAGGAACATTTATCCGGACGAAGCGACGCTTGCGAAACTGTTCGTGATCACCGCGCGCGATCCGGCCACCCAGCGCGTCATCAACCGGCTGTGGACGCGGGTCAAGACGGGACGGTAGGTTTCTTCGTCACTACGCTCCTCGCAATGACGCTGGGAAGGCCGAAGGTGGCATAGCCCGGATGGAGCGAAGCGAAATCCGGGGCCGCTGTTGGGTCAAGCTCAGTCCCGGATTACGCTTGCGCTCCATCCGGGCTACGGCGCTCCTCGCAATGACGGGACAAAAGCGTGACGTGACCCTCATCGCCAGCGGCGATGCAGCCACAGCCACTGATCCGGATATTCGCGAATCCAGCCCTCGATCACCGATGTGACCGCCTGCATCGTTCCCTGGACGTCGATTTTCCCGGCAGCGTCGCGAACCGGCTTTACTTCTTCGGACAATTCGGCGCGGAAGCGATGGCCGGGCAGGCGGATGATGCGGACGCCGTGAATCGGACACTCGACCTGCCGCAGCAGCCGCGCCAGCATCGGATTGGCCCTGGTCTTGCGGCCGAAGAACGTGACCTCGACGCCATTGGTAAGATACTGATCGACCAGCATGGCGACGTGCTGGCCGTTTTGCAGGGCCTCCGCGAGCTTTAGCGGTGCGTCACGGCCGGCCGGAATCAGCGTGCCCATCTTCACGGCACGCATATCCTGGATGATGCGGTCGGCGGAAGCGATGTTCGGCCGGCGATACAGGATCGCGGCATCCAGCCCGTGTGCGACGGCGGCCAGCGCCGGCAGCTCCCAATTACCGAGGTGGCTCGCAAAGATCAGCGCCGGCTTGCCGTCGAGTCTTAGCTGCGCAAACAGCTCATGGGTGCGCGTCTGGATCTCGATGCGGCTATCCTCGGGGCGCGCGGGATCGTGCTCCCAGATATGATCGAGATGCGCGAATTCGGCGCCGACGCGGCCGAGATTGTCCCAGACGCCCCTGAGAATGGTCTCGATCTCCTCCGGCGATTTTTCCGGGAACGCGGCGGTCAGATTGGCGCGGCCGATCCGCTGCTCGCGCATCATGGGCCCGATCGAGCGGGTGATCCGGCCGAACAGGTTCGCGGTCTTGATCGGATCGAAATAACGGGTGGCGCGCAGCATCCCGACAGTCAACGCGCCCACCGCGGCCTCGCCGATCGGCTTGGTCGCGTCGCGAAGCCGGGCCCTGGTGCGTAGCAGCAGGCGATTCATCAGAAACCAACAACGATCTTGCCGAACACTTGTCGGCTTTCCATGCGCTTCAGCGCGGTGGCAACATCCTCGATCGGCACCTCGGTGTCGATCACCGGATGCATGCCGCCGGCCATCTTGTCGAGGCTTTCCGCAATATTGCGCATCGTCGCGCCGAACGAGCCGAAGATTCGATATTGTTGCTGGAACAATTGCATCAGGTTGATCGTCGTGGTCGGCCCGGAGGTCGAGCCGCAGGTCACCAGCCGTCCTCCGCGTTTCAGCGTCAGCAACGAGCCGTTGAAAGTGTCGGCGCCGACGTGCTCGAAGACGACGTCGACCCCTTTTTTCCGGGTGATCTTGCGGGTCTCGTGCTCGAATCGATCCTTGCGATAGTTGATGACGTGGTCGGCGCCGAGCGCTTTCACGCCGTCGATTTTGGAATCATCGCCAACGGTGGTGATGACGGTGCAGCCGATCGCCTTGGCCATCATGATGGCGACAGTTCCAATGCCGGAGCCGCCGGCGTGCACCAGCACGGTTTCGCCGGGTTGCAGTTTTGCATTGTCGAACAGCATGTGCTGCACGGTCGAGAATGCGATCGGCGCGCAGGCGGCGTCGCGTTGGCTGACGCCGTCCGGCACCGCAATCACCAGCCGCTCCGCCAGATTGATGAATTCGCGGGCGAAACCATCGACATGGAAGCCCATGATGCCGGCGACATCCTCGCAAAGATTGTCGCGACCTTGCTTGCAGGCGGGGCAAATTCCGCAGGTGAGGGCGCCGTACATCACCACCTTCTGTCCCGGCTTGAAGCGCGTGACACCTTCGCCGACAGCTGCAATTTCGCCGGAGGCTTCGGCGCCGACGACCAGCGGCAGCTTTCGCTTGGCAAACGCCATGCCGCGATAGCCCCAGACATCGATGTGATTGAGCGCAACCGCCTTGACAGCGATCTGCACCTCCTCCGCGCGAGGCGGTGGCGGCGCCGGCATCTGCGCAATCATCAGCTGACGATCGGCAACAAGAGTGAGTGCACGCATGACGCCGTGGCTCCGGCAAGACGAAGGATGGATGATAGCGTTCGTATCGCCGGTTGGTACGATGACGTCAGCCACTGACATTGAAGGCAGTGGTCGGTTAAAGCGGTTCGCGCGTCAGGATCAGCGAGGCATTCTGGCCGCCGAAACCGAACGAATTCGACATCACGGCGGTGACTCGGGCGTCGCGCGCGGTATTGGGAACCACGTCGAATGGTATCGCCGGATCGGGTATGTCGTAGTTGATGGTCGGCGGTATCCGCTGGTGCTCAAGCGTCAGCAGCGAGAAAATAGCTTCAACCGCGCCCGCCGCTGAAATGGTATGGCCGACCATCGACTTGTTGGACGATACCGGAATTTGCTTGGCGCGTTCACCGAACACGGCGGAGATTCCGAGATATTCCATTTTGTCGTTTTCCGGCGTCGCCGTGCCGTGCGCGTTGATGTAGTCGATTTGTTCCGGCGTCATGCCGGCATCCGCCAATGTCTTGCGCACACAGCCGATGATCGGTTTGCCGTCGGGGCTGGAGCGGGTGCGGTGGAACGAGTCGGTCAGTTCGCCACAGCCGGCAACGACCCCGAGAATCGTGGCGCCGCGCGCGACGGCGGCTTCGTAGCTTTCAAGCACCAGTGCGCCTGCGCCTTCCGCCATCACAAAGCCGTCGCGATTCTTCGAGAACGGTTTGGACGCAGTCTGAGGCGGCTCGTTCTGGGTCGACAGCGCCGACAGCAGGGAAAACCGGACAATGCCTTCCGGATTGACAGACCCTTCGGTTGCGACGCACAGGGCCGCGTCCGCCTCGCCGCGACGAATGGCTTCAACGCCGAGTTGGATCGCCGTGGCGCCGGATGCGCAGGCCGTCGAAAGTGAAATCGGAGAACCCTTGGTGCCGAACGTCTCGGCGAGATGATCCGATACCGAGCCGAACAGAAAGCGCCGGTGACATGCCGTGAATTTTCCGCCGCCGCTGACGCGGAGCAGGGCGTCATAGTCGATCTCTGTCGTTCCGGTCTCAGCTACGAGAACGCCAAGCTGCTCGGAAAGGCCGGTCGATGAGAACGGCTCGACGGCAACGAAATCGATGGTTCCGGCCAGCGTTGTCTTCAAACCATCGGTCGGGAAACGTGTAATGGTCCGGATACCGGATTCGCCCGCGGTCAGTTTCGTCCAGTTGTCGGTCTTGCCGGCACCGAGCGACGTCACCACGCCCATGCCGGTGACGACGACGATTGGCCTTCCGAATTTATCGCGCGTAGCCGTCATGTTTCCCCCGCGTTCAGCGCTGTGCTTACTTGATCGCTTCGACCAGGGCCATGCCTTCGCCCCGCCAATGTCCAGCCCCAACAACCACAATCTGGGTCGGCGGCTTGGACATTTCAACCTCAAGGCCGGTAGGATCGTTCGGCGGAAACAATGCGCCGCGCGAGATCGAAAGCGCGGCAATCGCAAGCCCCAATGGAAACTGGGTTTCCATGGTATGGCCGAACATGGTGCCGGTCGCTCGCACCGCGAAGTCTGGATGCTCGGCGAGGAACACGCGCTCTTCGGATGTCACGGGTTCGGCGCCGGTCGCGCCGGTGATGATGGCGCCCTTGCCCTCGAGCCGGCCGAGCTTCGACCATAGCTCTTGCAGCGATATCGTCACTTCGCCCGGGTGCTTGCGGCGCGCCAGATCGGCGACGACGTTGGTCAGGCGTGCATAGGGTTTCGCACCGCGCGCCTGTGCATGGGCTTTGGACTCGATGACGAGAAACGCGCCGGCAGACCCAAGCGCGAAACCGGGGTTTTTCTGGCGTGCCCAGACCGGAACGAATTTGTCCCTGAGGTTGAAATCGCCGTATTCGTAGAGAACCAGCAAATCCTTGCGCTCGCCGTTTTGCGAACCGCCGATCAGCGCGATGTCGCTTTGACCTCCGGCGATGCGCGCCAGCGCAATCCGCGCCGCGTCGATGCTCGCAGCCTCCTCGCCCATGAAAGTGCGCGACGTTCCCGAAACACCGTGCACGATGGCAATGTTGCCGGCCAGCAGATTCGAGAGTTGCGCCAAGAAAAGCGTCGGGCGCAGATCGTTCATCAGCCGCTCATTAAGAAACCCGGGAGCGGAGTTGCCTTTCGCGGCCATGTTCAGAATGTTGCAGTCCACCGCGAGATCGCGCTCGCCGCCGCCGGCGGCGATAACCATATCCATCCGACCGAGGATTTCCTTGTCGCCCTTGACGCCGGCCGAAGCCAGCGCCAGCCCGGCGGCATAGGTTCCGATGCGCTGCCAAGCCTCCATCTGACGCTGGTCACCCTTCTTGGGGATCTGCGCGTCCAGGCTTACCGGGGCAAAGGGATGAACGATGTAGGGCGTGAAGCCCTTCTCATCGACATTGATGCGCCGCGCATTGAGCGCGTCCCAGTTGGCGTCCAGCCCTTCGCCGAGCGAGGTCGCCAGACCGATGCCGGTGATCCAGACTTCCGCCGATCCAGGGCTCGAGGATGTCGTTTCAGTCATGAGAGATGGCCTGCTGCGGAAAGCCGATGCGTTTGGCCATCGCGTCCATGTGCACACGCAGTTCCGGATTCGGGAAGGGGACAATGCCGAACGTGATCGTGGCGTTGCATCTTAATTCGCCGCCAACGCGGACTTTGGCGGCCGTAATCGCATAACCCGAGCCCTCGTGAACGATACTCGCCTCTACCGTGAGCAGGTCTCCGGGGCTGACAAAAGTTCGCATCTTGGCTTCCTTGACCGCGGCCAGGAACGGCATCCGCTCGAATTTCATCAGGGCGATCAGCAGCCAGCCGGATGTCTGCGCCATCGCCTCGATCAAGAGCACGCCCGGCATGATCGGATAACCCGGAAAGTGGCCTTCGAAGATGGTGCTGTGCTGCGGCACCTGCGCTTCGACCGTAATGGTCCGCTCGCCGACATTGAGGTCGACGATGCGGTCAATCAGCTGGAAATATTCGAGCTGCATGGCGGGCGTTTAGGCGCCTTTGGCCGCGACCAATTCGTCGATGCGCGCGCTGAGGTTTTTCAGGACGAAGTACTGCTCGGTGGTCGCCTTGCCGTCGTTGACTTCCTGCGTCCATTTTTCCAGCGGCAGTTTGATCCCGAACGCCTTGTCGATCGCGAACGCAATGTCGAGAAAATCGAGGCTGTCGATGCCCAGATCGTCGATTGCGTGGCTCTCAGGCGTGATCGTGTCGCGCGGGATGTCGCAGGTTTCAGCGATAATCGTGGCGACCTGATCGAATGTGGAGGACATCACTAAGCCTTTGATATATTGAAGGTAAATTCGGGGACGGCAGAGGAGGCGGCCGCAGCTCTCCGGGACGCCCTGTCTGCCGCCCGGAGTCGTGTGCCCGTATATCGGAGCGCCGCCCCGAGTTCAATGGAGGCGCGCTGTGCTGGTCGGTTCCGGATTCAGGGCCAAAAGGCAGGCCTCGGCTGAAAATGCTAGCTGCGCGGTGCGGAAATCTGTGCGCAATCGCGCCGCCCCATCAGCACGCAATCCTGGGTCTTGCGCAGATCCGCGATGCTCATGGCAAGCCATATTCCGATCGCCGTCAGCGCGACGGTAAAAGCGAAGGCCGCGACGTTCGCCAGCATGCGCTGGCGAAAATCGTCCGGTTCATCCCGGTCTCGCTCATAGTGCGACAGATCGTTCGGTTCTTGCCGGGCGTCCTCCGGTTGGGCCTGCTTGCCCAGCTCGCCCCGCCGAACCGGCGGGTGAGCCAAGGTGCGCGGCCGGAATTTGAGCACGCGATGCTCTTCTTCCGAGGTAGTGGGCCGCTGGGTCTTCACTGGTGCCAGCTCCGGGACATCCTGATTTTATTTAGCACGCTCGCGCGACGTCTCCCAGACGATGTTGACATGGCACGAATGCGGCAATCTACCCCTCAAAGGTCTCATGGAACCTAATCTATTCTCAGCCGTCTTCCGAGGTGCCGGGGATGTCGGCGTAGCGGTGCCCGAAACGAATGTCGGGATGGTTGTAGGATTTTTGCGCGTGGACAGCTTGTTCTGGCTAGTGACCATCTTTTTTCGGATCTCGTGAGACGCTGGCAAGGCATTTAATCGCCTGCGCCATCATGGCACAATCGCAGCCATTTCAGAGTGGTTTTTGCCGATCAGATCAGGGGTTTCCAGTCATGGCGAACACGCGCGAACCGATCCTTCATCCGATTCCGATCCTCTCGCTGCATCCGACCCAGATGACCGTCGGCATGCGAGAGGTCAAGGAAAAACGCAAGCGCTGGCGGCAACACAAGTCGAAGAAAAAGCAGGCGGAGCTTCTGGGCAAACATATGATCCCGGTGGTGCTGGGACCGGACCAGCGCCACTACGTGGTCGACCATCATCATCTGGCGCGCTCGCTGCACGAAGAAGGCGTCAAGGACATTCTGGTCACCGTCATCGCCGACCTTACCATGGTCGATCCCGATGCGTTCTGGGGCGTGCTCGACAATCACAGGTGGGCCTACCCGTACGACACCAAGGGCGAACGCCGGCACTTCAGCGACATTCCGAAAACGGTAGCGGACCTCAAAGACGATCCATTCCGCAGTCTGGCCGGCGAATTGCGCCGGGTCGGCGGTTTTGCAAAGGATACGACACCGTTCAGCGAATTCCTGTGGGCGGATTTCCTGCGCCGCAGAATTTCACGCAAGAGCGTGGAAGCCAATTTCGAAAAGGCGGTCGAGAAAGCGCTGGCTTTGGCGAAAGGCAAGGACGCGGTCTATTTGCCGGGCTGGTGCGGACCTGCATCGGACGACTAGCTTGGCGGCGTATCCACCGGCGCAATCGAGGCGGGGGATTTTGGCGCCGGATCGTCCTTGCCGCCGAGCACGCGATGGAGCCAGCGCTCGAGACGGTGGCCGACGATCAGAAGCCCGAACGTGATCGCGAGCGCAACCACGACAATCCGCCATTGCCCGACCCCGCAGGCGATACCGACACAGGCCGTGAGCCAGGTACAGGCGGCGCTGGTCAGCCCGCGAATCCGAAAATGATGTTCGGCGCGGACGATGACCCCCGCGCCGAGAAAGCCGATGCCGGTGAGGATTCCCTGAATGACCCGGCTGGCTTCGGGAGAGATTTTCGTGGCGTCGCCGGACGGGTCGGCGAGCACCACGACCATGGCCGTAGCAAGGCCCACCAGGCCAAGCGTGTTCAAGCCGATCGGCTTGCCGTGAAGATCGCGATTAAGACCGATCAGGCCGCCCGCCAGCGTGGCGACGCCAAGACGCAGCACAATCTCCGGCCAATCCAGCAATGCGTGACCTCCAGATGAGAGGATCGCCACGATAGGCCAGGGTCAGGTATGCCTCAATCGCCGAATTGCATCTCGTATCCGACGCCGCGCGGCTATTTCGGCAGACGTCCCATCATGTAGAATTCGTCGTTCGGGCGCATGGCGGTGACGTTGGCCATCCGGTTCGACAGCGCGAAGAACGCCGAAATCGCGGCAACATCCCAAATGTCGTCGTCGCTGAAGCCGTGGCCGGCGATAGCAACAAAATCCTCTTCGGAAATCCTGTGCGCCTCGGTGCTCACCTTCATCGCGAAGTCGAGCATGGCTCTTTGGCGCGGTGTGATATCCGCCTTGCGGTAGTTGACGGCGATCTGGTCCGCGATCTGCGGGTTCTTCGCCCGGATGCGCAGGATCGCGCCGTGGGCAATCACGCAATAGTGGCATTGGTTGGCGCTGGAGGTCGCCACCACGATCATCTCGCGTTCGGCTTTGGTCAGGCCGCTATCCCGCTCCATCAGCGCGTCGTGATAGGCGAAGAACGCCCGGAATTCATCGGGACGATAGGCCAGCGTCAGGAATACGTTCGGAACGAAGCCGGATTTCTCCTGCACCGCGAGCAGGCGGGTGCGGATATCGTCCGGCAGCTTGTCGATCGAGGGCGTCGGAAAGCGCTTTGCGATTGGCTGGGTCATGGACAGGTTCCGGCTCGGGCCGCGTCATGCGGTTGGTCGGGAAGATAGTCGACGTTGTCGGTCACTGCTGGTCGCGTATTGGACCGGGGTCCCGGAGGGCGGCGCGGCGACGGGGTTTCAAGTTGCGTGATGATGCGATAGTGCCGCTGATTTGCCCGACGTGTCAAAATGTTTGCGCGGGATCGCTGAAAGCATCCATGCCAGCGATACCATGCTACTTTGCATGGGGTTGTTTTCGATATTTTGCTTGGCAGCGGGCATCGGGGTGCAACCGGCCGCCGAAGCCGTCAGCGCAGTGGTTTTTTCAGCAGCGAAAAGCGGTCGGGATCGAGACCCATCGATGGCTGCAGCATCGGCGCTTCCACCGTGCGTGGGGCCGGCCGGTCGTTGGCGCCGGGATCGTTGGGAACATCGCGTTGCGAGGTGGCGCCGCGCCAGCGCTCCAGCACGGCGCTGACGAAATGCATGTCATGGCCGGCGGCGACCGACGCAACCGTTGCAATGGTGGCTTCGCTGCGCGGCAATTGATGCACCGGCACTTCCTTGAAGCGCAGCCGGGTCGGAAGCGCTACGCCTTCACCGAAGGCCAGGACTTCGCGGGTGCCGAGCGAAGGGACGAACGACAGCAGGTTTGCCGCGGCATCCGAAACCGCCGAGCGCAGCAGTGTCTGGTCGCGTTCGTTGGCAAGCCGCATCGCAAACAGCGTGTTGCACTGGGAAATGATGGTGGCATCGAGTTCGGCGGGACGCTGGGTGACGAGGCCGAGATATACGCCGTATTTGCGGCCTTCCTTGGCGATACGCGATACGGCTTTGCGGGTCGGCCCAAAACCGATGCTGCGATCGGCCGAGGCGTAGCGATGGGCCTCTTCGCAGACGAACAGCATCGGCGAAACGCCGTCGCTCCACAGCCCGAAATCGAACGCCATCCGGCACAGCACCGACACCACGGAATCGACGACTTCGGCGGGGAAGCCGGCAAGCTGCATGATGGTCATCGGCCTGCCGTTGGCGGGAAGCCGGAACAGATGGCTGACGACTTCCGCCATGGTGTCGCCGCCGACATTGGCGTTATCGAACATGAATGCGTAACGAGGATCGTTGCGCACGGTCTCGATCCGCGAAATCAGCTTGTGATAGATGATGCGCGATGAGCGGTTCTCGAGCTTGCCCATGCGCTCGTCGATCAGCGAAATCAGATCGACCAGGCGATAGGGCACCGGCGTATCGACGGTATAGCCAGCTTTGGGATCGAGGCGCTTCAATCCAATCCGATCGGCGTTCTGGTACTGGGTATAGATTCCCTTCGCCATCGGAATGATTTCGGCGAGAATATCGAGTTCCTCGGGCACGCCGGGCCGGCCGCCGAACAGCACATCGACGATCTCTTCGAAATTGAACAACCAGAACGGCAGCTTCAGATTGCGCGGATTGAGAACAAGCGCGCGGTCGCCGAAACAGCGGCCATATTCGTTGTGAACGTCGAGCAGGAAGACCCGTAAAGTCGGCCGTGCCTTCAAAATCTCATTCAGCAACAGCGATACGCCGCTCGATTTGCCGACGCCGGTAGAGCCAAGCACCGCGAAGTGCTTGGAGAGCATCTCCTCGACATCGACATAGGCAATGACGGAGGGATCCTGCTGCAGGGTGCCGACATCGATCTGATCCGATCCGGACGGCGCATAAACCGTTCGAAGCTCCTGATTGGTGATCAACTCGACGGCATCGCCGATCGTGGGATAATGGGTGACACCGCGCTGGAATTTGGGACGCTCCGGTCCGCCGAGGATTTCGCCGAGCAGATCGACCGAGGCGCTGGCAATATAAACGTCGGAGACCGGCAGATCCTCGCAGGATACTTCCGTGATCATGGCGACGATGGTGGAATTTGCGCAGCGGATGCTGACGAACCGGCCGACGGTGGCCCTCACTTCGGGGATAGCCAACTGGCTCGCCGCCAGCAGTCCCACTCGCGCGAGGGATCCACGCACCGAAATCACGCGTCCAAAGGATGTCACAGTGGTCAAGTCCGGCATGTCATGAGTTCAGATCTGTGCACGACTATGCAGGTGGTGGTTGGACAAACGGTTAAGCCCGGGAACCTCTGGGTTGGTTAAATCGGCGGTATCTTGGTCAGGATATGGTTTTGTCGGGCCGCTCAGGCGTGCCTCCATCGCCGGATTTGCTGGAGAATCGACGATTTAACCTCCGCCCCCCTCAGCGCCGGCGGCGGGGCCGGCTTAACGCCGGGTTTACCACCAGCCGAGGAGACCTGTTTAACGCGCCGCCTTTTTTCGCGGAAACGGGCGGGGGCTGGCCTCGGCTGCCGCGACGCGATAGATTTTGCCGCAATAAGAAACGGAGCAGGGTGGAACGCGATGAAACGCGGCATCGAGTTTTGAGCGAATTGGCGCGGCCTTCCGCGCTCGCACCCTTCCGGATCAGGAATTATCGGTTCCAGTGGCCCGCCGATCTGCTCACATCCTGGGCGTTCGAGATGGAGACGCTGATTCTCGGCTGGTACGTGCTGGTCGAGACCGGATCGGTGCTGCTGCTGACCTTGTTTGCCTCGCTTAGGACAGCCGTCAAATTAACTGCTCTGGTTTGATGTCAATCTTGGACGGATGGTGTAGTTCCATTCAGGATGGAATGCGTCGCCCTGGATGTCGAGAGCTTTCATCTCGGCAT
>WNGN01004946.1_pt1 | contig 14475 bp, 11 predicted proteins | sample 5400561 | NCBI WGS metagenome assembly WNGN01 (sample SAMN13153379, study PRJNA577476) | soil metagenome | isolation source: 115 cm soil or saprolite under Garry oak tree replicate 2 | place: USA:California | collected 2016-06-15
AAGCTATCTCGACATCGACGAGATGATCCGCACAGCGACCGATGCCGCTGCCGACGCAATACATCCGGGATATGGTTTTCTTTCGGAAAACGCCGCGTTATCCGCTGCGTGCGCGAAAGCCGGCATTGTCTTCATCGGGCCGGCTCCGGAGACGATTCGCAGAATGGGCGACAAGCTGGAATCCAAGCGCGTCATGCAGGAAGCCGGTGTTCCCGTGGTTCCGATATGGGAGGGTGAACCGCCGGATTCCGAATATCCAGTTCTTGTCAAAGCTGCGGGCGGGGGCGGCGGCAAGGGAATGCGCCTGGTCGAACGTCCGGCAGATTTGGCCGGGGCCATGGCATCGGCTGCGCGCGAAGCAGCGGCTGCGTTTGGCGACAGCCGGGTGTTTGTCGAAAAATACATTCGTCGGCCGAGGCATATCGAGTTCCAAATTCTTGGCGACTCTCACGGCAACTACCTTCATGTCTTCGAGCGCGAATGTTCGATCCAGCGGCGACATCAAAAGATCATTGAAGAAACGCCTTCGACTGCAATGACTGCCGAACTGCGGGTCGAAATGGGAGCGGCGGCATTGGCGGCCGCGCGTGCCGTCAAATACCGTGGCGCCGGAACGGTCGAATTTGTTCTCGATCCCGCGGGCCGATTCTACTTCCTCGAGATGAACACCCGATTGCAGGTCGAACATCCGGTGACAGAGATGACGACGGGATTGGATCTGGTCCGCGAACAAGTGCGGATCGCATCCGGCGAAAAGTTGCCGTACCGGCAGGACGATCTGCGGCAAACCGGCCACTCCATCGAGTGCCGTGTCTACGCCGAGATTCCCGAGGAAAATTTTCGACCCTCGATTGGAAAAATCGAAATCTATGAGCCACCGTTGGGGCCCGGCATCCGGCTAGATAGCGGCGTTACTCGAGGTTCTCTGGTGAGTTACCACTTTGATCCGCTACTCGCCAAGCTGATCGTTTGGGCGCCCACTCGCGAGTCCGCGATTGATCGTATGAAGCGCGCTCTTGATGATTTCGTGCTGCTTGGAGTTGGCACAAACATCGAATTTCTGCGCCGTATCCTTGCGACTCACGACTTCGCTCTCGGTAAACTCGATACGGCCTTTCTAGATCGTCACCCTGAAGTGTTCTCGCCCCCCTCAGAAGTTCCGGTTGAAGCCATTCTCGCGGCATCCCTGCCGCTGGGAGAGGGCAGCCGCGAAGCGCGCGGAGCGCGAACGCGGCAGGGAGAAGCCTCAAGTGAAGGTGCGGGTTCAGGCACGGCGTTCCCCGATGCCTGGACTTCCGGTCCCTGGCGCAACTCATGACGTCCCACGAACTACACTGGGAACTCCCCGGCAGAGAAGTCGTGGTGCGCGTCGAGCATTCGAAGGGCATTGGCACGTTCCACATCGCCGGGCAGGCAATTCCCTTTCGCCTTCTCGACCGCAATACGATTGAAATCCGCGGCCGCCGTGTTCGCTCTTACGTGATACGTGATAGCGACTCCTATACCGTCTGGCTCGATGGACACACGTATCATCTCAAGCGCGCCGGCAAGTCTCGTCTCTCCGGAACAACATCTCTTACATCCGCGGCCAATGAGATCAAGGCCCTGATGCCTGGCAAACTCCTGCGCCTCGAGGTTGCCGTAGGCGATGTGGTTTCGGAAAAGCAGATCGTTGCGCTCATGGAATCCATGAAGATGGAAACCGCGCTTTATGCACCTCAAGCAGGCCGCGTTGCGGAAATTCGGTGCCAACCCGGACAAGTCGTGGAGATGGGCGAAGTGATCATGGTTATTGATTGAACATTCCCCTCTGCGAGGCTGCGAGGAGGGGAATGTCCCCCGCCTTGGTAGAATGGCTAAATGAGCTCCCTGCCAAAGACCGTCCGGATCGTCGAAGTGGGACCACGCGACGGGCTTCAAAACGAATCGGCGGTTATACCGACTCCGAAGAAAGCGGAATTCATCCAATTGCTTGGGACTGCGGGGCTTCAGGATATTGAGGTTGCATCTTTTGTGCATCCCAACCGGGTGCCGCAGCTCGCCGATGCAGACGAATTGGTTCGCCAGCTTGAACTTGTCCCGAACGTCAGGTATTCCGCGCTGGTCCCGAATATGAAGGGTCTCGAGCGCGCGATTCAAAGTGGAATCCGGCGCATTGCCGTTTTCACGGCCGCGTCGGAGACCTTCAACAAGAAAAACATCAACATGGGTATTCAGGAGTCGATTGATGTTTTCAAGCCCGTTGTCGATCGCGCGTTAAAAGAAGGACTATCGGTTCGAGGATATGTCTCGACCTGCTTCGTATGCCCGTACGAGGGTCCTGTCACTAAAGAAAAGGTTGCCGATGTCGCCGGGGCGCTCTTCCGGCTCGGCGTCGACGAGGTCTCGATCGGAGACACGATCGGTGCGGCCACTCCGCGTGACGTCGAAACGACGTGTGGGTATCTGCTTCAACAATTCTCCGAGCACAAACTCGCAATGCATTTCCACGACACCTACGGAATGGCAATCGCAAACGTCTATCAGGCCCTTCAAATGGGATTCACGATTTTCGACAGTTCAGCCGGGGGACTTGGCGGCTGCCCTTATGCTCCCGGGGCTTCGGGAAATCTCGCAACAGAGGACCTCGTCTATCTTTTGGATCGTCTCGGTATCAAGTCCGGTGTTTCTCTCGACCTCGTCCGGCGCGCTTCGTATTTCATCGCCCGCGAACTTGGGCGCGATCTGCCATCGCGTGTCTTGAAGACGGCCTGATGCCCTACGTCTGCCGAAGCCGCTTTCGCGTACGCTACGCCGAAACCGATCAGATGGGCATGGTGTATTACGCCAACTACTTTGTCTGGATGGAAGTGGGGCGCAGCGATTTCTGTCGCGAGTGCGGAGTCAGTTATCGGGACCTCGAACGCGAAAAGCAGACATATCTGAGCGTCGCGGAGGCAAATTGCCGCTATCTGGCTCCTGCCCGTTACGACGATGAGATTCTCGTGGAAACTACATTGAGCCGCGTCAAGAGCCGCATCATCGAGTTTTCTTACCAGATCAAGACCGGTGACACAGTCCTGGCTGAAGGGCGGACGGTCCACGTGGTGATCGGCCCCGACGGAAGGCCGCGGTCGTTGCCGCAGCCATACCGGGAGCTGCTCAAATCGAAAACGTAGCCCTCCGCCAGCTGATCCTTACCCATGAGTCTTGACTGGACACAGAGACCAGCTTCACATGTCAACTGTCAAATGGCTTGTTGTGCGATGTCGAATGTACTTGTTTCGACTACCAGATTACCCAATACCCATCGACCAAGTGGCCATTTGGCGGTTCGGTAATCGCACCAAGTACATTCGACATCGCACAACAAGCCATTTGACAGCTAACATTTGTGACTGGCCTGTCACCAGCACGTATGGGACATGCTCAGATCTACCAGCGGGAGAGCGTTATGATTATTACTATGGATCCGCTGTTGATCGACGGCGAGAGTCTTACGATCGAAAATGTCTATGAAGTTGCTTTCGATCGACGGCGTGTAGGAGTCCATCCGGCTGCGCGCCAAAAAATGGCACGATCACGAGCGGTTGTTGAGGGCATCGTCAGCGAACGCCGTCCCGTCTACGGCATCTCGACCGGCTTCGGCAAGCTCTCCGATGTTCATATCGGCGAAGACGACATTTCGCAGCTACAGCACAATCTCTTGCGCAGCCACGCATCGGGAATTGGCCAGTCTTTTAGTGAAGACGAAGTGCGCGCTCTGATCCTTTTGCGCGCCAACGTTCTTGCAAAAGGCCTGTCCGGGGTGAGACCCGTGATTGCCGAGCGCCTCTGCGATTTGCTCAACCATCATTTGTATCCCGTGATTCCCTGCCGCGGCAGCGTGGGCGCAAGCGGAGATCTTGCTCCCCTGGCGCATCTCGCTCTGGTCCTCATTGGTGAAGGCGAAGTCTTCACCGCTACGACCAGGATTACGGGGCGCGAAGCGATGGAAGGACTCGGGATGGCCCCGTTGAAGCTGCAGGCAAAAGAGGGTCTTGCGCTTCTGAACGGAACCCAGGCGACTCTGGCTGCCGGCGTTATCTGTTGGCGTCGCGCCAGACAATTACTCGACTTGTCGGATCTGGCCGGCGCCATGTCCCTTGAAGCATTGAAGGGATCGCCGGTTGCGTATGACCCCCGCATTCACCAGGCCAGACCGCACCGGGGACAGATCGAAGTCGCCAAACGCCTGTCGCAATTTCTTCGGGAGAGCGAGATCCGGCAGTCGCACATCGACTGTGGGCGGATACAAGACGCCTACAGCCTGCGTTGTATACCGCAGGTCCACGGACCGGTCCGCGAATCCCTGGAATACGTAAGGAACGTGACAGCTGTGGAATTGAATAGCGCGACCGACAATCCTCTCGTATTCGCCGATGGCAAAAATTCCTCCGAAGTTCTCTCCGGGGGTAACTTTCATGGCCAATCACTGGGCCTTGCTTTTGATTTCATGGCGATGGCGCTCGCCACGCTGTCGAATATCTCCGAGCGGCGTATCGAACGCTTATTGAATCCGGAATACGGCGACTTGCCGGCGTTTCTCGCGGATCATCCCGGGCTGAATTCCGGATTCATGATTGCGCAAGTGACAGCGGCAGCTCTTGCGAGCGAAAACAAAGTTTTGTCGCATCCCGCCTCGGTGGATTCGATTCCGACATCGGGTAACAAGGAAGATCACGTTCCGATGGCAATGGGGGCGGCGCTTAAACTCAAACAGGTAATTGCGAATCTGGAACATATTATCGCGATCGAATTCTTATGCGCCGCGCAAGGTATCGATTACCTCCGCCCGCTGAAGGCGGGCATCGCCGTCGAAGCGGCGTATCAGTACATTCGTCGAGGAATCTCTCACGTCTCAGTCGATCGCGTTCTCTCAAAAGACATTGAGCAAATGGTGGGGATCATGAATGAACCTGAATTCATGTCGTTCGCGACAACATGACGGTGTAAACGCGAAATATTCCCTTCCTCTGCGAGGAGGGGAATAGCTCTATCTATGACCAAATACACCCCTGTGAAAGCACCACGCGGCACCACGATCTCCTGCAAAGGATGGCAGCAGGAGGGGGCGCTTCGGATGTTGATGAACAACCTCGACGAAGAGGTCGCCGAGAATCCGCGGCAACTGATCGTCTATGGAGGTTCAGGCCGCGCCGCGCGAAGTTGGGACGCATTCCATGAGATCGTTCGCGCATTGCGTACTCTGGAAAATGACGAGACGTTACTCGTCCAGTCCGGGAAACCTGTTGGCACGTTTCGAACGTTTCCTCATTCGCCGCGCGTGTTGATTGCGAACGCGAACCTGGTGCCTCACTGGGCCACGCGCGATGAATTCAATCGGCTTGAAGCCCTTCAGCTGACGATGTACGGGCAAATGACCGCGGGAAGTTGGATCTACATCGGCACTCAAGGCATCGTGCAAGGAACGTATGAAACATTTGCTGCGGCCGCCCGCAAGCATTTCGGCACTTCCCTCGAGGGCCGGATTCTCGTCACGGGGGGACTGGGAGGCATGGGAGGCGCACAACCCCTGGCAGCCACGATGAATGGCGCCGCTATCTGGACATGATGACCGACCGCCTCGACGAGGCGTGGAAGCTCGTCACCGAGGCCCGCGATCAGCGCCGGCCGTTATCGGTTGGCCTGCTGGGAAACTGTGCCGATATTCTCCCCGAAATGGTCCGCCGCGGATGGATCCCGGACGTTCTAACGGATCAGACAAGCGCGCACGACCCTCTGAACGGATACATTCCGCGCGGGCTCTCGCTCGACGAAGCGGCGAAGCTTCGCGAAACCGATCCCAAGACATACACGATGCGGGCGATCGAATCGATCGCCATTCACGTCGCCGCCATGCTCGAAATGCAGAAGCGGGGTTCGGTGGCGTTCGATTACGGCAACAATATCCGGACCATGGCGTTTGAAGGCGGCGTGAAAAACGCCTATGACTTCCCCGGCTTCATCCCGGCATATATCCGGCCGATGTTTGCTGAAGGCCGTGGACCGTTCCGCTGGGTCGCGCTGTCGGGAAACCCGCTGGATATTCAGGTTACGGATGATCTGGTTCTGGAGCTTTTTCCAGAAGACCAGGTTCTCAGCCGCTGGATTGGTCTCGCGCGTCAGAAGGTGCATTTCCAGGGACTGCCCGCGCGGATATGTTGGCTTGGATACGGCGAGCGCGCCGTGTTCGGCGAACGGATCAATCATCTGGTAAAGACCGGCAGGATCGAAGCGCCGATCGTGATCGGCCGTGATCATTTGGATTGCGGTTCAGTCGCCTCTCCGTTTAGGGAAACGGAAGCGATGAAGGACGGAAGCGATGCCATTGCCGATTGGCCGATCCTGAATGCGTTGCTCAACACGGCGTCGGGGGCGAGCTGGGTTTCATTCCATCACGGAGGCGGCGTGGGCATCGGCTACTCGTTGCATGCGGGCCAGGTGATCGTCGCCGACGGCACCAACGAAATTAGGGAACGGCTCAACCGCGTCCTGACCAACGATCCCGCCATCGGTGTCGCGCGCCACGCCGATGCCGGATACGAGGAGGCTCGAGAATTCGCGAAGCGGAAAGCCATCAAGATCTAAACATCATCCATGCGGCGCAACTCGTCACCGTTCGAGGCCCGCGGCGTACGCGGCGCGGGTCCGAATTGTCGGAACTCGGCATCATCCGCGACGGCGCCGTTCGAATTCGTGACGGTGTGATTCAGTGGGCCGGACCAACCGACCGGCTTCCGGACAAGCATGCCCCGGAATTCGACGCCGCCGGCAAAGTTATTCTGCCGGGTTTTGTAGACTCGCACACGCACGCCGTCTTTTCCAGCACGCGCGCTGATGAATTCGAATGGCGGATTCAAGGCACTCCGTACATGGATATTCTTGCTCGCGGCGGCGGGATTTTGTCGACCGTGAAAGCCGTGCGGGAAACCGCCCCGCTTCGCGTGCAGTTCCCAAACCGGTTTTTCGAGTTCGGCACCACGACGATCGAGGCCAAAAGCGGATACGGACTGAATCTCGAAACCGAGATACGAATACTGGAAGCGATCCGTTCGGTTGAAAAGTTAGAAGCTGTTCCAACCTACCTTGGGGCGCATGCATTACCGCCGGAATTCCGCGACGACCGTGATGGGTTTGTCGATCAAGTAATCCAGGACCTTGAAACGATTCACTCGCGGAAACTCGCGGAATTCTGCGATGTGTTCGTCGAGCCCGGCGCCTTCAATGCGAACGAAGCACGGCGCATAGTAGCCGCAGCGCGATCGCTGGGTCTGGGAATCAAGTTGCACGTGGATGAATTTGAATCATCGGGAGGAGCCGGGCTCGCCGTGGAAGTGGGCGCAACTTCCGCTGACCACCTGGGTGCGATCGCGGAGGCCGATATTCCCCGAATCGCCGCTTCGGATGTGGTGGCCACGCTCTTGCCGGCAACTTTATTCATGCTTGGCCAAGGTCATTATGCTCCCGCTCGTAAGCTCATCGAGAGCGGGGCGGCAGTTGCTCTGGCGACGGATTTCAATCCCGGGACGTCGCCGACGCTGAATATGCAATTTGTGCTTTCCCTGGCATGCACGCAAATGAGGATGACGCCCGCGGAAGCGATCGTCGCAGCAACGATCAATGGCGCTTGCGCTGTCCACCGCGAGCAGCGGTTGGGCTCGATTGAACCGGGCAAGGATGCCGATATGGCCGTCTACGATTTATCGGACTACCGCGAGATTGCTTATTTTGACGCGGTAAACTTCTGTGTGGCGACGTTTAAGCGAGGAGAATTGGTTTACTCCCGATCTATCACATGACTCCACTTGTTGAGTGTGTTCCCAATTTCAGTGAAGGCCGCAGAATCGACGTTGTCGATGCAATCGTAAACGCGATGACTTCGGTTCCGCACGTTTACCTTCTCGGACACGAGATGGATGCGGATCATAATCGCGCCGTGGTCACCATCGTGGGATCTCCAGAAACCATCGGCGAGGCGGCGATTCGCGGCGTCGAAACGGCGATACAGCACATCGATCTGACGACCCATCAAGGAGAGCACCCACGAGTCGGCGCCGCCGACGTGATCCCGTTCGTGCCCATTCGCGGCGTTTCACTCCTCGACTGCGTGGAGATTGCAAAAAAAGTCGGCCGCGAGATTGCGAGCCGGTTCAAGATTCCCGTTTACCTGTATGAAGCCGCCGCTACTCGTCCCGAACGAACAAACCTTGAAAATATCCGCCGCGGACAATTCGAGGCGCTTCGAAACGAGATTCAAACAAACCCGGATCGCTATCCGGACTTCGGCGAACCCAGGCTTCATCCAACCGCAGGCGCCACTGTGGTTGGCGCGCGAAAGCCGCTGATCGCATACAACATTAACCTCGATACGTCCGACGTTTCGATCGCAAAGGAAATTGCGAAACGCGTCCGATTTTCGAGCGGCGGACTTCCTTTTGTGAAAGCCATGGGGGTTCTGCTCAAAGATCGAATTCAGGCGCAGGTTTCGATGAATCTCACGGATTACGAACAAACCCCAATGGAGTTGGTCTACGAAGCCGTAAAGGCGGAAGCCGAACACTACGGTGTGAGCATGGCCGGAAGCGAAATTGTCGGTTTGATCCCCCAGAAAGCGATCGAGCAGGCCGTTGAATTCTACCTTCGGGTCGAAAACTTCAAGCCTGAAATGATCCTGGAGAACCGCCTTGCGGAAGTGATGTCCCGGGCGCCGGTCCAGGCCCCGGCCCAACCGGCGCAACCCCCGGCCCAACCGGCGACGATGGCGGATGCGCTGCGTGGTTTTGTGGACCGGGTTGCTTCAGCCGAACCCATCCCGGGCGGAGGCAGCGTGGCGGCTCTCGCCGGTGCGCTCGGGGCGGCGCTCGGTCAAATGGCGATCGGAATCACAAGGGAGAAAAAAAATTACCAACAGCATGCCGGACGTTACGCGGACGCTCTGGATCGTCTTTCGCGGCACACGGCGGAGCTGCTCGGTTTTGTGGATCGAGACTCCGAGGCTTACGAACGTGTAATGGCTGCATATAAATTGCCGAAGGACTCACCCGACCGCGAACGAGCGATTCAGGACGGACTGATGCATGCGACCGAGATCCCGTGTCGTACCGGGAGTTCGGCGGCCGAAGCCTTGCGCATCTGCGAGGACCTGCGATCAATCATTCACGTTAATGTAGCTTCGGATTTTCAGGTGGGCATCCAGATGCTTCGAACATCAGTGCGAGGAGCTGTCGCCAACATGCGCACGAACCTGACGGGGATCAAAGATCCAGCAGCGCGTATCCGTTACGAGGACATGATCTTATCGTTCGAACAGATGCTGGAAATCAGGTGATGACAACGATGCTATACTCCGCATATGGCGGAACGTAAGCCGCAGAGAGTAAGCAGAGCGAGGCTTTCGAATTTCTTCCGGTCCCCGCTCTTCAAGATTCTGCTTTCAATTTTCCTGTTCTTTTTCATTGGTGCTTCGGCCATCCTCCTCTTTTTCTATAACCACTATTCGCGAATCATCGATCGAAGGCTCAGCGGTGAAATTTTCAAGAATACCGCTCAAATCTATGCAGCGCCGTACCGCGTCTACCCCGGCCAGAGACTGGTTTTGGACGACGTTGTTCTGCGACTCCAACGAGCGGGATTCGAACGGGCCGATAAAACGGGAAGCGATGACGATGGCGGTTACGAAGTCAAGGGAAACAGGGTCACGATTCGTCCAAAAATCGGAGATGCGCTCCGTCTCGACTTCGCAAAGAATTCATTGACGAGGATTGTGAAAGAGCCCGGCGGCGAGACCGACGAGGCGTGGCTGCCGTCCGAATTGGTGACGAGTCTTTCCGATCAAACTCGCGAAAAACGCCGGCTTGTCGAATACAAGGACTTGCCCAAGATTCTAGTCGACGCTTTGATCTCGGCTGAGGACCAGCATTTCTTCAGACATTGGGGAGTCGATCCCGTTCGCCTGATAGGCGCGCTCCTTCACAGCCTGCGCGACTCGACGCGCGTCGGCGGCACCAGTACCATCACGCAGCAGCTTGCGCGAAATTTCTTCCTGACGCCGGACCGCTCTATCCGGCGCAAAATCACCGAAGTTTTTCTTTCATTCCTGCTCGAGCAGCGGCTAACGAAACAGCAGATTCTCACCATGTATGCCAACGAAGTCTACATGGGCCAGCGCGGTTCGTTCAGCGTTAACGGCTTCGGCGAGGCGGCGGCGGCCTATTTCGGAAAAGATGTGGCGGGAATCACGTTGCCGGAGGCCGCCACGTTGGCGGGCATCATTCCTGCGCCCAACGGCAGGTTTTCTCCCGTGAAGCATCCCGATGAAGCCAAGCGGCGTCGCAACGCCGTCCTGCTTGCGATGCGGACGCTTGGCTCGATCACCGAGAAACAATACGAGGATGCAAAGAGCGCCGAATTGAAAGTGGTTCCGATCAAGATTGACGCAAGTGATGCGCCATATCTCGTCGACTTCGTTCACGAGGAATTGCTGAGAGACTTCACCGAGGAGGAAATCACCAACAGCAGCCTTCGCGTGTATACCTCACTCGATCCCCCTCTGCAGAAGGCCGCGGTTGAAGCCGTTCAGAATGGCTTGAAGTTCGTGCAGACGCAAATTGCAGCGCAGAAGAAAAAGCAGTCCGACGATTTACCCGGCCCGCAAGCGGCGCTGATCGCGCTGGACCCGCACACCGGGGAGATCAAAGCAATGGTCGGCGGTGGCGATTACGGCGCCAGCCAATACAACCGGATCACTCAGGCTTCGCGGCAGCCCGGCTCGATCTTCAAACCTATCGTCTACGCGACCGCTTTCGAGACGGCGTTCGATCGAAACGACGCGCCCTCAAACCCTGGTGACACAACATCGACCGGTGAAGCGGCAAACCCCGAAAGCATATCTGCAAATCCGCGTCAATTTGATTCGTTGCGCCACGAGGGTGTGATCACGGCGATAACCACATTCATGGATGAACCCACAACATTCATCTATGACGGTGACCGCACTTACGAACCCAACAATTACAAACAACAATATCGGGGCCTGGTGACTGCGCGCGAAGCGCTGCAGCATTCGCTGAACGTACCGACGATCAAAATAGCCGAACGCGTAGGATACGACCGGGTCGCTCGGATGGCGAAGAGACTGGGCTTAAACGCGAAGATCAAAGGCTACCCCTCGGTGGCGCTCGGCGCCTTCGAGGTCACGCCCATTGAGATGGCCGGAGCATACACCGTATTTGCCAATGAAGGCCGCCGGCTGGAACCCCACGCGCTCCTTCGCGTCACGGCGGACCGAAACACGGTGAAGACCTACAAATATGAACCGCAGGAAGTCATGCGGCCGGAGTTGGTGTACCTCATGACGTATCTGATGGAAGGCGTGATCAACTCCGGAACCGGCGCCGGAGTCCGCGCTCGCGGCTTTACATTGCCCGCAGCCGGCAAGACCGGCACCTCTCGCGACGGATGGTTCGCGGGTTATACGAAGGACCTTCTCGCCATCGCCTGGGTTGGATACGACGACAACCGCGATCTCAATCTTGAAGGCGCTCGATCAGCGTTGCCCATCTGGACCGAGTTCATGATGAAGGCCACACAATTGTATCCGTCCGATCCAGACAAGATGTATTTCTCGAAACCGTCGGGTATCGAATTTGTTCGCATCGACGCGGAGAGCCTGGTCCTGGCAAATCCTTCCTGTGAGAACACATTCGAGGAAGCCTTCATCGCCGGCACCGCCCCGAACTCTTTCTGTCCTCTCCACGGATTCCGGCTTTCCCAAGCCGTTCAGGACGGTGTCGTTGAAGCCGGAAAAGGAGTCGGCAAAGTCTTTTCGGGTGTCGGCAGATTCTTCGGCGGTCTCTTCGGCGGCAGAGACGACAAAAAGCCAAAACAGTAGGCCCAGGATTCCTACTTGAATGGCGGCGTACTTGCCGGTGGCCGTCGATGATTCGCGGCCTGCTCGTAAGAATACGCTAATTTGATCAGAGCGGATTCCGACCATGCGCTGCCGAAGAAAGTCATTCCGGAAGGAAACTCGCCTCGAACGAAACCCATGGGGACGGTGATCGCCGGGAATCCGGTTCCGGGTGAAAGCGTTTGACTGTTATCGCCGGCCGGCGTTGTGAGGTCGCCGATCAGCCGTGGCGGATTGTCCCAGGTTGGATACACGATGGCCGAAACATTGGCTTCTTCCATGGCCTTGATCACGGTATCCCCACGTTTTTGCTGAACTTCCCTGCACATTAAGTCATTTGTTGGCCGGACCTGCGAAGCTTCAGCATTACGCATCCGAACCTCGATGGAAGGATGGAACCTGCGAGAAGCAATAATCTCAGCGAGGTCTTTCACTGGGGGCGCCGGATCACGCGATGCCAGGTAGTCGTTGAGTCCAAACTTAAATCGTTCCGCGATTCCACAACCCATAGAGGGGCTCTCGACGCTGTCGAATCCCGGAATGGTGAAGTTCTCCACTAGAATCGCGCCGTCTTTTTCCATGTCGGCTAATGCGTGATTAAAGAGCTTCACGACATCCGGATCGACGGTGGGACGCATAACGAAGCGTGCCACGCCTATACGCGCGCCCTTCAAGCTTCCGCCGACGAGCGCAGCCGAATAGCTGGCTTCTTTGTGGGTTCGCGCTGCTTCAGTTACCGGATCGTCGGGATCATAACCAGCGACGACATCGAGAAGTTTCACCGCATCCGCGACGGTGCGAGCCATCGGGCCCGCGATGTCATTCATCAGGTTCAACGGAACAATGCCGGAGCGGCTGGTCAATCCCATAGTGGAACGAATTCCGACGAGATCGTTATGCGAAGAGGGTCCTCGAATCGAATTGCCGGTGTCGGTGCCGAGCCCCACGGCGGCAAAGCTCGATGCGACTGCAGCAGCGGTGCCTCCGCTGGAACCGGCTGTGACGCGATTCAGCGAGTACGGATTGTGCGTGTAACCCGGAAGCATAGAACCAACCGTCTCCACCGGACTCCATGCGAATTCCGCCATGTTGGTTTTCGCGATGATGATCACGCCCGCTTCGCGCATCTTCTTAACCTGGAATGCATCTCGATTCGACATCCAGCCTGAGAGCGATAGCGATCCCGCCGTTGTCGGCAGGCCGATTGTTTCGAAGTTGTCTTTCACAGCCACCGGAATGCATTGCAACGGCTTCGTAATTCCAGCCCGTGCGATCTCCGCCTCCATCGCCCGCGCTTCATCGAGTGCTTTCGAGTTCACTGTGATGATGGCGTTGATTGCCGGGCCTTTCTTGTCGTATGCGTCGATGCGCTCGAGGTATTTCTGCACGAGCTGCGGGCACGTAATACGTCGCGATGCCAACGCTCGATGGATGTCCGCGATTGTCGCTTCCTGAACCTCGAAATTAGATGTCTGGCTTGTCATCAGTGTGGCGATAATGGCGAAAGCACTATAGAACCGAATCATTGAATTCCACTCCTCAAGGGAGCATCTTACGTCCCGTCACCGATTCGGCACATGCCGTTTTGGTTTTCAGTTGCGGGCGCGTCCCTGGATTGCCTATCGCTTCTTGAGCCAGGTACGGAAAGCGGACATTGCGGCCTTCTGTCCTTTTGTTTTGCTTTGCTCGATGAAATCGGCAAGAGCTTTGGGAGTCAGGATGGGGAAAGAACGGCTGACGGATATTTCCAAGTACTTGTTGCCACGGAGTTCGTACATATGGATTTGGTTGTGACGGACGTCATAACGCCAAATCTCGGGCACGCGCAGCGTGGAATAGATTCCAAATTTGGATAGCGATTCGCTTGTCGCATCGATTTCGACAACCATGTCTGGAGGCGGGTCGACATTGAGATCGATGTCGCGCTTGCCAATGATCCGGTCTGCATTCTTGACGTAATAACACGTATCTGCTTCCGCACCTTTGGCGTCTTGCTTCTTGCGCCAGGTAGCCGAACCGACTGGTTCCACGTTCAAGTCCAGATCATCGGCTAACGCGTCGATGATCTTCTCTATGAAACGTTTATACTTCTCGTGCTCCGGACGCGGACTCATAATTTCCAATCTTCCTTGATCGTAGGTGACGCGAACGGCAGGGCGGTCTGCGAGTTCTTCCAAAAGCCGCTCATAGTCTTCCCAGGAAACATCGTGAACGACAAGAGTCGTTCCTTCAGGCAAATGATCTATAGCCTCCCTGTAGTCCGTGATGCTGGTGCTCATATCCGCATTATCCAGCCAGAGTTCCCTATCCGGGAAGCCCGTTCTTCAAGACGTTCTGCATGGCTTCGACAAACGTGTCGATCTCCTCGAGGGGAGTGTAGATGTTCGGCGTCACCCGCAAGCCGTGGTAGCTCAGGTTGGGCTCCTTGGGATTGTCGTGGCCGATGGCGGTGATCACGATGCGGTACTTATCCCAAAGGTGCGAAACGAGCTTGTTGGAATCCATACCGTTGACCGAAACGACGGCCAATCCCCAGGTCTGGCCGG
>WNGN01001745.1_pt1 | contig 14456 bp, 10 predicted proteins | sample 5400561 | NCBI WGS metagenome assembly WNGN01 (sample SAMN13153379, study PRJNA577476) | soil metagenome | isolation source: 115 cm soil or saprolite under Garry oak tree replicate 2 | place: USA:California | collected 2016-06-15
TGGGCAGAGAGATGCTTCGCTGCGCTCAGCATGACAGGGCTGGACCTTTCTGTTGATGAGAAACTGTCAAGTGCATTTGAACCATGCCTAAGCGTAGCATATGCTATGCGGTTGCGTCAAACCATACACAAAATTTGGTTTTAATAGCTGATCAATTGAGAGTACTGCGTAATATGGGTGCTCATGCCAACGATGAAGAAGTGGAATCATACGATGTACCAATGATAGAAGAATTCATTGATGCTATTTTTGAGTACTTATATGTAGCACCACATAAATTTACAAGACTTAAAAAGAGCCTTAAAAGAGAGAATCTGTTGATGGATATGCCGTTTTAGCAAAAGCAGGTTGCTACATGGTTGCTACATTTTTGATCTGGATGCTGTCAATGTAAGAAATATAACAGTAAGATAAAACAAGACTAGAAGCTCTTTCACAAGATCGCTTCTAGTCTTCTTTTTGGTGGAGATGGGGGGGAGTTGAACCCCCCGTCCAAACGAACCTATCGGAGAATGTACTACAGGCGTAGTCGATGTTTTTTCTTACGCTGCGGACTCCCATCGACAGGATTCGTTAGCGCTGGCCCTCTGGTCTTAAATGACGACTAGAAGGCGATTATCGTCATAGCATCTCGCGTTTTCGACGCCCAGATCCAGTCCCACGAGAAAAAACTGGGTGGACGACGCCTACTGGTTATTAAGCAGCGAGAGCGTAAGCAGGTGCCGGTTTGGCATCTATTGTTTTGTCGGTTGTTTAACGAGAGTGCGTACCGACACCTCGGCCTGCAATTCAACAATCTGTTCGCCTGTCGAAACCCGACATCCCCAAAACAGAACACCCACCAAAAATAGCGCATACGCCAATTTCTGATGTACTCACATTCTACCACATAATCATCCCCACAGCAATCTTCAAACGAGCTTATTCCCCAATCCTCTTCGTAAACCGCTCCAGATGAACCACAAACCGTTCGTGCTGCCCCTCTCCAATCTTCCTCTTCTCATCATACGCCTCCACCTTAAATACCAGGCGCCGCCCATCAATCTCAATCAACTCGGCAATCGCCCGCACCTGTTGCCCCAGCGGTGTGGCCGCCACGTGACTCACATTCACATGCGTCCCCACCGTCACCTCCCCCTCCTCCAAATCCCTGGATACCGCTCCCCAGGCTGCATTCTCCATCAACGCAATCATCATCGGCGTACCAAAGACCTCCACGCCGCCAGCGCCAACAGCCGCAGCCGTATTTTCATGCACAACCAGCGTGCTGGCCTCCCCCTTCATACCAACTTTCAGTACCATCTTACAATATCCTTTCTGTATTTTTTTATACTATACAACAATAGCTCCCCTTGCCATCCATCCCGCTCCGCGTGATATGATTGAAGTTGTGAATAACCAATTGTCTATAGTGGAGAGCAACAACCCTATGACTAGCTCTGTACAACGCGTCGCCCATCGCGGCGGCTCCCATCTCGCCCCTGAAAACACCCGGGCCGCCTTTCGCAACGCTCTCACCCTCCCCATCGACGCTATAGAATGTGACGTCCACATGAGCCGCGATGGTCATGCTATCGTCTTTCACGACTATACCGTCGACAAACTCACCAACGGCCATGGCAACATCCTCGACCTCGACTTTGCCTACCTGCGCAGCCTCGAAGTCGCTGCCCACTCCCGTGGCGGCTGGCCCGAGCCACAACAGATACCCATCCTGCGAGAAGTCCTCGACCTCGCCAGGGGCCACGTTCAGGTCTATATCGAAATCAAACCCAGCAAACGCGATGGCCGGTATGGTCACTATCCCTATATCGTTGAAGCCGTCCTCGAAGAAGTGCGTAGCGCCGGCATGCTTGACCAGGTCCTCATCATCTCGTTTGACTGGACAGTCCTTCCGCACATCAAATCCATCGAACCTGCACTGCCCACGGGTGCCCTCGTCTCAAAAGACAGCTGGAACGCCGGCCAGAGCGACGCCTTTGATATATTGGTGAGCCAGGCCTCCGCCCTCGGCTGCAACTGGTTCAACATGGATAGAGACCTTTTTACTCCCTCTATGCCTGCTATTGCCCACCAGCACGGCTTCAAATTGGGTGTCTGGACCGTTAACAACAGAAAAGAACTCCAACGCCTCGCCGCCCTCGGCGTCGATTCCCTCACCTCCGATCGCCCAGACCTCTTTACTATTTTCTCCTGAATCGTGTCCCTTTCCGCTTTTTATCCGTTCTATTTATTAAAGAAACAATCTGGCACGCGTCAAAATAAGCATATAACTGTGGATGCAGGGGCCACAGCCCCTGCCGGACATATCCCTTCAACCCTTGATTACGCGCCGTCGCAATCGGCGAAAAAGAAAAGGTACCATCTTCTACTGCTATCAGCAGACAATATGCTATAATGAGCGGCAATCACAGGCGGTAGGTACGGAAGGACCATCACAACAAACATCTACCTGAGCAGGCGAGCCGTGGAGAACATCAAATATGCAGCAGACAAAAATACCACCAAAGCATACAATCGAACCAGTAATATCGACTTCTGAGCCAGAGTCAACAGAGCAACAGGTTGCCATATCATTCGTTGTTCCTGTAATGAACGAAGAACAGAGTATCGCCATCTTATTTGGAAAATTATCTGCCCAACTCGATGCCCTTGGACAGAGCTACGAAGTCATCTTTGTAGACGACGGTAGTACCGATAACACTTTCGCAGAACTGAAAAAAATACATGAAGCGCATCCAAGTATCGTACGTGTCATACGCTTCCGCCGCAACTTTGGCAAGACTCCAGCGCTTGTGGCGGGCTTCGAGCGCTGCCATGGCGAAATCATTTTTACCATGGATGGCGATTTACAGGACGACCCGGAAGAGATCCCCAATTTCCTGGCAAAGCTCGACGAAGGCTACGATCTCGTTTCCGGCTGGAAATTCCCGCGCCTCGATCCCATCACGAAAACCTTCCCTTCCCGCATCTTTAACGGCATGGTCAGCACCTTGACCGGTGTCCACCTGCATGATATCAACAACGGCTTCAAAGCCTATCGCCGTGAAGTTGTCGACGATATACACTTCAAACTCTATGGTGAATTCCACCGCTTTGTACCCGTCATGGCTCACTGGCGTGGCTTCCGCATCACAGAGATCAAAGTGCGTCACCATCCTCGTCTCTACGGCGTCTCCAAGTTCGGCGCCAGGCGTTTCGCTCGTGGCCTGATCGACCTGCTCAATGTACTCTTCCTTACCTCTTTCTTGCGCACTCCACTGCGGCTCTTTGGCCCTCTCGGATTCTGGACATTCTTTATTGGTGTTCTGGTTGACGGTTTTGTCGTGGCTCGCCGCATCTTTGTAGGTCAGCAGATTCGTGACCAGCCGCTGCTCTTCGTTGGGATCCTCTTGATGATCTTCGGCGTCCAGTTTGTTTTGACAGGCCTGCAAAGCGAGATGATCCGTCATTACGCCTTCCAGCCAGGGGAAGAGTATAGTATCAGGCAGGAACTCGATTGATGCAACACCCTGCAGTGAAAACAATCGGCAAGCGTGTACTACAGATCGGTTTGCCCATACTGGTAGTCGCCTCCTTACTGTATAAGATACGCGATTGGGGGGATTGGAATGAGCTTATCGCCAGCGTCCATCAATGGAATTACTGGCTGCTGGCATTGTCATTTTTGGGCTTCATACTCCAGGAAATGTCGTATGGGCTGATTTGGCAAGCAGTTCTACGGCGGTTGGGTCATCATCTGCCCCTTCGCGTGTGCCTGCGCATCTACCTGGCCTCAGAATTTGTACGCTATATCCCTGGCAATGTCTGGCATGTCCTGACACGTATCCTGTGGGTGGGAAAGTACGGCGTTTCGCGACCCATTGCCTTTGCCAGTATGACCGTTGAACTCATTACAAAGCTGGCGGCAGGAGCATTGATCTTCGCGGTCAGCCTGCTCTTCTGGGGGAATTTGGGTACGGTGGGTTCACTCTTTCAAAGCTCCTTCATCATCGTGCTTGGCATGGTCTCCTTCCTTGCGCTGCTGATCGTACTGCATCCCCGTATCCTTAACGGGCTACTCAATACCGCCCTGCGCCTTTTGAAACGCGACCCCGTCGTTTTAACACTCAGTTATGCAGACATCTTGCTTATCACTCTGGCGTGGTTCGCCAGCTGGTTTGTCGCGGGATGCGCCTTCTTTGTGTTGGTGCTCGCGCTCTGGCCGCAAACGCCACTGGCAGCATTGCCAATCTGCATCGGCATCTACGCCATTGCCTGGGACTTTGGTTTCGTCACTTTCATCACACCAAGTGGTATTGGCTTCCGCGAATTAGCGATTGGCGTCCTCTTTCATCTCGCTCTACCCGCCATCCCTGTAGGTCTGGTTGCGATTATCGCCCTGCTTTCGCGGGTCGTCTCCACCGCGGCTGAACTGTTATGTGTCGGGGTTGCCTATCTGAGCGGTGATGGCCAGGTGCAAGTGCGTGCCATCCAACAAGAGCAAGCCTCAATGCAAAACTCGATCCCTGGAGATCAAAACAAGCAAGCAGAAAATAATGCATCCTCTACAAATGATTCTCCGAGGCTAGTAGAACGAGGTGCAGCAAATGATTAATGCTACATGGCGCAAACGTCTGTCTGTTTGGGGCAATCGCTTCTTTCTCTACCCAGCGCCTGATCCTCTACCCCATACACGTATGTTCTGGCTGGCGACGAGCGTCGTAGCCTTTCTGGCTCTCCTCTTCTCAGTCTATTTTATCTTCTACTTGACTGGTCGGCACGACGCATTTCTGACCAATGCCGAGGACCTGGGAATTATGGATCAGGCTATCTGGAATACGATCAATGGACAGATGTTACATCAAACAATCTGTAATATCGTTCACGATACTAACTGCTATAATCTAGATGGTATTTCGCGTTTTGCTATTCACTTTGAGCCGATTCTCTTTCCCGTTTCGTTCTTCTATCTGCTCTGGTCCAACCCAAAAACACTGCTCGTAATACAAACCCTTGTGGTCGCAAGCGGTGTGTTTCCTGCTTTCTGGCTCGCCCGCCTGCGCCTGCGAAATGAGTGGGCTGGAGTCGCCATAGCCCTGCTCTATTTGCTCTATCCTGCCCAGCAATACGCCCTGGTCAGTGATTTCCATGCCGTCACCTTCACTGCTTCCTTTTTACTTTTCACCCTCTATTTCATGTATACGCGCCGTACCGTCTGGCTGATTGTCTTCGCCATTCTGTCGATGGCTTGCAAAGAAGAGATATGCGTCCTTATCGCCCTCTTTGGCCTCTGGTCAATCGTCTTTCAACATCGCTTGCGCAGTGGTCTTGCATTGATTGGGCTTGCCATCGGCTGGATCGGCCTGGTTTTGCTCATCTTCCACTTCTTTAGCCCCACTGGTCATTCACTACTTTCTTCACGCTATGCCTATCTCGGTAATGGCCCCGTCCAAATAGCTCGCAACATAGTGTTGCATCCGGGAAGCATACTCAAGCAGCATGTGTTGGATCATAATCATATTTACTATCTTCGTTTGCTCCTCAATCCAGCAGGTTACCTCCCGCTGCTGGCTCCGTGGGTTTTCGTGTTGGCCCTGCCCACGCTGGCCTTAAACTTGCTTAGTTCTGACCAGAATATGTATAGTGGCTTCTTTCAGTACAATGCCGAGATCGTACCTGTCCTGATTTTTTCGACCATCGAGGCTATTGTGCTTATCATCTGGTTGGCGCACTGGGTACTTTCTCAAGTGCGTCTGTCGCGTGGTAAGTCACAGGAAAGTAGTAATCCTACCGTTCGCACGAGAAGTGTGCCTCGTTGGGTTTCTCCAGCGCTGCTGGTAGTACTGTTGGCCTATGTTCTCTTCAGTACAGTGAAGGCGGATATTTTCAATAGTAATATGCCATTTGGACAAAGCTTTCATTGGCCATCAACTCAGATCACAGCCCATACCGCACTTGCGCAGCACTTTATTGACATGATACCGCACGATGCATCAGTATCGGCACAATCAAGCCTGGCTCCACATTTGAGCGAGCGGTCCGAGATTTATCTCTTTCCTTACGCAGATGACAGTGCTGATGATATTTTCCTTGACGTGAGCAGCGATGTCTATCCCTTTTATGGTTCGCCTGACTATACGCATGAAGTGAAAAAGGTCTTGCAGAGAGGCAATTATGGTGTTTTAGCGGCCCAGGATGGTTATCTCTTGCTCAAAAGAGGAATAACCCCGCCTGCTGCTCTACCTTATTCACCTTCTTCAGATACAAGCGACCTTGATGATCTATTTTTCAATCCTTCAGATAATTTCTGTTCGTATATATCTGTTCCACCAAAGCAAGTCCTCCATCCTTTACATGTCACTTTTAGTAGCTCTGATGGTACTGATACGATGAACTTGATCGGCTATAGTGTCTCGGCTGCCGATAGGTTTAGTTTGGGTGCGGGATATATGCAAATAACCACCTATTGGCAGGTCAATAAGCCTACCCTCCATCCATTGCAGAGCGTCGTGCTCGTTACCGACAAGAATGGCGGTAAACATATTGTCAGCGTAGATGTTCCACCCCTTGCCTGGTGCCCGACAAATACCTGGAAAACAGGCCTCGTGCAACGTCTCACTAGTAGAGTCTTTAGCCTGAGCGGTTCCCATATTCCAAATGGGCTAGCTCATATTTCAGTCGCGCTTTTGCCGGTCACTCACCCGTTTAGCACTATGGTGGGTGAGCAGAATTGGTTGCCATTGCATATTTCTCAGGCACCAGCTACAATAGTCCCAACTCAGGGAACTAATGCGCTCCAATTGGCGACAATCACGATCGTTCCCTAGTATTCCCCGGATGAGGGGCGCCAATAGGGCGCGTTACATATTCATCGCATAGCACAATGAAAGGGGTCGTGGTAATGGGCGTTTTAATAGGTCAGCTTCCGCCAGCTGAGCTTGCACGCTTGAAGGCTGAATTGGCGGAGACGCTGATTGCTCATTTTTGCTATCCCCGCTTTTTTGATTATCGCACCGATTCACTGCGCTCCCGTCCGGTTGATCGCTCAAAGCGCCAGGAGGTCTGGCTTTACTTGAGCTCGTTTGATTTCACTGCCTGGAATCGCGTAGACCTGATGTCACCTGATTTTCAGCACTATATCGAGCGCCTTTTCATTCACTTCGTTCAACGAAACCGCAGCTTCTTTGGAGAGCAGGGGCGTAAGCGCATGGCTGATATCCGTATGTTAATTGGGACTTCCGCTCTATTAGTAGTGCAGGGTTTGCGTGGTCACTTAATGGGTCAGCACCAGCAAAATCCTCCGTTTGGCAGTCCACGCCCTGTTTCTTCCTGGTCTACTACGAATATTACGGGACGTTCTGAACCAACCTGGGACCAAATTTCTTCCTCGACCATGATATTGCAGCAGCAATTGCAAGAGGTTCGCGGAGAAATTAAACCCGCGCCACAACAGAGCGAAGTGCGACCTGCGAATGCCCCTGCTCGTCGCACGAATCAGCCTCTGACTACACCTCTAACTAACGGTAAGGCCCCCAGCGAAGTTGAGCATCATGTAAATGCTGTCTCCAAAATACCGACCGGACCGATCAGTATAACTACACCGCAGGTCAATGGACGCGGTGCTTCAATTCTCCCAGGTCAGAAGAGTACCTCTTCCGTAAATCCCGCTTGGAATACTGCTACGCCTGTTTCTCTCCCGAAGGCAGAGCCGGTTTCCTTACCTGTCGAACCTTCGATTCTCTCAGTCGCATCAGCAGCCGTTCCTGTAAAATCTCCTGGCGTTACTATACCAACTGCACCGCCAATGCCTGTTCATGCAACAGTTCCACCTCCTGCTTCTTCCATCCCCGTCCAGGTGCGTGGACTCCCACAGACCATGCCAACCAGCCTCTCTACTACCCGGCGCGAGAGCGCAGCTGTCCTGGTGAGCGAAGAAGATATGGCTATTTTTGAACAACTGCGCCATCAACTGATTGTCTGGCTCCGTATTGAGGCCATTTGTTCAGGCCTGGATATTGCTAATCAAAGTCCATCCCAATTACTCGAGCTACTGCGTCAGCAAAATAGTTTCGAGGAAACCCATCTGCAGGTTGTCTTTAACCTGCTCAACCTCTGTAACCAGGTCATCAAAAATGGCCAGGCTAGCCTTTTTGATTACAAACAGGCCTTGATGTTCCACCTCATGCACACAAAACGCTAACGAACTATTTATGTTTCAAACGAGAAGTGAGGCTGTGAGCGCCTGCTCTTCTCGTTTGAAATACAACAAAATCCCCTCATCAAAATTTTATTAAGATTGCTAAAAAGTCCTCTAAATAAGATACTAACTTCTTCCTCATCCGTCCATAACTATGGTATAACTGATATATGAAGCCACGTAGAATTATGGGTAAGAAATACATATTTCGGTAGCAATAATTGTGTAACCTTCGGTCTTTTAGGTTACTTCTGTGTAAAAAATGTATGTAAGACATCTTTCAAGGGGAGACTGCGTGCCATGACAAAGGGCAGAGATAATGCAGCGGATAGTCTGAGAGATCTATTAGAACTAATCCGCATGCGCAGGCAAAGCGGCTCATTGAGCGTCGAGCGCTTTCATGCAGGCCGCTTAGAAGAAGGAGAATTATACTTTCAAGGAGGCCAGCCTACCTTTGCACACACCGGACAATTGTCTGGTCAGGAAGCTCTCTCATGGATGCTAAGCTGGCACCAGGTTTATTTTTCTTTCAATGTCGAGGAGCTACGTACGTCTGCCGCTATTTCTTCTGCGGTTCCCACGAGCGTTCGCAATGCTGAAGCCGCTAATGCTCAAACCTCTCCGCTTTCCGCAAAACCTTCGCAGGTGAATACATATACTCCTATGCCGGCCACTCCCTCTCGTCTTCCACCGGCAAACGCCGGTATCAGAGAAGTAGCCAGGAGTGCGGGTGATTCTGACAATACCAACAAAGCTACTGGTCTTAATGCATCACCTGCTACACCGGGACTCGAGTGGCTCGTTCCTCAAAAAGTGGGGGGGGAACGCGATGTATTGTCGTTACCGCTAACTCGCCCGCAACGCTCGATATATCTGTTGGTTGATGGGCGTAGGACCATCTCCGACCTTTCCCGTTGTACAAGGAAGAGCGTCCAGGAGATAGAACGGCTTCTCACTGAACTGCGCGAGCAGAACTTGATCTCCATCTAAGCCTCGCTCAGGCGGCCACCGTAATTGCGGGCAGTAGCTCGCGTAGCTGCTCAAACCAGTTCGCGCCGAAAAGTCTGCGGGGTATACGAATAACTCCCTGTTGCACACGAGCTTCATTACGGAAACGACGATAGAGCACAATGCGGTTGGGCACTATTGTGCGTTTCACTGTCAGGATCAGTTCATTATCCTTCAATGAAATGGCCTCAAAGCCTAGCGCCGCTGCCTCAACCTTCAAACGCACCATTGCTAACAAGTTTTGTACTGGTGGAGGTGGCGCCCCAAACCTATCATTCAGCTCCGCGCTCATTGCATCTACTTGTTCTGGCCGGTTCAGATTCGCGAGCCGTTGATAGAAATTCACCTTCAGCGTGCGATCTCCTATGTACTCGTCCGGTAGGTATGAATCAAGCGGCAGATCGACCAATGCCGTCGGCGTGGCTAGTTCGGCCTTTTTCCCCTGCAGCTCCTGCACTGCCTCGGCCAGCAATTTACAATACAAATCAAAACCGACAGAGTTCATGAAGCCAGACTGTTCAGCGCCCAGCAAATTTCCCGCTCCCCGGATCTCAAGGTCTTTCATTGCGATGCGGAAGCCAGCTCCCAACTCGGTAGCCTCGAATATGGCCCGTAGGCGCTTCTCCTGGATAGGCGTCAGTTTCGCGTCCTTATTATAGAGAAAGTAGGCATAAGCCTGTTGAGTGGCCCGGCCAACGCGCCCCCGCAATTGATAAAGCTGCGCCAGGCCGAAGTAAGCCGAGTTATTTACGATAATCGTATTGGCGTTAGGAATATCCAGGCCGTTCTCAATGATAGTGGTGGCGATCAGTACGTCATATTCACCGTTCGAAAAATCTATCATCACCCGTTCCAACTGATCTTCGGCCATTTGTCCATGCCCAACCACGCAGCGTGCCTCTGGCACCAGCCGTTGCAGCTTCTGCGCGATCACCTGAATACCCTGTACGCGGTTGTGCACAAAGAACACCTGCCCTCCCCGGTCAATCTCGCGCAAAATCGCCTCGCGAATTAAACTTTCATCGTACTCTCGTATGGTCGTACGAATAGGCAATCGCTCTTGCGGCGGTGTATCTATGACGCTCATATCCCGTAGGTTGACCAGTGACATATGCAGCGTGCGCGGTATCGGCGTCGCGGTCATGGTCAGCACATCGATTTCTTTGCGCAACTGCTTCAGTCGCTCTTTGTGCGTTACACCAAAACGCTGCTCTTCGTCAACAACAAGCAGGCCGAGATTGTTGAACACGATGTCTTTTTGTAACAGGCGGTGCGTACCAATGACGATGTCTACCTTCCCAAAGGCCAGGTCCTCTAATATCTGCTTCTGTTCCTTCTCCGAGCGAAAGCGACTCAACAGTTCGACCCGCACAGGGTAGGGTTTCAGCCGCTCCTTGAACGTATTGAAATGCTGTAGCGCCAGGATTGTCGTGGGTACAAGTATGGCTACCTGTCGTTGGTCAAGCACGGCCTTGAATGCAGCACGCAGAGCTACCTCGGTTTTGCCATAACCAACATCGCCACAGACCAATCGATCCATGGGTCTTGGACGCTCCATGTCCTCCTTGACCTCCTCAATGGCTCGTTTCTGGTCTGGCGTTTCCTCGTAGGGAAACGCGTCTTCGAGTTCATGGAGCCAGGGCTGCTCAGCATCCGGAGAGTAAGCAAAGCCTTTGGACGCCTCTCGCTCACTATACAGCTTTAGAAGGTCTCGTGCGATATCCTGGACGTTCTCTTTGACCTTCGACTTGGCGCGCGCCCACTCTGTCGTCCCCAACTTGCTGAGCGCGGGAACAGAATCTCCCATGCCAATATAGCGGGTGACGCGATCAAGCTGGTCGGTCGGTATGTACAGCTTATCGGTGCCAGTATACTGTATCAACAGGTATTCGCGTTCAACCCCCGTCATGTTCAACCTGACTAGCCCCTCAAAGCGCCCAATCCCATGCTCCTGGTGCACGACATAATCCCCCGGATTGAGCTCGGCCAGAAATGACGCTGGCGTCACCGGCTTACGCCGCAGCGCATTGCGCCTCCTTGACCAGCCAAAGATTTCTGTATCGGTATACACTGACAACGCAAGCACGCGCGATTGCCAACCCTCCATCAACTGACTCTGGATCAGCGTGACCGTCCCAGCCTCCGGTAATGTATGGATATGACTCCCCGGGCTGACATGAATGGTCTCGTCGTGCAGGATAGACTCGTCGCTCAAATTTTCTGCCATACGCCGCGCCTGCGCCGTCACGATCACCACCCGCTCACGATTTTTCAGCGCTTTACGGCAGTCCAACACAAAAGCTGTCAGATTTCCTCCATACGAGCTGGCGCTGCTGTAGGGCGGCATCAGATTCTCTGTGCCGCCCTGCAAATGTGCGTCAAATTCACCCTCTGCCGCGGATAGTATGCCAGCGAAATTGAGTTGTCGCCGCTGCTGTATCTTCGGTTCCAACTGGTTCCAGGTGAAATACGCGTCGCGCAGCTGTGATGGGTTCTCTCGGTCACGTTCAAAGCGTTCCTTCATTTCCACTGCCTGCTCGTCTAGCTCTGCGATGCGATTCTGCAGGCTTTCTGGGTTGTCAAGAACGAGCAAGCCGTTTCGAGGCAGGTAATCCAGCACCGTCGTCGCGTTATGCAGGTACGGCAGGTAAAAGGTGATATCTTCGAAGGAGCGGCCCTGTCGTAGTTCCTCTAAGTCGTGTTTCCAACGTTCCTCGCACTCGCGATGCAGCATCTCGCTATGGAGTTGTTCCAGTTCCTTGACTGCTTCAGGTCCGCGCACGGGCAATGCTTCGCGGGCCGGGCAAACGACACATGAGGCAATTGGATTGAGTGATCGCTGCGTCTCCTGGTCAAACGTCCGTAATGACTCGATTTCATCGCCAAAAAACTCAACGCGTACCGGCCGCGGCAGCGTTGGCGGGAAAAGATCAACAATACCACCGCGATGGCTGAACTGCCCCGGTTCCTCCACCTCCGCCACAGGCTCGTAACCCAGGTTATAGAGGTGCTCCAACATCAACGTTAGATCAACTTCCTGGCCCACTTGCAGGGTATACAGTGTCGCGGAGAGTTCTTGCGCTGGCATTACCGGTTGTGTCAATACTCGCACTGAGCACACGACGATAACATTGCGTTCCTGCTCCACTAAAGCTATCATAGCCCGCATTCGCTGCTGCGCCGTCAGCGCATCGCTTATCAGCCGCTCGTAAGGTAATGCATCGCGATCAGGCAGATAGAGGACATCATCGGGCTGCTCCACGAATACCTTCAGGCTCTCCACCATCTGATTCGCCTGTGTCTCATCCTCAACAACCACTAAGAGCGGCTGTTTCACCCCTGTAGCAAGGGCGGCAATCACGAACGGACGGGCAGCCTCGGTAATTCCTGTGAGTGCTGGCAAACCCTCACCCTTACGCAATTGCTCTACCAGGCGGCGAAACTCTGCCCGCTGTGTCTGCAGCGCAAGTAGTCCTCGTAATGTCACTCAATCCTCCAAATACAACAACTCTAAGACGCCATGCTGCGCATGGCGCCCCTCTTAGCCCCCATAATCATACCGTACTGTGGTAATCGTTGCAACATTCCCGGGCCTGATCCTGCTCGCCGTCCTGGCCATCTGGATCGTCACTCGCCTCTTCCAACGTGAAGTAATACTCACAGAATTGCGGCAAGGAAGTCCTGTGCCTTCAGGCCAGGGAGGAATTGCCGCCTCCTGTCGCATACCTATACCCATCTGTATGCTGTACGATACGACAATATTTTGCTGCAATCCCTCCCATACGTCCATGGGGAGTTGTGATGTCAAATGAACCGCTAGCACGTACCATGACACGCCCAACATGCACACCTCTATGCACTCCCTTGGGCACGACAGCGCGAACGATCTCCCCCGTTTGAAAGCCCTGATGCACCTTTTTCCGTTGGCGATGACGCATCGGGAAACCGTTCTTCACCCCAGCCATTTGCCGATTGCCGTACCCTGTTGCCGTAATGTGCAACGGCACGATACCTTGGACGTGCAGGTGAACCGGGGTACTGCGCCCAACATTCGCTGCATCGAGCCAGTGCGCTTTTTCTAGTCCTCTCACTGTTCTGTTGTACTTCGTCAACCCACCTGAGCCACACTCCACCGGCAACCCGCACGCTTTGAGCCGCTCATAGAGCCGCCAGCGCGTACTATTGACCGCAGCCGCATCCCTGAGTGGCGCTTTCGCCTGAGCAAGCACGCGCTTCAAGAGATCCGGCTTCTTCTTGAGAAAGGTAGTGATATCCTGTGTGCCTTTGGCGGTGTTGCAAGGCTCACACGCGATGCACAGATTGCTGATCCGGTCCGTTCCCCCTTTGGCGCGTGGTCGGATGTGCTCAATTTGGAGAGGCACGTTCTGCCTCCCACAATAGGCACAGGCATGATTCCACTTCGGCAACAGATAGGCTCTCGCCTCATAGCCAGACAAGGTGCCCTGCTGATATTCTTTGTTCGTGATCTCCGGATTCTCCATCGCTTGCATATCGAACCTCACGACTTCCATCGAGAGCGCCTTGATTGGACACACCCGCTGTAAACGCGCTACCCAAGTGAGCACATTACTCACGCGACTCTCTAAGGATGGTGGCAACCACTCTTGCTTCCGACGCCTCCTATTCTGCCAGCGTGCTTTTCGGTAGCGGGTATGGCGTGCTCTCCTGCTCCTGCGGACTGCTCTTCGCGCATCGAGCGCTTCTTTGACGGCATGACCACGATGGGACAACTCAGCCGCAAAGACCACGTCCCCCGAAACATCATTGACCAGCGCGATGCCAGTCACCTTGCTGCCCGGATCGAGCTTCAAGCGCAATGGTTGCACTTGTGGTGCTGCAATGACGACTTTCAGCACCAGCGTAAATGGATATCGCTTCAGCACAGCCGCTTTGCCAGAAGAGAGCAGGAGACGTGCTCTGCCTGGATGCACTGGCTGTAACGGCTGTTTCTTCGCATCAACAACAAGCACCTGTGACATGGAAATTGCTCCTTGGAGCCTCTGCTTGCGCAGGTAATGTGGGCCTCGACGCTGTTATGAGACGGTTTCTGGCATCCAACACACTGGCTTCACCCGTTACACCTGTTTAATGCTGGATCGTAGTGGTTCAAGCTGGCCGCGCACTCAAACGTACCTATACATTCGTCTCTAACGTAGCGAGTTCGCTCGCTTGGTCTGGTCATGTCTCAGGCTTGCAGGACCCTTTCGGTGTTCTGCAAGCCCTGGCATTCAATGCCAGGGTTCATGAC
>WNGN01001747.1_pt1 | contig 14452 bp, 15 predicted proteins | sample 5400561 | NCBI WGS metagenome assembly WNGN01 (sample SAMN13153379, study PRJNA577476) | soil metagenome | isolation source: 115 cm soil or saprolite under Garry oak tree replicate 2 | place: USA:California | collected 2016-06-15
CAGCGTAGCTCCTACCCTGAGGATGCTGATCGTCGCCTTCTGTTCGTGTTCAGCGAGTTTCCAGTTTCCACCTTTCGCTGCGTGATAAAGGACGTGAAATCGATCTCCGATCTCCTTCATCAACCGGGCTAGCCCGGGCTGGACCTCGGCGAGCTGCTCTAGGGTGAGTTCTCCGTGCTTCGTTTTGACTACGATCTTCTCGTTCAAGTTTCCCCATCCATGACAAGAAATGTGTTTTCATATAGATTTCACTCTACGTTACTCTGATTTCTCCAGCTGTTTGAGTGATCTGCCTGGGTCCCATTCATAGGTAGATTTCTTTCGCCAAGTCAAGAGTTAAAGGCTCCAAGAATGATTGGCCCGTTCAAGAGTGTCGCACTTGTGGGTGGAGTTCAAGTGTCCGCTATGCGGCAAGGATCTTGACGACGACAAGACTATGGCTAACTTTCTGGTCTGCGCAGATTCGTCACATGGGCTCCTCCGGTTTTTCACGGGAGACGGCTGTTACTTCACCACTAACGAGCAAGTCGCAGAGCAGTTGACGGAAAAAGGAAAGAGAGTTCACGTTGTTGATCCCAAGGAATTTTTCGGAAATCAGACAATTAATCTCGAATAGCGAGCCTGCTTCGGTCAGGAATCATTAACTATCCTTTCGCGGGGGTTTGTCGCGGGCCCGTAGCTCAGCCTGGATAGAGCGGCAGCCCCCTAAGTGGGGTTTCACATCGGAGTCAGCTGTAGGAGATTGCGACGAGTCTCCGGCTAGAGGTCCGGGGTTCGAATCCCCGCGGGCCCGCCACAGATTTTGAATGAAACTGGCGAGAGAGATCTAGTTTGTCGATCCCGGGTCCTGCTTTGGGAGGGCTCTGTGGACTGATTTCGCACGCGTGAGATAGAATGCAAGAGCAATCAAGAGTATCATCGAGAAGCCGATTAGACCAAGCCCAACGTAGTGGGTGTATGATCCTATTTTGAGGCCCGAGGCTACGTAAGTTAGGTCGGGTTCGCTTACATAGAATATTCCGATGCCATAGATGAGTCCTATCAAGACCGTCAAACGCGTACCGAGCCCTGCAAGAGAGGCAGTGTAAAGTGCAATCACGAAACCAAGCGCGCTTATCGTGTCCGCATAAGGGACTAGCCATAACTGCGCGAGACCGTTGCCGATCTCGTTCAACACTAGGCCGAAAGCGTAGAGGACGATTCCGATCATGGCATAGCTACGAATCGTGCTGCTCGGAAGGGCCGGTTTCGCCGCCTCGGCCAGGCTCATAGAGGCTCAGGTTTCTTCCAGTGCTCTTTAAGCGAATAGTAACTTGCCGAGCGAATATCGTAGGGTACTAGGAACGAGGTTCAGCAGTCTGCTTAGTATCTTCGTTCACTCTAACCGAGCGTAGAGTTGGCGCGGATGAAGCGGGAAGAGATGGTCCGGAGACTTGCGGAAAGAGACGGGCCATCGTCATTGCCGGCTTGCTCTGACGAATCTTTGCTATGATTCCAGGCTCTAACCTGCGGTAGAAGAGAGTCGGTGCCAGAATACATGATGGTAGAAGTGAGATCATTAACGTAAATCCTAGCGAAATGGCCCTGTCAAGACTTCCTCCCATCGCTACAGCGAAAGAGACGAACGCGCCGATGCCTCCCAGAGAGGACAACCATCTTGATGTCCAAGCGGCTGGAACGGTGACTGTGAGCCTCGTCGTATTGTGACACCGGAGTCCAGAGTCTTCGAGAACCCATAGAAGGACATGTATCGACGATGGTACAGCGAGCAGGAAAATGGCTACATAAATGAACGCGTTGCTAACGATGACGAGATTCTGTGGGGTGACCTGCGTCACTTGGGGAACGATTAACGCGGACAGAAAGAACACGAATACTAAGACGCGAATATCTCTCAGAATTCTGCGCGAAACGCCTGGCTTTCCCACATGTTTCTCGAAATAATACTGGTGTCCCGAGGACTCACGCAGTCCACAAATTATCCTCAAGACTAGGAAAGCAAGACGATCTACCAGCAGACTCCAGATGAGAAGCGGGACACCAACGTACACTACAACGACTGTCACGAGCCAGCCTGTGCCCTTGGCGACACCAGTTGCCAGAAGAGGCAGAAGGGCCAGGAAGCCCAGAGTGTACTCTGTCCTGTAGGTCAAGGCTCCATGTGAGAAGACCCCCGTCCCAACTATGAGTCTTCTAGAACTAACAAACTCAAACTCTAGGCAATGTTTGCGGATTATGGTTCGTTCTTCTGGTCGAATCTAACTCTTCTAAGTCGGTTGGGACCCCACCATGCTCTAGGGCCGAGCAGTGACATGATTGCCGGGACGAGATAGGTCCGTACGACCATTGCATCTAGAACCACGGCCAGGGCGATCGCGAAGCCGAAGCCCTCGAGAAGACGATTAGACGACAGCAACAGTGAGCCCAGTGCCCCCGCAAGGATGAGCGCTAGAGCCGTTATGATTCCGCCCGTCCTGTCGACGGCGTCTACTACTGCCTGGCGGGTCTCCTTGCCCTTCTGAGCTTCTTCCCTGATCCGGGTCAGAATGAAGATGTTGTAGTCCATGCCGATTCCATAGAGGAGGAGAAAGAGTACGAGAGGGATGATGAAGAGGACGCCTGATTGGAGTACGTTGTTGAAGAAGAGAAGAGTGGCCGCATAGGCCCAGATTATGCTCAGTCCGATGGAAAGTATCCCGGTTATTGCCAGAGGATACGAGCCGAGGACTATTAGCAGGACGACGAATATGGCTGCGACTGTCAATATTCTGATCGCGTTGAACTGGTTGACCGTTTCATTGGCAAAGTCTAGAGTGGAGGCGGAGACACCTCCCACCAGAATAGTGTCCTGAGCTAGCGAGGAGTCGGAGTTCTGAATACTCGTGATGAGGTTGCGTATCTGAGTGACCGTGTTGAGAGAGTTTTGCGTAAATGGCTCGTCAGCAAATAGAACTGTCAGCATGGCGGTCCGGTTATCATTTCCAATACTCCCTAGTACCGCTTGCCTCTCTTCCGGTGTCAGGCCCGCCATATTGGTAGCGTTCACCGGGACCCCGTTGGGCCGAGTGGGTCCCGTGACCTCTTTCACGTTGGACAAGCCGGTAATGTTTTGGCTCAGCTTCTCCAAGCTTGCCTGTGCCCCTGCAGTAAGATTCCCATTCACGAGAATTGGCAATGGGAATTGTACAAGTACTTGTGTGGGACCTATTTGACCGGCGCCGAAGCTCTGTTCCAAGACTGTGATACCTTTGACACTTTCGGCCCGTGGGAGACCTGCTGCAAAGTCGTACGAGGTGGAACCGGTCAGTGCGATGTAGATAGCTGGAATGGATATGATCAGAGCCAACCCTAAGACTAGGACTGGTCGCCTGACGCTGAAGCTTGCTGCTCGACGGAAGTATCCGGGCCTTTCTGCCCTCTTTTTCTGGGCTCTAGCCGCGTACGCGTCGAATCTCTTGCCAGATGTCGGCCAGAATATTCTGTCCCCCGCGATTAGAATGAGCGATGGGATTAGTGTTAGACTTACTAGAAGGGCGATTAGAACGCCGAAGCCGAGACCAATGCCAATAGATCGGAGAAGCGTGAAGCTAGTTAACGTCATTGCCCCGAAGGCGATTATGACTGTGGTCGCGCTAGTAGCGATGCTCTCTCCCGACCAGGTGATGGACGTCTGGACGGCATGCGCTTTATCGTGACCTTCAATGCGCTCCTCTCTGTAGCGGGCCATTAGGAAGATGGCGTAGTCGGTGCCAACCCCCAGCATTATCGTAAACAGGAATGTTGTGGTAGTGTCCTGGATGGGGATGATGTATCTGCCGATGAGGTAGAGTCCCCCCTCTGCCATCAGCAATGCCATTCCGACGGTAGCCAGGGGCACGAAGGGAGTGACGATTGCAAAGAAAAACAGCCCCGCTAGGATAAGGATCGCGCCAATCGTGACCGGCTCGATGCGGCTGAGGTCAGCCGTGCTTCCCAGAGAAGAATCGGCATTTGTGGCTAGGTCACCCGTAACGTATGTCTGCAAGGGTTCGGGATCGCTGGCTTTGAGTTGGGAGATGATGTTCCTCATGGTCACTACATTCTTCAATATCGGGTCAGTATCCGCTGATCCGAACGAGCCGGGAGCCCGGGAGAAGGTCATTAGAATGATCATTGCGTTCTTGTTTGGGCTGATGAAATTCTGGATAATTGCCGGTGGGATCAGTGGAGGGTATTGTGAGAGGGCTTCATGCCATACCGTTTGATTTGCAAGTGATTGCGCCGTCGTATAGTTGTAGCCTTGTCGCAAGAAATACCCTGTGAACGCCGTTCTCTCTAGGCTGTAGATTGTGGTGACGTTTTCAAGGCTGTTGAGGACTCCCCGCATTAGAAGGCTTCTTTCTAGACGAAGAATGAAGATCTTAGTTGCGTTGTCCGTAACATCGTTGCCTTGGAGGAGAATTATGGCACTGGCGTTGGACCGTGGATGGGGAAACTCTTGGGCCATAAGATTCTGGGCCAGTGCAGACTGGGAGGCCCCAGACTGGCCGCCACTGGTACTAGAAGTGGTGACCTGGGAGAGTTGTTGAGATAACGGAAAACTTGCAGCAAAGAGTAGAATCCAAAAGACGATTATTAGTTTGTACCTTCTTCTTACGAAAGAGCCGATTCTCGCGAACGTTGGGACGCGGGGTCCGGGGGTCTTCGGGACTCCAAGTTTCTTGGAGACTACGTATCCTGCTCCTCCTGCGACGATGAGAAGGCCAATCGCCGCTATGATTATCGTACCAAGATTGTCTGAGACGTATTGGCGGAGGTACCTGTTATTCTGGTAATCAAGGATCAGAGCTGTGAGTTCAGCGAGCGATATTATGAGGACGAGTACGAAGATTCCTATCCAGCGGGCCTGGGAGGGACCGGTCCCGCTCATCACGGACCCACGACGCTACGCTCATGATGAGTCCGAGATGAATGACGAGTCAAGAGAGGATAGCTGAGTCGATTTGCTGGACTATTTACGCGTGATATCGCTGAAGTGAGAAAGTCCACGGTCGTTTCATACGAGCGCTTCCCAGAGTTATCGATTGTACTTCAGATTCTTCTTTGGCCGCTAGAGGTGGACTTCCCTGTTTTGTTTCTAGCTTCTGTCAGTAAGATTCCTCAGAGGAGCATAGAATTCGAACTAGAGGTAGTCGGAACGAAGTGTCTTTGATTTCGTGTTCGACTGTTTGTTAGTCAGAGAAGAGCTGGCACACTTTGCATACTTCATATGATTCACGGTGTTGATGATCGTCAACGGTCGGTTTGCCATGTTCGTCATCTGACGCCTCGTGTTCGCCGTGTCCGCCATGGGCAGGGTGCACGAAGAATTCCGTCATTGGAATCGCGTTTCTATCGTTGTTGGTCAGCAGAGGTAGCTTCCAGACGGTCTCTAGAGTCTTCAAGAATGAATAGTGGTTGTACTGGTTCGACGATTGGAAGTTGGTCTTGACAACAGGTCCAGCCCAGACTGCGTACACGCAATCATGAGAGCTTCGGTTGAGAGGACAGTATCCGTTCCCCTCGTCAAACGTGACGAACAACGCTGCCTTTTGGTGCGTGAAGAGAGTGCTGTTCAGAATGTTCGGGACAACTTGGGAGAGATAAGTGTCTCCAGTAGAAACAGGGCAATCGTGCATATCATTACAGAGATTAGGTGTTAGCCACATGAAGTTTGATGCCGTGGAGGGAGAAGCTAGATCGCCCAGAAAGAGACTGTCGGGGCCATCCTTTCCTACAGAGTTAGCGGGGACGATTCTAGAGCATCGGGCTGTGCTGTTGACTATGTCGTCGAAATAGACAAGGGGATTGTGTCGAGCTGCATACTGGCTGGTTCCAGTATTGCCTAGGAAGCAGTTGCCCGGGGAGCATTGGGACCCACAGCTGGAAGGATAGTCTTCCATGTAGGCCTTCCAAGAGAGTCCGCGGTTCTCCAAGCTGTCGACAATATTCGAGGCGTTCCCCGCACTACATCTGGGACTTGGGTTACAGTCAGCCTTGCTCCAGGACGCAAAATCCTGCCCCGAGATAAGCGACAGGTAGTTTGGCAGGCTAGGATGGTTGACAGCAGTATAATTAGTGGCGACTGCGTACGAGGAAGCCAACTGGTTCATGAAAGGAGCGGAAGTATTGTTGATGATGTCCCCGAGTCCCTGATTTTCCATGACAATGACCACTACGTAGTTGAAGGGATGATTCGCGTGAACTTCCGTCCCCGGTGTTGTCGGACCCAGAGAATTCGAGAAAGCTAAGGCCAACACTAGAACAGTTAGAAACTCCATACTCTCGCCTTGGCACTGGTCGCTACGATTTTGCTCATGAAGGTTTCGGAGTCATAGCATGTGTAAGCTTGACCCGGATTGCCTGGGCTATTGGTGTATATCCTTGTACATAGACGCGGCTTCCGATAAATGCGGGCCGGTTGCCTGGATTACGATGCAATGAGTAAGAATAGGGATTTCTAGAGCACAGACATTGTCTCGAGTAGTTGGCTTTCCTGGTTTCTCCTGCTCGTGATTGGGTCAACGTCTGGTTCATATGAGCGTCCACTCGATTCTCGCTGAACTGAGCAAATCCTATAACAAGCGATCCTGTTCGTCCAGCTGTAGTTCTCTTGGAAAGACGGGCGCGTCGCACCTTCACTATCGATCACGATGTCAGTGAGAAAATCGACGAACTGGCAGGCGGTCATACTCTAGAGGTTAATGTGCTCGTCAACAAAGCAATACGAAGATACGTGGAATGGGGAAGATATGTCGACACCTTCAAACTGGTCACAAGCGATCCTCGACTAATGAAAATCCTCTGGTCGTATATTACGATTGAAGAGGCGAGAGAGAAGGGGACCCAGAATGGGAAAGATACCGTCGTCGAGTTTATTCTATACTACTTCCACAAGTTCGACCTAGACTCTGTTCTCAAAATCTTTCAGTTGATAGGCGCAGAATATGCAAATGCTTACGTCTATTCAGAGTTCGGGGATAAGGACAGTCGCACAATAATCCTCAGGCATAGCATGGGTCGCAGCGCATCAGCTTACTACGGTGCCTCTTTCAAAGCCCTGTGCGATCGTCTCGGGGTGAAAGTTGAATTGGAAGAGAGCGAAGGTCAATTGATATGCAAAATCGGTACCGCTAGTACGCTGAAGACGATAGTTCCAAAGAGCCTCAAAGAGCAACTGGCCAAGCAGTCAATCGAGAGAACAGTCGGATCATAAGACTGCCCGCTGAATGTGGGCGGCTTCGTGTCTCCGTTTGTCGGGAGCTAGGAAAAAGCATAACTCTCCTCCGTAGACGCGAGTTTAGTCAGTCAAGGGAACAGTTCTTGGATCATCCCGTCATTCAGACTCAGAACCTTACGAAGTCATATGGAAGCAGAATCGCCGTAAATCGGCTAAACCTTACCGTTGAAGCGAAACAGGTTCACGGATTTCTCGGTCCTAACGGAGCAGGCAAGACCACGACGATTAAGATGCTCGTCGGATTACTGACTCCTGATTCTGGCTCTCTCAGGATTCTGGGCATGGATGCTGCGGGAGACAAGCCGAAGATCCGTCAGCGAATCGGCTACATGCCCGAACTGCCCAAGTTTCCCAAACACCTGACAGGAGAAGAGCTTCTAGATGTTTACGGACGGATGTATGGCATGTCGAAGGAAGAAAGGAGGCGGAAGACTGCTGAACTGTTGAAGATGGTTGGGCTCGCGAGAAGAGGGCGCGATAAGATCGGCAAGTACAGCAAGGGCATGCAGCAAAGGATTGGAATTGCTCAAGCTCTTCTCAGCGATCCCGAACTTGTGATTCTAGATGAGCCCAGCATCGGTCTCGACCCTGTGGGAATGGTTGAAGTTAGAGATATGGTCAAGGGCATAGTAAAGGGTGGTCAGACCGTATTCTTCTCTTCACATCTTCTCGCAGAGGTCCAACAGGTCTGTGATCACGTGACGATAATCAACAATGGTCTCACATTGTTCTCGGGAACTCTCGAAGACATAACCAATGTAGCCAGACCCAGCAGGAGGCTGGTCTTGGAGGTCCAAAAGGCAAGTGATGGTATCCTCCAAGCTCTCAAGGCCTTACCTTTTGGGACCGTCGAAGCAAGAGACAACGTGTACACCCTGCACCTCAACACTATGGATGATGTGAGAGCTGACGTTTCCCGCGCTGTCTCCGGTGCAGGTGGAGTGATTTTGAAGATGCAAGAAGAAGGCGGCGGTCTTGAAGACGCTTTCATGAACCTCGTCGGAAAGGCGGCTTAGCGAGTGGAAAGGCAGAGAAGAATGAATTGGCTAAATGGATTCCTGGCTATCCTCTACTATGAGTTTCTCTGGAACCTGAGGAAGAAGAAGATCGTTGGGCTCTTCATCCTAGTATTCGCTATCGTTACTCTTGAACTCGCTCTGCCACCGTTGCTAGACTACTACAACGATGTGCCGCTAACACCGAATTCGAATGTCGTCTTTGACTTCTTCAATGGACTTTCAGGAATATTTCTGTTCCTCATCGCCGTTGCCACAACGATGAACACCATATCGGGAGAGTTTGAGACAGGCAGCATAACTCCGCTGCTGACCAAGCCGGTGTCTAAGAACACCGTGTTCTCTGGGAAGATCACGGCTTCATTTCTAACGCTACTTAGCATCTACGCGTTTCTAACGGCGTATGTTACAGTGGGCGGGATCCTGATTGAAGGATCACAGAACAACCTTCAGCTCGTGCCCCTCGGACTTGTAGGTCTGACTCTGGCAACCATGGTCTGGGCTTCACTAGTCATCTTGCTAGGAACTCTATCCAAGAGTTCACTGGTAGCCGCCTTAGGATCCTTCGGGGTCTGGATAGGGGTCACAATCGCGGGCGGAATTCTCGGCTCGGTCTTCGGCCAGACAACTATCCTATTCTACGCTCCAGGTAGTGGAGCAACGGGGAGCACTACGGGATGTGGGGCGGGGAGGTTCGAGGCTGGTGGTACCTTCGCAACGGGAACTGACAACCTTGCGTATATGCTCATGCAGTGGGTGCTGAATGGAACCACTACTCTCAACTTCTGTGGATTCAGATTCAGGGCAGGCGCTACCGAGACGTTTCTGGCATCGTCAGATACGGTCGCAAATGTCGCTCTGAGAGACCTCGGAGTAACACTAGCATACCTCGCAGTATTTCTCTTCCTGAGCTGGTATGCTTTCCGACGGGCTCAAATAATGGAATCCGCCTAGGGGTAGAAACCTTGCCAAAGAAGCCGACCTACGACCCCACTGAGGTCAAATTGTCAGCGAAAGAGATTGATTTCCTGAAGAATAATGAGCTGTGCAGATTTGCAACAGCTTCACGGAAGGGTGAGCCTCACATTGTCCCCGTCTCCTATATCTGGGACCAAGACTCAGCGTATATTGTTACAGACTATGGGACCCGGAAACTGAAGAATCTGAGAGAGAACCCTCACGCCGCGGTTCTCGTAGACTCTGCTGGAACTCAGAAGCTTCTATTGATCAGCGGATCTGTGGAGATTATCGAGAAGGGAGAAGAATACCGGCGGCTCTACAAACTGTTCTATTCGAAGCTGACCTGGGTCAAGCGAGATCCCTGGAAGGAAGGCGAAGCACCTTTCATCAAGGTCACTCCTTCTTTCAAAGCGGGTTGGGGTCTCAAGAGCTAGAGAGACGAACAATTTTCTCTCCTGTTCAGAATAGTGTCCGAGCCAGGCTTGCTGCGACTAAGTCTCATGCATCGTTGAGCGATCGGCCATCGCTTTGTTCCCGTTTCGGATCCATTCGGGAATGACTACTGCTCTGAGAAATGCTTGGAGGCTTATGTTTCGGCTTTTCGCATCCTTGTCGAGTTCTCTGAATACTTTCTCGTCAAACGCTACCATGAATTTACGCAAGGATCAACCCTTGAGGTTTCGATGATAACGGGGCACTGGATGATAATAGGCTAGTGTCTACAATGTGTTAGACTCGAACACATTTGAGTAAAGTTCGAGGATTGGCTATCTCCGGCATGCTTATGCTATTTAGTGTAAACGTTGGAGTTATATCAAATCGGTGAGTGTCTATATCTGAAACGCTATGGAAGAAATAGCTAACGTGGGGTATCCGCCTGAAACCACCGATCAGACGGTCCCGCAAGACACTATGACCGGCGACCAATTGAAGGATCTCCTTGCAGAGCTGATATCCTCATCCGCAAGCCTGAATGTGAGGGTCTGGCTCGACGGAGTCTACACGGATATGGAGAATGTGGGAACACACCGAGAGTGGATGAAAGGCCGAGAAGTCTACTTCAAGGTCGAAGGAAAGGTGGACGGTCAGAACAGTCACGGAGAGGCAGAATCCAGGAGCGTTTAGCCATGGAGACTCGTAAATGGAAGGCGTTCCTCAGAATGAACGGTGAGACGAGAGTTGACACGAGTCAGGATATTCTGACGGAGTTCAAAGCCATGGTCGAATATCTGAAGTGGAGTGGCACTGACTACTCAATGGTCGTACAAGTTGAAGCGGGCCAAACAGAACGCTCCCGAACCCTTGCCTTGGAGCAGACTCCTCGTCGGCGAGGACGTGGGCAGTTAGGAGACTGATACTGACAATGGCCAAGTTCATAATGTCAATCGGGGACACTGCATACGACGTTCTGTTGGAAGAGGCGAAGAACCGGGACGTAACTGTGCAGCAGTTGCTTAGAGCGGTTGTCGTACCTGATTGGATAAAGCAGAACGCGAACGGACAGCCTATAAGAGAGAATAGTTCCACCCTGATTCAACCCTCGATCTACGGCGGAGATTCCCGCAATTCCAGGGTGCTCGTATCGGCCGTCGCCAGGCTCAGACACTAGCACAGACTTCAGATCTTCCGTCGCGGATCACCGTTTCGTTGCTGGTTACAAGACTCTTTAATAGCGCCTCGAGGCTCAAGCGCTAAACGGAGCTAACAGAGCAAATTGGCAGATTTCTGTTCGAGATGTGGAAAGACGCTCAGCCTGATAGACCCTCTCCTTGAGCTCAAGGGTCTAAGGTTCTGCGAGGATTGCTATCCAGATGTCAAGCGGGAGCACGCCGCGGCGAGCATGTCAGATAAGATGGACCGTAGGCAGCGTGTTGTCTTTGCAGATGACTCTAGTGATGAAAATCTTCGAGGGTCGATTATCAAGGGAAAGCAGGCACTCGCCGTCAAGGAGAATGAATTCAAGTGGGATAATCCATCCCTCTCGTTGATCGCAAGCGCGCTGCGAATCCTTACTGACCAGAACAACATCATGATGAAGCAGAACGAGCTTATCCTTCGCGAGCTCGAGTCTAGGCCCGCAACTGTCAAATCGAAATAGGGCCTAAGACCCAGGTCTTTCTGGGTTTTTCGATGTAGCGGAGCTGGTCCCGGGGGCCGGACATTCACAGGACCCGGCCTGTTTTGAACCGGCGACAATACGGCGACCGGTAGGGTCGTCTCCGGTTTCTATTGTTAGCCTGGGAGGCTGACGTGGATGCGCCTCTGGCGCACACCTACAGCGTCTTCGTCGCTTGCCTGATTCTTGGCAGAGCGGCTCGGAAGCTCTTCCAGGCTGAGCTACCCCGGGACCGAGGCTACTCCGGTTTCAGTGATTAGTTAAGATTTGTCGGGAGCCGACTGGTGATTCTCGCGTATCCACTGAGCCAAGTCGCGCAGTGCGATGTTTGACGAGACATCGATGACGGGGACCTCCATGTTTCCCACTCGGATGAGGTTGCTGTACTTGGCCATTGGGGCGTGTGAGACGTTGGAGGCGTAGATCTTTCCCTTCACATACTCATCAGGCAAAGCCTCAGGCTCGACAAAATCGGCTAGGAAAACGACCCCTTCCGCCCAGTACAGCGCCATAGGCTGGCCAGAGACGTTCATGACGAATGCAATCATAGAAGCGAGATTCTGCTGAGAATTGAAGCTGGTGAGGCCGGTGACCACAATCTCTTGCGGTGGAGCGTGAATAATCGAAACCATGCTTAAGCCTCAGGGAGCCGTGTCGTCCCAGAGTGTTAAGCCTTAGCAGGCGCCAAAGACGGTTCCCGTTCCCTCAAACCCTTCCACCAAAGGACGGGTCCTGCGGTGGGGGATCCTCCTCGAGCTGAGGATATTGTCCTCACTTAGCCACCTTCATCGGCACCTAGAGGCCCCTTGCTTCCATGGTACTCGGATCTATCTCACATGGCTCGACTTGGACTTTCTAGGATACAAGGACGGGCATTAGGTCTTGAACCGGGGATGGATGATTAGTTTGGGGTCGCTTCTATTACAATGTGATATATCGGAACACAATAGTCGTCACATGTACAGCAGAATAGCAACCGGGTCAATTAGAACACAGACGAACTGGCGTTGTCGATTCAAGTACTATAGAGCACAAGTGTCTTCAATCCGAACATGAATGAAGAGTTATGCATATATTCTACGCTAAGGTATGTTTCCATAACCATGTTGAGAAGCTATCAGTTCAAGAATAAGACAAAGAGCGTCACTAGAACCATCAGAATAGATGAGGACATTGACTTCCAACTGGAAAAGTTAGCCCACGAACAGCGCGTCAGCGTCAACTATTTCGCAAACCAGGCATTACGAAAATTCGTCGAATGGGATGTCTTCGCAGACCGGCTCGGCTTCGTCACCCTACCTTCCGACATTTTCGAGAAGCTGATGGGCTATACAACTGATGAACAGGCCAAAGAGCTTGGCAACTGGTTCGGCAAGAACCTGGCCAAAGACCTGATAGCCTTCCTCTTCAAGAGGGTTGACCTTGAAACATCAGTCCGAGCCCTTGAGCTGCTCGGTCCAAGATACGGCAAAGCATTTCGATTCGAATACACCAACGACGGCCACCTAACAACTGTAATACTGAACCATGGATTCGGCCGAAAAGCTTCACTGTTCTACAGCGAAGCGGTGAAAGCGCTACTCAAAGACTTGGTCAACACCCAAGTCGACATTGGACTGAGCGAGCACCAAGTATTCGCACAAATCGTGGGTCCCAACGAGTTCCGGATCACGATGCCCGCACCAATATCTCCTCTGGCCACACAGCGATAGTCCAATTCAGATCCACAAGGCTTCGCGCTTTTCTCTGCGAAGCCCTATTTCTCTACAAGAAAGTCGGCGCTAGTACTTGCATCAGACGTAGATGACGATCTTACGCAAAGTGTTCGAAACGAGCATTGTGATAGTTGTGATAGTTACCAACAGGTCTGTTCCTCATATTTCCTTGCCGGAGGATTTCGTTCAAAACCTCTCTGCGGTTCACTTTCGTCTACTCTGACAACGCCAGACGCTTTAATACGAATATCGAGCTCATGCCCAATTTCCACAACCTCTCCTTTCTCATTCTTTTCGTAACTAATTACGAAAAAGCGGTGGCATTTGTCGCACATTTGAATGGTTGAACGGGTTAGACTGTGAGCGTGTTTCTCATCGACCGATTCTAGCGCAAGCCATAACCCCTGTCATGAGCTCCTCGGCTCTTGCCGCTATTCTGATGGCGCCTTCAGATGCTCCCCATACTTGATGGCGGCAATTGTATTCCAGGGATCGGTTCAACAGTAGGTACAAGTTCGCCCCTGGGGATTTCAACTTGGATCGTACGTTCCTCCTCAAGAGACTTTTTCGTCGACTCGAGGACTCTGACGACATTGGCTCCGAGTGTTCCGTCAGCCCGGTTGGGATAGTGTTCAGTAGACGAGTTGTACTCGATACATCTGGCAAAGTGGAGAATCTCCTCTCTCAGAGTATTGTTAGGGATGACCATCACACGTTCCACAGCTCCCTTCCGATGGAGAACTAGTCTCTGTTCGATGCAGTCCAGCTCCGCGGTGCCATCACTACCGACTACCGTCACGTCTCGATGCTTCTCCATGTCCAGCCAGCTTAGTTCGATGCCAGCGTCATATCCGCCCGGGTGTTCAGAGTAGATGGATGCCATTTCGTATCCCGCGCTTGATCTGTAGCCTCTACCTTTGCAGGAAATCTTCTTGGGCCAGGTTTCGAGGAGATTGTTGCAGATGTCGAAGGGATGTGGTCCCAGATCTGTGATTACTTCTCTGTTATTCTGGATAGCCATGAAGCCGGTCCATTTGAGGCGTAGGTAGTAGATGTCCCCCAAGACTCCGCTCGCCATTAGTCGTCGTAACCCTCTGACGCCGTTGTTGAATCTGTGGACGTGACCCGTGCAGAGGACACTGCCATGTTCTCTGGCGAGTCTAACCAATTCATAGGCCTCTCTCGATTTCATAGCCAGCGGTTTCTCGACTAGAACGTGTTTTCCCTGTCTGAGAAATTCAGAGGCTATTTCGAAATGGGTCTGATTCGGGGAACATAGATGGACCGCTGATACTTTAGAGTCTGAGAGTAGTTCTTGATAGTCCAAGCGATAGTTCAGGGGGCCGAATTCCCTCCTGCACTGTTCGAGTGCGATCGGGGAACTGTC
>WNGN01002158.1_pt1 | contig 14444 bp, 16 predicted proteins | sample 5400561 | NCBI WGS metagenome assembly WNGN01 (sample SAMN13153379, study PRJNA577476) | soil metagenome | isolation source: 115 cm soil or saprolite under Garry oak tree replicate 2 | place: USA:California | collected 2016-06-15
TGTTGGCAGTAGAGGGCTGGGCAATATCGGAAGCCTCGTCCTCGGCAGCGTCTCTGAAAGAGTAGTGCACAAATGCACGCGGTCGGTGCTGGTCGTCAAGGGTGAAAGACTCGAAGGCCCCGAATGGCAGGGAATTTCTACTACCCAGAAGTCTGGGGCCGCAAGAATCTAGGGACCGCTTTTATCAAGAATCACAGATACGTCGTGTTTCTGCAGCCGAGCATTGTCGTTGTTCTCCTCTTTAGTTTGTAATGGTGGTTCCAGCGCTTCCTTTGAGGGCCTCTTCAGCCTTTTCCAGTGAAGCAATAACTACTCTTTTCCGTGAAGAGCCTGATAGGAACCTAACGGCACTTTCGATCTTGGGACCCATACTGCCTGCGGGGAACTGGCCTTCCGTGAGATATTTTCTGCATTCTTGCACGGTCATTCTGTCGAGAGCCCGCTGATCCGCCTTGCCATAGTTGATGAACACCTTCTCGACGTCAGTCAGGATGAGGAGAGTCTCAACTCCGAGAATCTTACCAAGCAAGGCAGCTGTTCGATCCTTGTCCAGAACTGCCTCAACCCCTCTGATCTTGCCGTCTTTGTCTCTAATCACCGGAACTCCACCCCCACCGACACTAATCACCACGGTTCCAGTTTCGAACTGTCGAATGATCGTCTCCTTCTCCAGGATGTCCAACGGAGTCGGAGATGGAACTACTCTTCTATAGCCTCGCCCGCTGTCGCTGATGATATGCCATCCTTTCGATTCTCGCAGTTGCCGTGCTTCTGTCGCAGTATAGAACGGTCCCACGGGCTTTGTTGGATTCTTGAACGCTGGATCCTCAGCATCGACGAGCGTCTGGGAAACCATGGTTGCAACCGGGACATTTGATTCTCCCGATTCTAGCTCGCTGCGGAGTGCTCGCTGGAGCATGTACCCTATCATTCCCTGGCTCTCAGCTCCGCAAACATCCAACGGCATCGGCGGCAACGTCTCTTTTGCGATCTCATTCTGCAGCAGAATGTTCCCAACTTGCGGGCCGTTGCCGTGTGTGATGGCAATTCTCTCGCCTCTCCGGAGAAGAGCCGCAAGATGCCTCGCCGTGTTTTGGACATTCGCTGCCTGCTCTTCGGCGGTTCCTTTCTGGCCGTGCTTGAGAATGGCATTGCCCCCCAGACTTACCAGCACTTTCATGCGTTGAACCTAGTTGGACGGTTTTCGGTTGAGGACGCAGGTCATGCAGCGGATGCCGCCGTATCCTCCCGTAATCTCCTGGAGCTGGAGCGACGTCACGTCGATAGAAAGTTCTTGGAACTCACGCTTGTGAGGGAAGAATTGGTCTGACTGTTTCAGCCTCGTCAAGTCTTTTCTCGCTTCTTCCAACAGATCACCATAGCGGTGTGGGTCAGCCAGCGCTTTAGCCTCAAGGTTTCTCAGGACTTTCTTCACCACTTTCTCAACCTCGATGGCGAGGATGCTGTGGTCTTTTACGCAGAGGAAGTTTGACGCGTAGCACATCTGTTCAAGAGTCGTTATCGGAACGATCGTGAATCTGTGTCCCATCAAGTACTCGTACAGATTGGGAGTCTTGCTCATCCTCTTGTAGGTTGGTGGATCACAGCAACCTCTTCGAAGTTGATCCCGTTTCGGAGAACCTGACTGGCACCATTCAAGTTAGTTCTGTCGCCGATCCCGATCATTGCGAGTTTACCAGCGGGTATGAAATCGCCTCCCTCGAACGTTCCGGGTGCTTTCACGCGATTGACTATTTTCGCGCCAGCCATTTCTAGTATCGCGCTCGTGATGTCTGGTTCCATCCGACGTTGCGGCTTGGACATTCTTCCAACAATCAGTCCAAGATCTGAGGCAACTTGTTGGTCCCGCATGAAGAACAGGTTCGCGAGGGGCACGTCGAGCCGTACTCGCGGGTACATCATTCTGATGCCTCTCTTCTGATCCAGTCTGATACTCGGCCTGAAAACCAGGACGCTGAAGATGGTCTCGACGCCGAGCTCCGGTAAGTTCCTCTCGAATTCGCGCCGCGCCCTCTTGACTTCGGCAAGAGGACCCTCAAACTTCACAATCCCTTTCGCATATTTCGTCAACATCCCAACTAACTCAGGATCCTCCCTTGCCAGTTTGATCGCGAGGTGTTTCAGCCGGTGGACTCTTGCTCCGGTCAGTTCGAGTGCGTGTTCGAGTTCTCTATGTTCATGGATGGCCTCGTCCATGTTGAAGGCTCGCTCGTATAGGAAGGCGAATGGTTCGATGAGGCCGAAGAACATCTCAGTTCCGGGTCTGTGAATCACAACATCCTGTAGAGCATCCCACTCGGCTTTGACCTTGGAATCCAAGAAAGCCCGCCCAAGGCTACTTCTGACGCAGAAGCCACTCTAGCACAGATGCGGCACCGTAGAGCTTGTTCTCTCCTTGTTGCCAGACAATCGACTGTTTACCCTCGATCACATCATCAGTAATCTCAAGACCCCTATGAGCCGGTAGACAGTGCATGACACTGGCGTCTTTCTTGGCAACCTTCAGAAGATCATTGTTGATCTGGTAGCCGTTGAAATCCTTCAATATCTTCTCCTTCGAAGCCTCGTCGCCCATGCTGACCCAGACATCTGTATACAACAAATCCGCATCCTTAACAGCTTCTAAAGGATCATGAGACACATCAATATTGCCGCCTGCAGTCCGAGAGGTTATCTCCGCTTCCCTGAGAACTGTCGCGTTCGGCTCGTATCCTGCTGGACATGCTACAGAGATGCTCATTCCCTCTAGAGCTCCGCCGAGAAGTAGAGAGTTGCAGACGTTGTTTCCGTCGCCGACATAAGTAAGCTTCAATCCTTTCAGCTTCCCCTTCACCTCTTGAATAGTGAAAAGATCGGACACGATCTGGGTCGGATGCTCAAGGTCGCTCAACGCGTTGACAACCGGGACCCGCGAAAACTTGGCCAACTGGACCGTGGTGTCGTGCGCATAGACTCGGGCAATAATCCCGTCAAGATACCCCCCAAGAATCCTTGCCGTGTCCTTCACGGGCTCTCCTCTGCTAAGCTGAAGCTCGCTAGCGGCAAGGTAGATCGAGTCTCCACCAAGTCTGCGAGTAGCAACCTCGAAGCTCGCCCGGGTCCGGGTCGACGGCTTCTCGAACAGCAGCCCGGCAATCTTTCCCCTTAACGTGGTGAGAGATCGTCCTCGTTTGATGAGGGTCTTAATCGCCTTGGCTCTCGCGAGAACTCGATCCATCTCTAGTTTGGAAGCGTCGGCTACTGAAAGGAAACTTTTCAATTTGAGACCCCCGTCATCCAGTAAGACTTGGACACGTGTCTGGTATGTGAACTTCATGTCACATTTCGAGCCCGAACCTACGACGTTTGCGCACGGGAGTAGAATAAGCGTAAATTAGAATCTTTCAGATGGTCTCCATCCTCACATGGTTACGGTGAAGCAACCAGCAAGTGGCCCAGGTTCCGGCAATATTGATCACGTTGTGATCATCGTCAAGGAGAACCACTGCTTCGACAATTACTTCGGGACCTTTCCGGGAGCTAATGGAATGACGATGCCGAGATCGCCGAATCCGCCGCCTCGGGACCCGGACCACCGCCACGGTGCCTGGCTAACGCGGCAGACGACCTCTGTCCGCAAACAGTTTGTTGAGGCTGACATACCAGCATATTTTGCCTATGCAAGAAAATTCACACTCTGCGACCAGTATTTCACCGAGGTGGCGGGACCGTCAACGCCGAACCATTTGATGCTGATAGCCGCTGACTCTCCCTTCATAGACAACCCGAAACCGGGAGATACGTCTAGAGTCTCTTCCTCGCTTCCAAAGAGCCTTGAAGGCCGCAACCTGACGTGGGGCAACTATGGAGGATATGCGTTTCAGTATCTTAGCGGTGTTGGGGGGAGGAACAAGTTCGCTTCTGACCAGTTTGCAAAGGATGCTTCTGCTGGAAGGCTGCCGAATGTTTCCTGGGTCTTAGCTCCGAGCCAGTTTGACGAACATCCACCCGACCCCGGGAAGGGCCCGATGGGAAATGTGACGACAGGCATGCAATGGACTGTCAGCCAGGTAAATGCGATCGTCAAGGGCGGGCTCTGGTCGAGAACTGCCATTTTCGTTACTTGGGATTGTTGGGGTGGATGGTATGACCATGCTAACCCGCCGAATGTAGAGGTTTGGAACCTCGCGACGCCCCAGCCCTCCTACAAGGGGACACAGTTCCGTTACGGTTCACGTGTCGGCTGTCTTGTGCTCAGCCCTTTCGCAAGATCCAGCTATATTTCGAAGAAGCTACACTCGCACGTCAGTCTCGTCCGTTTCTGCGAATCCGTTTTCGGACTGCCCGCGCTGAACCAGAGGGACGCGCAAGCTGATGACATGTCGGATTGTTTCGACTTCAAACAATCGCCAGCTCAGCCACCTCCCTGAGACCGATTTCACCGAGACCGGTTTCGCCAGGGTAATTCTGCGTAAACGATTCTCCGCCAGAAACCTGTTGACTGTTAGAGGCAACTACATGTACCATTCTGATCAATTGCTAAACTGAGCTTTGCCCTCCTTTGAGATCATACTCTCCGCATTCCTCGCAATCTCTCTTACAGCAACAATCATCTCGAACAAGGCCCGAGCTCCTTACACGGTCATTCTCGTCCTCTTCGGAGTCGCAATAGCTGGGTCGTCCCTTTCCTCCATCCTAGGAGTTAGCCTCCTCTACGACAGCTTGGTAGGTGGAGGCCTCTTCGTCGGGCTAGTCCTTCCACCCTTACTCTTCGAGACGACGATGAACATTCGATTTGAGGAGTTTCGAGCGGTCGCCAGGCCTGCTCTCCGACTCGCTACGGTGGGAGTTGTTATAGCAACGGTTGTCGGGGGACTGTTTCTCTGGCAGATAGTCCAACTCCCGCTTCTTCCATCATTCCTGTTCGCCAGCATAATTGCTCCAACTGACACGGCTACAGTATTGGAAATCTTCCGACGCGCAAGGCTCCCTAAGAAACTCTCGACGTTAATGGAAACAGAGGCCGTTTTCAACGACGCCACCGGAATAACCATTTTCACAATACTTCTCACGTCACTTGACGTCTCCCGTCTCTCCCTCGTGCAGGCGGCGATCAGTTTCGGAGAGATCTTCGGAGGAGGAGTAATAGTAGGCCTGCTGGTCGCTCTCGGATCTCACTTTCTCTCAAGGCTTGTATCTGATCCGATGTCTGAGACCATGATAACAATCACGGCAGTATACGGCTCCTACACCGTCGCAACCGCCCTGGGCTTTTCGGGAATAGTAGCAGTCGCTATCGCCGGGCTTTATTACGGAAACTCAACTGTAAGGACCTGGGTTCTTCCTCAAACTACTCGAACCGTCAGAAACTTCTGGAGAATCACAGCCTTCATCGCCAACTCACTAGCTTTCCTCTACATCGGCCTTAGCACCGACTTAGCCCGAATTCGAGCAGACCTCCTACCAATCGGACTTGCGTTTACAGCGGTGACAATCGCACGCTTCTCATCCGTCTACCCGCTACTCGGAACCTCCAAGATCAATGGAGAACCGATTCCGAGAGCATGGAAGAATGTTGTTATGCTCGGTGGAATGAGAGGAGCGCTATCTATCGCACTGGTAGCTTCACTGCCCGCCACGATCCCGTCCAGAGACGTGATCACCTCGATGGTATTGGGAGTAGCTTTCGCGTCCATAATTCTCCAAGGTCCTCTACTATCCAGCTACGTCCATAGGAAATTTCCGAGAAAAGTGGAAGTTAGACCTCTCTCAAGGAAGTTCTGATCTGAATGATACTTCAGCTAAAGACGCATTTTCGATACGTGACGAGCTCGTCTTCCTAACAGACCAATGACCAGGGCGGCCATCCAGATGATCACGACAATCACGATGTCGACCCTCGGAACCATTGATACCAGATTGTCGATACTGCCGACCGTGTCAGCGTAGAGGATTCTCGGGAATAGGCCGAACGCCCAGAGAACGAAACCGATACCCAGTAGCATTCCAATAAATAACCAACGGCCGATGCTTCTCCCCCTAGAGTATTCGGCTGGCTCTTCCAAGTCATCAATCAGTACAGATTCTTCTACGAGGTTCCCCTCATCTTCTCCGATATTACCGGTGAGTTGGGCTTGACGTTTCAGGCTGCTTAGAATCTGGTCAGTGGTTGTGGCGACTTCTCTGTTTCTTGACTTTCCAGAGAAATTGAATCGGTGGCGAGCGCGCGGGCGTTTCTCTTCCATCTATGTTCAGCTTGGCTCTCAATTTATTAATAGTTAATGCTAACACTTGGGTAAGCCAGTACCGAGCAGGTGGCGGCTGGAGGAATCTATGCGGATGCCCGTCTAACGACTCACGCGTGGATGCAAGGCATCAGAATCCTCTTTCAGCCAACTACCGCATAATCTTCGTGATCTGTTCCTTCGCCTGTTCAAGAGCCGCGCTCACCTTGTCGAGTTCGACGATCACTTCTTCCTGAATTGAGAGTTCCTTGATCCTCTTCGCCTCCTCGATCGCGTTATTGATACTCTCAGAGACCAGTTTCAGTTTGGGTGGAATTGTCTTTCTTCGCTCTTTCATCCTGAGGCCCGCAAGACCCTTGGAGAATATAACGATTGGTTAGCAACACCTCGGACCAACGCTCACACGTTAATAGTACCCTGCACGAAACTTCCCGAACGGACGTCGAAATCATGAAAGTTGGCATGCTCGGAAGTGGCGATGTGGGCAGAGCCTTAGGAAGAGGGTTCGTTGGTCGCCAATACGAGGTAAAGATCGCCTCGCGCACTCCAAACAGTGACAAGCTGAAGACGTGGGTCAATCAAGTAGGAAGAAATGCGTCAGCCGGAACATTTGCAGATTCGGCAGCCTTCGGTGACATAATCGTCCTAGCAACCAACGGCTCTGCCATTGAAGCGGCCATAGAGCTCGCCAAGCCACAAAACTTCAACGGAAAACTCGTCATCGACGTGACCAACCAGCTCGATTTCTCAAAAGGCCCGCCTCCAGGAATGTTGTACTCACCGACCGACTCTCTCGGTCAGCGCGTCCAGCGCAAGCTTCCAAATGCAAAAATCGTCAAATGTTTCAACACTGTCCCCAACTCGCAGATGGTCGATCCAAAGTTCAAGGATGTCGAAATGATGATCTGTGGAAACGATCCCGCTGCAAAGCAGCAGGTGATGAAGATACTGAAAGAGTTCGGCTGGAAAGGAGCCATAGATATTGGCGGCATCGAAAACGCGGGGTGGCTAGAGGCGTTCGTCCCACTCTGGGCGAGGGTCGGCATGTCGCTGAACACATGGGACCACGTGTTCAAAGTTGTCCGATAACGACTTTCAGTAAGACTCCAGCTGAGGTTCTACGACGAGAATAAGACGTCAGACATTCACAATCACCTAAAAAAAGCCATTCTAAGATGCCCGATGTCGCACTGAAGCCAATGATGACTACAATCGACTGACACAGTTATCCAAGGATAAGCCTGTTCGACCAGTCCACTGTTGGAAGGATCTGTCATAGACCTTCACATGCTTGAAGCCTAGTTGCTGTAGTGCAGCGTATCCCAACGCCGCGCGCGGGCCGTAACTGCAGTAAGTAACGATCTGATCGTCTCGGCCAAGTCCTAGCCCGCGGACGAGTGTCTCCAACTGAGGTCTTGCACGGAACAGCTCGTCTTCTTCGCCGAGCAAACTCGTCCATGGAAGACTTACAGCTCCAGGCAAGTGTTTGGACTCTGGCCCGTCCGACGATTTGCCCTCGAATTCGTCTTGGCTTCTCAAGTCAACTAGTTTCATCGCGCTTCCAGTCGAAATCTCTTCATGAGTTGCCCGCACATCAGGGGTTAACTTCGTGTGCATTGTCCTGGGTTCAGGCGTCGCTGGTCGATACGAAATTGGTCGGTTTTCCTTGGTCCAACGGCCCCAGAAACTGGAAAGGAGTTTCACTCTGGGATGACCGAGAAGCTCGAGCGTCCACGCAAGCATCGCTTCGTTCTGACCGTCGCGGTCATCGGAGACCAAGACCGTCCTATCCCCGTCGATTCCCGCGTCTCCAATGATTCCTGCTAGCCGTTCGACGGGCAGGAGTTCCAGTGTTCCCCTGTCGAATACTCGTGAGGTGGGAAGGTTTACCGCTCGTGGAATGTGTCCTTGAAGATACTTGACAGGCGGTCGAGAATCAAGAATGATTAGGTCAGGATCATCTTTGTTCTTATCAATCCATAAGAAGTCTACGAGTGCGCCCAATAATTCTCCATCCTTCCAAGGGTTCTAAGATCGGCCGAATGCAGCCAAGAAAATCTTCCGACTGGAGTTGAGGGGATTCTTCGATAGCTGGCTACTAGACGGCTTCGAATTCAGGAACGATCTTCGCGCCCCGTGTTATTGTCTGCGCGACTACGGAGCGTTTCCATGCCTCGTTCCAGAGGTGTTCAAGTGTCGCTTTGTCGGCGTCGGCCTTGACGTAGATCTTCGCTTTGATCTCAGGATAGCCTGGCGTGCTCTCGTCGCTTAGCCCTGCCCAGTTCTTGATGTCGCCGAAGGTTCCTTCCAGCGCGATCTCGGCGTTGTGGATCTTGATTCCTCTCCGGGTGGCTTGGAATACGAATCCTGTAACCATGCATGCTCCGACGGCGGAGAGAACGTGCTCGTGAGCGCTGGCGGCGGTGTCTGTTGCGCCGAGGCCTTCAGGCTCGTCGAAGCTGGCCACGTGGTTGCGCATGTACGCTTTCGCTCTCAGGCCACCTTGCCATTCGACCCGCGTGCGCCATGGCCCGTTGACTGCCTGAGCAGCTTCAGGCTTCGTTCTTATCTCGTTGACGAATGCTTCGAGCTTTGAAACTGTGAGACCGTTCAGGTCTTTCTCTTCGACCTTCTGCATAGCCCTCGAACATATGACGTATGTTATATTAGCGTTGCTGAGCTGGATTCAAGCCGGAATACCAACCTCGATCCTTCTCAGCCTTTTCGCAGCCTCGCTGATTGATTGAAGTTTTGCGAACGCGACACGAGCATCGTTCATTGGGCGCTCTGCAAAGGTTCCGAATCCGCAGTCTGGATTAAGGAATATTTTCGACGGATCGAAGAACTTCAAGGCTTCACGGACCCGTTTCTCGATAACTTCTGGCTGTTCTATCTCTGAGCTTCTAGGGTTGACGACCCCGAGACCGAGCTCCTTCTCATCGCCGTACTCTTTGAACACTTCCAGTTCTCCGGCTCGTGGAGTCGCGAATTCCAGCACCAGCTGATCCAACTTCATCTCAATGAGGTATGGAAGTAAGGGGCCATAGTTGCCCTTGAGTAGCACGTCCTCATTTCGGCTCCAGTTTCCTCTGCAGACATGAACCCCGATTTTGACTCCAGAGATTCCTTGGATGGTGCGGTTCATCAGTTCCAACGCGTACGACAATTCTTCCGTAGGATCCTTTCGCGAGGCCAGCGCGGCACACATGAAAGACTCTGCACCCTCGGCACCATACACCATCTGAGTCAGAATTGGCTCGTCAAGCTGAATGAAATCAGCCCCAGCATCACGCAACGCAATAATCTCGTTGCGCAGGATCTTACTTACCTCGACGCCTAGGTCCTCTACATTCGGGTACACGTTGTCGGAGAGTCCTGGGAACCAGCTGGATTTTGTTAGCATGTAGGGTCCGGGAAGCGGGATCTTCGTCTCCCGTTTGGTGTGAGCTTTCAGAAATTGCAACTCATCCGTTGCCAGTCCGCTCTTCGCCTTGACTTGGCCAGTAGCGACCGGACTCTTCATCGCAAACGCGGGCACATCTAGAGCTCGCAGGGTCTCTTCGAATCTCGCTCGATCTTTAACATGGTTGAGTAGTTGAGCGACCGTCATTAGTTGCACTCCTTCCAATTTCTCAACGACGAATGAGTAGAAGTTGTCTCGACGCTGCTCTCCATCACTTAGAATATCCACCCCGGCGTCCTCCTGGTACTTTACAGAAGCCAGAACAGCATCATCTGCAGAAGCGTTGAATTCTTCGAATGAGAGGTCGCCGGCTTGACGATTTCTCAGTGCACCTATCAGCCAAGTCGGCCGCGGCCAGCTTCCTACTACCGTCACAGGGAAGAGGGAGGTGTCGCTCATAGGCGCAAAACGATCGTCGTCATAATTAGACTTAGCTATCAAAGATGGTTTGTCAACTCATTATGGATCATGTATAGGCCGTACTAGCATTTGGTGTTCAGTAATCAGCTTAAACAGCCCGTTGAACTAACTCCTAGAGGATCTGAGCTTTGAGTACCAAGATTGATGTTCAGGGCCGTGCGAGAACCACCGTTGAAGTGACAGGTGGAAACTGGCTCGTTCGAAATGTCTACTGGCTAAAGTCACTCATTCGCATTGTCTTCGGTATTGTCTGGCTTATCGATGGCTACCTCAAGTTTCAACCGGGGTTTGTTGACTCCTTCCCTGACCTGATCAAGTCATCCGGTCAGCCTGCCTGGCTTCAACCATGGTTCAATTTCTGGTACAACATCACCGTCGGAAACGCGGCACCATTCGTGTATGGAGTTGGGATACTGGAGGTTTCGCTCGGAGTCGCGCTTATTCTAGGCGTCCTCAGAAAGCTTGCATACGTTAGCGGGCTACTGCTGAGCCTTCTGATATGGGCGGTCCCGGAAGGCTTTGGAGGACCTTACGGGCCAGGCTCGACGGACATTGGAACTGGAATCGCATACAGTTTCGTCTTCCTATCGCTGATGATCATCAACGCCATGTCAGGCACTAGCAAGTATTCGCTAGACTATCTTATCGAACGTAGAGTGCCGTCTTGGAAACGAGTGGCCGAATTCGGTCAAGTAACCCCTAGATAGAACGCCCAGAGCTTCCCGCTAGCCGTGCAGGATGTTCAGCTATACAGTTCGTCGTATCGTCTGAATTTCCAGTAGGCTGTGGAAACAAGCCACGCTATGAGGAAGATTCCTATTATCCCAAATCCCATGGTTTCGAAGTCAAGCTTGGCTAGCCAGTTCCAATATGGTCCAGTCAAGTTCAGCTCGCTAGCTAGAACTTGTAGGAGTTCGACTCCTCCAATCGCAAACGCTACCGCGACAGAGATCAGGGTTACAGTCAGATTGTAGTAGATTTTCCGAATCGGCCTAAGAAAGGCCCAGCCATAGGCAGCACGCATTGCGATACCGTCAGTTGTGTCGGCGAGAACCATTCCGCATGTGAACAGGAAGGGAAGAAGCAGGATCATCCAGAGCGGGATAGATGACGAGACGGCAAACACGACAGTTATTGCGAACAGGGCAACCTCGCTAGCAGTATCGAAGCCGAGACCGAACAGGACCCCGATTGGATAGATCTGCCACGGCTTCCTGACTATCTTGAAGAGTCCTCCGAAATATCGGTTTAGGAAGCCCCGATTTTGCAAGAGGCTCTCAAGCTCGGATTCGTCCAGCTTCCCCTGCTTCATAGTCTTGAAGGTCTGGTAGATGCCCATCACGATGATCGCGTTGATCAGTCCTATCAGGAACAGGAAGACTCCTGACACGGTGGTCCCGATTATTGCACCTGAGCTTTGAAGCCCAGGTATTTGATTCGCAACGGATTGAGTTGCGATGACTAAAGCGACTACGAGTCCGACCACTACGGTCGAATGACCTAGGGAGAACCACGTACCTACTGTAAGTGGGCGTTCTCCATCCTGCAGAAGCTTCCGAGTTGTGTTGTCTATGGCGACAATGTGATCAGCATCGACACCGTGGCGTAGCCCCAAGGTGTACGCGAGAATTCCCAGAGCTGCCAATCGAGCAAAAAATGTGCCCACGACTAGCGACGCTGCAAACCCGATGAGCGTAGCAATGGCTATTGCTGTGTAGATTAGGACGACCGAAAACTTTTCGCCCGCTGAAAGACCGAGTCCGGCTCTTTCTAGTGCATGTTCAGTCAGTCCCGAAACCTCTCCGTTTACGAATTGGTCGACTCATTGATGAGCTTCGCAGAATGCTTCGGCCGACGACCCGGGCTCGGATAATATAAAATTTCATCCTAGTAATACTTTTCTTAGAGTCCGATACGCACAGTAATACTGTGTTAAGGGATAATTTGCGATGGCTGACCTAACAACAAGAATCAGCATGTCTCTGCCACCCGGGCTTCTCGAGGCCTTTGACAGGGTTTCTCACCAGAGCGGCTACGGAGACAGATCCAAGGCCCTGCAGGCCGCCATGCGGACTTTCATCTCAGACTTTGAAACGGGACTCAAGGGAGGGAATGTTGTCGGGTCGATCGTCATGGTCTACAACCATGAGACAAAGGGGACCGACGAGGCGATCACAGAGACGTCCCATCAGCACAGACAATCAATACTCTCTTCGCTCCACGCCCACATCGACGCAGCACACTGTCTATGCGCCCTTCTGGTCCGAGGAAAGGTACAGGATATCGCAGGCTTGGAAGGCGAATTGAAACGAGAGAAGGGGATAATGCAAGTCAAGTCATCATACTTAAAGACGGAATCCATCTAGGCCTCAGTCTCAACAACTGCAAAGCTCTTCATCCGACATCCTGAACGTTCAGACACAACCACAACCTTTCGCGGTGACGTGGGGGCTTCTTGGATTCATAATAATCATTGGAGGCCTCGCTGTTGGAATCTTTGCGCTAATCAGAACAGGACGTGCGTCCGGGAGCCAGATTGCTCCTTCAGCGATGAATCAGAATCTTCCAACGAGTTCCCTCAAATAGGCCCGGGTTTCCGATTCTTACTCTTCGAACTGGTTCACAGTAACATGACCCTTTAGTCAACTCGCCCTCCCATTCTGGTTTTGTAGCATCAAAGATGCTTGCTCCGAACCGTAGGTTGGATGGAATAGATCGATAGGGGCGCTCAATTTCAACCTGGCTCGTAAGGTCGCTCCTTCGGTCACAATAGCGATTTTTTTGATTTCCATGGCGGGCTTTCCAGTTCATGCGCCCGGTGAAAGCTACTCATTCTCACAGTCTGCTACCCGAATCCAAGAAACCAACAATCCGGGCATCACCTTCATACTCAATGTCACGACTCCCTTTGCAGGAATAAACTACCAGTTCACCTGGACCGTCACAGAGCCAGATAGCACCACTGACACCGCCACTACACAGGTAAACACTGTGCCCTCCGCGTTCACGACGAGCGCCAACTACCCGGCCAACTTCGGAACAGACATCATAGAGGTGGGAAACTACTCCATCAGTGTCACGCAGGGCGCTCCTCCACCGAACAGCAATCCCGTAGCAACGGGCACGTTTCGAGTCGAGCTGACAAACGCTGACACGTATCAGCGCACAAACTCTGTCATCATGAGCGCTCAGGGCTACGCAGCCAACGAAAATATCACCATCAGAGTAGCATCCAACAGCGGCTCCGCCCCTGGATTCCCAACGAGCAGACTAGCCAACTCTGTCGGTGTCCTCTCCTTCACCTGGACTTCTATCCCTGCTTCTATCCCGCTGGGAACCTATTCAGTAACAATGACAGGATCAAATACAGCAAAAACTCCTCCCGACACTCAACCATTCCTCATCAACACCGCAAATATGACCATCCCCCAGCTCTCAATAACCCAGAACTCGCTGCAGAGAACTCAGACAGAGAACTTTCGTTTCACCGCATCATATCCTAGCACCGTCCAAGCCAAGACTGGCTCCGCAACTATTCGAGTAACTGAGCCCGACGGCGTCACCGTCCATGACATAGCAGCGAACTACAAGACCAACATCGGACAGTTTCAGGGAGCCTATCAGATACCCCTCGACGCGAACACCGGCGTCTGGGTCGCCAGCATCGACACAGGAGCATACGACGATGGATACGGCAACATAGGACCCTCTTCCAGCGCAGTGAGAGGCTTCGCAGTCTCATCAGCCACCCTAACCATCAGCGCCACCACAGCCAACAGCAATTACACGATCAGCAATGTCGTCGCCATCTATAGCTCAGTAATAACGCCCGGAGGTGATAACTACACCAGCGGCACAGTTACAGCTACCACCTTCTACTCCAACCAAAAAATCGGTAGTTCTCTCCTGCTATCCTATGACCAGAGCCGTGACAAGTGGGTCGGCAGCTACACTGTCAACTCCACGAACCCATCCGGAATATGGCTCATAAAGATCAACGCAACAGATGCCTACGGCAACTCAGGATACGGCACAACCTCAATTCTAGTCACGGTTGCACCCACGCAACAACCACCGCAAAGTTCGACGTTCAATTACCTTTGGATAATCGTCATCACTCTAGTGGCAGCTTTGGCTATCCTCGCCTCGTTCATCGTCTATAGACGTGGAAGAATGCTGCGGAGAGTGTTGAAGGTTGACCTGGAAGCGATTCATGCAGAAGCCAAGAAAGTCGAGAACAACGAGTTTTTCAAGAATGTCCAAGAACAACTAAAGGAACAGAAAAGGAATCCTTCGGACGGTACAGGTGCTAAGTA
>WNGN01008456.1_pt1 | contig 14440 bp, 15 predicted proteins | sample 5400561 | NCBI WGS metagenome assembly WNGN01 (sample SAMN13153379, study PRJNA577476) | soil metagenome | isolation source: 115 cm soil or saprolite under Garry oak tree replicate 2 | place: USA:California | collected 2016-06-15
CAGGATGCAGTTCGCCAAAGACGGCAACATCGCCAAATCGTGCCGTCCGGCCGGGGTGATAATAGGACGGCAGGTTTTTCCGATCCATCGTCAAACGAACGTCAAATGTTTGAAGGATATCCTCAACGTCACCCTTAAGATCGTAAAAATTGAAATCGAGTTCCGGTTCGTGGACGCTCTTCGTCCGCAACGCCCCAGTCGCAGCGAGGATGAGCAAACGGTTTTCCCCGCCGTTCCTGTAGACCTTTCCGAGTTCGTACAATTGAAGGTCCCGTATCCCGTGATTCAAGTTCCATTGGATCGTACGGAGCGTGCTCGGCACGAGGGATGTCCGGAGAACCGATTCGTTCTCTGCCATCGGATTCATGAGCTTCACGGGTTCGACATCCGGTCTGAATTTCCGTTCGCTGGCTTCATCACTGAATGCCATTGTGAGGACTTCGGAGTAACCGTTTGCGGCGAGCCGGTTCCGCAACAGGCGTTCCTCTGTTTCGAAGGGAAGTGCGGATCCGTAGCCCGACCATGCCGGCAAGGTCGCTGGAAATTTATCAAAGCCGTAATGGCGCGCGATCTCTTCGAGCAGGTCCTCTTCGCGGCTGATATCGAGGCGATGACTTGGCGCCTGGACCGACCAGCCATCGTCGGTCTTCCTGGTTTTGAAGCCGAGCCGCTCGAAAATGCATTCAACAACAGCATCGTCGACGGGAGCGCCTAAAAATTTCCGGATTCTCGATCGCCGAAGAGTCGCAACCCTGGGCTTCACTTCGCCTGGGTACACATCAATAACGTCGTGATAGACTCGACCGCCCGTTAATTCTTGGATCAAAGCTGCTGCGCGATCACACGCGAAGCGCGCCATCTCAATCTCGGCTCCTCGTTCGAAACGATAAGACGCTTCGGTTGCAAGGCCAAGCGCCCTCGAGGTTTTCCTGATAGAGAGCGCGTCGAAATTTGCGCTTTCGAGCACGACGTTCTTCGTCGAGGGTGTAATTTCCGTTCGGGCGCCACCCATGATTCCGGCGATCGCTACAGCTTGCTTCGCATCAGCGATGACAAGCATCGAAGGATCGAGTTGACGTTCTGTCCCATCCAACGTGGTCACCTTCTCTTCGAAATCCGCGCGCCGGACGATGATCTGTTGTCCGGCCAGCGTATCGGCATCGAAAGCATGCAGAGGTTGGCCAAGCTCCAGCATGACGTAGTTGGTGGCGTCCGCAACGTTGTTGATAGGGCGGACGCCAAGCGCCTCCAGTCGCGCCTTCAACCAATCAGGCGATGGTCCGATCTTCACGCTTTCGATGTAACGGCCACAATAACGCGCACACAGATCGGGGTCGGCAATGGAAATCGAGAAGACTTCCTGCGCGCGCCTCTCCGCCTCCCGCAATGCAAACTTCGGCGTCCGCAGCACGGAGCCGTAGATAGCACCAACTTCACGGGCTATTCCCAGATGGCTGAGGCAATCCGGTCGATTCGTCGCAATATCCAACTCAAAGACCGAGTCTTGACCGGTGGTTTCGAGCGCGTCCACCGCCAGGCCAACATTCGTGAACCGGTTGGCCAGTTCCTGCGCGCCTTCCGGGATGTCGACGAATTCTTTAAGCCAATTGAAACTGATTCGCATCCGTTGGAGTTTGAACGCGGGCTAAAGCCCGCGACTACAGGCTAAGCCGGAAGTTCGTCGCATGCCTGTAGTCGCGGGCTAAAGCCCGCGTTCCCCTCAAAATTGCTGCAAAAATCTCATCTCGTTCTGGAAAAAGAGCTGAAGGTCGTTGATGTTGTATTTCAACATCGCATAGCGGTCAATACCGCCGCCGAAGGCAAAGCCCGTGTACTTCTCGGCATCGTAGTTGACAAAGCCGTACAGGTTCGGATGCACCATACCGGCGCCCATCACTTCGATCCATCCAGTCCCTTTACAGACGCGGCAACCGGAGCCATCACAGAACACGCAAGAGATGTCAACCTCCGCGCCCGGCTCCACAAAGGGGAAAAAGCTTGGCCGCAGACGCGTCTTGGTTTTCTCTCCGAAGAACTGCTTATGGAATCGCTCAAGGGTTCCCTTTAGATCAGAAAATGTGACGCCCTCATCCACGACAAGGCACTCCACTTGATGAAACATTGGTGAGTGCGTTGGATCGAAGGCGTCCCGTCGGAAGACTCTGCCGGGACATATGATGCGCGCCGGCGGCTGCACCTTTTCCATCGTCCGGACTTGCACCGGTGAGGTGTGCGTGCGGAGAATCATGTTTTCGCCGACATAGAAGGTATCGCGTGGATCCCGCGCCGGATGGCCAACAGGGAAGTTGAGCGCATCGAAATTGTAATAGGTGCTCTCGATTTCCGGACCGTCCTCTACCGAATAGCCCATGGAGATGAAAATGTCTTCGATTTCTTTCCAAACGATCGTGAGCGGATGCCGGTGCCCGATGCGCCTTCGATTTCCGGGTAAGCTGACGTCCAGCGTTTCTCGTTCGAGCGCGCTTTGCTTTTCACGCTCGAAGATCGTCGTCTGTAACGTATCAAGAGCCGCTTCGATTTTCGATCTCAGTTGATTGGCGACGCGGCCGAATTCGGCACGCTGGTCCTTGGGCAACTCGCCAAGATTCTGAAGCTGTGTCGTGAGGAGTCCAGACTTGCGGGATAGATACCGGGTTCGGATGTCCTCTAAAGATCGGGCGTCATGGACAGACGCGAGCTCACTGTCGAACTTTTGCTCGATTGCTCGAAGCCGGCCGATCCCGTCGTTTGAAGACATCCCGTAAATCCCATTTTCTCAGTTTGCAGCCGCGGGCTCTAGCCTGCGGTTTTAATGGCGCCCTTTGCTGTTTCGGCCAGGCGTGTAAACGCCGCCGGATCCTGCACGGCAAGATCCGACAACATTTTTCGGTCCATCTCGACGCCGGCCTGCTTCAGACCGAAGATGAATTGATTGTAGTTGAGTCCATTTTGACGAGCAGCCGCGCCAATTCGAACAATCCACAATCGGCGAAAATCGCGTTTGCGCGCTTTTCTGTCGCGATAAGCATAGCCGAGAGCTTTCTCGACCGACTCCTTCGCAAACTTGTACAGCTTGCTCTTGTTGAGGTAATAGCCCTTCGCAAGGCTAAGAAGTTTTTTACGGCGATTATGCCGCTTCGTTCCGCGTTTAACTCGAGGCACTGTAGAACTCCTTGGATTTCTCAGGCATATGGCAGCATTCTGCGAATCTTCGGCGTGTCCGCATCACTGGCGATAGTTGCCTTGCTGAGTTTTCTTTTTCGCCCCGCCGCCTTCTTGGTCAGAATATGACGTGCGAAAGCGTGGCGGCGTTTGACCTTACCTGTCGCCGTAATCTTGAAGCGCTTAGCTGCGCCTTTGTGGGTCTTTAATTTCATCATGTGTTTTCGTACTCGTACTCTTCGGGCCTGTACTCCCGGCCTTCGGGCTAAAAATTGCGATTAGGTTTGGGCCTTCCATTTTAGGCCGCGCTTCCACGGCGCCGATTTCGGCAAGTTCTTCGACCAGTCGATCGAGAAGGGCGCGGCCAATGCTCTGATGGACGATTTCGCGTCCTCTGAAAAATACCGTTGCTTTGACTTTATCGCCCTGTTTGAGGAAACGGGCGATATGATTTTTTTTGAAATCGTAATCGTGCTCGTCCGTGTTGGGTCGAAACTTCACTTCTTTGACCGTGATGTTCTTCTGATGCTTCTTGGCTTCGTGAAGTTTCTTGTTTAGCTGGTATAGATACTTTCCGTAGTCCATTATTCTGCAAACCGGCGGGGTTGCAGTTGGCGCTACCTCTACCAGGTCCAGCCCCCGTTCTTCTGCGACACGTAATGCCTGCTGCGGTGGCATGATTCCGAGCTGCTCATTGTTATCGTCGATAACGCGCACCTCCCGAGCTCGGATACGGTGGTTGACCCTTATGTTTTTATCGATGGCTTAGACCTCCCGAAACAGTCCGCATGGGACAAACGCTAACCATAACAAAGTGGATGACCTTTTTTCAATCATCGTTAAACTATTCCAATGCCTAAAGACGAAAAACTCGACACGAAACGTCACTCGTTGGCGCACATCATGGCTGCCAGCATTCAAGAAATGTTTCCGGAAGCGAAGTTCGGCGTCGGTCCTGTCATCGAGGACGGTTTCTACTACGACGTTTATCTCAGCCGCACGCTGACGCCCGAGGACCTGGAGCAGATCGAGCGGCGCATGCGCGAGAAGATAAAACAGAATCTTCCATTCGAACGCTCAGATATGCCCCTGGATACGGCGACGGAGATGTTCGGAAAAATGTCGCAGGATTTCAAAGTGGAACTGCTTCGCGACTTGAAGACTCGCGGGACCACGGCCGTTGCGGATCTCGACGATACCAACCTTGTCGGCGGCAGCGTGAATGAAGTGAGTGTCTACAAGACTGGGAACTTTATCGATTTGTGACGCGGCCCTCACGTGAGGGTCACTCACGAAATCGATCCCGAGAGCTTCCGGTTAACCCGAGTATCGGGCGCATACTGGCGGGGCAATCAGTCACGCGAGCAGATGCAACGCGTGTATGGGGTCGCTTTCGACACAAAAAAGGAACTGGAGGATTACTTCGTCCGGCTCGAGGAAGCCAAGAAACGCGATCACCGCAAGCTCGGCCAGGAGTTGGATCTGTTCAGCATCAATGCGGACACGGTTGGCGGCGGCCTGATCTTATGGCATCCGAAAGGCGGCTTGATTCGTCATATTGCCGAAGACTACTGCAAGCGGAAACACCTTGAAGCTGGGTACGACTTTGTCTACACGCCCCACATCGGGCGCGCGAATCTTTGGGAAACCAGCGGCCACCTCGGCTTCTACGCGGAGAATATGTACGCCCCGATCAAGATTGAAGAGCAGCTTTATTACCTGAAGCCAATGAATTGCCCTTTTCACGTCCACATCTATAAGAGCGGCATCCGGTCCTACCGCGATCTTCCCATGCGGTTTGCCGAGTGGGGCACCGTTTACCGGTTCGAACGCAGCGGGGTCCTTCACGGACTGACCCGTGTACGCGGCTTCACCCAGGACGACGCCCATCTGTTCTGCCGCCCGGACCAGATGCCTGCCGAAATAGATAAAGTGCTCTATTTCAGTCTCGATATTCTTCGCGCGTTCGGCTTCGAGCAGTTCGAGCTATATCTCAGCACCAGGCCACCAAAGCGCGTCGGCCGCGAGCAGGATTGGGAAGCCGCTGAGATCGCTTTGGAAGACACGCTCAAAAGATCGGGCATCAAATACCTGGTTAACGCGGGTGACGGCGCCTTTTACGGCCCCAAAATCGATCTGCTGGTCAACGATGCAATTGGGCGCCCCTGGCAATTGAGTACGGTCCAGTTCGACTTCAATTTGCCGGAGCGGTTCGATTTGACCTACGTCGGAGAAGACGGGGCACAGCACCGGCCGTTTATGATTCATCGCGCGCTCTTGGGAAGCATGGAAAGATTCTTCGGTGTCCTGCTGGAGCATCATGGCGGCGCTCTGCCCGTTTGGTTGTCGCCTGTTCAGGCGGTGTTGATTCCGATCGCCGATCGTCACCAGGAGTACTGCAAGCAGGTCCAGGCCAGGCTAAAGGCTGCCGGTTTGCGCGCGAATATCGATACGGGCGTGGAACGCATGAACGCCAAGATCCGCAATGCCCAGCTACAAAAGATTCCATACATGTTGGTGGTGGGTGATCGAGAACAGGAGCAGGGAGCCGTGTCCGTCAGATTACGGTCCGGTGAGGATTTGAAGACCAAGCCCGTGGATCAGTTCCTGGCCTTAGCGGCAGAAGCGGTCGCCAGCAAGCGGTAGGGACTACAAAGGCCTGCTGATCACGAAGCGTGCGGATTTTCGTCTTTCCCCCGCACAGGCTTGTTCAGCAGATTCTTTGTGAGATCGATCCACGAGCAGTCTTATCCATGGAATGCACTCGCCGGTACACATCGCCGGGTCCGGCGTTTCTCCGTGAGGGGACGATGTGCGTGCGCCTCCCAGCTTGTGGACGGGGCTGGTTACACGACTCAAATCGTGATTTTCGCCGGTCCCGAGGGGAGCCCGGTTTCGGGAAACATCTATTTCTTCGACCAAAATGGGCAACCGATTAATCCGCTGGTCCGGTGAGCACGGCATTTGATATCGAGTTTCCTGCCGCGCACACCGTGTCGTTTTTGCAGTCCTGGCCTGGTGGAAAATTGAAAAGTAAAAGGATGCCGTAAGCTGCTGGGCGCGATCGTTACCGGCTTTGCACGAGGTTCGTTCAAAAACCACAGGTCGCCGAAGCAAAGGTTGCTCAGCGTCGGGTAGAGACGTGTGGGAGATTGGAAGAATTGTTAATCTGCTGCAAAGGGAAGAAGGGAAGAACGGAAGAAGTCAGCAGCATGATAGTAAGCGGCATCAACTAGAGCTTAGTTATTATCCCTTCGATTTGCAGCAGCAAGTCTGTATCGTCGTATTCGCCAGCGGACAATAGAGCTGTCCATCCTTCAACTGGCAACAGCAGGCCCGGATTTCCTTGCCTGTGAGCGTACAAATCAAACCTGACTTCGATTCCCCGCTCCATGGAGTAACGGGCCCAGCTAGTATCAGGGATAACACTGCGATGGAGATAAGGCGGATCATAATCTAGCCTCCAGTCAGAGGGGCAGTATGAATCACGGCAGCAGCCCTGTCAAACTGTCAAAATGGTCCAAAAATGAGTCCCTACGCAGCGTCGGCCGTAGTTGTGCCGGGACAGCTTCAAGAGTTCGCGTGGGCTTCTTGTCAACCGCCTAGTCAGTTGGCGGTCGTTTGAGATGCGTAACATCCCGCTTTTTCGCGGACGTTCAAATGCGAGAGGCCAGCAGAGGGATATCCGAGCACAACCAGGACATGGCAGGTGGCAATCTAGCCGAAGTTCGTCACGAAGAGGAAAGGGGTCAGACCCCTCTCGCGACAAGGATCATATGGCAGGCAATGCAGGCAATCCATCGCGTTTCCACCTGGGGTCTGACCCTTTCCCCTTCGTGACGAACTTCGCTAACAAGGATTGGGACTTTTGGGCAGGTTGGAGAACATAGGAACGGTCACATTCTTTAATGCGATGTGACCGCTCCTTGTCGGCTACGCAAACCTGCGGGTCGGACGAGCTAGAAGTACGCGACTATACCGGCTCCCACGGTCCACTGGTGGTCGAGCGAGCGGAAGTTGTTTTCTTGGCTGAAGAATTTCGCACTCGACTTGTTATAGCGAATCTCGGGCCGCAACAGTACGTGCACAAAATCATCTTCGCTGCCCAACTTGTAGTCCGGCGTCACCGTGAATCCCCAGAGGTGCTGTGGGACCCCGGTGGTGAAGCCGTCGCGATCTTCATAGTATTCCGCTCGTAGTGTCGGAAAGAAGCGCCCCTTAACCGCTGGCCGCAAGTAATAGGTGATGCCTCTCCACAGAGCATTCTTTCCGGGACCGGCGCCTTTGTTGTCCTGTCCAACGTCGATGTTTGCCATCATCGAAAGCGTTGCGACCGGAGAGTAGCCGACTTGAAAGTCGCCCAGGTGCCGCCAATCCCCACTATTATTGTTATGCTCAGGACCTCCCAGGTAGTTCAAGTACGCACTAAATTTACTGCTGGGTGTCAATCCGAAGCTGAGTCCGTAAGTCTTTCCGCGGTTGTTATCAAAAGTCACGTTCCAACCATTCAGAATGTAAAGCTCCGCATAAGCCTTGGGACTGAAGGCGTAATTCATCCGAATACCGCTGTCTTGGAAGGGAATGGCGTAGCTGTAGAAGAAGGAATGAGAGAAGTTACGGTTCTTGATACTTTCGATCGTCTCGCCACCAATGTGTGTTACAAACTTTCCGAAGTCGAAACGGAGTCCTTTGCCAACCGGCGCTAAGTAGCTGATGGATGCGTGCTGAAACGTCCTGTCAAAGTCGCTAACACCGTTCGGACTAACCGACTTAATCGTCTGAACAATCGTGTCCTGAATATCGCCCGCAGCGAGGTCTAGCTTGAAGCCCACCGAACCACGTTCAGGAACCTTTTCAACCTCAATCTCCGCGAGATCGAGTGTGACGCTGTTATCATGGGTATGGAATGCCTGCCCTTCAATCGTCAGGTTTTGGTCCTGAATAGCGGACTTTCCCAAGTTGGCGTTGGCTACGTTCGGGTTCACCTTGTTGAAGTTCCAAATGTAGCTCCCTTCGACCCAGCCCCTTAACTTGATATTTTTTAACCAGTCGATTTTTGTCTTGTCACCGAGGTCTTTGGTGGTGCCGTCCGTGTAGATTCCACTGACCTCCTGGGCGTTCGCAAGTCGCAATCCGCCCGCAAGGAGTGCGAAAGAGAGCAGTGCAGCAACTCGTAGCCATCCCAAAATCGTTGGGCGGCGTGGATGGGAATTCGATACGCTGCTATTAATGTTGGTCATTTCTCCTCCAAATTTTCGGTCCGGCAGCAAATCCAGATCCCAAGAGGTTACACGTTCGGATCTGTGACGGAACCGCCAGTTTGAGTAAACAAATGTCCAGAGCAGCTTTGGTCTGCCGGACATCGTTGTCTGAGGGAACTAAGCCGCCCCAAAATAAAAAAAGCCTTCGGACCCGCCACCGGGAACCGAAGACTTCAATGTCTTGACTTGCAGACACGCCGTCGTGTCGCAAGCGTTTTTATAACGTAGTCGGAAGGCCCTGTCAACTACATCTTCGAAAAAGTGCACTCGCAAACGGTTGAGTTCTTCCATGAGCGCAGCGAATGCATGAAGCAATCGAAAGTCTTAATATTTTCACACCACCGAAGCTGCTTCCGCCGTCCCACAGAACAGCGGCCAACGGAACATTGCCGACAGAACACACGATTGAAATGATCGCCACAAAGAGTCCAACAAGTGGTCACCAGAATTTCGTAGGCGATCGTAATCGATCTCGCAGAATCGTCCGGGAGCAATTTAGTGATGGCCGATTTCGGGACCACTGCCCGAACAATACCGGACAGCAGAGATCCCAAATTCAACGCCCAGAAAATCTGCCAGAATAAGGCAAATGCCATACTCACGGTGTAACCGATTGCCGCAAAGACACCACCCATATCGGAAAATCCCGTGCGCTGGCTTATCTACCACCGCTCTGGGAAAAGAGTGAGCTGCTGTGGGTGTTCGCAAACGACCGCGGATTTCCACAGCAGCGTCAAGAGAGCCCTCACAAGCGTCGCGGTCAAGGTCAATCGGCGTCGGGATAGCCTGGCCTGCCGACGACAATCCACACGGTTTTTGCGGTCTGCGGATTGTCCTTTGCGACATCAATGCGAACTCTCATGCCGACTTTCACGTTGCTGGCATGGGCCGTCGGATCTTGCCCCCAAGGCTTCGCCATAATCCACTTTCGATAAGCTGTGGTTGCATTCACGATCACAGATACGGTTTCCTTCTTGTCGGTTCTGACCTCGATCATGTTGGGATCGACTTTCGTGACAACACCGTCGATGGTTTTGTTGGCGGCGTGTGCGATAACAGTCGTCAGGGCGAGCACAAAGAGAGTAAGAAGCAAGCGTTTCATAAGAAGAGACCTCCAAGTTAATTTGCGAGAGAGCGTTCGTTAACAGTTCGTCGCGACGCGAAACGGAGCACATTCCTCCCATCACATATCGAGCCCGCGACTGCGCTAGCGGAACTTCCTGATGACAATCGACCCTACGCGCGAGACTTGTGCGAACCCAGTTGGTCTGACGTCAGTCCGTGAGCGATGTCCGTGAACGCGTTGGATTGTTAACGGAGATCGTGCTGCCGGAAGACCTTCCCGACCTGGAGAAAAGTGCGCTCAAGGGGTTTGAAGCGAAAGCGCACACCTACCACAAGGTAATGTACGAAACCAAACGTCACCTCTTAGAAAACGCTTTTGCCGGAGCCGATGGAGACTACAGACAAGCTGCCTTGCTACTCGGTTTGAAATCCGAAAGGCATCCACCGGTTTCTGAAGAGTCTCAACCTGAGCCACCTGCTGAGGTAATTTGCTGCGTCTATGAAGGTGTGAATAAATCCCTCTCCCTTTGGGATAGAGCGGCGCGACAGCCAGCGGGCCAGGCCGCCCTGAGTCCGGTTTCTGAACTGCATCACGGCCTTCCTACAGATTGCCTCTTTTTATACTTTGGACGACTGCGACTGAACCATATCAGAGTGGACAAGCACAGGCGATTTGCGACATCCTACAAGCGATTCCCATGAAATTGCTTCTTTTGGTTTTGGCGACAATTCAAATCTCCCCATCGGCACAGGTTGTGCAGACTCGCACTTTTCAGATCATGGCGCCTCAAGGATGGGTCGTTGCGGACACTGGCGGCCTGATCTGGCTTAACCATTCGACAGGCGCGTCGGTAATGGTCCTGAGGTCTAGACAAACGGAAAAACTCGACAGCTTCGCCCGGCGGGGTGTCGAGCGAATCATGTCGCCGCTGGGCTTCGCAAAGTTCGATGAACCACGGCGTTTTACAGGAAATGGTGAAGAATGGGTACAGTACGAGATTCGTGGGAATAGGCTCAGCGAACGCCGCCGCATTCTCTATCGAGCGGTTCGGCGCAAGAGCGGTCTTATCGAGTTTGTATACGAGAATAGTGAAGATCGTTTCGACGTCCTCTTGACGGAGGCCCAGACCATCGCATCGTCTGTGCAGGAAATTCCTGAAGCGCCAACTCGCGGGAGGGCAACCAGGCCTATACGATGAGCATGGCCTAGTCCGAATTTATTTTTTGAAAAACGGATGCGTCAGCAGCGAGGGCTTTTGCTGGTTACCCGTGGGACGCTTCAGCTCCATTTCTTCCAAAAGCACGGATGGGGCAACGATGCTCGTCGGTGTCGGAAGATCTCCCCCACCCGACAATCTGTTGACCACGAAGGTGTCATTTCCGACAGCATCGATCTGCCGCAATGATCGAACGGGAATGCTGGTAGCGAATGCTCCGCGTACGAGTTCCTCCCGGCCGTCGGCAACGTAAATTTTGTATGTCAGGAACGGCAGGCCGATTGGACTGCGAACGTCCGTGTCCAGCGCCTTGATGATGATGCAGTAATCGAGTTGCTCCGTGCGGCACATCGTGACGAGTTCTTGTTTGAGGTCCTCGTAGCTCTTGCCCTGGGTTGGTTGGATAAAGAGGTTCCCGATCTGCGCGGTTTCTCTGCCCGGGTACCCGGAACGTCCGTGGCCATTGGACTGAAGCATATTTTTGCCGGGACGGCGGGACATCAAAAACGTTTTCAATACACCGCTCTCGACCAAAGAAACGCGGCGTGCCGGCACACCTTGATCGTCCACCTGGTAATGTCCGATGAGTTCCTGGTTGCCGACGCGTTGCTCGGTCGGATCATCGAATACCGAAAGAAACGAAGGAAGCACAGGGCGGTTCAGCCTATCCACAAGTTCGCTGCGTGTCGTGGGCCCCTGTTGATCGCGATCAGACAAGGGAAGGCGTTGTCCGGAAAGATTCGGCACTAGCACGCGTGCGAACATCTCGGCAGATGCTTGACCTGTAAATAGCACGGGACCCGAGTAGTCGGCATCCAGGACGGGAGCCGAACGCAAAGCCGTCAGGTCAGAGGCCATACGTCGAATGGAGTTACTGATTTCCTGTGCGGATGGAAGCTGATCGAAGCTTCTGGCATTGAATGGGATCGAATGCCTGAGACGCATGCCGTCAGGCGCCTCACTGCTGGCTGCAACTTCCACCGAAACGATCATTGAGGGCTGAAGTGTCCGCGTCCCTTCGCTGTTGATGAGGTACTTGTGGATGAGCTGTGCCTGCAACTCAACGGTGGATTGTTGGATCGCGGGAAATTCTTTGAAAATGGCCGACCATTCCCGCAGTTGGTTTTCCCAACGTGGGTTGTCAATTTCCAGTCCCCTGCGCGCTGCGACTGCCGTAACCGGCTTTTCCTTCGAAAAGTCAGGTATCTGATCACCGCGGATCTTGTTCTGAACGAATGCACGCTTCCGTGCGAGCTGTTCGACCGATTGTTTGTACGCAGCATCCGTCGCCAGCCACAACGCGTGCCGAATGCCATCATAATCATTTTCGATTATGGTCGATGAAGTTATCCCTGAGGGTGGTGGGCCCTGAAATTGCTGCCCAGTGATGAACTCGGAATTATCAAACTCGTAGTCACCCACGCGGACCTGCGCCTGAAGAATGCGGGCTCGATCCCGGTCCGAAGCGGTGAGAGCGCCGAACGTTGCCGAAGCGCGGTATTCTTCCTGATCGAGTACGATGTATTGAATAAAGTATGGCTTGTCCAGGTCCTTGAACTGCAGCTCGGCAATGGATCTCTCCAGCTCGTCCGCCATCGCCCGCATTACAGGATCTGATAAAGCCGGTGTACCTTGTCCGTAAGAAAACGCGGAGGGAACCAGAAGAAGGACAAGCGCGATTTTCAATCCGGCAGAGCGCGTCATGGGCGTGCTCCTTTAAACGGGGGTGGCGGCAGAATGGGCGGGCGATCCGAGGATTTGGCCTTCTTCTGTACTTCGATTTGCGCGGTCAGAATACTTGGTGAGACAGCCGCGACGGGCACATAGCCGGACTCGGCTCCGCAGAATCCGTTGAAAACTTCAGGCGTGTCGCCGGCAGCGACGATCTGGCTGAAAGACGTGAGGGGTGTGCCGATCAGGTCGACTCCGCGAACCAGTTCGTCCGGTCTTCCATCGACGTAGATCCGATAAACCATAATCGGCGTTACCTGAAATGACTGAGGACTGGACCGTCCGGTTAACGTGAAGCCGCCTGAGATGTCCTTGAAAAGCAGCCCGAACGGTTTGCCCTGCTTCTTGGCTTCTTCGATCAGCATCACCCGCATTTTCGCATCTGAAACGCCATTCGAGTTTTCAAAGCCAGATACTGGGGAACGAGACATCAGGAAGTTTTTCAAAATTCCTTTGTCTACAACCGTAACGCGTTGCGCGGGGACTCCATCGTCGTCGAATGCGTAGTGTCCGTTGAGGTCGGTGCCGGCAATCCGTTCCATGGTCGGATCATCAATCACAGAAATGAAATCGGGCAAGACTGGCTGATTGATCTTCTTTGTAAAAGTCTGACCTTCGGTTTCGCTCTTCTGACGGTGCCCTTCGATTCGGTGGCCGAAGATTTCGTGGAAAAATACACCACTAGCCCGGCCGGACAGGATGGCGGGGCCGGTATAGGGCTCGATGACCGGAGCGGCGCGAAGAGCTTTGAGATCCCGCACCATCGTTTCGATTGTTTGCCGGATTGTGGCATCGCCCGGCAGGTGGTCCGCGGAATGAGCATCAAACGATTCGAAGCGATAAAGCTCCATTCCATCATCAGCCTTTGTTCTGGCGTAAATACTAAGGCGTATGCTGGCGATACCGTGTTGGACCGATGTGCCTTCGGTATTGGCCAGGTAGTCGTTGGTGGCGCTCGAAGAGATACCGACGGAGCCTTCGTAAATTTCGGGATATTTGTTGAAGAGCGCAGAGAAGTCCTGCACCTTCTTTTGCCACGTGGGGATGTCCAGATCCAAATTTGCCGGCGCAAGAACAGCGGTCTGTTTCGACTCACGGGACAAATCGGCGGATGTGTCTTCCTCCTCGACTTTTATTGTGCGATTGGCCTTAACTTGAATGAACCGTTCCACGGCTGCTTTGTACTTTTCGTCGGTCTCCAGCCATACGACGCTCTTTAGGGCATCGATGTCGTTATCGACCGGCATCAGTACCGGATAAGAAAATGAGGGGCCCGAAGTCGTTCCGCGCTGCCCTCGGATCTGATGAGTATTGTCCAGTGGATAGTCGCCTACGCGGACATCGACGTCCAGAAGCCGCGTCAGGCTGGTTTGGCTGGACCGCAACGCCCCGAGAGATGCATCGATGTCGACGCTTTCCATTTCACTAACGGAATAGCCAATGAAGTAAGGCGCGGGATTTCCCTTCTGCTTCAGCACGTCGAAGGCCCGTTTCAGCTCTTCATCAAGTGCCTGAAGTACGGGACCTGGTGTGGTTTTCTGCGCGGTTGCCGCTGGGATCAAGAGGCTGATGCACACCAGCGCCCTTATGACTGCGATGAACCTCTTCATAGTTGTCACCTTCCGCTGGATCAGATGCCGCATTCTACACACAAAAAGCCGCGGATGACACGGATTACGCGATTCAAGCGGGGAACCGGCCAATGCCATTCAACGAGGCGGCCGCCACCGGGGGTACCGAACGCGGCTCAAGAAGTCGTACCGAAGCACGATCGCGTTCGCTGGGACCCGGACTAAAAGGCAGTGTACCAACGCCGGCTGGCCGGTGGGCCCGACGCCAAAAGTAGGGTCAAATCCGCGGCTCTATCAATCCGCCGATTTACGCTGCTGGCACGGACTGGTCCTGCTTGATCGCAGGAACCAGGTGGACATCAAGAACCCGGCGTATCTTGCCGTTGAAGTCCACCTTACATCGCTGAATGCGGGGTGGGAATAATGCACTCGG
>WNGN01001751.1_pt1 | contig 14434 bp, 13 predicted proteins | sample 5400561 | NCBI WGS metagenome assembly WNGN01 (sample SAMN13153379, study PRJNA577476) | soil metagenome | isolation source: 115 cm soil or saprolite under Garry oak tree replicate 2 | place: USA:California | collected 2016-06-15
CCGAAGCTTCCCGTCCTGGTTCCCGGCGAGCCGGAGCGCATCGCGCAGGCCGAGCGCGATCGCACGGGCATCGAGGTCGACGCCACGACGTGGGCGGAGATCGTCGACGCGGCCACGACCGTCGGCCTGACGCGAGCCGAGGTCGCGACGCTGAGCGCCTGATCGGGCCGGCGCGAGGCCGCGGAGCTACGGCCGCTTCAGCTTCATGTCCTCCAGCGGTGCCGAGTACGCGAAGCTGCGGACCAGGTTGATGCCCGGTTCCTCCACGCGCGGCCCCACGCCCCAGATGAATGCCAGCTCGTAGACCGGGATGTGGGTCACCCGATCGTGGAGAATCTGCTGGATCTGGTGCAGCATCGCCTCGCGCTTCTTCGCGTCGACCTCGCGCACCTGACGCTGGAAGAGATCCTCGACCTCGGGGATGACGCCGGCCGTGTAGGCGCCGCCCTTGCTCACGTACGCCTCGAGCCGCGAGGAGGCGTTGGCGCCGGCGCCGCTGATACCGACGATCACGTTCTTGAGCTTGCGGTCGCGCCACGCCGCGGTGAGCGCCGCCCGCTCCATGCTCCGTACCTTCGTCCGGATGCCGACGTTCTGTAGATAGGTGGCGATCGCCTCGCCCATCGCGAAGTAGGGCGGCCACGGGTAGAGATCGCCCGCGTCGAAGCCGTTGGGATAGCCCGCCTCGGCGAGAAGCCGCCGCGCCTTCGCCGGGTCGAAGGGATCCGGCTCGAAGTACTTCGAGAACTCGAGCGCGCGCGGTATCAAGGAGCCGGTGGGCTTCGAGAAGCCGAGCGTCTCGGCCTGGTTGAGCGCCTGCCGGTCGATCGCGAGGCTCGCGGCCTGGCGCACGCGCAGGTCGTACCAGGGCGATTTCGGATCCCACTGGTCCGGCAGGTCGAGCCAGAAGACGGCTGGTGAGTCCCGGCGCGAGACGAGCTTGAACCCGGGCGTGCGCCGCACGTCCTCCGCGACCGGCCCGCTCAGCAGATAGGCGATGTCCACCTCGCCGTTCTTCAGGGCGGCCGCGCGGGTGGTCTCCTCCGTCAGGGTTCGCAGGACGAGCCGCTTGACGTTCGGGACCTTGCGCCAATAGCCCTCGAATGCCTCCAGCACGAGCTCGATCCCGGGATTGAAGCTCACGAACCGGTACGGCCCGGCGCCGATCGGCGCCTTCTTGAAGCCGTCGTCGCCCACCTTTTCGACGTATGCCCTGGGCACGATCCAGCCGGCGCCGGTGGCCGTCGTGCCGTAGAACGACATGAAGTCCGGCCACGGCTCCTTCAGGTGAAAGCGAACCCGGCCCGCATCGACGATCTGGATCTCACGCACGCGCTCCTTGAGGATCTTCCCGCCCACGCCCCGGTACCGCTCGAAGGAGAACTTCACGTCCGCGGCGGTGACCGGCTCGCCGTGGTGGAACTTCGCGCCCTTTTTGATGACGAACTCGTACGTCAGCCCGTCCTTCGACTGCGTGAACGACTCGGCGAGGCACGGCGTGTAGAGCCCGCCCGGCATCGGCTTCACCAGGGCGTCGTGAAGGGCGTAGAGCACCATGAACGGCGTGGCGATGCCCTCGGCGTCGGCCGGGTCAAGCCAGCGAGACGGCACCGTGACGTGGACTCCGTAGGTCAGCGTGCCTTCGGGGGCCGCGAGCGCCCGGCCCGCAACGGCAACAACGGTGAGCGCAGCGAAGGTGACGACAACGCGCGAAGTGAGCGACCTCATCGGCGCCTCCCGGTGATCTGGTCCCGGAAGATTCTCACAAGTACGCGAAAGAGAACAGCAATCATTCGCTCGGAGGTCCGTCGGGCCGCGTGAGACGATCGTTGTGATGACTCGTCGTCTGAGCGCGGTGATGGTCGTGTCGAGCCTGCTGCTCGCAGCGGCGAACCCTCCCACGGGCGGTGACCGTGCCACCGCCGGCGACCCCGTCGACCTCTTCACCGGCCTCAACGTCCGCGAGCACCACGACATCGTGGTGTCCGGTGAGCCACGGATCGAGCTTCTTCGCTCGTTCGCAAGCGGGTGGTCCCGCTCGAGAGCATTCGGCATTGGAACGAGCCACTCCTTCGACGTGTTCCTGGCGGCGGAGAGCGAGAAAGCGAAGGAGGAGAAGAAGCGGCTCGACCTGATTCTTCCGAACGGCGGGCGGGTTCCTTTCGTCCGAACCTCGCCCGGCACCGGTCGCACCGGCGCGGTGCTGGTGCACACTGGCACCCCCGGAGCATTCCATGGGGCACGCCTGAGCTGGAACGGCGCGGCGTGGGACCTCGAGCTCCGGGACGGCAGTCGATTCTCGTTCCCGCCCTGCGACGGCGCGGTGGTGCGCCCCGAGCAGTGCGCGCTCAGCGGCTATCGCGATGGGCAGGGCCGGAGCCTCACCTTCGACCGCGATTCGAACGGCAATCTCCGACGCGTGAGCGCCGACTGGTCTCGCAAGATCAACCTTCGCTACGACTCGGCTCACCGGATCGTCAGGGCGGACACGGGCTGGGGGCTGTCGATGACGACCGTGGACTACGCCTACGACGCGGGCGGCCGGCTGGCCAGCGTCAGGTCTCGTCAGCTGAGCGTCTGGAGCGTCCTCTTGGAGCTCATCTACGCGTATCAGACGACGCAGCTTCCCTCGCTCGCGCGCATGTCGATCAGATACGACGCGGAGTACACGTACGACGAGGAGCATCGCCTCCGCCGCGTCAGGGAGCCGGGCATGGAGCTCAACCACGAATACGACGCTGCCGGGCGTGTGATCAGGCAGGACGTCACGGGCTGGGGCTCGTGGACTTTCACCTACACGCCGGGCGCCGACGGCAAGGTGGCGCAGACCGATGTTGTCAATCCCGACGGCCTCCATCGGCGCATCGTATTCAATGCGGACGGCTATCCGCAGAGCGACGCCACGTCCGTGGGCCAGCCGGACGAGCGCGTCACCCGGTACGAGCGGGCGCCCGGCGGTAATCTCGTGGCCCGGATCACCGTCGAGTGCCGATCGGTATCGGGGGCTCCGGTGAGCGTGGCGGCCCCGGTCGAGCGCGAATCCGCGGATGCCGTGGAAGAGCAGCTTCACGAGCAGTGCGAGCAGCAGCGAGAGGCAACCTCGAGGAGGTAGCCCGCACGCCGACTGGTGTCTACAGGGCGACCGAGAGCCCCGCGTCGACCGTCAGCTCTCGAGCCCACCTTTCGACGCGACGTACGCCGGATCGCCCTGGAACGACTGCGGTCCCACCATCGAGCTGATGAAGACGAGCCGCCCCCGACCGCGTGCCGCCATGCCGCGCGCGATCTCGAGCCCGAGCCCGCGGGTGGCGCCGGTGATCAGGGAGATGCGCCCGGACAGGGAGAAGCGCTCGAGCCCCGCGGCCGTGTCGGTGCGTGTCATTGACAGGCCTCTTCTCGATTCCAGACAATAGGCCAGTTTTTCGAGGAGTGAAAGGCGCGACGCAAGGAGGCCTGATCGTGGCCACCACCGCACGCAAGAACTTTCCCGTGTTCGACTGTGACAGCCACGTCGTCGAGCCGCCCGCGATCTGGGACGAGTACGTCCCCGCGAGGAGCCGCGCGTGGATCAAGACCCAGTTCTGCTTTCACACCGACAGCGACCTTCTGTACATCAATGGTCGCGTGGTCCCCGCCGCCCGGGAGCGCTCGAACGCCGCCGAGGTGGGCTGGGCGCGCTGGGACAAGAAGGAAGTGGGCAAGCTAACCCCCGGCACCGCAGCCTGGCAGAAGAAGTTTGGGCGTCTGCTCGGCTGCCGCGACCCGCACGCGCGACTCAACGACATGGACGCCTTGGGCACCGACCAGGTGATGCTGTTCCCCACGTGGTTCGTGCGCCTGGCGCTCGTGCGCAGCAGCGAAGCGGCCTCTCTGCTGGCCCAGGCGTACAACAACTGGGTGCTCGACTACTGCGCCGCCGACCGACGGCGGTTGTTTCCGTGTGCCGTGCTGCCCCTGCAGAGCGTCGAGGCGTCGGTGGCCGAGCTGAAGCGCGTGGCCGCGCTCGGCTTCAAGGCGGCGGCCGTGCGTCCTTGCTTCTGGAACGGTCGCTATCCGACCTTGCCCGAGTTCGATCCGCTCTGGCGCGAGTTCGAGTCCACGGGCGTGGTGCTCGCCATGCACACGTTCCCCTCGCGCGAGGCGCTGACACCCGACTGGGGCCAGCGCATGGCCGTGGCGCGCGGTCACTCGGGGCAGGGGCTCTTGTTCACCGACGAAGCCGTCGTCTACTCGCCCGGTCAGTTCGTCTCGAACATCACCGCGGCCATGGACCCAGCCATCGACGCCTCCGAGACGCTGGGCTTCCTGATGGAAGCGATGACCTGGGTGACGGTGGTCGTACAGACCGGCTGGCTGGAGAGATTTCCCAGGCTCAAGGCGGCCGTGCTCGAGTCCAACGCGTCGTGGCTACCGTTGATCCTGGCGCGGAGCTCGAACTTCTCGAATCTGTTCGCGTTCCAGCGCGACAACCGTCTCATCCGGGATCCCGTCGAGGTCTTCAACGAGCGCTGCTTCATCGGCTTCGAGTCGGACGAGACGATGGTCTATCGTCTGTGGGACGTGTTCCAGGACATCGCGATCTGGTCCTCGGACTATCCGCACCACGACGCCGAGGACGCCTGGGAGGGCCTTCGCCACATGGCCGAGCTCGACGTGCCGGTCACGGCACAGCAGAAGCTCCTGGGCGAGAACGCGCGCCGGCTCTACGGCATCGATCCTCTGATGACGGTGAAGGAGCGAATCGAGCAATATGAGCCCGCGATCTTGCCCTGGTAAGAGCGAATCCAGCGAACGGTTCCTCGCCTGTTCGTAAGCGGTCTCCATCATCGACCGGCCTCCCCGAGCGCTGCTTTCACCCGCGACGCCGTCACGGGGAGACGGCGCGCCGCCGCGGCGCCGACCGCGCAGGCCACGGCGTTGGCGACCGCCGCGCCGACTCCGGACGTTCCGGCCTCCCCGGCGCCCTTCACGCCGAGGGGATTCGATGGCGCCACCACTTCCTCGATCATCAGCTCGACGGCGGGCGCGCCGTCGGCGGTCGGCATCGCGTAGTCCATGAAGGTGCCGGTCAAGAGCTGGCCGCTCTCGTCGTAGACAAGCTCCTCCAGCGTCGCGTGGCCGAGGCCCTGGACGACCGCGCCCACCAGCTGACCCTCGACGATCGTCGGATTGATCGCGCGCCCGACGTCGCACAGGACGAAGTGCGTCTCGGGCTGGACCCGGCCCGTCGTGACGTCGACGCCCACCACGGAGAGATGAACGCCGAACGAGCCGACGGCGCGGGTGGTCTCGTGACGCCACTCGGCTTCGAGCGGCCGGCCGGCGAGCGCCGCGATCGCGCGCAGCGAGATGCGACGATCGGGCACGCCGCGCACGAGCGCCGCGCCGCCCTCCAGCGCGATGTCGGCCGGGCTCGCCTCGAAGTGCGCCGCCGCGATCGCGACGATCTGCTCCAGGAGCCGCGTGGACGCTCCGTGCACGGCGCTGCCCGCCATCACCGCGGAGCGGCTGGCGGAGCTGCCGACCCCGTGAGGCATCCAGCGCGTGTCGCCCAGGTGCACGGCGATATCCGCCGGCGGTACCTGCAGCACCTCGGCGCAGACCTGGGCGAGCGTGGTCGGGAGCCCCTGTCCCAGGGCCGTCGCCCCCGCGGCCACCACGATCGTTCCCTCGGCGGTCAGGATCGCCCTCGCGCTCTCGAACGGCCCGGTCCCGGACGTCTCCACGACGGCCGCCAGGCCGACGCCGAATCTCACGTCGCCGCCGGCGGCGTTGCGCTCGCGACAGGCCGCCAGTCGCGCCTCGTACCGACCGGCCTTCAGCGCCTGCTCGAACATCTCGCCGAAGTCCTCGCCCGTGAAGTCGGCCTCCCGTCCCGTGACGGCCGAGGCCACGGCGCTGACCGTGTACGGCGCGTCGTGCGGGCCGTGGAGATTGCGGCGACGGATCTCGGCGGGGTCCAGTCCGAGGCGCGACGCGAGCAGGTCGATGATCCGCTCGCGCACGAACGTGCCCTCGTAGAATCCGGGGGCGCGCACGGTGCCCGTCGGCGTCTTGTTCGTCATGACGCAGGAGACCCGGCAGCGGTAGCTGGGCCACCGGTACGGGCCGGGCAGGTAGGACGCGGTGAGCCGCGCCGCCCAGACGCCGTGCGTGCGCAGGTAGCCGCCCAGGACGCTCACGAGCGTGGCATCGAGCGCCAGCAGCTTCCCGCGCTCGTCGGCGCCGGCCACGACCGACCATTGCTGCTCGCGTGAGTGATTGATCGCGAGAAAGTGCTCGCGCCGATCCTCCACCCACTTGACCGGCCGCTCGAGGCGCCTGGCCAGGAAGGGTACCAGGAAGTCCTCGGGATAGAATTCGCCGCGCGCGCCGAAGCCGCCGCCCGCGTCCGACTCCACGAAGTGGATGCGCGCCTCGTCGAGCCCCAGCATGAGGCCCAGCGTCTGCCGATTGAAGTAGGGCACCTTCGTCGTGCCCCACACCGTCAGGCGGCCTGCCGCCCCGTCCCACTCGGCCAGGAGCCCGCGCGTCTCCATCGGCGCGGCGGTCTGCCGGCCCACCGAGAACCCCTCGCGCACGACGCAGGCCGCGTCCCGCAGCGCGGCGCCGACGTCGCCCAGCGTCGTGGTCCAGGAGTCGGCCACGTTGCCGTCGGGAAAGAGAACCGGGCCGCCCGGCCGCTCCGCGTCCGCCGCCTCGACGAGCGCCGGCAAGACGTCGTAGTCGATCTCGACCAGCTCGCGCGCGTCGACGGCGGTGGCGCGGTCGGCCGCGACGACGACCGCGACCGGCTCGCCCGCGTAGCGGACGGTGTCGCGAGCGAGCGGGGGCTGGAGATAGCCCGCGTGCTGCGGTTTCGCGCCCTGGCGGATGGGAATTGTCGGCACGCCGGCGAGGTCCGCGCCCGTGACGCAGGCGAGCACGCCGGGCAGCGCGAGGGCCCGGCGCCCGTCCGCGCGGCGCACGCGCGCATGGGCGTGCCGGCTCCGCACGACGACCGCGTGCACCATCCCGGGCCGGACGACGTCGTCCACGAACCGTCCGCCGCCGACGAGCAGGCGCGGGTCCTCGAGCCGCTTGATCGGAACGCCGACGAATTTCATTCGGAGTGGCCGGATTATACAATCTCGGCCGGGAGGGCCCTCATGATCGGGATCGAGTTCACGACGTTCTCGCTGATCGGCCGGTGCGAGCGCACCGGAATGCTCGGCATCGCCATCGCCACAAGCGAGATGGCCGTCGGCTCGCGCTGCATCCACGTCGCTCCAGGGGTGGGCGCCGTCGTCACCCAGGCCAGCACCAATCCGCGCCTCGGTCACCTCGGGCTGAATCTCATGCGCGCCGGATACTCGGCGCCGCGGGCGCTCGGGGAGATCGCGGCGACCGATCAGTTCGTGGAGCGCCGCCAGCTCGGGTGCCTGGACGTGACCGGGCTCACCGCCGCGCGGACGGGCGCCGAGAACAAGCCGTGGGCGGGCCATCGCGCAGACCGCAACGTGGTGGTCGCGGCCAACGCGGTCGTCGGCAAGGAGGTCGCCGACGCGATGGTCGATCTGCGGGTCGATCTGCATCCGGAGCCCGTCGCCGGGCTTCGCCGGCTCGCCGACGCGTACTTCCCGCTGGTTCCCTACTACAACCTGCGCCCGCGCGATCCGAACGTGCCGTCAGCGGCGGAGTAGCTCGCCGCGCAGCGGAGCGGCGACCGCTGAGGCCGTCGCGGCGCGCTTGAAGACGAACGGGATCTCGGCTAAAGAGACTCTACCAAGAGAAAGGAGCCCGTCATGCTGGTCGTCGACGCGCAGATCCACATCTGGAGGAACAACAAGCCGACGAATGCGAACCATCGTCAGGTGACCGATTTCACGGCCGCCGACGTGCTGAAGGAAATGGACGAGGGCGGCGTCGACGCGGCCGTCATCCATCCGCCCGGGTGGGATCCCGACTCCAACGCGCTCGCGGTCGAGGCCGCGCGCCAGCATCCCAACCGGCTCGCGATCCTCGGTAACTTCCCGCTCGACAAGCCGGAGAGCCGGACGCTGATCGACGGTCTCAAGAGCCGGCCCGGGATGAAGGGGCTCCGCTTCGCGCTGCTGCAGCCCCATCAGAAGACGTGGCTATCCGACGGCACGCTCGACTGGCTGTGGCCCGCCGCCGAGCGCGCGGGATTGCCGGTCGCGCTGCTCGGACCGGGGCTCCTCCAGGTCATCGGCCGGATCGCGGAGCGCCATTCCGGGCTCAAGCTGATCATCGACCATTTCGGGCGCCCCGACGCGGCCTGGTCGAACCTGCCCGAGCTGGTGGCGGCGGCGAAGCATCGCAACGTGGCCCTGAAGGCGACCGGCGCGCCGAGCTACTCGGGTGAGACGTATCCGTACCGCGACATTCACGGCCACATCAGGAAGCTCTACGATGCCTTTGGCCCCGAGCGGATGTTCTGGGGCACGGACATCACGCGAATGCCCTGCTCGTGGAAGCAGTGCGTCACGATGTTCACCGAGGAGCTGCCGTGGCTCTCGGCGAAAGACAAGGAGCTGGTCATGGGGCGCGCGCTCTGCAGCTGGCTCGACTGGAAGATCCCGGGTTAGGCGCGAGACCGGGGAGAGCGACGATGGCTGACGACGAGCTGAAATCCGAGGTCGAGCGACTCAAGGCCGAGAACGCCGCGCTGAAGGCCCGGGCGACGCGCGGCGTGTCGCTCAAGGTGAGCGAGAAGGGCGGGGTCTCGGTCTATGGGCTCGGCCGCTTCCCGGTCACCCTCTACAAGGAGCAGTGGGCCAAGCTTCTCGATATGGCCGCCGACATCCGCGCCTTCCTCGCGGAGCACGACGCCGAGCTGAAGACGAAGGAGGCTCGCTAGCGGGCTACACCGGGCGCGGGCCCAGGTCGCGCTCGGCGTCGGCGATCAAGACCTCGAAGCTCGGCGGTAGCTCGATCACGCGGCCGACGACGCCGGGGCTGTAGCCCTGCAGCCAGTAGCTGTTCGTCGGGTGGCCGCCGCCGGCGACGATGATTACGAAGTTGTCGGGGCTGGCGGTGATCGGCCAGGGGTCGAGGGCGAGGCTCTCGCGCGTCACCTTCTTCGAGTCGATCTCGATCCACGCCGGGCAACCGGCCCGGCGCAGCTGGTCGGCCGGGATGCGCGAGTGCTCCCAGAAGAACTCGCGGATCGACGCCTTGGTCCAGCCGAGCCCGGCCATGGTCTTCGCCACCACGCCCGGGAGCATCAGAATGCCCGGCGTGCCATGCTCGTAGCCCGCGAGACCGGGCATGTTGGGTACGCGCATGAAGTCGGCCATGCGGTACATGCCCTGGAGCGCGTCCTCCTCGGGCGTTTCCTTCTTGGCCCCGCGCCGCCGGATGTTGGTGACCCCGTTGGCGAAGGCGAGCGAGATCGAGCTCTGGCCGGGCGCGAAGCTGTGGCGCTCGACGCCGTGCGCCGGCCAGCCGGCGGGCAGATTCGCCTCGTCCTCGGCGAAGACCACGTTCGTGTACCGCATGCCGCCGTAGTTGGCCATCGTGCCGACGCCGGGCAGGGCGCCGCCGAGATTCTGCTGCAGGAGCCGGAGCGCGCGGCCGATGCTCGCGCCCGCCGGCCGCTGCGGATCCGGTCCCAGGCAGCCGAAGCCCGCGTTCAGCCTGATCTGAGCGCCGAGCGGACCGTTGACGATGACAACGGGAAACGCGCTGCCCGACGCCGCTTGAAGCTGCTCGCTCCCCGATTCCTCGTCGAGGAAGGCTTCGACGGCCGCCACCAGCACCGGCAGATACTCCGGCCGTCCGCCCGCCATCGCCAGCGCGATCGCGCAGCTCTCGACCGTGGTCACGCCGCCGCGCGGCGGAAAGGTGCCGAGCTCACGCCGCCGCGGCTGCGCGGCGCCGCGAAGGATCCAGTCCACCCGCTCCCGCGTCGGGGGCCAGAGCGGCAGGCCGTCGCTGAAGCGACGGGCCAGCATCACGTCGTTCGCGCGGGCGAACACGTGCTCGACGCTCGACGCCTGGACGCGAATCATCGGCGGCTCGCTCGCGCCGTTGCCGGCGAAGGCCGAGCGCCACCGGGTGAGCCCGTCGTAGAACTCCTGCTTGCGCGCCTCGACGGGGGAGATGTCGCTGCCGGGCAGGAACATCGCGATCGGAAACGTGACCATCGCCGCGTCGGGTGCCAGCCCGAGCCCGGCGACGGCGTTCGTCATGACGCCGACGAAATCCTCGCGGGTCAGCGTGACGGTCGGAATGCCTTCTGCTTCGAGCCTAGCGGCCGCCCGGCCGCATGCAGTGGCGCAGGACCCTCAGGCCGCGTTGCCGATGAGGACCGCGTCGACGCCGCTCTGCTTCACGAGGGCGGCGGTCTCCTCCGAGCCGATCACGGCGTTGCCCTGGGGGAAGGCGTCGATCGGCAAGACCTCGATACCGGGGAAGTCCGTCTCGAGCAGCTGCTTGAGGAGCGGCAGCATGCGATAGGCCTGCCACTGCTCGTTGCTGACGAAGCCGACGCGCTTGCCGGCGAGCGTGGGGACGCGCGGAGCGTGCGGCTGCTTTACCGCGATGACGCCGGACGGATCGTGGAACTCGAGGGTGATCATGGGCTTCCCTCCTGACACGGTCATACCCGAGCAGTATACGGCTCCTCGACCCGCGCCGCGCGCTGGTGAGGCAGCCCGAGCGCCACGACGATGCCGAGCGCGTTGCCGCCGGCGGCGATCAGGATCGCCGATCCGTAGCCGCGAGTCAGGTCGAACAGGTAGCCGGCGGTGACCGGCAGGACGATGGCGGCCGCGCACCAGGCGATGTAGATCCGGCTCGCCATCCGTCCGTACAGAGCCCGCCGCCAGTACACGGCCACCGCGGCGGCCGTGAGGCCGGAAATCACGCCGTAGCCCAGTCCGACCAGCGCCAGCGCGAGGACCGAAACGCCGGGGCCCGGCCAGAGCGTCAGCGCCACGTTGCCGGCGAGCGCCACCGCGTGGGCGCCGGCCGCGACCACCGGAATGGTGAGCCAGTCGACCATCCAGCCGCCCCCCAGCCTCGCGACCGCGATGGTGGCGGCGATGAACGTGGTCCCGTAGACGGCGAGCGCCGTCGCGCCGCCGTACGCGGTGATGATGCCGGCCGCCTGGCTCAGCACCATGAGCCCGGCGGACGCCGCGAGGAAGAAGACGATCCAGAGGCGCCAGAACACGCTTCGGCGCCGCTCGGCCTCGTCGGGGGCGATGGTCGTGGACGCCGCCCCGAGCGCGACACCGGAATGCGCGATGAGCCCCGCGGCGATCACGCCGGTGACGGCGAGCACGGCGGCGAAGCCGCCGAGCGTGGCGCGCACGCCGATCGCGCGAATCGACCATCCGAAGAGCGGCGCGGCGATCATCGCGCCGGCCGGATAGAGGCCGACGACGTAGCCGTTCACGAGGCCCTGGCGCCGTATCACGGCCAGGTTCACGGTCTGCTGCGCCAGGATGTAGCCCGCGCCGCCGCCGGCGCCGAAGAGAACGCCGTACCCGAGCGCCAGCTGGAAGAGGCCGCCGGCGGTCGCGGCCACGACGGCGCCCGACGTGCCGGCGAGCGTGCAGGCCAGCACCAGCAGCGCGGTCGGCGCGCGGCCGAACAGACGCGGCGCCAGGAGCATGCCGGTGCCGAATCCGGCCGACGCCAGCGCGAAGACGAGCGCGAGATCGCCTCGGCTCACGCCGAGCAAGGCTTCCAGAGGCTTCAGGAAGACGCTGAACGCGTAGAGCGAGCCGAACGGGAGGTTGAGCGCGGTGGCGGCCATGACGGCGCGCCACGCGCTCGGCCTGGCGTCGGGGGCGCTCACTCCGGGCTAGAGCTTGATGCCCAGGAGCCTCGCGGCGGTCTCGCCGAGGATGGCCCGCCGCTCCTTGTCGCTGAAGCCCGGCGCCTTGAGGACGTGGTCGATCGACTTGTCCTGCCAGGGGATCGGATGGTCGGTGCCGATGACGAGCCGGTTCGACCCGACCTCCGCCGCCAGGTGTCGGAGCGCCTCGGAGGTGAAGACCAGCGTGTCGTAGTACATCTGCCGCAGATACTCCGTCGGCTTTTTCTTCAGCTTGACGCCGGTGTCCATGTCCGGCGCCACGCGCAGGCTGTTGTCGGAGCGCGGCGCGTAGGACGGCAGATAGCCGCCGCCGTGGGCCGAGCAGATCTTGAGCCCGGGGAAGCGATCGAGCGTTCCCTCGAAGATGAGGTGCGAGAGCGCGATGGTCGTGTCCAGCGGGTTACCGATGGTGTTGGCCAGCCACCCGTTGCCCCTAAAGCGCCGCGCGAGGTCCGGCGTGCTTTGCGGATGGATGAAGATGAGAACGCCGAGCTCCTCGGCCTTGGCCCAGAACGGATGAAACTTCGGATCGGAGAACTCCTCGTCGGCGACGCTCGCGCCGACGGCGGCGCCGCGGAGCCCGAGCTTCTTCACGCCGTCGACGAGCTGCTGCACCGCCAGGTCCGGGAACTGGAGGGCCACCGACGCGAAGGCGACGAAGCGGTCCGGGTACCGCGCGCAGAACTCGGCGAGCCGCTCGTTCTGGATCTTGATCACCCGGGTGACGACGTCGCGCTCGGCGCGGTACCACGCGGGGTTGATGCTGAGCGCCTCCATGTCGATACCCTGCGCGTCCATCTCGAGGATGCGTCGCTCTCCGACCTCGCCGATCCCGGGCCCGCGATGGTCATCGACCTTGCGCCCCAGGAGCGCGTACGCCTCCGGGATCACGCAGTGCGCGTGCACGTCGATGGTCTTCGCCCGGCGACCGCCCACCACGACCGCGCGGCGCCGGCTGCTCGGCACCGCCGCGAGTCGCCGCGGGGCCGCCTTGGCGCCGCCCTTTCCCCGTGCGGTCGCCCGCGCCTGGGATCGGACCCGGGCCTGGGCGGCCGCGACCACGTCACACGCCGTGAAGGCGATGGCCGCCGCCCCACCGGCGATGTTGCCCCTGAGCGTTCCTTGGGTCGTCATCGGGTCTCCCTCGGTCCTGCGAGGATCAGGTCGACGAAACAGTCGCGGCGCCGGTCGGGATGGCGCCGGCGAACGCCGGCATCAGCTCGCGCGCGAACCGACGCAGCGTCGGGCGACCGCCGGCGCTGTTGAGCAGCACGTACTCCGCGCCCGCCTCCCGCAGCGTTTCCATCATGCGCGCGACGTCGTCCGGCGTGCCGTAGAGGGCGGACGCGCAGATCTCCGTGTCGGACAGATGCGCCCGGTTCGCGGCCGGTCCGTCCGGACGCAGCGCCAGCCGATCGATGCGCCGGCGGCCCGCGACCCGGTTTTCTCGCGCGCGTGCGAGGTCCTCGGCGGTCGTGACGATGTTGATGGACCGCGTGACGCCGACGCTCATCGGATCGAAGACCCGGCCCCGGGCCTCGACCTCGGCCCGGAACAGCGCGATGCGCTCGCGAATCTGCTCGCAGGAGGCGTACTGGTCCAGCAACAAGTTGAAGCCGAGTGCCGCGACTTTCCGGATGGAGGCGGCGCTGCCCGCGCCCATCCAGAGCGGCGGGTGCGGCTTCTGCGCCGTCGGCGGCTCCACCACGACGTTGTCGAACTGCCAGTACGTGCCGCGATGGCTCCACGGTACGTCCGACGTCCACGCCTTGCGCATCACCTCGAGCGATTCGTCGAAGCGCGCGTCGGCGTCCTCCATCGCTGTCGCGAAGCCGGCGAACTCGTTGTACCGGTAGCCCTTGCCGATCCCGAAGTCGAGCCGGCCGCCGGAGAGCAGGTCGATCGTCGCCGCCTGCTCCGCCAGCAGCACGGGATTGTGCCAGGCCAGCACGATCACCGCGGTGCCCAGGCGCAGCGTGGTGGTGCGCGCGCCGACCCACGTGAGCAGGTTGAGGGTGGCCGAGATCTGGCCGAAGCCGGTGAAGTGGTGCTCGACGATGAAGGTGCTGTGATAGCCGAGCGCCTCGGCCTCGACGTTGTTCTCGACGAAATCCCGGAAGCCGGCGCCGCTGTCGACGTCGGGCACTCCGCGTCTGGCCTGGGCGCTACCGAACAGTCCGAAGCGCATGTCCCGTCCTTTCAGGTCGTGAGGGCGCCGCTGGTCGTGAGGATACCACTAGCCACCGCACGCCTCGGCGATGACCCGGGCCACCAGGAAGTTGGCGAGCAGCACGGGCATTCCGGTCAGCCCACGAAGCTCGTCGCGCGTCTTGCGGCGGAACCCCATGCAGTCCATCACCACCAGGCCGGCGCCGCCGGCGCGCATCGCCTCGGCGGCGCGGCGCAGCGCAGCCGCATCTTCTTCCTCATAGGGCGACAGCGGCGCCACGACGGGATCGAAGCCGTCGCGCCGCCAGCGCGCCTCGGTCTGCGGCACGTGCGGCACCGACGGGGTCAGGACGCCGAGCCGGCCGGGCCAGGAGAGCCCGCGCAGGGTGCCCAGCAGCACGGGATGAGGCTGGATCAGCGTGCGGCTCGAGCGCA
>WNGN01001753.1_pt1 | contig 14429 bp, 14 predicted proteins | sample 5400561 | NCBI WGS metagenome assembly WNGN01 (sample SAMN13153379, study PRJNA577476) | soil metagenome | isolation source: 115 cm soil or saprolite under Garry oak tree replicate 2 | place: USA:California | collected 2016-06-15
TCCGATGAAGCCGTCCTTCTTGTCCAAGCGGACGGCAAAGTTGAGCCTAGCCTCGACCGGTGATGTGTGTTCGTCTATGTCGTTCCCGTACAGACACATGCCCGCCTCCAGCCTCAGCACGTCCCTCGCTCCCAGACCGGCGGGTCTGAGTCCATGATTCTTTCCGACTGACAGGATCTTCTCCCAGACTTCGAGCGCGTCTTCTGGGTCCTCCACACTGGTTTTCCAGATGTAGATCTCGAAGCCATCCTCGCCGGTGTAGCCACTTCGCGTGACGAAGCATGAGAAGCTTCCGACCCTGATGTCCTTACCTGAATATCTCGCGATCTCTTCCAGCCCGGTTCCAGAAGTTTCTCGAAGAATCACCGAAGATTTCGGTCCCTGAACCGCGAACATGGCCGACTCATCTGAAAGGTCAGTGAGCGCAACACCTGCCTCGCGATTGTGCTCTAGCCAGTTCCAGTTCTTTTCTCGATTCCCTGCATTGTAAACGACAAGGTATTTCGCGCTGTGAGTCCTGAAGACTGTAAGGTCGTCGATGATTCCACCAGTTGGGTTGCAGAGTAGCGAGTAGTGGCCCTGTCCGATGGCGAGAGAAGATACGTCGTTTGTGGTTAGACTATTGAGAAATTTCTCCGCGTTCCTGCCTTCGACAGTAATTCTTCCCATGTGGGAGACGTCGAAGAGGCCAACGCTTGACCTGACCGTTCTGCACTCGCCGATTATCCCTTCAAACCACACAGGCAGGTCGAATCCAGCATACTCGACGTTGTGGCCATGCTTCTCATGAAACGCGTAGACCTGCGTCTTCTTTGCCGTTTTCCAGATCCTCCGGAAACGACGCTCCGGTATGGGTAGAAAAAGGAGAGCTACTGCGTCGGAGGAGTACTCTGCGGCTGGATCTTGAGATTCTCTATCGCGAAGCCCAACTTCTTACCACACTTTGGACAGTAGCCGCCCAGACGCTGTATTGTCTCACTCGGCGTCTCCAGCTCTATTCCACTATAGAGAGGTTCGCCACACTTAGCACAGATGATCCGCTGAGGAGACAAAAACCAGCTAAGACCTCGTTGAAGCTGAATTCTCGAATCCGGTATTAAAACAGTTCCAGAAGTCGATCCGACGCGTCTCAAGGAAGGGATGACTTATTATCGAGGACGCAGACTCTTAGCACGAGAAGAAGGACTTTCAGTAGGAAGAGGATTAGTTGGGCGTGAAGACAGGTCTCTGGAAGCTTAAGAGGTCATTGAACAATCTGGCCTTCAGAATGAGCTTCATAAAACTCGCACCTGGCTCAAGCAGACCATTACTACCCATCGCCCAGTTTCTTATCGTAGGATTCACCATATTCGTTCTCGCAGGCGGACTCTTTGTACTCACCCAAGGCGGACAAGGACTCCTGAACGTATCGCGGGGGCTGCAATGGGTCTACCCGGGAGACGTGAACAACCAGACGGCTCTGGAAGCAGTCTTCACCGGATTAGTCTACATCTTCGGCTTTCTCGGTGTCTACATGATGTTCATGAGCACACGCTTCGTTTATCGTCCAAAGCGAGCCTACGGCTTTCTCGCGTTCGGTATGATGCTCACAATCATCTTCATCATATCCCTATACGTCGTAATCTACGACAAAATAGGCCAACTGTAGTCTGCGATTCGCTAAGCCCATCTTCCAAGGACTCGGCGACAGTCTGGGCAAAAACCGTGCTTTGAATCAACAGTCTTCTTCCCACATCTCGCGCAGGTCCTCGGATTCTGACGGCGATGAATGATGAGGGTGCGCCGAAAGCCTGGCCCAGTACGATATCCGCCCGGTTTGATCATACGCCGTTTCTGAGTCTTTCCCTGCTCTCCCTCTTCAGACGCGACTGATTCGCGCAGTATTGCCTCTCGCATCGACTAGACATTGGATGCAGCTGCAAAGTAGATGCCGCAGAGCACTAGTTGCCGGCTTGTGCGCAGTAACCGGTTGCATAAGGTGCCGCGTTTTGTGCCACCTTGACGTTTGGCGTCATGACGCCATTGGCTGAGGCGACGTATATGGCCACATAATCCGCACACCCTTCAGCAAGTTTGAACACAGTGTTTTGCCTATTTGTGGTACCGGACAGGGTTACATGTGAACCGGATACGCAGGTCAGATCGCCGTTGCATACAGCGTACTGCACGAATTGTCCGAGGGTGAAGAAGTAGACCGTTATCGAGACATTACTAGTAAAGGAAACGAAATAGTCGTAAGTGTCGGGCACTGTCCCTTCTCTCCAACCGTTGGTTTGCATGATGCAGGAACCGGCCCCGCAAGAATTCCAGATTGTGGGACCTGGAGGGGGGGTCGACGTGTTTGGTGGTTGGATGCTCTGCGAGTTAGGTGGATTAGCCAGCTGGTATCGGTTAGTTCCGAGCGAGAACGGGAGATGGCCCGCGGAGGCTTCGTAGTATCCGATTCCGAGAATTATGATAATTAGCAATAGTACTGCAATTGCCGCTTTGTAGGGTCCTGTTGAAACAGGAGGCTGTGGTCCGGGCGCGGGTCCGTAGTAGCTTTGCTGTGTCCGGGAGGGTTGTGAGGATGACGCAATCTTAGCGCCACAAGTGGCGCAGAAGCTGATGTGTGGTTGGACCGGCGCTCCACAGTTTGGACAGAAGGCTGTTCCCATCGCCAAATTCTGTTCACCTTCAATCTGTCGAAACAGTCATGCTTCTAAAGGCCGCGTTAAACCGTGAGGACGTATCGGTTACACAACTGATCCAAGGTTTGTTCATCCAAGCAACAATCTGTGATAATCGGCAACGGTAAGAGATTGACCGGTATTCGATCTTGTTCTGGGTCCGTGATCTCAGATCGAGGGTCGAGCAGCCGGACTGGATCGGTTCCTGCGTCTTCTAGCAAACCAAAGGCTTGTGGCGATGATTGCTATGGCGGCGATTCCAACGATCCAATAGATCCAGGGCGCCATGGCTGAGGAAGGTTTTGGAGATGTTGATTGAGATATGCTGCTAGGGTTGGGGCCTGAGCCAGGTCCCGAGCCAGACCCTGAATCAGAGCCTTCACCATTTCCGGCAGTACCCGTATCAGATCCAGATCCAGTCCCACTTCCAGACCCACCTCCTGTTCCCAAGCCAGATCCTGAGCCCGATGCAGGTGCGCTAGCCTGCGAGGGGTGCGTAGGTACCAGCCGCTGGTCAAGGTTGAGATTGGTATTAGCTAGGGTGAGAGACGCTTGGATGCTTAGCCCATATCCGATATGTATGTCCGCGCTCGCGCCTAGCAGGAGGTCGCTTTGCTGGTCGTAGTTGAATGAAAGAGCCGCTTGAATGTCGTTTCCGGCTGGACTTGAGGTTCCGGACACTTCCTGCTGAGGTGAGGGCGACGGCAGAGTGAGGTTGTAAATCAATGTCCACGCGGCACGAGTTCCGAGGCCTCCAAGGTCCACGTTTGTTGAGCCGGTCACGTTGGCTGGAAACACCAGGACCGGAACGGTCTCGTTGAGCCTCAGCGGCCCGTTGACCCACCACATTGTGTAGATGGGGTGTCGCTGTATCAGATCCATTGTGATGATTCTTGCGGATGCGTTCCAGTCAATGCCAGAGTAGACTGTCGTGCCCATGCCGTTCTGCCCCATCTGAAGGGCCTGGTCAATCTCGGGCATTAGGAACGGCAGGATACTAGCTATCCTAGCCGGGAGATCAATCGACTCGTTGAGACTATATACGCTTCTAAAACTGGGAGCGGTTAAACTGTCCCATGATGACGTTGTGACCTCTTGAGTCACATTGAGGACGGCTATGGCGTTTGTAAGTCCAGTTACGGTCCAGCCGAGAGTTCCGTTGACTCCCAAGGTTGGAGGTATCATTGCAATCATGGGACAATAGCCGGAGGACGGGCTTGTCTCGCAGAAGGACGGCGAGAACATAATCGAGACAGAGAGATTGTAGCTGGCGGAGCTGCCAACTTTGAGAGCAGGGGCTCCGCCTACCGGAACGGCAACCAACAGGATTAGCGTCAAAACTCCAACGGCTAGGTATGTTGACCTCAAGGTCGGAGTTCTAGGGCTCCTTTAGACTGTATCGCATAGAAAGGGTTAACGGTGTTCATCTCTATTGAACAGAAAAAATCGGCTCAGGGACCGTCGGGTAATATGCGTCTACCGCGGGCAATCCTGTTCAGCATCATGCAGCGAAACCTAGACATCCAAAATAATGTCCGGCGTCTCCGAATGGCTTTTAGAGGGTTCGAAGAGCTAAGGCCAGCATCTATCGGTTGAGACTTTGCCTGGTAACAAGACGAAGTTTATGCAGATGCTTGACTCTCCGACCTATCGTCTTCTCCAGAAGGAGGCGCGTGAGAGGGGCGCTTCCGTCCAAGAGCTGCTTAGGGCTGTTATAATTCCAGACTGGCTTACGGAGAATAGGAATAGAGAAAAGGCGAAGTGAGACTAGTCGAGGTGAGCAGCGGTCTGGGTCCCTGAGGGAGTCTCTTGAAGGTCCAAGCTTTCACTGCTTGGTAGAGGTTTCTTCAGGATTGTTTCAAGCTTTAGGACCTTTTTTTCCAGGTCGATTATCTTCTTGTGTTGGCCGAACAGCATTGAGATGAGCAAGGGGACTTCCTTGACAGGAGAGGCCATTGTGCTGGCATACGGCGCATAGAGCTTGCACAGGTATAGTAGGTCGTGGAATACCAGTTTGTCTTCGACTCTGAGAAAGTCTTGGAATTTTTTCAGTTTAGCGGTTTCTGCCTCCACAACCATCCGCCATGAAGGAATTGTTCTACCCGAGCCCAGAACCTCCCGAAGATTAGCAGTACTGTGGTAGGATGATAGCGCGGATAATAACAAGAGGTGGACACGTAAGTGAAGGTGCGATAGAGTGTGGGTGAAAGTGCTCAATGAACACTAGCAAAACTAGCGGACTAGAGACCAAGGACCCTTTCCTGGTCGATTACAAGCAGAATCTGGAAGAACTGGTCAAGGGAATGAAGCGCGTGGGAGGGAGTGGATTCCGGCTTCTGGTTGTTGAGATGATTCGGTCACGCTGGATCAAGGATCGGAGGACGACCTATCCATACGAAGTCGCCTGGGTCTTTAACAGGGACGAGAAGGCTGTCTCGAAGCTCCTGAAGGAGCTTGAAGAATCGGGCGATATTGAGCTAGTGGGCTCGGGGCGTGGAACAAGAAAGCTGGACAAGCCCTACAAGCCACGAAGTCTGAGAAAAGCCTCCTCATCGCGCTGAGTCTTATTTTGCGGATAAGTGAAACGAGAATGAGTCGCCTACAGATAGAGGATTCTATCTTCTCGCCTTCTTCGCGGGTAGTTTGCTGGACCAGAAGAGCGATCGTGAAACCCAGATCTGTACGGTGTCAGGCTCGTTCTTCCAAATCTTGGGTATCAGGACGTAATCCTTCATCGGTCTTCCTTTCATAGGCTCAAGAAACCTTGCTCCCTCCTGTTTGAGGAGTTCTTGCCTGTCTTCGGCTGAAAGCCGGAGAAAAAGGTCGTTTCCGAAGTGTCCGAAGAACATGTTCCCATTCACGAATGCTGAGAGGTTGCCGAACATTGGCCGAACCGTGACCCGTGGTTCATCTGGGACTAGGGACTTGAAGAAGTCGATGGACTTTTTATCGGGACGAGGAATCTTCAAACCCGCTCAACCAGACCCTAAGTGTGGATTAGTCTAACAGGTCAGACATCCCCCGTTATCTGCGTACCTGTCAGACCTTCGATACTTCTGAACGGGGCTGGGGGTTACGAGGGACTTTACTCGCTCACTGGGAACCCATGTTACTGTAATCACTCGTGGAAATCTAAGATGCGACAGGCTTGGGTTCTCCTTCATGCCGGATTACTATTGCTCGGGCTTGTTACTGCGCTCTCGATCAACTCGATTTCTAGAGTTTACGCGGAAACTCCGTATTCCCTAAACTCAGTTCCCGCCTTTACACAAGAAGGAAAGACTGTCTCGCTGGTACTGACGGTCAACAATGCCTTCGGTGGCACTCCCTATGAGTTCAGATTCTCGGTGACCGATCCCGCGGGCCGGACAGTTCAGTCGCCTTTGCAGAACTATACGACCCTGCCAGGCCAGAACAGCTTCAGCATTCTGGTCGCATATCCAAGCACAACATTCTCAGGCTCCAACTCGCTCGCCGGTCAATACACCACGTGGGTCGATCAAATCCTACCGGTGGCTATGCCGAAAGTAGCCACAAACTCGTTTGTCCTAAGCATCACTGACAACCTAGCTTACGAGAGAACACAGACCGTGGGCATACAGGCAAGCAGGTACAACGCGTCAGAGAGTGTAAGCGTGACGATAAGGACGCAGACCACCTCGACTCTTGTCTTCTCCCAGACAACCCTAGCGACATCTTCCGGGCTCGTCCTCACTAGTTGGAAAATCCCGAGGAACTCGACAATAGACAATTACGTGTTGACCCTGACCGGAACGACCACATTCAAGAGTCCAGCGGACATCCAACGTTTCTCTGTAAGAGTGGCGACATTTTCAATCGCCTCAATCTCATCGGCCAAGTCGGCGTATCAGAGGACCGAAATGATGACCTTCTCCTTTCAACCCCTCTACCCGGACGGAACCATAGCCTCTACAGGCGTTGCCCTCCTAACACTGGAGAGGCCGGATCGAGTCAACGCAACCCTGACAGCAACGTACGACAATTCGTCACAGACTTTTAGGGCGAGCTACAAGACATCGACAGACAACCAGACGGGGACATGGACAGGCATCCTGGGACCCCATGCATATAGCGACGCTTATGGAAACATAAGTCCCAGCAGTACAATCACGAATTCGCCTCAACTAACACCCGCCACCCTGTCTGTCACTGTCACCGCGAACACGAACTTCGCCGTTGGACAGCAAGCCAGGTTCAACGCCTCCATAACATATCCGGATGGAACGACTCTCCAGTCCGGAACAGTAGTGGTCTACCTGCTGTTCAGCGGAACCCCCCTAGTCAATGATACAGTGCCAGTTGTGTTTGACACTGGCCTCATGATATGGATAGGAACCTATACGCCACAGACGACGGACCCTGGAGGCCTCTGGTCCCTTGTAGTCAAAGCATCAGACGCTTCCAATCCTTCCAACAGCGGCTCTGCGACGAGGGCAGTCACGCTTCAAAACAACACAATGTCGCCGAGTGGGAGCGCCTCCTTCCCACTCTTCTATTTCGGTATCATCGCAGCTCTCATCGCCGGACTGCTCGCGGCCGTTCTCGTTCTAAAGAGACGCAAGGTAACCCATGCACGGCTCAAGATTGACCTCGAAGCAGTAAGGTCAGAAGCGGGACAGATAGAGAATCAGGAATTTTTCAAGTCCGTACGAGATCAGGTCAACAAGGACAAGGAAAAATAGCATGAACTCTGAGTTTCCACGTTTCTACATGACCCATTTTCGAGTCAATAGCCGAGAAGCTCTGGTTTTTGGCTATAGAGGAGAAGGATTTGTGTTCGGTACTCTAACTCGAAGCCTATCTCTTCTCGAAGACCGTCCCATCTTATTAGGAACTTACACGCATCCTCGGAGGAAGAAAAATGGCGAAACAGGTAAACTGCGACTGCGGCTTCATGGTCCGGACACAGACGGATGATGAGATCGTTAGGCATGTTCAGCTGCACGCCAAGGAAATCCACCAGATGGAAGTCCCGCGTGACAAAGCGCTCGAAATGGCCAAACCGGTAGAAGCAACAGTAACCGTCTAAGAGTCTCGAAACCTATCAACCTCGTTTCACGAAAATATAGCGGAAGCCGTGGACTAATCTACCAGAAAGCTATCGTCCCAGCGATCATCCACAGTTCTATGGTTGAAGATGACTCAACGCCGAAATCTCGTTAGGTCGAGGAAGTCGTGGGCTCACCCTGGTCCGGTCGAATGGGGTCGCTCCGGGTCCGTGTTCTTCTATGCCTCGCGTAGGTATAGACGATCACTCCGAGACCCGCGAACGTCAACGGGATGCCTACAAGACTGATTTCCGAGGAGAGGAAGAAGAAGAAAACTGAGAAGCCTGTCAAGTATACACCGATCATGAATACCCTTTCTGGAAGGCTCAGTTTGAGAAGCTCCGCCTCTAACTGGGTCCTATAGCGTAGTAGAAGGGTTGCGATTATCACGAAGGAGATGGCGGCCGTGAAGAACTGGAAAGTGAGCTCTGACTCGTAGTTTCCGAGGGTTAGTAGTAGGCCGATCTCGTCCCCCACGAATCCAGCTCCCAACCCGTAGAGGAGAGCGTAGAGCCGGTAGAGCCTCTCATTCCTCCAAGCAATACCCATCCAGCCAGCCGCGAAGATCAAGGCAAGCCCATACCAGAAATGATGGAAATGGATGATTCCCTGCGAACTGCTTGCAGTTACTACCGTCGTGGGAAATAGCGTGGCGAAGAGTCTGGCGCCGAAGAAGCTGACCACGAAGGCAAGGGTTGCGATAAAGGTAAGCCCATGCCTGAAAGGACCGGTGAGAAATTCTCGCGACATGTCTCCAAGACGATTATCACGCGTATTTCCAAATTGTGGGACGGCACAAAGGTAATGTTGCCCGGCGATGAGCCGAGGTAGATACGCTAAAACACACTTGACCTTGTCGCCACCTGCGTGGGGGGGACTCACGCGAATGAAGAGTTCGTACTCTTGGAGCTGCTGCCAAGATATGGGAGGGTTCCAACAATCGTCAGGGGTTCTAGGAGTGAAATGAGGGAATGGCTTGCGGTGCCTATATCCTCAGAGCGACACTCGAGAATGAGAGGGGTTCGTGGTACTCGTAACAAATAACAATACTCATAAGCCAGACTCGTAAAACCCAATCCAGAACAAATTTGGCACAACAAAGTGCTCCTGCGGGAGCCTCTTTCACCTCGAAGCTCAAACAACCAAAATACGTTATTGCCATCGTCATAATTGTCATAATACTTGTAGGTGCCGTAGCCGCTGCGTATTACTACAGTCTGCCCAAGGGGTCTTCGTACAAGATCGCCACTAGCACGAGTCCTCGTATACGATATTTAGGCTTCAACGTTCAAAACGTTACAGATGTGCGAGTTCGACAGGCCATAGCCTACGCAGTAGATCGTAGTGCCATCAACTCCAACGTTTTCAACAATCTGACACAGCCATTGTACAGTATGGTCCCTTCTGCAATGCCCTACTCTCAACCAGTCTTTCAGACAAAGTACGGATCGTCCCCGAACTTGTTGAAAGCTGAGTCTCTCCTCACGGCGGCCGGATACTACAATACAACAAATGGCTGTTCAGACAAGAATGCCAAATGTCTCTCCATCAAATTGTGGTTTAACAGTGATGGTCACTACGGCGACACGGAGCCCACAGTCGCGTTGCAGATCAAGACCTCTCTAGAGAAAACAGGGCTAATGACCGTGAATCTGTACTCAGAACCATGGGCTACGTACAAGACTGATGTGTCTGCTGGGAACCTTCAATTCTATTTGCTAGGTTGGTACCCCGACTATTTCGACTCGGACGACTATGTGTCACCATTCCTACAGACCGACGGCGCAAAAGTTGAAGGCTCGTACTACAGCAACGCCACAATGGACCAGTGGATCACGCAGGAAGAAAATACAACTGACAACACTCAACGAGCCAACTTCTTTGCCCAGATTCAGAACCAACTTGCCACCGACGTGCCCTACATTCCCCTCTGGCAGAACGGCGCAGACATAGAATACAAGTCAGGGATTACAGGAGTCTACCTGCACCCTGTAACATTCAAGTATTTCCCAATGGAATGGTCAGGAGCCAGCCAACTCAACGTGGGCACAACAGACAAGGTCGTCTGTCTAGACCCGGCCTGCGCCTACGACTACTTCTCCATCGAGATCATCAACCAAGTATTCGACACACTACTCGTCTACGCCCCTAATGACACCACTCTGCTACCCGGATTGGCCACCGAGGTGCCATCTCTAGCCAATGGAGGCATATCCTCTGACGGGATGAACTACACTTACCACCTTCGCCAAGGAGTAAAGTTCACGGACGGAACACCATTCAACGCGACGGTCATGAAATGGTCCATCGAACGAGTCATCGCGCTTGGAGACCCAGGAGGAACCCCTCCCACGAACCCCAACTACGACGCAGCCCAGTACGGCGGAAGCGCAGCTTTCCTACTCTTCCAAGTCGCAGGACTCGGAAACAATACTGACTGGACAACACAGACGAACGACAGGATAATAGTTCTCGACAACTACACAATAAGGTTCCACCTCAGCAAGCCGCTCTCCTTCTTCAACGAACTCATGGCCTTCTCCGTTTCCGCTCCAGTCTCAATGTCGGCATACAGCAAGACACAAGGGCAAGCAGACACGCCCATCACCAAGATAGTCGGCACCGGCCCATACATGGTAACAGGCTACACCCCCAGTACAGGACCGATAGTTCTTCAGAAGAACCCGAACTACTACAACCCCGGCATATACAGCAGCTATGGAATCTCCTCGATCCCAGGCATCTCCAAGATCAACATCTCACTGTTCAGCACAGCTACAGGAATGAAGAACGCCCTCTTGAGCGGGCAGATAGACATGGCATACCGCCAACTCAACCCACAGGACATAACCTCTCTTCAAAGCAAGTACGGCTCGTGAGCAGTAGAACAGGTATCAGGAGATAGGCGCGAAAGGACCGCTCCAAAGAAGGAGCGGCCTTCACCCTTTTTAGTCCGGTCCCACAGGCCAACCTGATAATTGCCAAAGTCTAGCTCTCTCCTATCCTACGCAATCACCCGGCTTTTTCTCTCCCTGCCAATGCTGCTCATACTGCTAACCGTAGTCTTTTTTGTCCTCAGAGTAATCCCGGGGGACCCTATTACCGCTCTTTTCGAAGGCCGAGCATCTCCTGATGTCATTGCAGCTACACGTCACGCTTTGGGGCTGGATAAGCCCTATTGGGAACAATACGTCATCTATCTCGGCCAAGTATTCTCTGGAAATCTCGGCACGTCCATCGGCGAATACTACAGGGGCCAGAGTGTTCTGGCGGTGGTTCTCCAAAGACTGCCGGCTACCATGGAACTCGCTGTCGGCGGAATGATCGTAGCCAGTCTCATCGGTGTGACTGCGGGCATCATTGGGGGAATCAACCGTGACAAGCCCACGGATGTCGCTGTTCGTCTGTATGGTACAATCATTTTTGTCGTGCCAATTTTTTGGCTAGGCCAGATCCTTCAACTAGTTTTCGCGGTATGGCTCGGCTGGCTGCCTGCCCAGAGTAGATTCTCAGGACTGGATGTTCCTGCGCATGTCACTGGACTCTATACTGTCGACTCTCTTCTAGAGGGTCGGATCGACAAATTCCTCGTAGCAATCCAACACCTGATCCTACCATCGCTAACTCTGGGACTTGTTCTCAGCGGCTTCTTCACCAAGACCGTGAGAGCGAATCTTCTTCGCACCATCAACTCAGACTATGTCGAGGCGGCGAAGGCGCGGGGAATTTCAACCGGCAGGATCATCACACGTTACGCCCTAAAGAATGCCCTCATACCAGTCGTGACTGTTCTAGGGCTACAGTTTGCCATACTTTTCGCAGGCGCGGTTCTTACGGAACAAACATTTTCCTGGAATGGAATGGGGTCCCTCCTACTTCTGGCTATCAACTCGCAAGACTATCCTGTGATCCAAGGGGCAATCATTGTCTACGCGTTCATCATCGTGATAATATCCGTCATCATAGACCTGATCAATGGTCTGATCGACCCGAGGGTTAGGTACTGACAGAGAGAACCCCTCGTCAAAAGTCTACGCCATTATACGTCTTGGTACCACGCTCTGTGTTCGGACGGCTTCTGCACCCGCTTATCGCGGAGCGCAGAACCCTAGCCGGCATTTTAGCATGGGTCGGACTTGGAATAACAGTCGGGTTCGTCCTCATCGCTATCTTAGCGCCAATAATAGCGCCCATCGGCCAAATAGCCGCCTTCACCTATCCAGTAAATCAGCAGCCCAGCCCACAGCATCTGATGGGAACCGATAGCGCCGGTAGAGACGTACTCAGTCGAGCAGTATGGGGAGCACGTACGTCGCTCGAGATCATGGCTATCGGGGTCATAATCGCTCTCAGTGTCGGATTTCCCATCGGCCTGGTCTCAGGATATCTCAGCGGATGGATTGATCGCATAATGGTATTGATAATGGACTCCGTGTACGCCTTTCCAGGCCTTCTCCTGGCCGCAATAATAGCAGCTTTTATCGGAAAGGGAGTGTTCAACATAGGCGTCGCCATCACAGTCATCTACATCCCTCTCTACTTTCGCGTCACTAGAAACCAGACCCTATCCGTCAAAGAGGAGCCATACGTCGAGGCCGCGCGCAGCCTAGGTGCTAAGCCATCCACCATCATGCTACGCTACATAGCGCATAGCGTTGTGATTGCTATTCCAGCCATCTTCTCGCTGAGCGCAGCCGACGCCATCCTCACCGCCGCAGGTCTCAGCTACCTCGGGCTCGGATTGGAGATAAGCACCCCAGGAGACTGGGGACGAGATCTGAGCGATGCCCAGAGTTTCTTGGGTGACGGGATTTGGTGGACATCACTATTCCCAGGCCTTATGATAATCCTTCTCACTGTCGGCTTGAGTTTCCTGGGGGAAGGGCTCAATGACATGATCAACCCGTTGTTGAAAAAGGAGAGAGCCTGAACGGAGCCTCTGTTGAAGGCTGAGAACCTCTCAGTACGTTACCGGACAAGACGAGGCTACATCGGTGCCCTAAACGAAATTGATCTTGACGTTATCAACGGAGAAACACTTGGCATAGTGGGAGAGACGGGTTGCGGAAAGTCGACATTCGGCAAATCCATACTCGGGGTTCTTCCACCAAAGACGCAAGTCGAAGGAAGGATCCTTTTCAAAGGGAGGAACCTTGCGCGCTTAACCGAACCAGATATTCGTGCAATCAGGGGAAAAGAGATCGCCCTAATCTTCCAAGACCCTATGACCCGGCTCAACCCTTTGATGAGAGTTGAGGATCACTTCGTCGAAGAGATAGGCGCCCATGAGTCTCTGTCCATATCCGAGGCTCGAAAAAAGGCAGCCGACGCTCTAAGGTCCATGGGGATACCCGAGTCCAGGTTCAGAAACTATCCTCATGAGTTCTCAGGGGGCATGCGGCAGCGCATCATGATAGCCATGGCCATCGTCCTACAACCTGCCCTACTCATAGCCGATGAGCCTACAACATCTCTAGACGTTATAACAGAGGCACAGATTCTACAGATTCTAGAGGATCTCAAACGGGCTCACAGCATGAGCCTGTTACTCATTACTCATAATCTTGGAATTATTGCAGAGGTATGCGACCGCGTAGCGGTGTTCTATGCGGGAAAGCTCGTAGAACTCGGCTCGGTAGACGATATCTTTGCGCATCCGATCCATCCTTACACTCAAGGTCTACTGGCATCAGTAATATATCTCGACTCTCACGAACTCAAGTCGATCGAAGGCTTTCCTCCAGACCTGCTTTCGCCACCTCCCGGATGCAGATTTCACCCGAGATGTCCCTATGCGCAACAAGTCTGCAAAGAGACTATTCCACCATTGGTCGAATTCAAACCCGGACACTACGCCGCATGCTTGTTCGGGGAGAAATTCCTCTGACCACCGCCGTCACCAAGTCTCTTTCTGGGCCGTCCAACTTCGAGCTGAACGTTGACAATCTCCAGGTCCATTTTCGAGTAAAGAGGCCACTCATCCAGAACCTATTCTCTCGAGAGAAGCCAGTCGTCCATGCAGTCGACGGCGTCTCGTTCAACATTCAGCAAGGAGAGATATTCGGACTAGTTGGAGAGAGTGGCAGTGGAAAGACGACTCTGGGGAAGGCTGTAGTTAGGCTACTCGAGCCTACAGCTGGACATCTGGTGCTGAACGGGAGAGACATCACCCACCTCGGCGAATCACAGATTCGCCCTCTGCGGAGGCAGATGCAGATCATATTCCAGGACCCTCACGCGTCTCTGAACCCGGCGATGACCATTGGACAAGCCATAACACACCCCCTCAAGATACATGGAATTGCCAAGACCAAGACTCAGGACGAAGTCAAGTCAATGGTTTTACAGGTCATGCGGGAGGTGGGTCTTTCTCCAGAAGATCAAATCTACTCGAAGTATCCAGGCGACCTTAGCGGCGGCCAGAAACAGCGAGCCGCGATAGCCCGGGCATTGATCTTGAGGCCCAGGCTCATAGTAGCTGATGAGCCTGTGGCAATGCTTGACATGTCAATCAGAGCAAAAGTCTTACAGCTTATGCTGGACCTCAGATCCAAATACAATCTCGCCTATGTTTTCATAACACACGATCTGGCAACAGCAAAATTCCTCTGCGACCGAATCGCAATAATGTACATAGGCAGAATCGTCGAGATCGGACCAAGCAAGAACATCTTCGCAGACCCAAAACATC
>WNGN01008254.1_pt1 | contig 14404 bp, 14 predicted proteins | sample 5400561 | NCBI WGS metagenome assembly WNGN01 (sample SAMN13153379, study PRJNA577476) | soil metagenome | isolation source: 115 cm soil or saprolite under Garry oak tree replicate 2 | place: USA:California | collected 2016-06-15
TGGCTGTCCACCACTATGAGCGTTGGCCCATCTTTCGACTTGAGGAAATTATCATAGCCGCGGGTCAGCATATCGAAATCGTTCGCGTCCGCGACGTGCGTGACGTTCCAGCCATAGCCCTTGAAACGCGTCGTTACATCTTCGCTGAAGGACCATTCTGCCGGTCCGTCCAACGTTACGCGGTTGTTGTCGTAGATCCAGCAAAGATTGGACAGCTTCAGATGGCCCGCTAGCGAAGCAGCTTCGCTGGCCACGCCTTCCATCAAATCGCCATCGCCGCAAATTGTGTAGACGCTGAAATTGAAAATGTCGAAGCCCGGGCGATTGAAGTTTTCACCCAACCATTTGCTGGCAATCGCCATTCCCACGCTGTTGCCGGCTCCCTGGCCCAGCGGCCCGGTGGTGGTCTCCACTCCGGTGGTCAAATGCGATTCGGGATGTCCGGGAGTCCGGCTATCAATCTGCCGGAAGCGCTTGATCTCTTCCATGGGTACCGCGGCATCATTCGTAACTTCGCCCTTGGCATTGACGGCCCGCACTCCTGCGAGATGCAGCGTGGCATAGAGCAACATCGAGGCGTGGCCAGCTGATAAAACAAAGCGGTCGCGATTCGGCCAAGTGGGATCCGCGGGATCGTAGCGCAAAAACTTTTGCCACAGTTCGTACACGACCGGAGCAAGGCCCATCGGCGCGCCCGGATGGCCGGAATTCGCTTGCTGGACTGCGTCAATCGCCAGGGTGCGGATGGTATTGATGCTTAGCAGGTCAAGGTCCAGCTGACTTTTCGGCTGACTCACAATTGCTCCTGTCGCGGGCAGGAGGGCACCCGCAGCTCAAGGTCAGATTTTAGATGCGCCGCGCTACTGAACGGGTTAAGGGATTTTACGCCAAAACGAAACGGCCTGCTTGCTTGGACGTGGGATAGGCTTGCGGGAACGCGGAGGAACGATCGAATCGATAGGCGGATTCCATAGGGAGTCCCCGCAGGCCTGGCCGGTGCCTTAGCTCTGGATAATCTTGTTACGGACGGCGTACCGGACTAGGTCCGTGATCGAATGGAAGTCGAGCTTGAGCATGACGTTGGCGCGATGGGTCTCGGCTGTTTTCACGCTGATCCCCAGAAAGCCAGCGACTTCCTTATTACTCTTACCTTCGGCGAGAAGCTGCAGGATTTCGCGTTCCCGCGGAGTCAAGCGGTTTCGCGAAGACTGGCTGAAGGCCGAGCAGAGCCTATATTTTTTCCTCCGCCGCAAGCCCTTCTACGGTGAGCAACGAATGCGTGTTTAAATGCGGAGCAGCGTGGCTCGCATGCCCATTGGTATGCATGCTGACTTCATGCTGCGGGGCACAGGGCCGCAGTAGAAGGTCTGCAGGAGGAACGAGGATGAAGAGAGGAATGTTGGCGATATTGCTGTTTGGAGCCACACTCAGTGTCCAGGCGAAAGACCCGCCGGCCTATGAAAAAGGCGTGCTGATACAGATGGATTCTTCGTCTTGCGGCTATGCCGAAAAAGACGGCAAGACCATCGCGGGCGAAATCTTTGGCACGGATGGCCAGCACAAGAACACCAAAGTTGTCATGTGCCAGGAATACGTGTTGCAGACGGAGCGGATCACCTATCGGATTAGACCGAAAGATGACAAACATCCAGTGTTGTTGCCAGTTGGCGAATCGGCTCAATTCCGTATTCACAAAGACAAGCTGTTGCTTCGAGTTCCCGAAGCCGACGGTAAGGAACGCGAATATCTCGTTCTTTCGATGACCCCTCGATCGGATGCTGCAGCCGGTAAGCTGGCGGCGCGGGGAGAAACTCGCTAATCTCCGAAATCCAACCACCAGTCAACTATAGGATGTGTCTTCATTGAATTAGCAGTGTTCCACGCAAGCGCTGGATCGCAGGGATTTCCACTTCTGAATTCCTGCAATCCTCACTTGGAATTAGCCCTAACTTCCAGGTAACCTTCTTTCCCCGTTCCAACGAAATTCTCTCCCTCACTTTTCCTTTATTGGAATCTGGCGTTATTGTCCGCCCGCCTGAGAGAATTACCCTTGGTGCGCCAGCGGTCATGTTTGTCTTGTACGCTTCTGATTCCTGCCGCAACATGAATGGAACTTGGGGGGCGGGCGAAAACAGGCCCAACGCATGGCATTCGTACTTGAAATCCGGGATCTGCACGTTTCTTATCGCTCACGCCAAGGCGTGATGTGCCCAGCGTTAACAGGCGTCAGTTTTGGTCTCATGCCGGGCGAAATCATGGGTGTCCTCGGCGAATCCGGATCCGGCAAGAGTACTCTTGCCGGATCACTTGTGCGGCTTCTTCCTGGGAATGCAATCATCACGCGCGGGACCGTCCACTATGAAGGGAAGGATCTTCTTCGAGAGAAGCCCGACGAACTGCAACAAATCCGTGGCCGGCGCATTTCGCTGATTTTCCAGGAGCCGTCTCTTGCTCTCCATCCAACCATGCGCGCTGGCGAACAGGTTCGCCAGGTGCTGGCCGCGCACAGTTCCCCGGGAAGAGGTGCGCTGAACGAACAGACGCGTCAAGTTTTAGCAGAACTTTTTCCTGAGCAGGCAGACCGCATTTCGCGCTCCTATCCACACCAGCTCAGCGGAGGGCAGCGGCAGCGTGTGCTGATCGCTCAAGCCATCGCCTGCGGCCCTTCCGTCGTGGTTGCCGATGAACCGACGGCCTCGCTTGACCCCGCAACGCAAATGGAAATCCTCGGAGTGTTTCGAAAACTCAGGGAAAGACTGAGTCTCGCGATGATTTTCATCACCCACAACCCTGCTCTGCTTTCTGGTTTTGCCGATCGCGTGCTGGTTCTTTACGCCGGCCAGGTCGCCGAATGTGGCCCGGCTGAAACCGTACTCGCCTCGCCCCGGCATCCCTACACCAAGGCTCTGTTCCAGTCTATTCCGGCGTTTTCTGAAAAGCGCGGAACTGGTCGCAGGGCGAAACTGCCGGTAATACTTGGCGATTCCGCGCGATCGTCATTGCCCACCGGGGGTTGTCCCTTCGAACCGAGATGTTCGGAAAGAATGGACGTCTGCAAAATGCGTGAGCCCGCAAGGGTCAACTTGAACCCGTCACACACAGTTTGTTGTTTCAAGTATGAAAGTTGAAGCGTCTGCCAGTGGACAAGACATGCAGCCACTCTTGAAGGTAGAAAATCTCGTAAAGCGCTATGCAAAGCGGAGCCTCGTTGGTACGCGGGAAGAGCTACTCGCCATGGACGGCGTGTCCTTCACAATTTTCCCAGGGACCACGCTGGCGGTCGTCGGGGAATCCGGATCAGGCAAGAGTACGCTCGCGACATGTCTCGCCTGTCTGGAATCCGCTACAGCAGGAAACATTTGGTTTGAGGGAAAAGACATCGTGAAGCTTGGGGATCGCGCGCGCCGTCATGTTCGCTCGCAAATCCAGCTTATATTTCAAGATCCCGCAAGCTCTTTGAACCCAAGATGGAGCGTCCTTGAAATACTTGTTGAGCCGTTGATTTTGCAGCGCAAATTCAATCGTGAAGAGATAAACCAGCGCGCGAGTTGCTTGCTCGAACAAGTTGGTCTTTCCACAGAAATTGTGCAGCGGCCTCCCGCAGAGTTGAGCGGCGGTCAACGACAGAGACTGGCCATCGCCCGAGCACTGGCACTCGAGCCTAAGCTCTTGATTCTGGATGAGGCGCTTTCGGCTCTGGATTGTTCAGTGCAGGCGCAAATCGCCAATCTCCTGATAGAGTTGCAAAGCACTCTGGGGATGACGTATTTGTTCATTACGCATGACCTGGCCATGGCAGCTCATCTTGCTGATGAGATCGCCGTAATGAATCGCGGCCGCATCGTGGAGCACGGTCCAGCGGAAAGAATATTGAAGCAACCTCGGAATGAAACTACGCGCGAACTCCTCGCGGCCGTGCCTAGAATCACCCGCGCTGCGCCACCTGCGTCGGAGCAATGATGCGCTACCTGCTGCGCAGGCTTGGCCACGCTTTGTTTTTACTGGCCGGAGTGTCCATTCTGGCCTTCTTCTTCACGGCCTTGGCCCCGGGCACCTACTTCGACGAAATGCGTCTTAACCCGCAGATTGCGCCGGGGACAGTGGCGGCCCTGCGTGCCCAATACGGTGTCGACAAGCCGCTGCCGGCCCGTTATGCATCCTGGTTGAATTCCGTACTTCACGGCGAGATGGGATTCTCGTTCGCCTATAACAGCCCAGTAGCGCCACTCCTGCTGGTTCGCGCGCGGAACACACTGCTCCTGACAATTACATCCACGCTGCTCGCCTGGGCGATCGCTCTGCCGCTGGGTATATGGAGCTCGGAGCGTCTCGGGCGACTGCCGGACCGTTTGCTTACGTGGGCAACCGCAGCTCTTCTAGTTATTCCTGACCTTGCTGTTGCTCTGGGACTCTTGGTGCTTGCGGTGAGGAGTGGATGGTTTCCAACGGGAGGAATGGCTTCTGTCGATTTTGAAACTCTTTCACGGCTCAACAAGCTGCGCGATCTGGCGTTGCACATGATTCTGCCCGTGACCGCGCTTGTGCTCTCATCTCTGCCGCTGCTCATTCGTCATGTGCGTGCAGCCATGGCGGATGTGCTCAACGCTCCATTTCTGCTGGCCGCAGAGGGGCACGGCATCCCGAGACGCACACTCCTATATCGGTACGCGCTTCCCGCGGCGGTGAATCCCTTGCTCTCTCTTTTTGGTTTCAGCATCGGCGTATTGCTGAGCGGATCGCTGCTCATCGAAGTGGTGATGAGTTGGCCGGGACTCGGACCGCTGTTGCTGGAGGCTATTATGGCCCGCGATCTCTATGTGGTCATCGGCGGAGTTCTTTTTTCGACGCTTTTTCTGGTAGGCGGAAACTTTCTGGCGGACACGCTTCTTTACTGGGCGGACCCACGGATTCGAACGGAGAGCAGCAAAAGATGAAACTGCAGCCAAACCTCGCAAAATGGCTTGTCGTCCTTGGCGTGCTGCATGGAATTGTGTTCTGTGCTGGGTTCTTTGCGCCTTACGATCCCGTTGAGCAAGACCGCAAGAGTCCGTATCTACCTCCGATGCATTTTCACGTTCTGGATGCACTCGGCCATTTTCACGTACAGCCTTTTGTCTATTCGCTGAAGTTACGCGAAGGCTCGTTCGAGCAATATGAGGAGGACATGGCGGAGCCCCATACCGTTAAGTTTTTCCTGGATGGGGCTCGCTACCGCTTGTTGGGATTTTTGCCATGCCGAAAGCACCTTTTCGGCGCCGAGAACGCACGGATCTGTCTTCTTGGCACCGACGCTTATGGCCGCGACCAGCTTTCGAGACTACTCTTTGGCGGCCAGGTGTCGCTACTTGCTGGCCTTCTGGGCGCGGGGGTCACCTTACTTATCGGCTTGCTCATCGGTGCGGTGGCCGGCTACTACGGTGGTTGGAGAGATAGCCTGCTCATGCGCCTCGCCGAGCTCTTTCTGGCGTTGCCGTGGCTCTACCTCCTTTTCGCTCTTCGCGCTTTCCTGCCCCTGTCCGTCAGCCCGCTCAAAGCCTTCTTCTTGATCATCGCCGTTATCGGAACGGTGGGATGGGCACGCCCGGCGCGGGTTTTGACACAAGCGGCAATTCTGATCCCGCAATACGTATTGGGGGAGATGACTCTTTCTTTTCTCGGCCTGGGCGTCCCCGAGCCGGTGCCAAGCTGGGGAAATCTTCTCTCAAGCCTGCAGCAATACAGCGTGCTCGTCTCCTATTGGTGGATGTATTTGCCCGCCCTTTTCATGGTGCCGTTCTTTCTAGGATACTTGGGTCTCGCGAGTTCATTGCAGGGGCGCGAGGGGGCGCACAAGATTGAAATGAGCAGTCTCGGGAGCCTGACGTGAAGAACAATAGAGCGTACTTCCTTTGTGGCCGGATGCTCTTGTGGCCACTCCTCTCCCTTGTCGCTCTGCTCGGCCACCCTGCCCTGGCCTTTCCCCAACAGAAAAGCACAAAAGAAGAATTATTCGTACTTCCCGGAGAAGTGGGCCGGCGGGGAGGGCGCCTCGTCATGTCCCTCCGTGGCGAACCGAAAACGTTGAATCCTTTGATTGCGGCTGATGCGCGCTCCCGCGAGGTGATCGGCGTCATGCAGGCCGACCTCGTCCATATCAACCGCGCGACTCAATTGACGGAACCGTCGCTCGCCAAATCCTGGAAGGTTTCTCCAAACGGGCTTGAGTACACCCTCGTGCTGCGGCAGGGAATAAGATTTTCGGACGGTCAGCCGCTGGATGCAGATGATGTTCTCTTTACGTTCCGCGTGTATCTCGACGAAAAAGTCCACGCCACGCAGCACGATTTCCTGATTGTTGGCGGCAAGCCCATCTCCGTTCGAAAACTGGACGCGTACACGCTGGTCTTTCAGCTTGCGAAGCCCTACGGAGCGGGAGAGAGGCTCTTTGACGGGTTCTACATCCTGCCGCGGCACCTCCTCGAAAAACTCTACCAGGAAGGAAAGTTTGACCATGCGGGGACGCTGGCAACGGCCGCGAGCGCGTGGGCGGGACTCGGCCCATTTCGATTGAAGGAATACGTCGCAGGGCAGCGGCTGGTCTTAGAACGCAATCCCTATTATTGGAAAACGGATCTGAAAGGGACTCGCCTGCCCTATCTGGACGAGCTCGTATATCTCTTCGTGCAGAACGCGGACGCACAGGTGCTGAAGTTCCAATCGGGCGAGACGGACGTCATCAGCCAGATTGGAGCGGAAAACTTCACGGTGCTATCGCGTCAGCAGCGCGGTTACACCATGACGGATGCCGGACCGGGACTCGAATACTATTTTCTCTTTTTCAATTTGAGCGAAGCCGGTGAAAAGACAGCGGCTGAAATGCGGCGGAAACAGAAGTGGTTCCGCGAGGTCAAGTTCCGTCAGGCAGTTTCGGCCGCGGTGGACCGCGAAGCCATAGTTCGTCTCGTCTACCAAGGGCGCGGTTCCGCCCTATGGGGGCTGGTCGCACCGGGCAACAGGCGATGGGGAAATGAAAAACTCGCTCATCCGCCACGGTCGTTCGAACGCGCACGCACGCTCCTCAAAGAAGCCGGCTTTTCCTGGAACAATGGCCCCAACGGGGAATCCACGCTCCTGGATGCCGAAGGAAAGCCTGTGGAATTCTCCATTCTCACGAGTTCTTCCAATGCAAACTACCCCAAGATGGCGGCGCTCGTTCAGGACGATTTGAGGCAGTTGGGCATGCGAGTACAGGTGGTGCCGCTCGAATTCCGCTCCTTGCTCGACCGCATATTGCAAACGAAAGAGTATGACGCATGTCTGCTGGGTCTCGTGAGCTCCGATGCGGACCCCACAGCTGAAACGAATGTCTGGCTGTCAAGCGGAGGATCGCATCTCTGGAATCCATCGCAGGATGCGCCCCGCTACAGCATGGGAGGCAGAAATCGATCGGCTGATGGAACAGCAGCTTGCCGCGCCCAGTTACGAACAACGTAAAAGGCTTTACGACCGCGCGCAGGAGATTCTCGCCGAGGAGCAGCCAATGATATTTCTGGCGAGTCCAGACATCCTGGTGGGCACAAAGAACGTGGTCGGTAATTTCCATCCAGCCGTCCTGGAACCGTACATTTTATGGAACGTGGAGCAGCTCTATCTCAAGAATGGGCCGGAGAATGCCACTCGATGAGCCCCTCGTTGACCAAGGCCAGGAAGAAACCGCCGGCCGCCTGGAACGACACGCGCCTCGTCAAAGCTTGTCTCGCAGGGGATGAAGCGGCCTGGTCGGCGCTCATCGATAAGTACAAGGCACTTATTTTCTCGATCCCCTTGAAATACGGTCTGGCGCGGCAGGAAGCGGCGGACGTTTTTCAGGCGACCTGCACAGAGCTTCTCGTGCGGCTGCCCGAATTGCGCGAACCGCGTGCCCTGCCCAAATGGCTGATGCAGGTAGCACACCACGAGAGTTACCGGTGGAAGCGGCAAAGCCAGCGCGTTGTGAGCCGCGATGGGGAGACGGATTTTCCCGAGCCGGAGACGCCCGCAATCGCAGAGAGTCTCGTTCAGCAGACGCAGGAGGAGCAAATGTTGCGAGAAGCTATGGCGACATTGTCGCCCCAATGCCGCCGGCTGGTGGAGTTATTGTTCTTTGAAACTCCATCGCGGCCTTATACGGAAGTCGCAGCCGAACTTGGTCTCGCTGTAGGCTCCATCGGATTTACACGCCAGAAATGCCTCGAGCGGCTGCGCGGGCAACTCCAGGAATTGGGTTTTGTCTGATGCCCGCAGCTCTCAAGAGAAATTCAACGGACACGCTGATCGCCGAGTTGGCGCAATTATCGAGCGAAGGGGCCCGCCGTAAGTTTCTCGCGCAACATAAGACCTTGATCCGCCAGGAAATTGTAGAGCAGCTTGCGCAACTGGTCGTCCTGAAAGTCCGCATAAGCAGGCAAGAAGCGTTTCACTTGGCTGAGGCAGCCGTGCTCATCGCCAAGCGCCTGGGTCGCAAAGAGGCTTTGGCGCTTGGCTTACGGGCAAAGGCAAACGCTTTGTATTCCTCCGGGGACAATCGCGCCGCCATCGAGCATCACCAGCAGTCTTTCCAGCTTTACGAGTCGTTGGGCAATTGGAACGAAGCCGCACGGACTTTAAGCAGCTCTATCCAGCCCATGATCCTCGCGGGTGAGTACGACCAAGCGTTCCACGCTGCAGAACGCGCCCGGGAGATATTTTCGCGTCTGAACGATGCGCGGCGCTTGGCCCGCCTGGAAATCAACATCGGCAACATCTATCACCGCCAAGATCGGTTTGAGGAATCGATCGCCCACTACGAGCGCGCCTATGCCGGACTGGTGCCATACAAAGACGCAGAAGGGATCGCCGTCGTCCTCAGCAATATGGCTGTCTGCCTGATTAGCCTCAACGATTTCCCGCGTGCCCTGGCAACCTATCGCGGCGCTCGTTCCTTCTGCCAGCAGAATAAGATGCCCCTTCTCGTGGCGCAGGCGGATTACAACATTGCGTATCTCTATTACCTGCGCGGCGAGTACAGCCGTGCCATCGAAGCGCTCTATGCCGCGCGGCGCGCCTGCGAAGCAACCGGCGACGCCTATCACTTCGCATTGTGCTATTTAGACCTTTCCGACATTTATCTCGAACTGAACCTGAGCGAGGAAGCCCGGGAAATGGCCCATGAAGGATTCCTCCGATTCGAAAAGCTAGGAATGGGCTATGAGGCCGCGAAAACGCTCGCAAACGAAGCGACGGCCTATGGCCAGCAGGGAAAGACCGTTCAGGCTCTGGAGCGCTTCACAAAAGCGAGAGAAATGTTTGGGCGGGAAAAAAATCTCGTTTGGCCCTGGCTCATCGACTTATATCAGGCTTTGTTGCTCTTTCACGAAGGCCGCTACTTTGAGGCGCGGCGTCTGAGCGCTGCAGCGGCCGCCTTTTTCGATCAATCGGCCCTCCCCGGGAAAGCAGTGCTTGCGCACTTGCTGCTTGCGCGGATCGCTCTGCAAGTGGGAGATTCTGCCGAAGCCCAAAAGGAGACAAGCGAATCCGTGGCGCGGTTGAAATACCTCCAGACGCCGGTGCTTGTTTATCAAGCTCGCTTCCTCGAAGGCCAGATTGCGCAGGCCCGCAACGACCGCCATGCAGCGCACCAAGCCTACTTGGAAGCCAGGAAAGCTCTGGAAGCTTTGCGTAGCCGATTGCAAGGCGAAGAGCTGAAAATCTCTTTTGTCAAAAACAGAATGCAGGTCTATGAAGCACTCGTGGATTTGTACATTGCGGGAGATGGGACAGGCGCTTCTGCGGAAGAAGCGTTTGCCTGCATGGAAGCAGCGAAATCGCGCAGCATGATTGAATTGATTTTTCAAAGCGGGCAGAGTTTACCGCTGGGAGACGCGGGCCAGAGCGATCTCGTCCGCAGGATCAGGGACCTGCGCGAGGAACTCAACTGGTACTACCACCGCATCGAGCTTGAACAGCTGCGTCCGGAAGAAAAATTTCACCAAAGGCTCGAGACCCTCCAGGAAAAAGCCCAATCGCACGAAAAAGAGCTCTTGCGGACCCTGCGCGAGCTCCCGGCGCATGAGCGGGAAAACGCCACGCTGGAAGCCCCGGCCGATTTTTCCCTGGCAAAGCTGCAAGCCCATCTTCCTCCGGACGCAACCCTTGTTGAGTACTTTGTGGCTGGCGATCACCTCATAGCCGCCGTCATCACACGCGAGAAAATCCAGATTCAGCCCGTGACTCTGCTCTCCCGAGCGGCTCATTATTTGCAATTGCTGCGATTTCAACTCTCCAAGTTTCGCATGGGCAGCGAATACGTCCGTCGATTTGAAGAACCCCTCTTGCGTGCAACGCAGAGCCACTTGGAATCTCTCTATGGCGAACTCCTCGCGCCTCTGCGCCCATTTTTCCAGGGGAAGCACCTCATTGTCGTGCCGCACGGCCCTCTTCATTTCTTGCCGTTCCACGCTCTGCGAAATGGAGAAGAGTATCTCTGCGATGCGTTCACGGTTTCTTACGCTCCCAGTGCGACGGTTTTCTCCTGGTGTCAGGAGAAGCCGGCGAGCGTGAGCATGAACTCTCTCGTTTTTGGAATCGCCGACCAGCGAGCACCCCAAATCCTTCAGGAAGCCCAATCCGTAGCGGGGCTCCTTCCGCAGTCGTCGCTCCACCTGGGAGACCAGGCAACCTCCTCTGTGCTCCGCGAAAAAGGCCCGCGGAGCGGCCTTCTTCATATCGCTACTCACGGTATCTACCGGCAAGACAACCCGATGTTTTCCGGCATTCGGCTGGGCGACGGGTACTTGAATTTATATGACCTGTACCAGATGCGGTTGGACGCCAGGCTGGTGACCCTGAGCGGCTGCGCCACCGGAATGAATTTCGTTGCGGCAGGTGATGAATTGCTTGGTCTTCAGCGTGGTTTATTCTGTGCCGGGGCTACGACTTTGCTGCTTTCTTTGTGGGACGTGCACGATCAGAGCACCGCGCAGTTGATGCGGCACTTTTATCGAGACTATCTTCGAACCGGTGACATGGCTAGCGCGCTCCAGCGCGCGATGCAAGAACTTCGACGCGAGAATCCCCACCCCTACTTCTGGGCGCCCTTTGTCTTGGTCGGCAAACTTACTGATTCTGCAAGAATTAGCTAATTCTTTGGAATCCTATATTTCTTTTGCCTCTCCTTCCCCTTTTGCCACGAGGGTGATAGATCGTCCCATTTACCGCGGAGTGTTTGGGGCGGGGAAAGGAAGTTGGGGGGAAGAAATGGAACATTTTACGACGGAGAATTGGATCGATTTTGTGAATCAGGCTGTTGACACCAACGAGCAAGAGTTGATGGAGCGACACCTGAGGCAGGGATGCAAACGCTGTAACAAGACGGTTTCGCTGTGGCAAAGAGTGCGGCAATCGGCGGCTTCGGAAGCGAATTACCAGCCTCCTGAGAGCGCCGTCAGAATCGCCAAGGCAACATTTGCAGGGGCCGGGTTGGCGGGTCAAAGAAAGGGAGCGGGCAGCCGTATCAAAGTTCTCTTCGACAGTTTTCTGCAGCCGGTTTTCGAAGGAACTCGATCGGCAGGTGCTGGCACAAGGCAGATGCTCTATCGAGCGGACCCATTTCAGATCGACGTTCAGGTGGAGGCCAGGCCTGGCGGCAATCGGATCGTGGTCACCGGCCAGCTCCTTAACGTCAGCAGTTCTGGAATCATCAGCCAGGGCGCCCACATCGTTCTCTCCAATATGCGGGGACAGGTCGTGCACGCCACCACCAATCAGTTTGGGGAGTTTAGTACAGAGATTGAGAACAGCGGAGACCTACAGATGACGTTCGCAAGCCCTGGTAGCCAGCCGATCGTGATTTCGCTCCAGGAAGCGCTAGGTAATCTGGCGGGAGAAGAGCGATGAATGGAAATCAATTCACGCAGCTGCCGCACATTGCAGCCCTGGTACGAACGTACCAACGCCGCTGGGAATTTTGTTTAGACAGGAAGGCGCACTCGTACTATTGGCTCGAGAGGCATGCCCAGAAACACTATGCGGGCTACCGACCATTGCCATAGCCGAGTGTTTCAAACTTAGGAGAGTCCCCGGAGGGGTTAACACTATGAAACGCAGGATCACCATCCTCGTAGCAATGATCGTCCTGATACTGGCCGCTTCCAAGCCGGCAGCGGCTCAGCAACGCTATATCGTAGTCTCCACTGGCGGGCTTTCCTCTGTTTTGAATCTCTGTTCCCTGCTTGGGTGCCAGGTGCAAGGCAACTTGGACGGCACGGTTGGCCAGACTTTTCTCGTGACGTCCGGCAACCCCTTGAGCACTATACTGACTCTGGTAGAGTCGCTGTTAGGGATCGTTAGTATTGAAGCGGACGGTCTCCTCCCTGTCCCCCACACCCCGCTTCCGAGCATTCCAGCCGGGCTGTACGATACGTCGCCGGTCAAGTATTACGGCACCGTCGTTTGGCACGGTTATGCGGCCCAGCCTGCTGCCCAGATCATCCGCCTCACGGATGCCCAGAACGGCTTTGGCATAGCCGGCAAAGGAATCGTCGCCGTCATTGACACAGGCGTAGACCCGAATCACCCTGTCCTCTATCCCGTCCTTCTGCAGGGATACGACTTCACGCGGAACCAGCCCGGCGCCTCCGAGTGGCTCGATGTGACCGGGATGCAAAGCGGTTACACCGACACTGGCACTCAGAATCAGCAGCCTGGGTACGTGCAGCAATCTACGGCCGCCGTGCTTGATCAGTCCACCGCGGCGGTTCTGGATGGCTCGCCTTATGTCGCCTTCGGCCATGGCACGATGACTTCTGGGCTCGTTCACTTAGTGGCGCCCAAGGCCAAGATCCTTCCGCTCAAGGCCTTCTCGGCGAACGGCACGGGCTACCTCGCCAACATCGTCGCTGCGCTTTACTATGCCGTGCAGAATAAGGCGAACGTCGTGAACATGAGCTTCGACCTCTCTTCTTCTTCGTCCGCGCTCTCGCGGGCTGTGTCCTATGCCAACAAAGCGGGCGTTGTTCTCGTGGCCGCCGCAGGAAACGAGAACACGAACGCGCGCGTCTATCCCGCCGCGATGAACGGCTATGTCGTGGGCATCGCGTCGACGACGGATTGGGACAGCCGGTCCTCCTTCTCAAACTATGGCTCTTATGACGTTTGGATCGCCGCCCCTGGCGAATACGTCATCAGCACTTACCCCGGCGGGACGTACGCCAGCTCTTCCGGCACGTCGTTCAGTTCGCCGCTCGTCGCGGGCGCCGCCGATCTGCTCCTCGATGCGAAAGCGGGCCTCAACCAGTCGAGCGCCGCCAGCGCCCTATCCCATGGACAGCCTCTCACAGCCGATCTCAATCACGGTCGTCTCGATGTGTATCAGGCGATCTCCGCCTGGGTGAATAGCTCTGGCTCAACATCCACCTCCGGCTCTGGCACATGCCTCTTGCTCTGCTTGTAGCTGCTATGTCGAATAACCAGATTCCGGCGCCCGCGGAGGGTTCTCCGTCCCTCGGGGCGCTGGACTCTCTCCGCGTCAAACAACTCGAAGAACAAACTGCCGCGCTTCGGAAATCGCTCATCTGCGCGTTCAATCAGCTCCTCGATTTGAAGGATCTCAATACCGGAGTGCACAGCACCCGCCTCGCCGAATGGGGAATGCGTGTCGGACAGGAACTGGGCTTGGAAGAGGCCGAGCTTCAGAATCTCGAAGTTGCCGCGCTACTGCACGACATCGGTAAAGTGGGTATCCCCGATTCCATCCTCCGCAAGCCGGGGCGTCTGGACCCGGAAGAATATGCGCTCATGAAAAAACACTCCGAATACGGCTGGGCGGTGTTGCGCATGCTCCCAGGCTTCGAGCGCGCCGCTCTTGACATCCTCCATCATCATGAATCTTTCGATGGAAAGGGATACCCCGCAGGACTGAAGAACACCGAAATTCCCGTTGTCTCGCGCATCGTCTGCGTCATCGATGCCTTCGATGCAATGGTTTCCTCTCGTCCCTATCGAAAAGGCCTGCCATACGAGGAAGCCGTACGCCGGCTCATCGAGGCCAGTGGCACCCAGTTTGACCCTGTTGTCGTCCATACCTTCCTCTCCTTCGCGGAAGCAGAAATGTCCACCGTATTCGCCGCTGCTGGCACCTCCGTCTCTTCAGCCCTGTAGCGGACACCGGCGTCTGGGAGAAGACGTTGAGTTCCCCCCTTCACAGGAAAACGATCGCGCAAGAATTCATCTTATATAGGAGTATAGGAGCCTTGATCGGCTTGTGGCTCAAGCAACCGTGTTGCAGTAACTGCTAGTCTTGGTTAGATTTGTAGTGCCAGCGCCCGGGTGGCGGAATGGCAGACGCTGAGGACTTAAAATCCTCCGGGGATTTTTCCTCATGTGGGTTCGACTCCCACCCCGGGCACCA
>WNGN01003424.1_pt1 | contig 14399 bp, 14 predicted proteins | sample 5400561 | NCBI WGS metagenome assembly WNGN01 (sample SAMN13153379, study PRJNA577476) | soil metagenome | isolation source: 115 cm soil or saprolite under Garry oak tree replicate 2 | place: USA:California | collected 2016-06-15
TGCTCCATCGAAATATGAAAACAGAAAATGGCGGCGCCGGTTTTCAGAGCGAGCAGGACCGGACCGTGTTTGGCCACATACCGAGGCCCACGAGGGCCATCGATAGTAAACGCCGTGTCGCGGCCGCGACGGATCTCGCGGGCCATTTCCGCGAGGGCTCGAAAGCCCCCTCGCGAGCTTGAACCGCGCGCAGCGCCATACCCGAATCGCTGGATGCACTGGGCAATGGCTTCTCCGTCGCGATTCTTGCTCGTCATGACGACGATGCCGCGATTCCGCCAATAATAGGTCGCGGGAAAAATCCTGCCATGCCAAAAAGTGAAAATCGCGCGATTGCCGGATTTGTAGATCTCGTCCAGGTAGGAATCGCCCACCGACTGCCAGCGCATCGTCCGCCCGACAACGCCAATGACGAAATAGCCGATCCAGCCGATCAACCAGACTTTCATCCGATCGCAGCGACTGAAGACTTGGGATTCCGCACCGTACATTCCTTCGTGTAACTAGCCGCGGATGCCGCGGATGACAGAGATCGCGCCGGTCGATTTCGATCACGCGCGCGCCATCCGCGTCATCCGGGGCTCAAATTTCCTCAAGCAGTTTCGCCATTTCTTGGCGGCCTCTGCAATTTCGGATGCCGGTCTTATGCTGGATCCAGAAACGAGACGCTTCGGCCACGATTCGCTCGTACGACGGGAATCCGATGGATCGGCCGATCTTCTCCGGTTCCACATAGGCTGAACCTTTGTCGAGCACGCGCCCGTTCAGAATCATCACACTACCAAACAGAGGCGCGTCAATTGTTACAAGTGTGCTCGACCGGTCCGAGAACGCCCGCAGTTTTTCGAGAGTGATGACTGAAAGTTCCGTCATCGGGGCTTGTCCGAAAGAATGCATGTCTCATCAGCTCCCAAACGGGACTCGTAACAGCGCCCGAAAGCATAAACAAATTTCGCTGCAGGCCAAACCTTTATTTCTTCCGAAACGTCCAACCCTCCACATTGGTAGGTGAAGTGCTCGACCATTAGCGGAGGCCACTATGGTTTGTCCCGGATGCAGAAACGAAAATGACATCGCGTATTCGGTAATCTCTAATGGACTGATTTGCCTGGAGTGCAGCTTCGAGTTGGAGATGGACGCCGCAGAGGCTCATGAGATACTTGAAACCCAGGAAGAATTGGTGTGTTGTTAAAGCGTGAGATTGTTACTCTTCGATGTCGACCAGACCTTGATCTATACGGGAGGGGCCGGTTTGCGCGCATTGGATCGCGCTTGCCGGAAACACCTCGCCGTCGAGAATGCCACCCAGGGAATCAGCCCTCACGGCAAAACAGACCCGGCGATCATTCGTGAAATCCTGCTCGCTCGAGTAGGCAGCGACTCGACCCTCGAAATTCAGCTTCAGTCTCTTCTCGAATCCTACCTCTTGTTTCTGCGAGAAGAAGTTCAGTTATCGCCCGGCTATCGGGTGTTGCCCGGAATTGTTGAAATACTTCGGGAGATGTCGGCGCAAACCGGTGTCGTGATTGGTCTCGCCACTGGAAACGTGGAAGTCGGTGCCCGGATCAAACTTGATCGTGGAAATCTCAACCCATACTTCACGTTCGGCGGTTTCGGTTCAGATTCTGAGAACCGGACGACACTCGTGAAAAAAGCGGCCGACGCGGCAGTCCAGAAGTGCGGCAGCGCGATTGAGCCGGAGGACATCTTCGTCATTGGCGACACGCCGCGCGATATTGAGGCTGGCAAGGACGCGGGCTTCAGAACTGTAGGCGTCGCGACCGGCAATTATTCCCTTGAGCAATTGCGTACGGCCGGAGCCAACATCGCTATTTCCGATTTCCAGCAAGGCCACGATCACTTCCTGCGCTCCGCTTTCATGGAATAAATATCGACGCGCTCCGCTGGCCGTTCATTTTCGGCGCGGACCGCAGCGATTTTTCCAACGACATCCATCCCTTCAACGACACGGCCGAAGACCGTATACGTGCCGTCCAGCGCGGGCTGATCGGCAAGCACAATAAAGAAGGATGTCAACGCGCTGTCGATCTCCTCACCACGGGCCATCGACACAATGCCTGGCTTGTGTTTGATGTCGTTAATCTCGGCTCGGATCTTCACCACGTATTTCTGCGCCGCCTGGGGGATGGGCTCTTTGCGGGTATTCAGATCGCCCGCCTGAATGACAAATCCGGGTGCCACGCGCGCCTTGTCCGGCAGCATCTCGATCACGATGTTTCCCTTCGAGGTTTCCATCACGACTCGAAATTGCGCAAGCTCGTCGGGCGTTTCCTCGGTGAAGGGCGGCGGCGTTGGCGGTGGAATGCGCCGGACGGTAACCGTCTTGATTTCGATTCGATCCCGGGCAATTTGTTTGTCATCCACGGGCATGCTTGAGATTTTGTCCACGACTTCGAGGCCCTCTACGACATGAGCAAACGCCGTGAACTGGCCCGTGAACTGCGGTTGATCCGTGACGCAGATGAAAAACTGGGAGCCAGCGCTGTTAGGCTCGCCTGGAAGCACCGTTGCCACGACTGTTCCTTGCTTGAAAGGCAAATCGCTGATCTCGGGTTTGAGGCCGAGATTGAATCCGCCCGTTCCGTACCTGGCGCGCGCTTGCGGATTTTTCGATTCTGGATCGCCGCCCTGCACAATGCCATGCGCCACCATGCTGTGGAATGTGGTCCCGTCATAGAAGCCCTGGTGCGCCAGTTCGATGAACTTGCGAACCTGATTCGGCGACTGGTCGGGATAGAACTCGATGATGAACCTTCCGGCCGATGTATCGAATACCGCCTCTAGCTGGTTCGGGTCTTCCTGCTGGAAGAACATTAGCGCGAGAAATAGTAGCGTCATAGTTTCAGTACCTCACTGTACCTTGTTTTCGGATCGCCGGCGGTCACAGACCGCCGCTACAGTGAGAATTATCGCGGCCCGAGGCTCTCGTCCTCAGCTTTCATCTTCAGTTGCCGTGCGCGCTCCACGATGCCTTCGAGCCGCTCTTTCCTTTTGCGTTCGGCTTCGACCTTCCGCGTCAGCCTGCGATCTTCGTATTGCTCGATCGATTTGCCGATAGAAAGCAATTGATTGTCGTACAGCCCGATGGCCCGATTGTAGTCATCAATGGCATCGGTGAATTGGCGGTGTTGCACGCGGATCGCGGCTCTCGAAAAATAAGCGTCGGCATTGGCCCGATTCATCCGCAGCACTTTTTCGAACTGCTCCAGCGCGCTATCCGTTTTGCCTTCGCGAAAAAAAACTGTGCCGAGCGCGTATACCGCTTCGGGAAAATTAAGCACGAATTTCAGAGCTTCTTCATATTCTCCGCGAGCCATTTCCAGGTTGCCGCGCGCAAACCAGATGTTACCGAGATAGTAATGGGCCTCATAGCTTGCCGGATTTATTTCGATCGCGTTTTGAAAGGCTCTTTCGGCTTCATCGAATTCGATCGTCTGCAGGTAATTCAAGCCGAGCCGAAGATGCGCCACTTCGAATCGTGGGTTGCGTTTCAATACAGCCAGGTAGTGTTCCCTGGCAAGTTCGTTTTCTTCGAGGCTGGAGTAGTAATCACCCAGCAGAATGCGGCCTTCGAGGAAATCCGGTGCAAGCTCCACGGCGCGCTTGTAAAGAGGTTCGACATCCTCGGTTTCATCGAGCGCAGAGAGCGCTTGGGCCAGCCCGACCCATGAGCGAAAATGCCTCGGGCTCCGCTCAAGCGCGCGATCGAAAGCACGGCGCGCCTGGGCGTAGTCCGCCTTCACGAGCCAATAATTTCCAAGCTCATACTGAACTACCGCCAGTGCCGGTGCGATTTCGGCAGCTTTTAGAATCGAGTTTTCCTGCTGCCTCGTCGTGGGATTCATTTTCCATCGTACAAGCCAGTTGAATGGATTTTCCGGTTCGATTCCGATGGCCTGATCGATCTTCCCCAGCCCAGTGCGGTCCCGGCTCGGACCGAAATCGTCGAGCGATCGAAACGCATCCAGACGGAGGCTGAACGCGCTTCCAGGGGCGCACTGCGGATCCGCACCGCGTTCCAGCGTAGGCCGGAAGTCTTCCGAATTCAGTTTTTGTTCAAGGGCCAGAAAAAGGTTTGCTTCTGCCAGGTGCAAGCGATATTCGCAATCGCCGGGCGATAACTCCGACGCGCGCTGAAAGTGTTCGATGGCGCGCGCGTATCCGTCCGGGGTGAACTCGTGAAGGGCCGCGAGACCCTGATGGAATTCCGCTCGGTCTAGAGCAGCCGAGGGGGCGATCACCAGCCGTTTTGGATTTGTGCAGGCGATAGGTGTGAGACACAGGAGAATGAGCAGCCCCATTCCGAACCGTCCGAAATCGCTAGCCATAAGTGACGCCAATTCTATAGCAATTGTGAGCCGCGGCGGAGAGCGTCGGTGCCGAACCTTTGTTTGATTTCATCGACAGTGTGGCTGAGCTTTTCTTTCCCGTTGCAATAAGCGAACAGCGGCAGTTGTTCCGGGTCCTCACCATCGCGATGAAGGTGGCCGGCGGAGACACCGATCAAACGAATCTTCTGCGTCAGAGGGAATTGCGAGAAAAGCGCCCGGGCGATCTGGGCGAGTTCCTCGCCGGTCTGGATTCGTTTATCCAGTGACTGCTGTTTAGTGTGCGTGGAGAAGCTCGAATAGCGCAGCTTCAGCGTGACTTTGCGAGCGCGATAGCCGTCTTTCCGAAGCCGCTCCGCGACGTGATCCGACAGTTCGAGAATTGTTCGAAGAAGAAGTTCGCGGTCATCGGTGTCTTCGTCGAATGTCGTCTCGCTGCCAATCGATTTGGCTTCCCAGTTCGGCACGACCGGCCGATTGTCCTTTCCTCGCGACAACTGAAACAGATGCTCCCCGAGGCTGCCGAGAGATCGAATCAGCGACTCGCGTGATGCGGCCGTGAGCTGGCCGATCGTGTGGAACCCCATTTCACGAAGACGCTGCTCGGTCTTTGGTCCGACGCCCCAAAGTCTGGAGATCGGAAGTCCGTGAAGAAACTCTTGAATGTCTTTTTCCTGGACCACCACCAGGCCGTCCGGTTTCCTCAGATCGGATGCAATTTTCGCAAGAAACTTGTTGGGAGCCAGCCCGACCGAAGCCGTCAAGCCTGTAGTTTGATGGATCTCCTTCTTGATGGAGAGCGCGATCTGTTCCGGCCTTCCGAGCAGCGCAGCAGAGCCGGTAATGTCGAGGAATGCTTCATCGATGCTGACTGGCTCGACGAGATCCGTGTATCGGCGGAAAACTTCCATCACGTGCGCGGATACTTCTACGTAGCGCTTCATGCGAGGGCGCACATAAACGCCCTCCGGACAAAGCTTCCATGCGCGGCTGATGGGAAGAGCCGACCGCACGCCAAACGTCCGGGCTTCATACGAACATGCCGCAACAACTCCGCGTCCCTGACCGCCTTTCGGATCGGCGCCGACAATAACCGGTTTGCCTTTGTATTCGGGATGGTCGAGTTGCTCGATGGATGCGTAAAAAGCATCCATGTCCACATGCAGAATTGAGCGCATAGGAAAATTCGATTTTCGAAATTCGAATTGCGAAATTTTAAATGTGATACATCAACTGCCGTTGATTCATGCGCGTGCGGCGGACCAGCTCTTCGAATGTGATGTTATTGAGGATGGAGCCGATGGCGCGATCCACTTCTGTCCAGATCGGTCTGAAGTGGCAGGTTGTCGGTTTGCCGCAATCATCGCCAAGGTTGCCGGTCTGCAAGCAGGAGAGCTGAACGAAGGGCCCGCTCATACTCCGGATCACTTCGCCGACGGTGATCTGGCTCGGATGCCGGGTCAATACATAACCGCCTTCAGTACCTCGCTTGCTCCGGACAACGTCGACCCGTTTCAGGATTTGCATGATCTGAAATAGGAACTTCATCGGAATGCCCTGACGTTGCGCGATGTCCTGCACGCGAACGGGCGCCTCGCTGTCGTAATTCAGCGCCAGTTCCAGCACCGCCGAACATGCATATTCATCTTTTGCCGAAACCTTCATACGAACTAGATTTAACCTTCCACCCGACAATAGCGCAGCCCCCCCGCGAAGTACAGGGCGAATCGTTGGATCGGAAAAGGAAGGAAAGGGACCCAATCTGTCACTGCAGGCGAGGAAGCTAGGGAGGACAAAGAGGTCCAAAATCTGGTAAAAGGACAACCCGGGGAATACGCGCAGGTGTTGAAACTTCGACGTATCGAACTTATTGGCTTCAAGTCTTTTTCCGACAAGGGCGAAATTGTCGTCAACGAATCCGGCGTAACCGCAATCGTTGGGCCGAACGGGTGCGGCAAAAGCAACGTTTCCGACGCGATCGCATGGGTTCTGGGCGAGCAAAGCGCGAAGTCGCTCCGCGGTGAGAAGATGGAAGATGTCATTTTCAATGGGACCCGGAGCCGGGCTCCAATGGGAATGGCCGAAGTGACCATTACGCTGTCGGAAGCGGAGCCTACTCACCACAATGAAACCGGCAACGGAAACGGTAACGGAAACGGGCAGGGCAGTGCGCCTGCCGGTCCCCGAGATGTTGTGGTCCAGCGCCGACTCTACAGGTCCGGCGAAAGTCTCTACCTGATCGATGGAAGGCCCTGCCGGCTGCGCGACATTCAAGACATCTTTTTAGGTACGGGACTGGGTCCTAACAGCTACGCGATTATCGAGCAGGGGCGGGTCGGACAGTTACTGAGCTCGAAGCCTTCGGATCGACGGGCTCTGATCGAAGAAGCCGCCGGCGTTACCAAATTCAAAGCCAAACGCAAGCTGGCCGAATCACGCCTGGAAGCAGCCAGACAGAATCTCTCCCGCGTGAACGATATCCTGGCCGAAGTAGATCGGCAGCGCAATTCGCTCAAGCGGCAGGCGGGGAAGGCGCGACGCCACATCGAACTGCGGAACCGGCTGCGCGTGGTCTTGTCCGCGGTTTTTTCGACGCGCGCCGAGATGTTGATTGACCAGCAGGAGAAGGTCGAGATCGGTCTCGCTTTGATTGGAGGCGAAGGCAAGAGGCTCGAGCAGGAAATCGAACGGCTGAACAGTCTTGTTCATCAGAGGCGAGCCGATGTTGGGATCGCCGAGCGCAAGCTGGAAGAAAGCCGGGAGCGGCGTTCGGAAGTGGAGCTAGAGCACGAGAAATCGATTCAGCGCAGCGAACGGCTCCAGGATCAGATACAAGGCCTCGAGGAACGCAAGACCGCCCTGGCGGGCGAGAAGAAGCGTGCGTTGGAAGACCTCGAGCGGAATAACAGGGAGCGCGACGCGAAAGGTGTTCAACTGGCGGCGATTGATTCAGAGAAGCAGATTGTTGAGAGCGATATCCAGCAAGTGACCGCTTCCCTTTCGAGTCTTGCCGAGTCGAGCAACTCGGAAGAACGTGCGATCGAACAGCTTCGGGGCCAGCAGTTCGAAACGGTCGGGCACGAGGCAAGAATCCGCAACCAGGTTTCAAGCTGCAAAGAGTTGGTCGGCCGCATTCGAGCGCATGTCGAGCGCCTGGAACGCGAAGAGGCGACGGCGCGGGCTCAGGTTTCGGATGTGGAGACTCAGTTGAATGCTGCTCGCGAGGAACACTCGGGTCAGCAGGCCGGCTTCGGTCAATTGAAGAATCAGTTGCAGGCGGCGGAAGAGACATATTCCAAATACAAGGTAGGGCATGCCGATGCGGTGCAGATTGCAGCCGAAGCTAAGGCGCAGGAAGAAAGCCTCCGGCATCGTCTCCAGACGATTGGTGAGTTAGCCGTTCAGCGCGCTTACAGCACAGAATGCGTTCAGCGATTTTTCAATCATACTCGCAGTCTGGATTGGTCGCCGTTGGGCATACTTGCCGACTTCGCTGAAGTCGAGCCGGAGTATGAGTCTCTCGTAGAAGATTTCCTCAGGCGGGAACTCCAGTACGTAGTCGTTGAAGACCGTGCCGAGGCTGAACGCGCTCTCGCCGTCGTGAAGGACGTCAGCAAAGGGCGCCTGGACTGCCTGGTGCGGAATGGCAGTACTGGGCCCGAGCCGCCAATTGCAATAGAAGGCGCAACGCCGCTGAGTAGTGTGATCCGATTTGACGATCGGGTACGCCATTTCAGTGAATACATACGCGACGCCTACATCGTCGATAACGTCGACCGGGCGTGGGAATTATCGCAGCGCTATCCGAAGTTGGTGTTCATTGGCCGTACGGGTGAGGTGGTGCGCGGACATGTGGTGAGCTGGGGTGAACAGGAGGCGCATGGCCCCCTCTCTCTTAAGCGGGAAATCCGTGAACTGGATCGCAAGATGTCGATGGCCGTACGGCGCATGGCAACGCTTCAGGAGTACGTTCTTGGATTGGATCAGCTTGTCCAAGAGAGTGAGTCGCTGAGAGCACGTCTGTTGCTGGAGCTCCAGGAAGCCGAGAAAGCGATTCTCAACTCCGACCATCGCGTCCGCTCGCTCACCGCGGATTTTGATCGCGCCGAGCAGAGGCAGAAGGTAACCACAGCGGAGATTGCACGCCTGGTCGAAGAACGCGGAGACGTCGAAAGATCTCTCGCCAACCACGAATTTGAGCTCGTGGAGATCGCGGCCAGAACGGCTGCTGTCGAGGAGGAAATTCAGTCACGATCCCAGCGCAGCGAGCAACTGCGCGTCCAAACCGATTTTTTGCGCCGTGATTTCGCCGGGCTGCAGTCCCAGCTTGCCGTGCTCGAAGAGAGACGCTCAACGGTGGCGAGAGAACTCGGCGTTCTTGGCGAGCAGGCTGCCGATCTTGAAGCGCGTACAAACCACGCCGAAACGCGGATGCAACAGTCTATCGAACAACAGGAGCAGACGCGTGAAACGATTCGAGCTCTGGAAGAGACGCGCGGCGAGCTTGTTCGGGAGCGCGCTCGGCTCGATGAAGCCATCGTTCAGGCCACCGCATCACTCGAGCAACTCCGCGGTGAGCTTCACGAAGCGGAAGGCAGGTGGGACGAGGTGCGCGGCCTTCTAGATTCCTGGAAAGATCGGCACAACGTTCTTGAAATCGAAAAGGCGCAGGTGGATTCCGATCTCAAGCATCTGAGTGAGACCTGCATCAACGAGCTGAACGAAACCATCGAATCGGTCTGTCTGAACTTCTTCGAAGCTTTGCCTCCGGGAGAGCTCGAAATTCGCGAGCAGGAATTTCGAGACCTGCGCGATAAAATCGACTCGATGGGCGCCGTCAACATGATGGCTGTTGAGGAATATCAGGAAGCTGAGGACAGGTTCCAGTTCCTCACGTCTCAGCGTCAGGATCTGCTCGATTCGATTCGAGACACCACGCAGGCCATTGAAGAGATCGACGCAGTGTGCCGGCGGCAGTTCAGGGAAGCTTTCGACGCAATCAACGCCGGTTTCACACGATCGTTCGTGCACCTCTTCGGCGGCGGCCATGGCGAATTGCGATTGCTCGAGGGGGCTGAAGAAGCCGGCGCTGGAGTCGAGATCGTTGCGCAGCCGCCCGGCAAAAGACTTCAAAACGTCCTGTTGTTGTCCGGTGGAGAGAAAGCGCTCACGGCGCTTGCGCTGCTGATTGCGTTGTTCCGCTACAAGCCAAGTCCGTTCTGTGTGCTGGATGAAGTAGACGCGCCGCTGGATGACGCCAACGTCGACCGCTTCGCGCAAATGGTGCGCGACATGAGCTCCGAGACGCAGTTCATCGTCATCACGCACAGCAAGCGTACGATGGAGACTGCCTCGACTCTTTATGGCGTCACGATGGAAGAACCCGGAATTTCGAAAATCGTTTCGGTAAGATTGAACTAGCCATGGGGATCAAATGCCAATGACTTTGCTACAAACCGACCTTTCGGGATTGAAGCTCCACGCTCGTGGAAAGGTTCGTGACATCTACGATCTCGGCGAGCACTTTCTCATCGTTGCGACCGACAGACTTTCCGCTTTCGACGTGGTCCTGCCCACGCCCATTCCCAGCAAGGGTAAAGTCCTCACGCAGATGTCGGCGTTCTGGTTTGACTTTTTCAAAGAATTCGTTCCAAACCACGTCGTTTCAACAAAGGTCGATCGATATCCCAGGGAGTTGCACCAGTTCCGCGATAAACTCGAAGGCCGATCCATGCTGGTCAAGAAGGCGAAGGTTTTTCCCGTCGAATGCGTCGCCCGAGGATTTCTCACTGGATCGGGTCTGAAGGATTATCTGAAGACAGGTCAGGTGTGTGGCATTTCTTTGCCTGCCCGGTTGCGCGAGTCCGATCGGTTGCCCCAACCGATCTTCACGCCGGCCACGAAGGCTGAAACGGGACATGATGAAAACATCTCTGAAGAGGACGTGGCAAAGGTAATCGGGCAGGAAAATATCCGGAGGTTGAAGGAGCTGACGCTGTCCATTTACAGTCGTGCCGTAGAGTTTGCATTGCAGCGTGGCATCATCATCTGCGACACCAAATTCGAATTCGGGGTCATCGATGGCAGAATTTCCATCGTTGATGAGATGTTGACTCCGGATTCATCGCGATTCTGGCCCGCCAGTGAGTATTCGCCTGGCAAACCCCAGCCGTCCTTCGATAAGCAGTTCGTCCGTGATTATCTGGAACGCATCGGATGGAACAAGCAACCTCCGGCTCCGCAGCTTCCCCATGATATCGTTCAGGCCACGAGTGCAAAATACATTGAAGCACTGCGGATCTTGACTGGCCGCGATTTGGAGTGAATGTCGTCGCAACAATGCGGAGACGCTGATTGGGCCTGATCGGTGAATTGAGATCTCGCCAGGAGGCTTAATGGGCCTGCTTCTAATAATCTCGGTGTTGAATTTTTCAATGCTGGACTGGCTGATAATCGCGATCCTCGTTTATTCCATTGTCAGTAGCGCAATTCAAGGCTTCGTTCGCGAAACACTAGGACTGGCCACGGTTCTAGTCGCTGCCTTGCTCGCAGCGTGGTTCTATCGCAGTGTTGCGACGCTATTCAAAGATGTTGTCAGAACGGAAAACCTTGCACTATTCTTTGGGTTCTCCCTCATCTTCGTGGGAACCGTGGTTGTCGGGCTTTTGATTACATGGCTGATCACCAGGTTTGTGAAATTCGCGAAACTGGAGTGGGCGGATCGACTGCTGGGTGCGGCATTCGGTCTGATCCGCGGATGGGTGATCGGCGCGGTTCTCTTGCTCGGCTTGACTGCGTTCGAAGTTCAAACGGAAAGATTGAAAAATTCGGAGCTGGCGCCGTACTTTTTGCCCGGCTCACGAGTGATCGCTGTAGTGACGCCCTACGAACTGAAAGCAAAATTTCTGGTCGGCTACCGCGTAATGGAGCGCTGGTGGCGTGAGCATTAGCGTCGGGGGACCGAGGGGTGCCCTCACGACAAGATGTCAAAGGGGACGTGACACAATGAATCTATTTCTGAAGGGAAAAGCCTGTGAAAGAGCAGTTGGAATCCCTTGTCACCGAAATGATCGATCGTCGCATTTACTTAGAAGAAGCTTTGAACGAATTTGAAAAAAAATTCATCCAGAGCGCGCTCACGAAGACCGGCGGGAACCAAACCAAGGCCGCGAAGGTTCTTGGGGTCCACCGCAATACTTTAAATCGTAAGGTCATCCAGCATAAATTAAACGGACATAAGTAAATCATCAAGACACTGTACCGGCGGGAACCGATTTCCGCTTTCGTGTGCGTTGCGGAATGTGTTCGCGGACCTGTGCGGCGAGATTTGCGACGGCGTGTATGGGCATCACGTCGATGCTCTGCAGGGGGTGAACGATGAAATTCGAGACGAGACAAAATTCATCGTATTGAGCATCGGTGGAATCTCGCTCTATCGGCGTTTCGAAGAATCGACGCACGTCCAAGTCTAAACTCTCGATCAATGACTCCACTGCGTACTGCTCAAAACCGAGTATGCGGCCTTGACGAACGAAAGCGATCTTGCATCGAGACGCCGAGTCCGACGGCAACAGCACCAGAAAATTAAAACTCCACACCGAATAGAACGTGTCTTTGAAATCCTTTCTTGCACGGCAGATCTTATCGAGCCGGCGGCGGATCAGTTCGGCCTGCTCGAACTGTGTTTGTGCGGCAAGATCGTTCATCATCTGACTGAGCGAGTGCTCCAGTTCTTCGTCCCGCCCTTCAATAAACGAGATTGCCTGCTGGACATCCTCCAGATAGCCTCGCCGATCGATATCGTTGTTGCACGGGCGCGAGCAGGTGTGCATTTGGAAATAGAGGCACTCCGGATGCGGATCGTTGCCGCGAATGTTGTACAGGCAAGGACGGAGCTTGAACGTCCTTTCAAGCGTCGTCTTCAATCTCGAGAACTGGCCGCGCGTCACGAACGGACCGAAATAATCCACTCCCCGTTTGATCTGGCGGCTGGCATAGATCCGCGGAAAGCGCTGCTTGCGATTGATCTTCATAAGAGTGAACAGGCGGAAAGTGCGCATCTTCCGGTACGTCTTGGGGAAGTGCTTTTTGCGCTCGCAATAGAGCACGTATAGAGTTTCAAAGGCCGAGTCCGTTCGGATGTATTCGATTCGTCCTGTGATTTCCCGCAGATCCAGGTCTCGCACCATTTCCGACCGTGGTCCGTAGTAACGCTCAAGGCGCTGTGAAAGATTGCTCGTCTTGTCGAGGACGATTAGCTTGCCGTGGATATCGAAGATCTTATAGACGCCGGAACGCTTCGGGAAGGAAGGAAGATCCTCTTCGATGAATCGTGAGGTGTCATAGGAGAGGACGTGGAACTCAAACTCCATGACCTATTATCAGCCCAAAAAAGGCACACGCGGCAAACCCGCAAGCGAAATCCGAGCCGCGAATTGCACGAATTACGCGAATGGGCCGCCCGCCATTATTGCGATCGGCAGCTTCGGGAATTCTGTGCGGCCCATTCGCGTAATTCGTGCAATTCGCGGCTCGGACGCTATTTTCCGTCGAGTTGCTTCGTGCCGATTTCGAAACCGTACTCGTCTTCGGTTCCGCAGTCGAAGTAGATTTTCATGCCATTGAATTTCTTTGTATCCATGGCAAGAGTCATCGGATTGTTCGCTTCCCAGTAGGACAGGTCCTGATTGATGGCGTATATCCGGTCGAACAGCCCCTGAAACATCTGAAGGCGTCCTGCAGCGACCTTGGCGGCGGAGAGATCCTTGAGAAGAACGGCGCTGTGAGCGCTCACGGCTCCGAACAGATCCGGATGTTTCATCGAAATCTTGAGAGCCCCGTAGCCCCCCATCGATATCCCGCTGATTCCGCGAGTTGCTCTTGAGGCGTTCACGCGGTATGTGGATTCAATCATCGGGATGAATTCTGTGACGATGACGTCCTCCCATCTCTCTGTTCCGTCGCGCGTGTTCGAGTAAAAGCTCGTTCCTCCGAATGGGAGCGCGACGATAAATTCACCGATCTTTCCATCGGCGATCATCCGATCCAGCATCAGGTCCGTTTGTCCCCGGGAACTCCACCGCATCTCGTTCTCATACATTCCGTGAAGGAAATACAGAATGGGATACCGCTTCGTGGAGTTGCTATAAGAAGGAGGCAAATATAATCCGTACCGCAGCTCGCGGCCGAGCAATTTGCTTTGGAACGTTTTGTATTCGACGCGTGACCCGGCAGGGATCGTGTCACGTTGGCCGAATCCGCCACGCTGAGCAGGGAGTTCCAGCGCAAACAGGAGCAGTAGGATTAGGGCACGGAGCATCGCTCATTCCTCCGGAGAGACCTCGCGGGGTTCCGCCGGAGCACGTGAGCCATCGAAGTGTCGGATCCGCAGGTCCTCGGCTGCTATGTCGGTGAGATCGACCATGGCGGCTGCACTTACGCCCATGGTGATGGCAATCGTTTCGCTGAGCTCTTCTTTGGTGGCGCCATATTTCAGCGCCTTCTTGATGTGTCCTTCGAGGCATCCCTTGCAGTGGGTGGCAAGGGAAGCTGCGATCGCAATCAGCTCCTTGGTCTTTCGATCAAGGTGAGATGCGCGATAGGTTTCCTGATAGAACTGAAAATAGATCTTCCGCATTCGCGGATCGACCATCGTGTATGAAGGCCATTTTGTTTGTTTCGCGTTGCGCCCATCCGCCATTAAGGAACCTACCTGTGAAAATTTAGTCCGGCCCACGGGAATGGTACGTGTTAGACAACAACGCCGTCAAGCACGTCTCTCACAGTGGCAGCGAGTTTTACAAGTTCGAACGGCTTGTGTACAAAGCCTTCGATGCCGATTCTTTCCAGCAGCGGAATTTTTTCCGGTGAGGTGTATCCGGTCGAGATGAGTACCTTCACGCCGGGTGTTTTCTCAAGCGCGCACACGACACGATAGCCGAGCTGCTCCTCGAGGTACCTGGCGATCTGTGTGTCCCTAATACTGCTGGGGAATTCTACGGACCCCGAGAAAAGGCTTGAGGCCGCCTGCAGTTCGAATGAACTCGCGCC
>WNGN01002064.1_pt1 | contig 14397 bp, 16 predicted proteins | sample 5400561 | NCBI WGS metagenome assembly WNGN01 (sample SAMN13153379, study PRJNA577476) | soil metagenome | isolation source: 115 cm soil or saprolite under Garry oak tree replicate 2 | place: USA:California | collected 2016-06-15
GGCGTCATCTTCCAGGATTTCGTGCGCTACGACTTCATCCTGAAGGAGAACATCGGGGTGAGCCAGGTGGAGGAGCTCGCCGACGATGCGCGGATCCGCGAGGCCGCGCGCCGCAGCCTCGCCGATTCGGTCGCCTCTCGGCTCGCAAAGGGTTACGACCAGATGCTGGGCCGGCGCTTCGACGGCGGCGTGGAGCTGTCCGGGGGCGAGTGGCAAAAGGTGGCGCTGGGGCGCGCCTACATGCGCGACGCCCAGGTGCTGATCCTCGACGAGCCCACCGCGTCACTCGACGCCCGCGCCGAATACGAGGTGTTCCTGCGGTTCGCGGAGCTGACGCAGGGACGGATGGCGGTGCTGATCTCCCACCGCTTCTCGACGGTGCGGATGGCGGACCGGATCCTCGTGCTGCAGGGGGGCGAGCTGGTCGACCAGGGGACGCACGAGGAGCTGGTGGCGCGCGGCGGGCTCTACGCCGAGTTGTTCAGTCTGCAGGCGGCGGGGTATCGGTGATCCCGATGCTCGGGTGATCTCGCGCATCGGCTCGCGGAGGAGATCGCATTCGTAGTCAAAGCGGCGCGGCCAGGTTTTTGGCTCACGTCGACTTGGTTTTATCTCGTGCCCGTTGGCGGGCGAAATGTCCTCGATCAGGCAGAGTTCTGGCTCGGTCTCTTTTACGTGACCTTCCCGCTCGGCCTGCTTATCTACGGCTGGAACGACGTCGTCGACGTCGAGGCGGACCGATTCAACCCGCGCAAGGGAACGTACCTGTTTGGGGCGCGCGGCACACCGGAACGGCTCGAGCGCTTGCCATGGCGGATCGCGTTCGTGCAGCTGCCGTTTGCGGTCCTGTTCACGCTATTACTGGGAGCCAAGGCGCTCGCGTGGTTCGCGGCCCTTATAGTTGTCACCGCGATGTACAATTGTCAGCCGTTCGCGTTCAAAGGACGTCCCGGTTTCGACCTGCTGAACCAAGCTGGTTACCTGCTCGTATTCGTCCTCGCGAGTTGGCTGAACCATGTCTCACAGGTGCCATGGTTCACGTTCCTGTTCGGTGCCATGTTTGCGATGCACTCCCACCTGTTTGGCCAAATCATGGATTTGGAACCCGATCGCCGCGCCGGCCGTCGGACGCTCGCTGGTGTCCTGGAAGCAGGGCCAGCGAAATGGCTGTTGATCGCGTTTCTCGCTGTTGAAGCTGTGCTGATGATGCTGCTGTGGCGCGATCGCCCTTACTCGCCGGGTGAGATGCGGCTGTTGTTCCTCGCCTGGAACGCCGTGGCCCTCGCTTCAATGCCCTGGATGTGGCACGCGGCTTCGCTAGCGCCAAGGTAGGGCGCGGCTTTTCGCCGTCATTGTCCTGCTTGGAACGTGTAGCACCACGCCTCTCCCTCGAGCACCATCTCTCCCGTTTGCCGGGTCACTCGGATCTTGAGCTGACACACCGGCTTCGTCTCGTGCACGCTCAGCACCTCCGCTTCGGCCGTGATCGTGTCGCCGATGTAGACCGGCGCAGTGAACTTCCAATTCTGGCTCAGGAACACGCTGCCCGGGCCGGGCAGGTCCATCGCGACGAGCGCGTGCAGCAGGCCCGTCGTGAGGCCGCCCTGCACGACCAGCTTCCCGAACGTCGTCCCGGCCGCGAACGCGGCGTCGAAGTGCAATGGGTTGTAGTCGCCGGTGAGCCTGGCGTAGGTCGCGACGTGCTCGGACGTCAGGCTCAGGCTACGACGCGCCTTCTGGCCGACCGTCACCCTCACGCCAGGTATGTCCCGGAGGACGGCGCGTGTTCGGTGGCGTCGGGACGCAGGATCGTGGCGGTCGTCATGCGGCCTTCCAAACTACGCGGACTGCTGCGCGGCCGCGACCCAGCCCCTCCACTCTAGCTCCCCGTCGAGAATCGCACCGCCCCGAGATCAACCAACCCCTGCAAGGTGTCCTCGAGCTGCGCGACTTCGAGCCCGGCGCCCGCCGCCAGCTCCGCGAGCGTCCGCTTCCCGTCCGCGAGCTGCACGACGGCCGCGACGGCCGCGTCGCTGCGCGCCACGGCGACCCGCCCGTGCGGGGATCGGGCGACGAGGAGCGTGGTCGGTCGCTGGGGTGCTTCCGGCACCTCGGTCCACGGCTGGAGCAGCTTGGGAAGGACCGCGGGGAGGTCGTACGTCAAGTCCAGGAGCACCGTCCCTTCCACCGTCGCCGGGGCGTCACCCTTCCCTCGTCCCTCCTCCCCCTTCCCCGTTTCTCGCCACACCCTCGGCCCGGCTTCCGCCACCATCATCGCCTCCTCGTAGCGGAGCAGGTCGGGCAGATACGGAACGGGCGCGCCGGCCTCCGAGACGAACTCGACCACGAGTCGGGCGACGGCCCGCGCCGTCTCCCGGCTGCCGAGCACCGCCGTGGGAAGCAGCGCGTCGAAGCCCGGCCGCTTGAGGATCGCTTCCGGGCGCCGGCCAGTTACCCGCGCCAGCGCGCGCGAGTACTTGAAGAAATGGACGATCCGCTCGTAGTAGAAGTGCCGTGAGAGGAACCGTGCGTAACGCTCCACGCGGTCGGGATCGGCGAGCGCGCGGCGCCGCCACTCGGCTGACGCGCGGTACGGCGCGTCCGCGAGCGCGCGGATCACGTCGTCCTGCAACGCCCGATCGCTCCCCCCGGGTGTCACGGGGTTACGGCATCGCCACGGGGGGAGGCAGCGGGCTGCACGGCCGCAGCCGCACAACGGCTGTACGGCCGTCGGAGACGATCTTCTGCCCCGACGTGTTGCGCGCCTCCGTCACCGCGCCGGGCAGGGTCACGTAGTCCACCAGGTCGGCGCAACCGCTCGCCTCGAGGTCGTGCACGATGCGGTCGCGCTCGCGATCGACGTGGGAGTCGATGCGGTGGGTCGCCTGCGGCTCCCATGGCTTGAAAATCACGCCCACGTCCTTGTTGGCGGCGCCCACCCACACGAACGCGAGACTGTCGAGCAGCCACATCCGGATGTGATGCCGGATCCGGACGTTCGGGCCGGGCAGCTCGTACGCGACATCCTGGGGCCGTCCCTCGAAGTATTGGGTGCTCACGGGCGCGCTGATGGCCGGCCGGCTCGCGATCGCGGCCGTCACCTCTTTGGTGACGGCCAGGATGGATCGTTTCTGGGCGCGCACCCAGCCGGCGCTCCCAAACGCGCTGTCGATCTCGCTCGCAGTGCCGAGCAACACGACGTTGAACGGGTCGCCGAGCACGGTGCCCCTGCGATTCTCGGTGCGGGGCACGAACTGCGGCAACGCCGGCATCTCCGCGAGCTCGCGGTGCGCGCTCGCGGGCTCGCAGCCGTCGTCGCCCGTGACCTCGAGCGGTTCCGTCAGCCGGATCCCACCGATCTCGCCCGCGATGATGCGCACCGGAGGCCCCCGATGTATCAGCGAGTAGCCGCCCAGCAGGGCGACCGGGACGGCCGCGAGGTCGGCCGCCGCCGCGACGCCTGCCGGCACCAGCCGCTTGCCGACGCCGACGACCGACGTCCTCCCGCTCGAGACGAGCCCGGAGTCCGTGAGAGTCCCGGGTTTCGCGTACTCGAGCGTGTCGAGCACGCCCGAGATCGCGGTCCAACGGCCGGGGCGTACCTCGAGAGAGTCAAACCGCAGGCCCAGCCGCCCGTGCCGGCCGAACCGGCCGCCGCCCCGGGAGACGACGATGTGGCCCTTCGCCCGGGTATACGGCGGGACCACGATGCACGAGTCCTGGACCAGGGCGCCCATGGTCTGCACCAGCACGGGCGTGCCGACGGTGTCCTTGCCGCTCGTGATGCGCTGGAGGAAGCGGATCGGGACGCGCGTGCCCGCGGGGATCACCGTGCTCCCGAGCAGCAGTGCGAGCAGCGCCGACGCGAGGGCTTTCATAGCGCGCGCCGTATCCGCTCCACGCTCCGGCACAGCACGTCCGCGGTGAGCGAGGGAGAGAAGGCGTCGAACGTGACGGCCTTCGCCTGCGGGCAGCGGCTCACGGCGTGGGCCATGAAGTCGAGCATCTCGTCCGTCGGCTCGGCGGGCGCGATCCAGGGCCCCTTGAGGTCGTCGTCCTCCTCCACTCCCGCGACATGCACCTCGACGACCCGCTCGAGGGGGAACTCGGCGAGCCACTGCTCCGGCTCGCGGTTCCGGTAATGCGCTTGCAGCCACACGTGGGGGAGGTCGAGCAGGAATCCGACGCCCGTATCGCAGAAGAAGCGCCGCAGCCACTCGGGCTCGGGCATTTGACTCGCCTTGACGTCGAAGAAGCCCGGGATGTTCTCCATCACGAGTGGCTGGTCGAGGCGAGCCTGCAGCGCGTGCGCGTTGGTCACGAAGCGCGCGAGAAACTCCTCGGTGTAGAGCGGCGGGAAGACGTAGTTGAGGCTGTAGCTGCCGTCCTCGGTGTGCAGGCACTGGAAGTGCTCGGCGACCCAGGGCGTGCGGTACAGCTCGGCGAGCAAGCGGGCGCGTTGGATCGAGCGCTCGTCCAGGGGCTCCGAGAGCTGGCCCAGGTAGTCGTGGAGCAGCAGGGTGTAGCGCTCGCGGATCGTGGGCCACCAGGGGTCGCTGGCGGCCGGCGGGTCGGCCATCGCGAGGTGGTCGATGCCGTCGGCACGGGCCAGCTCGGCGCCGAGGTGCGGATTGTAGAAGGCGCCCACCATCAACTGCGTCATCAGTCGTCCCGTCATCCGTTATCTGTAACTACTAACCCCTGTTCGGCCAGTTGGTCACAAAACACCTTGACCTGGGCTGCAATCATGGGCTTCTCCCCGCGGTCGGTCCACTCCGCGGCGATCGCCTCGGCGCTCGTCCGGCCGTCGAGGCGCTCGACGATGAAGCGCTCGCGCTCGCCCCATGTGGCCGCTTGCGCATTCAGCTCGGTGGTCGCGCGCGGCAGCCGGAAGGCCTCGACGACGAGCGCGTCGATCGCGGACAAGGCCTCGGGTGTCAGGTGCCGGGTGCCCGCGAGGTTCTCGTCAACTTGCTCCTTGGTCCGGGCGCCGGCCAGCACCACGGCGACCCCCGGCTGCGCCAAGACCCACGCGAGGGCGAGCGCTGCAAGCGGCAGTTCGAGTCGCGCGGCGATCGGGTGTAAGCGCTCGACCACGCGGCGGCGCCGCGCGAATTCGGGGCCGTGGAACCAGAAGAGGCCGCGCCGGTGATCGCTCGCCGGGAACTGAGGGGGGGCCGCCGCGTACTTGCCGCTCAGGAGCCCGGAAGCGAGCGGCCGGTAGGCCAGAAAGGCGAGCCGGCGCTCGCGGGCGAGCGGCAGCTCGCGCTGCTCCACGTCCCGGTCGAACAGGTTGTACGGCCCCTGGTAGGAGACCAACGGCACGAGCTCGAGCGCCCGGCGGATCTGCAGGTGGGTGGCGTTGCACAGCCCTAGCGCCAGGGCCTTCCCTTCTTGCTGCAGCCTGGAGAGCCCTTCGAGCTGCCATTCCCAGCGCTCCCGCGCTTCGTGCAGCTGCACGAGGTCGACGTAGTCGCTGTTCAGGCGCCGCAGGGACGCTTCGAGCGACGTGCGGGGATCGTCGCGGGGACCGACTTTGGTCGCGATGGCGACCCGTTCGCGGTGCGCCCCGAGGGCGCGGCCGAGCAGCACCTCCGAGGCGCCGTGCCCGTAGGTCGGCGCGGTATCGAAGCAGGTGATGCCGCGCTCGAGCGCTCGCTCGACCGCGGCGCGGCGATCGTGCTCGCCTCCCGGTGCGCCCCACCCCTCGCCCCCCACCGCCCAGGCCCCGAAGCCGAGACGGGGCTCGAGGGTCGTAAAATGCGGAGGGGGCCCGAAGTCAGTCCGGGCCCCCGGGTGCATCAAAGCCGCTCCCTCTAGGAGTGGCAGGTGGGGACCAGCTCGCTCGTCTCGACGATCTCGGGACGATGACAGCTGGGAACGAGCTCCTGCATCTCGACGATCTGCATCACTGCCTCCTTGAAAGGGCCAGGAAGACGGCTGTCTGGACAATCCTACGGGTTGCCGTCACACCCGTCAACCGGTAACTCTTGAGGCCCAGGTTGAAGCCTGGGTTCGGCATTCCCTACGCTACACCACCATCACGTCCTTCAGGGGCCTGCGTCCGCTTCGTGATCCCAATTCACGCCCTGCTGACAGAGAACGATCTCGCGGAAGAATTCGTTTCCGCGTTCCGCGCACGGCGCCTGCCGGAGAAGTTCTTCTACTGGTTCCCGCTCTCCGTGCGGGCCTGGCTGGCGCTGTGCTCGGACGGCGCGTACCGCAACTTCGTGCGCTCACGCTCGCTCATCGCGCGGTCCGCCGCCGAGCTCGCCCGGCTGTTTTCGCCCGGCCCGCTCGAAGTTCTGAGCCTGGGCGCGGGGCAAGGAGACAAAGACCTCATCCTGCTCGAGGCCCTGCGCGAGCACGGCGTGCGCGCGTCGTACCTGCCGCTGGACACGAGCCAGGCGCTGCTGGAAATGGCGTGCGGCGGCGCGTTGCGCGCCCGCTTCCCCGCGCAAGGCATCAAGGCGGACTTCACCCGGCCGGATCACCTGGCCGCGCTCGCTCCCGAGCCGGAGACCCCGCGCCGCCTCGTCCTCCTCATCGGCAACACGCTCGGCGCCTTCGACCCACTCGCCGCCGCGCGCGAGCTGGCGCGGCTGCTCCGCCCCGGCGACCGCTTGCTCGTGGACGGTGAGATCTACGCGGGCGACGCGACCGTCGCGGGGTACGACAACCCCCTCAACCGCCGTTTCGCCTGGGCGCCGCTCCACGCCGTCGGGATCCGCGACGCGGACGGCGACCTCGTGTTCGAGGCGAAGGACGACCCCCGGCTTCCGGGACTGCACTTCATCCCGAAGCACTTCCACGCCCGCCAGGATGTCGAGGCCCAGACCGGCGGCGAGGTGTTGCGCCTGGCCCGCGGCGAACGGCTCGACATGAGCCACTCGTACAAGTACGCCGCCGCCACGTTCCTCCGGATTCTCGGCGACGCCGGGCTTGCCGCGCGCTGGCAGGGGCGGAGCGAGGACGAGCGGTTTCTCATGGTCGTGGCCGCGCTCGCATGACCGCGGCGCTCGAGGTGCGGGGGCTCGGGTACGAACTGCCGGGGAAGAGGGAAGAGCGAAGCGGCCGTCACCTCGTGCAGGACGTCTCGTTCACCGTGGCAGCGGGTGAGACGCTCGTGCTGCTGGGCCGCAGTGGCTCCGGCAAGACCACGACTCTGAAGCTCATCAACCGGCTGCTCGAGCCCACCGCCGGCGAGGTCGTGGTGGCGGGGGAACGCGCCGCCGGCGTGCCCGCGACGCGGCTGCGCCGGCGGATCGGCTACGTGATCCAGGAGATCGGGCTGTTCCCCCACTTCACCGTCGAGCGGAACGTCGGGCTCGTCCCGCGCCTCGAGGGCTGGCCGCCGGCCCGGATCGCCGTGCGGGTGCGCGAGCTGCTGGCCCTCGTGGGGCTCGACGCCGACGCCTTCGCGCGGCGCTACCCTCACGAGCTGTCGGGTGGCCAGCGCCAGCGTGTGGGCGTGGCGCGCGCCCTCGCCGCCGACCCCCCGCTGCTGCTCCTCGATGAGCCATTCGGCGCGCTCGATCCCATCACGCGGGTCGAGCTGCAACGCGAGTTTCAGGCGCTCGAGGGACGGCTCGACAAGGGGATGGTGTTCGTGACCCACGACGTGCGCGAGGGCCTGCTGCTCGGTACGCGGATCGGCTTGATGCACGAGGGGCGGCTCGTATTCCTGGGGACGCCGCAGGAGTTCCGTCGATCAGACCAGCCGGAGTGCCGGGCGTTCATGGCCGCGGCGTGAGCCCCCGCAGCGTCGGTGCTGGGAAACGATTCGTTCCCGGGCTGAGAGCCCGGGCTCGGCGATTTGTGCGTCCTGTAAGGACGCACCCCACGCCGAGCGCGCCCTCTCAGGGCGCGTATCACTCGGGAGATCGACGATGAATCTCGTGGATTTCTACGCCCGCAACTCTCAGGAAGTCCTGGGACTCGTTGCGCAGCATCTCTCCCTGGTCGCGCTCTCCACGGGGATCGCCATCGTCATCGGCGTCCCGCTCGGCGTCGCCCTCACCCGCTGGCCGGCGTGGCGCGGGCCCGTGCTCGGCCTCGCGAACGTGTTCCAGACGATTCCGAGCCTCGCCCTCTTCGGGTTCCTGATCCCCCTGCCGTTCATCGGCGGGATCGGGGCGACGACGGCCATCGTGGCGCTGGTGGTCTATGCGCTGCTGCCGATCGTGCGGAACACGTACACGGGAATCGTCGGCGTCGATCCGGCGGTGCGCGAGGCGGGCCGGGGGATGGGCATGACCGACTGGCAGCTCTTGACGCTCGTCGAGCTGCCGCTCGGTTTCGGGGTGATGCTCGCCGGGGTCCGCGTCGCGACGGTGGTCGGCGTGGGGACCGCGACCATTGCGGCGGCGATCGGCGCCGGTGGCCTGGGCGTCTACATCTTCCGCGGCGTGGCCATGGTGAACGACACGTTGATTCTCGCGGGCGCACTGCCGGCGGCGCTGATGGCCCTGGCGGCGGACGGACTGCTCGGGCTCGCCGAGCGGAGGCTCGGGTGGCGCGCGAAATGAGGGATCCGGGTCGGCGGGGGGATACCCGGGCTGAGAGCCCGGGCTCGGCCGGGTGTGCGCCCTGTAAGGGCGCAGCTCGAGCCGAGCGCGCCCTCTCAGGGCGCGGATCGCACGCGGGCACCACGATCGTACGGTCGCTGTCACTCCCGTTGTTGATACTCGCCAGCTGCGCCCGCCGCGATCGCGTCGTGGTCGGGTCCAAGAACTTCACGGAATCCGACCTGCTGGGGGAGATCGTGGCGCAGCAGATCGAGCGGCGCACCGGGCTGGCGGTGGCACGGCGCTTTCACCTGGGCGGTACGTTTGTGTGCCACGCGGCGATCACGGCGGGGCAGATCGACCTGTACGTCGAGTACACGGGAACGGCGTACACCGCGGTGTTGAAGCGGCCACCGGTGGCCGATCGCGACAGCGTGTATCGCACCGTGGCACGCGACTACGCGCAGCGGTTCGGGCTCGAGTGGGGGAAGCCGTTCGGCTTCGACAACACGTTCGCCATCGCGGTGCGACGCCGCGACGCCACGCGCTATGGCCTCGCGCGCATCTCCGACCTGGCGACGCTGGCGCCGCGCTGGCACGCGGGATTCGGCTACGAGTTCCTCGAGCGCGCCGACGGCTTCCCGGGGCTGGCACGCGCGTACGGTCTCCGGTTCGCCGCCCCGCCCACCGCGATGGACCTCGGGCTCACGTATCGCGCGCTGGCGGAGGGGAAGGTGGACGTGATCGCGGGGAACTCGACGGACGGGCAGATTCGGGCGTTGGACCTCGTGGTGCTGGAGGACGACCGCCACTACTTCCCCCCGTATGAGGCGGCGCCGGTGATGCGGTCCGTGCTGCTCGAGCGGCACCCCCAGATCAGGAGCGCGCTCCAGCAGCTTGCGGGCAAGATCCCGGACGACGAGATGCGCCGCCTCAACGCGCTGGCGGACGTGGAGCATCGCGACATCGCGACCATCGCCCGCGACTGGCTCGCGCGGAACGTCCCGTGAGCGCGCGCATCATCCGCAGTTACCTCGCGATCACGTTTCTCTTCAATCTGGCGATGTCGCTCATCTGGGGCATCGACACGCTGTTCAAGATGGGCGCCGGGCTCGACATCATGCAGGTGTTGCTCACGAACTCGGCGTTCACGCTCGGCTCGATGGTGTTCGAGATCCCCACGGGCGTCGTGGCCGACACCGTGGGGCGGCGGGTCTCGCTGCTGCTCTGTCTCGTGACGCTGTTCGTCACGACGCTGTTGTACGTGGCGATCGCGTGGCGCGGCTGGGGCTTCTGGGCGTTCATGTGGGTCTCGGTCTTCCTCGGTCTGGGCTACACGTTCTACACCGGCGCGGTCGACGCGTGGCTGGTGGACGCGCTCAAGGCGACGGGGTACGCGGAGCCGCTCGAGCCGGTGTTCGCGCGCGGCCAGATGGCGTTCGGCGCGGGCATGCTCGTGGGCACGATCGGCGGCGGATTCCTGGGCCAGATCCATCTCTACATCCCCTATCTCGTACGGGCCGCGATCGTCGTGCCGCTGTTCGTGCTCGCGTGGTTCCGGATGCAGGAGCTCGGCTACACGCCCCGCGCCCTCGAGCTGCGGCGCGTGCCGGCCGAGATGCGCCGCGTGTTCGTGGAAGGGATGGAGTACGGCCTGCGGCACCCGGTGGTGCGCCCCGTGATGCTCGCCTCGCTCGTGTCCATGAGCTTCATGATCTTCGGATTCTACAGCTGGCAGCGTTATTTCCTCGATCTGCTGGGAAAGAACCTCGTGTGGGTGGACGGCGTGATCAGCTCGCTCGTGGGCGTGAGCCTCATCGCGGGGAACGCGCTGGTCGCCCCGCTGTCCCGCGTGGTGCCGACGCGGGCCGGCTTGCTGGCGCTCTCGGTGGCCATCCAGGCGGCGACGGCGGTGGCATGCGGCCTGCTCAGCGACTTCTACGGCGTGGTGTCGCTCTACCTGGTGTATGGCATCGCCGTCGGGATCGCGCTGCCCGTGAAGCAGGCGTACTTGAACGCCCACATCCCGTCGGCGCAGCGCGCCACGATCCTCTCGCTCGATTCGATGTTCGCGAACGTGGGTGGGGTGGTGGGGCAGTCGGGGTGGGGGTGGCTCGCGCGGGTGCGCTCCATCGGGGAGGCGTGGGCCTATTCGGGCGCGACGCTGCTCCTCGCGCTGCCGCTCTATTGGTGGGCGCGGCGCGGTGAGGCGAGGGAAGGGGCGTTGTCGCTCGAGCCTGATTCGATCCCGTGAGGGCTCGCCTCCAGCTCATGCTGGCCGCCGCGTGCTTCTCCACGGCGGGCGCGGCGATCAAGTGGTGCGCTTTCGGGGGCTGGCAGATCGCAGCGTTCCGCGCCGTCGTTGCCCTGGTCGCGATCGCGCTGCTCATCCCCGAGGCCCGCCGCTCGTGGAGCTGGCGCGTGGGGCTCGTCGCGATCGGCTACGCGGCCGCCGGCCTGCTGTTCGTGCTCGCGAACAAGCTCACCACCGCCGCGAACGCCGTGTTCCTCCAGGCGACCAATCCCCTCTTCGTCGTCGCGCTCGCGCCCTGGCTGCTGCACGAGCGCGTGTCGCGTCGCGACCTCGGGTTCATGGGCGTGCTCGCGGTGGGTCTCGCGCTGCTGTTCGTCGGCGGCGGGCGTCGCTTCGCCACCGCACCCGATCCGCTCGTGGGCAACGTGCTCGCCGCCGGGAGCGCCGTGGCCTGGGCGTTCACGGTGACGGGGTACCGCTGGCTCGCGCGCCAGGGCGCGGGCCACCACGGCCCCGTCGCGAGCGCAGCCGCGTGCGGCAACTTGATCGTCTTTCTCGTCAGCCTGCCCTGGGCGCTGCCGCTCGCCGCCGGACGCGCCGCCGACTGGCTCGTGGTGGTGTACCTGGGCGTGTTTCAGCTCGGCCTCGCCTACGTGTTCCTCTCGCGGGCGATCGCGCGCGTGCCGGCGCTCGAGGCGTCGCTGTTCCTGCTGGTGGAGCCGGTGCTCTCGCCCGTGTGGGCGTGGCTCGCGCACGGGGAGACGCCGGGGCCGCTCGCGGTAGTGGGGGGAGTTGTCATTCTGACGGCGACGGCGCTGAAATCGTGGATGGACACGCAGGTGGTGGCGGCCTAGGGGGCGGCTCCGCCAACCCCCTGACCGGCAGTCGGTGCCCGAAGAGTCGCGAGTGAACTCGCGGCTCGGCGGGGGGGACGTTGCCGCTTCAGCGGCAGGGCCGAGCCGCGGCTTCAGCCGCGACTCTTGGGGCGGTCTGGCTACGGAATGATGCGCAGGCGCACATCGGGCGTGCGCCGGGGTGTGGGATCGTCGCTCGGGACGAGCCCGCGCACGACATAGGTCCCCGGCGGGACCGGAGAGCCCGCGTTGGTGCGCTGCCGCCACACGTCCCTCAGCTCCAGCGTCTCGCCCGGCGCGAGCGTCTTGATCTGCAGGATCCCCTGAACAGCGGTGCCGGCGAGGCGGCGCCAGACGACGGCGCCGTCCTCGCGGGCGATCACGATGTCGAAGGCGATCGTGCGGCCAAGAAAATGCGCCTCGACGGGCCGGTCGGTGACGTTCGTCAGGCGTAGGACGAGTGGCACGGGCTGGCCTACGCGCACGGACTCGGGCGCGACCAGCGTCAAGCGCAGGGAGTCGGGTGGCGGCCTGGCGCTCACCGGACGCGCCGGGACAACGGCGGCGCACCAACCGAGCGCCGCCGCCCCGACAGGGAATCGCATCGCCAGACCGTCGTCAGTGCGTCGTGAGCGAGCCGAGCTCCTGCTCGATGTTGGCGATCGGGCTGTACACGAGCAGGGTGCCCGATGAGTTCCCGCCCCAGAGCGTGCCGTGTAGCGTGACGGTACTGCCGCCGCTGATGAAGAACACCGGCGACCCACTGTCGCCCGCCCCGACGATCTGGACCGTATTCTCCACGATATCCTGGCACAACAATACGATGTTCGAGCCGGAGACCCCGACGTTCGCGCAGCTTGCCGTCACGTGCCCCTCGGTCCAGCCCGTGGTCCGGCCGACCTTGTCGAGCGTCTGTCCCACGGTCGCGTTTCCTCCGGCCTCCGCGGTGATCGTGAACGAGCCGGCGATGTCAAGGGATCCGGTGTTCACGCCGGTGGTTTTCGCGATGCCGCCGAGTGTAAACGCGACGCCGCTCGCACCCTGGGAGAAATTCGCATCACTGCGGCGGCACTTCCGACTGTGGGGGCAGCCCTGGCTGTTGCGGAAGAACGACGGGTCGGCGATCTCGGTGCCGATGAATTCGTCGGGGACCTGGTTGAGCGGCTGGTAGTACAGGGTCCCATCGACCGCGCCCTGCTTGTCGCTGCAATGGGACGCGGTGACGAACCCGCTTGTGCCCGCCCGCACCGCGTTGAAGCTGAGCGAACAAAGGAAGTTGCTGAAGCGGATCTGCACCCCGCCTACGACCGGCCGTACTTTGTCGCGGAGCGTCAGCACAAAGTTGATAGGCTCCGTCTCCCGGACGATCAGGGCCTCCGCCGGGATGCCAAGCCGGGCGGCGAGGCCGCGCATGCTCACGGCTGCCGCCCCGTGCTCGACTCCGACCGCCACGCGGTTTGCAGCCTCGTCCAGATCGGTGTAGACGACGCCCGCCACGGAGAACGCTTCGTGCGAGATCCGCTGGAACCAGCGGTCAAGGTCCCGGTAGTCGTAGCGCCCCTGGAGGACGCGGATCTGGGCTGGCGTGAAGCCGCGCGCGGCGGCGTACGCGCCGAGCGCGCGCTCGGCCGCGCCCCGCGCGGCCCGGTCTAGGAGGTACACGGTCGGTACGCCGGCGTCCAGGTAGAAGCCACCGAAGCCGGGGATGACGCGGGCCAGGGTGGCGAGATCGGGCGCTTGCACCCCTTGTGCGATCCCGGCCGGGCTCGCGGACGCTGTGGGAGCGGTGGGACTCGGCGGGGGGCTGGACGCCTCGCGGCAGCCGGCTCCGGCGAGCGCGACGGCCGCCGCCAGCGTGCGGACGGTCAGGGCGTTCCGGTCCATAGCGGAATTCCTCCTTGGGAAAGGAGTGGGCGGGCGCGTCTCCAAGATGGCTTGCCCGTAGCCGGCCCGCTAGGCGGGTTGTCCCGCGAACTTGGGCAGCTCGCTCCGGTGCCGCCTCAGAAACTCCTCGTAGATGTGGCTGTCGGTGTAATCCCGCAATTCGCAGATCTTGTCTCTGCGGAACTTTAGGACCACGCACGTCCGCTGGTCCATGACGTCCTTGGGGTGGCTCTTGAGCCATGAGCGCTCGCGAATCTCGACGATCACGCGGTCGGCGGCGTCGTACCAGTCGCGCCACACGTCCTTGGAGCCCCAGTCCGCGGGCCCGAGGCCGGGCTCGCGGTTCCACAGGGCGTCGAGCACGCGCTCCCGGCCCTGCCATTCGCCGCCGATGGGCGGGGCGCCCGCCACCCAGTACACCACGTCGTCGGTGAACAGCCGGCCCACGCCCTCCCGGTCCCCGGCGAACAGGGCCTTCTCGTACGCCTTGGCGAGCTGCATCCGCTCGCTCATACGCTGACCTCCTCGATCTCTTCGGGCTCTGGCAGGGCGTTGGCCTTGCGGCCGGCGCGCTCCATCGGCTTGTCCATCTCCGCCTTGTGGCGGTCGAGGATAGTCCAGAAGTCGAGCGCGCGATCGAGCAGCTCGTAGGAGGCCTCGCGCAGCGTGTCGCTCATCTTCACCTGCCGCACGTTGTTCTGCATGTCTTCCGCGTCCCAGCCCCGTGAGTGCGCGATGAACGGAAACGCGGGGAATACGAAGCCGAGCTCCGACCAGAAGGTGAACATGCTGCCCGCCACCGCCTGGATGTTGTCCTGCCCGCCCGTGATGATGAACGCGGCGACCTTGTTCCTGATCAGCACCGTGTTGTGGATCGTGATCTGGTTCTGCACGCAGT
>WNGN01001764.1_pt1 | contig 14393 bp, 10 predicted proteins | sample 5400561 | NCBI WGS metagenome assembly WNGN01 (sample SAMN13153379, study PRJNA577476) | soil metagenome | isolation source: 115 cm soil or saprolite under Garry oak tree replicate 2 | place: USA:California | collected 2016-06-15
TAACCCGTCGAGAGCGACAGCCTACGCTCAAGATTTGACGAAGAATCTCAAATCGAAGAACCTTCCACTATCATCGTTCATTGTATGGAAAACTCTGACAAAGCCCGTCGAAGCATACGAGGTGAACGCTCCACACGTGGAAGTTGCGAAGAAGATGGCTAAGGACGGCTGGACGGTTACGCCCGGAGATAAAGTCGGCTTTGTGATAACCAAGAGACCTGGAAAACTGTTTCAGAAGGCGGAGCCTCACTACAAGGTCAGGATTGAGGATGTGGATTTCGACTATTATGTTCGGAATCAGATTGTGTCTGCCGCGACACGCATTCTGGAAATTCTTGGTGTGTCAGAGGCTCAGTTGCTAGCTGTTCCGGCTGCCCAAGCCAGCCTTTCAGTTGGGACCAAACGAGGATAAGTCGCTGAGCGTCAGCACGCTAACGTTAGCAGGCCTTTTCGCCCCATCTGATACTCGATCTCCAATCACGTATTTTATGCCCTTTCCCGCGGCGATGTCCAGAAGTCTCTGTGTGACCACGCCGTCGAAGAGAACAAGGTGAGAGTTTTCAAGGCTGGGTATCTTTTCCGCAAGCTCGCTCACAGGCATCTTAGACAACTCCTTCCCCGCCTCATCGAACACTACAGCTTCCAAGGTTCCGCGCAGATCCTTCGCGGCGTCGAAGACTGGCGGAGGTAGGTTCGGCTTCTCGACCGGAGCAGCAGCACGAACAGTAATCTCAGGCGGACCGTAGCCCTGTTCTCTTGGACCATAGGCTCGCTCAGTGTAGGATTTCTCTTGATACGGACGCTCTGTTCTTTCGGGTCGAGAAGCAAATTGTGGTCTCTCGATCGGCTTTGCCAAGTTAAGGGGCACGCGTTCGCGCAAGGCTCTCATGACCTCTTTGGGCGTGAGTTCTTCCACTTCTTTCCCGAAGGGGGCACGAGCTACGTAGTCGATCTCCGCAACCTGCGTAAGTTCCTTAAGAATTAGGTCGCCCGCTCTGTCTCCGTCAAGGAAGGCTGTGACTTCTCGGTCCTTAGTGAGCTTGATGATTGTTTCCGGAACCTTGGTCCCATTGAGTGCGATTACGTTCTTGATGCCGACCTTCATCAGAAGAATGACGTCTGCCCTGCCTTCTACGACTATGATGTCTCCTCTCTCCGCCTCGGGTCCAGCGGGGAGTTTCTCGGGTCCATATTCTATGACATCTACTCCGCGGAGTGATCCAGCGACCTCTTTCACGACTTCTTCAGTGCTGGGTGAGGATTCTACGACCCATTTTCGCAGAATGTCCTTGGCTTTGGTTAGTATTGCCTTGCGCTTTTCCTCTCGGACATCCTCTACTTTCTCTAAGCTGATCTTTGCTTCGCAGGGTCCTATGCGGTCTACGCTCTCAATCGCAGCGGCTATGATGGCTGTTGAGACTTTGTCGAGGCTTGACGGGATTACTATCGAGCCGGCTGTTTTATCGTGTTTTGAATCTAGATTAATTTCGATCCGGCCAATGCGCCCCGACTTCTGCAGTTCTCTAAGATCTAGGTCCGGTCCGAACAGTCCTTCCGTCTGGCCGAAAACAGCACCGACTACGTCAGGCTTTTCTACGACGCCTTGGACATCGAATTTTGCTTTTACTATGTATTTTGTTGTCGAAGCGTACTGCGACGGTTCAACCATGAAAGTTTAACCTCCATAATTCACTGACCTTCCTTAATTCCTCACTATACTTGTTAAGCTGAAAGCTTACCTGTCTAACGGGTGGGCTAGTATTAAAGCCCGTCTCCAGATGCACTATTCTACCCGTTAGGGCTAAAAGAGAGCCGTATCAAGCTCTTTTTGAGAGAATCATCAAGATGCCAAAGACCGCGGCCAGAGTTGGAGTAAACGGATTCGGAGTTATTGGAAAACGCGTCGCTGATGCTGTCTCGAAACAGAACGACATGAAACTTGTTGGAGTCTCTGATGTTGTTGGAGACTACCGCGTCAAACTCGGCCAGAAGAAAGGTTACCAGATCTACGCCTCAGTTCCAGAAAAACTGCCGGACATGAAGAAGGCAGGAGTGGAAGTTGCCGGGACGCTCGAGGAGTTGTTGAAAAAGATCGACGTCATTGTAGACTGTACGCCGGCAGGGTTAGGGGCGAAGAACAAGGTCTTGTACGACAAGGCCGGGATCAAATCGATCTTTCAAGGCGGAGAAAAACACGAGCTAACAGGATCGTCATTTGTTGCTCAGTGCAATTATGAGGAGAATCTCAATCGTGGTGCGACCCGGGTAGTGAGCTGTAACACGACCGGGATTTGCAGAACTGTCGGAACGCTTCAGAATACAATCGGCGTCAAGAAAGCGCGTGTTGTCTTGTTCAGGAGAGGCACGGACCCGTGGGAGAGCCACAAGACAGGTCTCATCAATACTGTCGTCCCGGAAGCGCACATTCCTTCACATCAGGGTCCTGATGCGCAGACGATTATTCCTAAGTTGAACATTACGACAATCGCGGCTCGGGGACCGTTCAACCTAGGTCATTTGCACTTTGCAATGGTCCAGCTGAAGGGAGAACCAGAGAAGAAGGATGTGCTCAAGGTGTTGATGAGCGCGCCCAGGCTTGCCCCAGTCAGAACCTCCGACGGAGTGGACAGTATGAACGCGGTGGCCGAGATGATGCGAGACCTTGGACGCACAAGGGCTGACATGTGGGAAGTCGCCTTCTGGGAAGACATCCTCGACGTGACCGACGGCGAAGCGAACATGGTGTACCAGGTTCACAACGAGAGCGTAGTCGTCCCAGAGAACGTGGACGCCGTACGCGCACTTACCGGGTTGGAGAGCGAAGGACGCAGGTCTATCGCAAAGACTAACGAGGCGATGGGCATCGGCAACAAGTTCCTCTAAATGGCCACAAGAAATCGGCTGCTAGAGGTCGCGAATAGATTCCTTGTTAAGGAGAAGATACCGCTCTAGACGAAAACTAATCCTTTCGTAGAATCGATTTCGAAGGTCTCAGCGTCTATCTTTGCGGACTTTTGGTTGATTCTCTGAACTTTCAACTCTCGCTCGTTCGGATCCGAAGCATCCTTGGACAGATCTGCAACACAGTCTGCCAAGTCGGTCAATGAGGAAGCCAAGTCTTTCGGAAGCTGGGACATGTCAACGGTGACAATGAGAGTCGCGGCGGAGTCTTTGAGCTTGCCCGCAAGTTCGGTGAAGCTCTTGACGAAGTCTTTGAGTGGGACCTTCGTCGCAAGTTTGTCGATGGAGTCGAAAATGACTCTGATCTTCTCGCCCATGAATACCTGACTGTTCCGGACCAGCGTATCCTGTATGTTTTCAAAGTTGAAAGGCTGGTCCAAGTAGCTCGCCTCCATACTGAACGAATCAGACTGGGACGCATAACCGTCGACAATGATGAACCGATATTGAGATTCGTACTGTGACGGATCTGATCCAAGCTTCTTCATCTGTTCGCGGAGAGTTGTGGGGGCCTGATCATATGTCACGTAGAGACAAGGATCTCCCCGTTTCAGATAGTTGGCTGTGAGGCCTGAGCAGAGAGTTGTTTTGCCAGCTCCCGGCGGGCCATTGATAATGACAAAACCCGGGCTCTCCAGGTTTCCTTGAGTCAATTCGAAAATGTGAGCGAAATTCTGCTGAGGCTTTTTCACCTTCTGAGGCGGAGCTTCCTTTGAGGCCTTGTCCGCTTTCGTAGGCTTATCCTGAGGCTTCTCCGTAGGCTGGTTTTGTTTTTGTTGAATCGGTGGAGGCGCAGGCTGAGGAATTGGCGTAGGTGGAATAGTCGTAGCCTTTCCTGTTGCAGCTTGGGCTCCTGGCGTGTTAGTTGGTTTGATAATCGGTGTGCTTGGAATGCTAGGTGGTTGCTTGCTCGTCGAGGGTTTGCCTTGTTCCTCCCATTCTCCCTCATCGTCTTTCTGACCAATTACCATAGCTCTACTCGGGGGAGTGGCTCGTAGTGGGACGAATTCGGCAGTGCTCTCCCGCATTGGACTGAAGGTTGACCCGGTAGCTGTCGAGATGTCTTGCAGTAGCGATTGCAGGATTCTCGATAGAGAGGTTTCTTCTGAAGGGAATGACGCGTCGAGTGGCAGTTGTCGCGGTGTGGGTCCTGGGGTCATTTGTCTCATCGAGGACGCCGGGGGTGGTACAACTGGCTGGCCCATTCCAGAACTCTGCGTTGGCCAGGTCGGGGGTTGATTCTGAGTGGTTATCGGAACGGGACTCTGTGTTTGCATCGACTCGGGCTGTATCGACGGTGTCTGAGAAGATGCTTGACCAGCGTCTGTCCCAGTGTCTATCTGAACGGTGGAATCGTCCTTCTTTTTCTTGCCGAACATGGTTAGCATGTGATCAATCCGTTTCTTATTTGTGACCTACCACTTACAAGCGTCCTGACTGGTAATCTTGAGCCGAGAGGAAGCAGAGCGCAATCTTGGATATGGATGCTGTTACTGCCATGAACCTTCAGCGGAAACAATTCCACATCACGAGGCTGTCGGGTGGCTGTGCGACCAGTGATGAGGCAGTTTGGTGCCATTACTTGACTTTCAATATGTCCGACTTTGTGAGTATCCCGATGGTGCTCTCTCCCTTGGTTACGAGGACGCCGTAGTTTCCTTGCAAGAGACCTAGAACCATTTCCAGCGGCGTATCGTCGTTGACCGTTGGGAGAGGAGAGTCCATGATGTCCCGGACTCTATTGTTGAGTAGAGATTCGAGCGGTTCTCCGCGGGCGGCACGGTCTAGGATCGTCTTCTCGGAGATGCTTCCGACGCACCTGTTTCCATCGAACACTGGGAGTTGCGAGTAGCCTCGCTTTCTCATCAGATCCACCGAGTCTCGGACTAGTTGGGTCTTGGAGACAGAGATGACAGGTTTGCTCATGATCTCGCTGACTCTGGGTCGCGACGTCTGGATACTCTCCTTCTCCAGTGCTTCGACTAATCGTTTTGCTATCGAGTATGAGGGGTCCACGGTTCCGGATTCGATCTTTGCGATTATGGACTGGCTGACTCCCGCTAACTGCGCGAGTTTCGACTGGGTAAGGCCTAGCGCTTTGCGTTTCTTCGGGATCTCGTCGAGAGGAGGCAGCATGATTGCCTGTTAGTAGCAGCGACTATCTGATATTCCCTTCGGAATAGAATCCTGAACGAATATGTAATTCCTATTGGAATATTGGTACAACAGAACTTATATAATTGGAATAATTGAAACCTACGAGAACACGAGATGTCGCCCAAAGCCCAGCTCGGCGGAATCTATCCCCGCTCAGAACAACTCATAGAACTAACACGATCCTACGACAGAGCAAAAACTGATCTCGATACCGTAAAGAAACAAATCGAACAAGACACGCTAGAGCTGATCAAGCTACAGGACGACCCAGGCTTCGAAACATTCTCAGATGGAGCCTTCGCCTGGCAAGATCAGCTAAGACCCATTGTCGAATCTCTAGACGGCGTTACGACCGGAACTCGCTATGATCGATGGTTTGACACTAACACATTTTACAAGAAACCAACTGTTGCGGGGAAAATAGGCGTCCGCCCGTTCGATCCCAAGAATTTCATCCGCACCGACCTTCTACCAAGGACCAAGGGCTGGAAAGTAACCCTCCCCGGACCCTACACCTTCTCCGAACTTTCAGAGAACGTCCACTACGCGAATCAATCCGACCTTCTCTCCGCCGTAGCGGCAGCTGAACATGAAATAATCAATCGATTGAAAGACGCAGGAGTTTCACGATTCCACCTCTCAGAACCATGCCTCGTCTACCGACCCTACAGAGAACAGGCATTGGGCAAGGCAGAGCTCGACAATGCGTTGGCGGCTCTTCAGAAGACAGTCGACGGCATCCAGGCGAAAATCTCCGTTCATACATATTTCGGCGACGCAACGAACATTCTGCCGAATCTTCTCAAACTCCCATTCGACACAGTGGGGTTTGACCTGTTCGAAACAGACTATTCCAAGTTGAAGATCGAGACGACGAAGAAGCTTGCCCTGGGCATCGTAGATGGGCGCGAGTCAAATGTGGAGAATGCGAAGTGGATCGCTGAGACCGCGACACGCGTATCGAAGCACATCGTCGGCGGAGACATTGTCCTCGTTCCAAACTCCGACCTCAAATTCGTACCGCGAAAAGTCGCTGATGTCAAGGCACGAGCGCTTGCAGAGGCCACTAGGCTGTTTGGGGAGGCGCGGTAGATGTCGAAGTTGTATCCCGTTCAAGAGATCGGGAGCCTATCGAAACCTCGATGGCGCACGAAGGGGCTGACCCAGCCGCTCTCGAGCAAGGACCTAGTGGAGGCTGAGGAATGGGCGCAACGATTGGGTATTCCGGACTTTCAAGACCGCGCCAAGCAGCTATTAGCCGCGCAAGAGCAGAATGATCGCGTTAGGGAACTACTAGAGCTTTCCACAATCTATGGATTGAGACTGTTCCAGCAGACCGGTCTCGACAATGTCGGGGTTGGAGGAGAGCAACAACGGGTCGAGATGTATGAGCATGTGATCCGGGGTGTCGAGGGAATGAGGGTCCTCGGTCATGTCCAGTCTTTCGATTACAAGTACTTCAACAAGGCTGTCGCCGAATCCAAGATTCAACGTAAGCATCCGATCTATCTCCAAGAATTCCTCGACGTCAAGAAGAATGCGGAGGGACAGTTGAAGGTCCCGATTACTGGACCCTACACGCTAGTCGACTGGTCCTTCAGCGGCCACTACTCCGGCGGACGAACCAGCCTGAGTCTCAAGAAGCAGAAGCAAGAGGCGAAAAGAGAGTTCCTACTCGACTTCGTCGAGCAAGTGATCCGGCCCGAGATTCGCGACCTAGTCGATGCCGGGGCGGAGTGGATCCAGATCGACGAGCCAGCCATTACTACTCACCCCGAGCCCGCGGACATGGATCTGTTCGTTGAGGGCTGGAATGAGACAGTTCGAGGATTCAACTGCAAATTCAGCGACCACACATGCTATCCCTCCGAGATAGGATACAAAGTACTCGCACAATACGCTCCGAAACTCGACAAGTGCACCCACCTCGCACTAGAATTCGCCAACAGAGACGGTACAAGTCTAGGAGTTGACGCTAAGCATCGAGAAGGATACCGGGACCTAGAGTACTTCATCCAGAACGGTTACGACGGCGAGTTTGGCGTCGGAGTCGTCCACGTTCACGACTTTTCTGGACACGTCCCACCCGGCTCAGGGAATGAAGTAGGACGGAACATCCTAGAATCCCCCGAACTCGTACGCGACAGACTACTCTACGCGGCAAAGATCGTAGGTGATCCGGCGAAGATCTGGGCAAACCCAGACTGCGGACTGCGAACCAGGACATGGGACGTGACTTTCGCGAAACTCATCAGCACTGTCAAGGGCGCAGAGCTCGCCAGGGAGGCTTCACGCTGAGACTGTCAGAAGCAGCCAGCCATCACCCCATCGTGACGGTTGAACTAATCCCGGACCGGGTCATCCCGGCTCACCTACCCATATTGCAGGGCCGCGTTGACGCGATCACCATTCCGGCTCTGAGGAATCGCGAAGATGATCCCAGCTATCCAGCAGGATTCAGAGTTACACCTCAAACAAGGAGTCTCGCTTCAGCAGTCATAGTCAGGAAGACGGGCGCTGAGGCGGTTCCCTCGCTGACGTGCAGAGATTTTCGCCGATCAGACCTAGCCCTGGTTCCTTCACTCTTCAAGAAAGGTCTGGATAATTTCCTAGTCGTCTTTGGGGATCCCTATCCCGGACACCGGATCGAAGATTACGATTTCAGAAAAACAGAGGAACTGATTCGAGGGGTCCTGTCAGCCTTTGATGGTCCACGGCCCTGCATCGGAGCTGTAACGAACCAGTACGCGGAGGATCATGAACGAGAAACATCTCGGACAGTACGCAAAGTAGATGCTGGAGCGGACTATGTTGTAACGAATACAGCGTTCGACGATGACCTTGTGCTAGACCACGTGGACAGGCTTCGCTCCAAGGGACTCAAGGCACCAATCTTCGTACAAGTATCCATTCCATCAGGACTGAAGAATCTACTATTCGTGAGTCAGAAGTTTGGTATCCCAGTTCCCGAAAAGGTCAGACAGACCCTATCCCGGAACCCGTTTGGAGGGGGGATCCGGATTGCAGCTGATGCCTATACGGCCCTCCGTACCGAAGTAAACGGAATCCACTTCTCGTATCTGCACAGAAGCCACAACCCGATTCCAGCCTACACTCACGTGCTGGATGCAATTGAGACTGATGGACAACTGACCGTCTCAATCCAAGCAGCCCTAAGACACTGAAAACTCTGGTATTCGCGTTCTTCGCGAAGCGAATTCAAAGATCGCCGGGCTGAGACCCGCGAGAGGACCGAGATCGCCTGTTGTTGCTTGCTTCAGTGAGCGCTCTTGACCAGTTTCAGTGGCCCACTGCAGACTATGCAACTCATGGTCTGAGGGTAGGTAAGTACGAGCTGCCCGCATTTATCGCAGACCTTTGCCTGAATCTCGAGGCCTGCCTTCTTTGTGGGTAGCCGCGTTAGACAGCCCTCGACAAAATCAAACCTATGACTGCTGGAACTTAGACCTTGAAGGCTCAACGATAGCAAATCGCGGTTACAAGAAGAGCGGGTTGCACGTGAGACATCCAGCTATAGAATTCTATATACTCGCAATCGCTAGGTTGTGGTGAAGGTAAACTGGTCATAGGTCGAGTCTACAATTGTAACAGTGTATGACATCCCGGTCTGGAATGCGAAAGCTCGCCCGTCTATGAGTATGTTGACGGAGATAGCCATGGCTGGAGGGATAGTCGGTCCTGACCAATTGCCAATGGCATACTGCGCGCCGATGGAGTTTTTGACATAGTAGGCTATGAGTGCTCTCGGGGAGGCACCCTCGTTGAATATGTTCAGAGTAAGGTTGGTTGGCGTGTTATACGATAAGATTGAACAGTCAATGCTTCTTTCGGGCGGGGGTTGTGTATGCACGGATACCAAGGATTCGGACTTGAAGAGCTGTTGCAAAGTTCAGTCACACGCCACATGTCGCCTCACAGGCATCTATTGTATGACCTTTCCGAACGGTTTATTGTCTCCCGGCTTTCTCTCGAACAAACTTGAGTTCAGAAAAGATAGGGTTCGCCCTCCGACCAGGGGTATTCTCGCCCCAAGAGATCAAAGAGACTGCCGTCGCGCTGGACGTGAGTGATAGCGTCTCCCGCATCTTCATTCCCGACGGCCGGAGTGGGTATGAGTCGTTAGAAATCACATCCTCGATTCTAGCTTTAACGAAACGGGTCTGCGCGGGAAGCGGGGTCATACGATTGCTGGAGCATGATCCACTGCTACTGACCCGTAGGGTCCAGACACTCCAAGCTCTCTCCTCAAGCCGCCTCATCCTTGGAGTAGGAACAGGGCCTCCAGGCCCTCAGCCCGGAAAGACAGTGAGCGCCATGCTTGAACGACTCGACGAACTCAAGAAGGGATTTGCGAGCTTTCCCCAAGGAGTCAAGCCTCCAGAAATCTACGTCGCGGCTCTCAAACTAGGAATCGCCATACGCGCCGCGGGCAAGGCGGACGGTCTCCTCCTGAATTTCTGTTCTCCCCAGCATGCTTCCATACTAGTGGAGGCGGCCAGGGTCGAGAGAAGCGAGGAAATTGACTTTGCATGCTATCTGAAGATCTTCTATTCATCGAAGGATCTTGAAACAGCTCAGAGGCTGATGCTGCAGGAGTTTCTGAATTACGACTCGACTCCTCAGTACCACGAGATGTTCTTGCAAGACGGGACCGCGAAAGCAATTTCGACATTCAGGTCGAACGAAGAGTGGAAGAGTGGTCCTATCAAGGTGCCCAAAGAATTACTTAGAGTAAGCCTGGCCAATCCTCAGAGCGAAGAACTAATTCAATACGTGAAGTCCTTCAGGAAAGCGGGAGTAACTCTTCCGGTAATCTACCCGTACTTTCCGAGCGGTGAAGATGCAAGGTTCAAACTTGAGACAGTGAATCGAATAGTGAAGTCATTGTAAGGGACTGGAGGCTAGAGGAGTTTCTTCGGGTCCGATACGCTCCGTTGGAGGCGAGCCTAACGAAGGTTGAGTTTGGAAATGCGATTGACCGGAATTTTTCAAATCAAATATAGCTCGGAATCGGGACCCAAGAAAACCGACGGTCGGAGACATTGCCTTCATGGTAGAGATTAGCCAGAACGAGGCCAAGGTTCTCAGGACCCTTGTCGATTCTGGTGGAAAGTCGAACCTTGAGGACCTCACGAAGAAATCGGGTCTCGCGAATTCGGCGGTAGCGCGTGCCATTCTGAATCTCGTTCAGAATCAGCTAGTCAAGGAGAAGGTCGAGAAGAAAACTGAGCTGAACCTTACGGATGAAGGACGAACCTTCGCCAGGGTGGGACTCCCTGAGCGAATAATCCTACTCGAGGTCAAGAATCGCGGTGGACGCCTAAGCCTAAGAGATGCTCTTCGGCATTCGAAGCTGGCAGAGAAATACGGCTCGATAGCTACTGGATGGATTAGCCGGAAGAAATGGGGGACCATCGAAAAATCAGGACCTGATCTTGTGATCGTCGCGCGGAGCGAGGCGCCGATTGATGATGACGAAGAAATCCTCGCCCGGTTGAAGAATGACATTCTGATTCTCGAGGAACTGCCCCCAGTTTTGAAAGAAGCTGCTCTGCGGCTTACCAAGAGGAACCTTGTCGAGTTACGGGCTAGGAATGATCGTGAAGTTGAGATTACTGAAGCAGGACGGAATGTCGGGACAACCCCCTCGTCCCAGCCGGAAGTGAGCTCCCTAACTGGCGACATGATTGTCTCCGGTGAATGGGAGAAGGTCAAGCTTCGAAGCTACAACGTATCGTCTGCTGTCCCGCAGACTTTCCCTGGAAAATATCATCCCTACTTGCGGTTCTTGAGGATGGTGAAGAGGAAGCTTGTCGCCCTAGGATTCAGAGAAGCGGTGGGCCCGCTGGTCGAGACCGCGTTCATCAACTGTGACTGCCTCTATATGCCCCAGGACCATCCGGCGCGGGAGATTCATGATCTCTACTATCTCAAAGACCCGTCAAGGGCGAGCCTTGAAGAATACGGCAGCCTATTGGAAAGAGTAGCGCAAACTCACGAGAACGGCTGGAAGACAGGATCGACCGGTTGGCGCTACCGGTTTTCTAGGGACGAAGCGTCGAAGCTGATCCTCCGAAGCCACGGAACAGCACTAAGCGTACGAACCATGTTATCGAAGGATCTCCAGATCCCGGGAAAATACTTCGCCATCGCAAGATGCTTCCGCCCGGATATGCTGGACAAGACCCACCTTACAGAGTTCAACCAAGCCGAGGGCATTGTTCTAGATCCTAGTCTGAATTTGCGGAATCTTCTCGGCATCCTAGAGATGTTCGCCAAGGAAGTGGCTGGTGCGGACAAGGTCCGATTCAAGCCCGACTATTTTCCGTTCACAGAACCAAGCGTCGAGTTGCAGGCGTACCGCGAAGGCTTTGGCTGGATGGAGTTCGGCGGCAGCGGAATATTTCGACCTGAAATAACGGAGCCCCTAGGTGTGAAGGTTCCAGTCCTCGCGTGGGGTCTGGGCATAGACCGGCTGTACATGATGAGCCGGAGAATCCAGGATATTCGTCAATTGTTCACCTCGGACCTAGAATGGATTAGAGAACAGATGGTGGCCTAGAAACGCCAAGCGTACAATTCTCACTCACCGATCTTGAAGGACTCCTTGGCAAGACCATGCCTCGGGACAAAGAGGGGCTCAACGAGATCTTTGCATTCGTCAAAGGAGATGTGGAATCACTCGAGGGCGATGCTGTCTCGATTGAGGTCAAGGATAGCAACCGTCCAGACATTTGGGCCGTTGAAGGAATCGCGAGGGCCCTCAGAGGCTACTTGGGAGTCGGTCGAGCAAGAGAGATACGGCTCGCGGGAAGGTCGAATCTGAAGGTCGTTATCGACAAGCGCGTCAAGCCGATTCGTCCCTTCATCTCGACCGCGATCGTCAAAGGTCTGCAACCGACCGATGAGGGGTTGACGAGCTGGATCAATCTTCAGGAGAAACTGGACCAGACTTATGGCAGGAAAAGGAAGAGAGCCTCAATAGGATTCTACCAGGCCGACCTGATACAATCTCCACTCTCGTACACAGTCGCCAATCCAAACATAATCATGTTCGCTCCTTTAGGGTCGGAGAAGAAACAGAGTCTCCGAGACATTGTAGAGACGCACCCGAAGGGATCAGAATATGGAGAAATAATTTCCCAATTTGAGGCATGGCCGATACTGGTAGATGGAGCCGACAATGTCCTCTCGCTACCCCCTGTGACCAATTCTAACGATCTCGGCAAGATTACCACTGAGACGAGAAACATTCTTGTCGAAGTTACCGGGACACACGCTGAGACCGTTCACAGTACTCTGAAAATTGTGGTTTCAACTCTTATAGAGAGAGGAGGAAAAATCTACAGCTGCCTAGAAACGTACCCTTACGGCTCCCCACGCAGACTCGTCAGTCCGGACCTGAGCCCAACACGGGCAAGCCTTCGCCTGTCCCACATCAACACGCTTCTGGGGGCATCCCCTTCCTTGAAGGAGGCTTCGCGATTTGCTGAACGAGCAGGATACCGGGTCCGAAGAGCAACAGGCGATACCATTCAATTGGAGATTCCCTGCTATCGAACTGACATCATGCACTCTGTGGACATCATAGAAGACATCGCAATTGCCATGGACATTAACAAGTTGAAGCCTGAGTGGCCAAGGATCTGGACTGAGGGCAACCTCGCGAAAGAGACAGATGAGACTGAGAGTGTGGCCGAGATCATGATCGGATTAGGTTTCCAGGAGGTTCTGACTTACGCATTGACATCGCCAATAGTCGTTTCAAACAACATGCAGTCGAGTGAGGGGAGGCTTGTTGAGCTCTTGAATCCAAGAATGATCACCCATACCGTGCTGAGAAATTGGCTCCTGCCGAGCCTTTTGGAGACTCTCTCCCATAACACTCATGTTGACTATCCTCAGAGAATCTTCGAAATCGGACCCTGTATCAGTCGCGGAGAAAATCAAATCCATCCAATCCAAGAAACATGGAGGCTAGCCGCGGTGACAATCCATGCAGACGCTGGGTTCACCGAAATTCGTTCTTCTTTTGATGCGCTTGCAGAAAACAAAGGTCGATCATTCCAGATCAAAGAGAGGGAGCATCCCAGTTTCCTATCAGGAAGGTGCGGAGCGATAATATCAGATGGAACAGAGGCTGGAGTCATCGGAGAGGTAAATCCACGAGTCATCAAATCCTGGGGGCTAAATCTTCCAGCTGCAGCATTCGAAGTAGAAATGTCCGCCCTATCTCTGCCATAGCCGATCTCAGAGGCGTGTGAGGAATGGTTGACAAGAAATTCGTCGTAACCCCATGGGAAGTCACTGGAGAAGTCGACTATGAACGGCTGATCCGCGACTTTGGAACCCAGCCGATAGCAGGGCCTCTGGCAAAACGACTCGAAGGAATTCTTAGCGACGCCGCGTACCTCGTCCGGCGACAGGTCTTCTTCTCTCATCGAGATCTAGCCCTTGTTCTTGACGACTATGACAAGGGCAAGGGATTCTTCCTCTACACTGGTCGAGGACCTAGTGGTCCGATGCACATCGGCCATATTCTCAGCTTCTACTTCACCAAATGGCTCCAGGCCAAGTTCCACGTCAACGTCTACATTCAGATGACTGATGACGAGAAATTCCTCGAAGAGAAGCGGAGCCTCACTTACGACGAGACTCAGAAATGGGCCCTGGATAATATCCTCGAAGTTGCTGCTGTTGGCTTCGACGCTGACAAGACCTTCATCTTTCAAGACACCGAGTTCGTCGGCCACGCCTATCCTTTGATCCTGAAGATAGCTCGGAGAGTCAATTACAGCACTGCCAAGTCAGTCTTCGGCTTCTCCGGCGAGACCAATATAGGCATGAGCTTCTACCCCGCCGTACAGATCCTTCCAAGCCTCTTCGAGAAGAAACGCTGCCTCATACCCTCAGCCATCGACCAAGACCCCTACTGGAGAATACAACGAGACATCGCGGAACCCCTCGGATACTACAAAGCAGCCGCTATCCACAGCAAATTCCTGCCACCCCTAACGGGAATCCAGGACAAGATGAGCTCGTCAAAACCAGAAACGGCCATCTATCTCAACGATGACGACAAGACCGTCCGGAACAAGATCTACCGACACGCCTTCTCAGGAGGACAAGCATCAGTAGAAGAGCACCGCAAGCTCGGCGGGAATCCCGACATCGACGTTCCTTTCCAGTGGCTCTACATGTTCTTCGAACCCAACGACAAACGGATAGAAGAAATCCGATCTGAATACAAAAAC
>WNGN01015554.1_pt1 | contig 14388 bp, 14 predicted proteins | sample 5400561 | NCBI WGS metagenome assembly WNGN01 (sample SAMN13153379, study PRJNA577476) | soil metagenome | isolation source: 115 cm soil or saprolite under Garry oak tree replicate 2 | place: USA:California | collected 2016-06-15
GAAGTCCGGCTCCATCACTTCCGTGCAGGCAATTTACGTGCCCGCGGACGACTACACGGACCCTGCGCCTGCCGCAACCTTCACGCACCTGGATGCCACCACCAACCTTTCGCGACAGATCGTCGAACGTGGTATCTATCCTGCCGTCGATCCTCTGGCTAGCTACTCGCGCATTCTCGATCCTCGCATCGTCGGTGCGGACCACTATGCCGTCGCGCGCTCCGTTAAATCCGTTCTGCAGCGTTATAAGGATTTGCAGGACATCATCGCCATTCTCGGGATTGAAGAACTTTCCGACGACGACAAGCGCACCGTTGCTCGGGCTCGCAAGATCGAAAAGTTCCTCTCGCAGCCGATGTTCGTCGCCGCTCAGTTCACCGGCCTCGAAGGCAAATACGTCAAGATCGAAGACACTGTCCGCAGCTTCCGCGAAATCGTCGAAGGCAAGTACGACGACATTCCGGAGCAAGCGTTCTACATGGTCGGCACCATTGAGGAAGCTCTCGAGAAGGCTGAAAAGATGAAGGCGGGCGCCTAAAGGTTTATGGCTGGCGATTCCATCCAACTCGTGGTGGTCACTCCGGTCCGTCAGCTCCTCAGTGAATCTGTCACTGAGGTGCAGCTACCCGGCGCCGATGGATACCTGGGCATTCTGCCGGGCCACGCGCCGCTCATCACGGAGTTGGGCATCGGCGAGTTGACTTTCCGCACCGCGGGCGGCCAAACAGGACTTCTCGCGGTGATTCGCGGCTTTGCGGAAGTATTGCCGGATCGCGTCTCCGTCTTGGCGGAGACCGCGGAGCGCGCCGAAGAGATCGATATCAATCGCGCGAAAGAAGCGCTGAAGCGCGCGCAGGAACTGATTGCGGCTGGCGGCGAAAACGTGGATTGGGATCGCGCGTCCGCCGCTTTGCAGCGCGCGCTCGTTCGCATCCAGGTAGTTTCGAAACACCAGGGCATCAACATCGCCACTGTCCGATAATATCTTTTATTTTCTGTCATCCTGGAGATGCGACGCTCGTGTCGAATCTGAAGGATCTGGAGCATGCTGTACTTTGATGCCGGAACCGATGTTTTCTCTGTAGCATCAAATTCTAGGGGGCTGGCGTCAGTTCTTTCCTATGGAACCAATCACCATTTACTGCACCGTCTGGTGTCCCGATTGTCGCCGCGCGAAATCTTTCTTGAAAGATCGCGGTGTCGAATTCCGCGAAGTGAACATCGAAGATGATCCCGACGCCGAAGACCTCGTCATCCGTATGAACAACGGTAAGTGCAAGGTTCCTACCATTCAGGTCGGCGACCGCTACTTCGCCTGCAGCCCATTCAACGCCGGCCAATTAGCTTCCGAACTTAACATCGTTCTCAACCGCTAGTTGCTTTGAACCGAACCGCGAAAACTCGCGCTCCTTCGAGGTGTCGACGGACCGAGCTTTCTTTTGTTCGCGGATCGAAGGTAATTGTTAAGGTCTCGGAGCGTTTCTTAGCGACTTTTCGGTTCATTGTTTTCTATATTCAGAAAGTGCTTGACGTGTCTGTTGTCCTCACGCATTTCCCTGCACTCTAAACTCTTTCTTTTAATAGCCTTATGCAGAATGCTTTTAAAGTCGGTCTTTTGTTATTCTTCACTTTTTTAATATTTTTCACTCTGCTTGTTTCGAGAAGGCCTGCAGCCAGCCAACTTACTGCACTGGCGTTCCACGGGCCCAGACGCGCGCAATCTCCAGACCTTCATTCAGCAACACAATATCCGCGTCGGCTCCCATTCGCAGCGCGCCCTTCTTAAATTCAATTCCCAACAGCGTCGCCGGATTCAACGTCAGCATCCGCACCGCGTCCGCAAGCGGAACTCCGAGTTTCACAACGTTGCGCAGAGCCCGATCCAACGTCAGCGTGCTCCCCGCAAGTCGGCCTTCCGCGTTGCGGCACACCCCGCCGCTTACCGTGACTTCGAGGCCGCCCAGCATGTATTTGCCATCCGGCATTCCCGTCGCCGAAATTCCATCGCTGATCAAAATTACTCGCCCCGCGCCCTTCGCCTGAAGCAAAACTTTCATCGCCACGTCGTCCACGTGCACGCAGTCCGCAATCAATTCGGCTGTCACTTCCGGCGTCGTCAGTACCGCGCCAATCACGCCGGGATCACGGTGTGTGAATGGCCGCATTGCGTTGTACATGTGCGTGGCGTGGTGAGCGCCGTGTGCCACCGCGGCCCGCGCCTGTTCATACGTGGCATCCGTGTGCCCGATCGATACCACCATCCCCAGGCTCCGTGCCGCATCGATGCACGGCATCGCTCCCAGCAATTCCGGCGCAATCGTCAGGACGCGCGCATTTCCGGAAGAGGCTTCTAGGAATCGCTGCAGCAATTCCGCGGACGGCAACTGCAGCCATTCCGCAGGATGCACGCCGCGCCGTTCCTTGCTCAGAAACGGTCCCTCAAAATGAATTCCTAAGATTTCCGCTCGCGCGTCATCCGTCTGATACTGCACGGAAATGTATTTCGAAATTCCTTCAACGGCCCTGCACGTTTCATCGGCGCTCGCCGTAACCGTTGTTGCAAGAATCGATGTTGTGCCGAACGCAGCCAACCGCCCAGTGATTGTGCTCAGTGCCGTCTCGTCCGCTTCCATTACGTCGTGGCCGCCGGCTCCATGAATATGCACATCCACGAAACCTGGGACCGCTGTGTACTCCGTGGCCAGCACTTCCTCCGCGCCGCCTGGTAATTCCATCCCCGACCGCGGACCAACCATTTCGATCTCGCCGTCGCGAATCAATATCCCCACATCAGGGATTTCGCCTTTCGGTGTAATGGCCTTGCCTGCGTGCAAAAGTGTAGTCGCCATGGATACTCGCTATCGTAGCCGAATCCGAAACTCTCGCAAAAAATAAAACGGGCGGAGCCATTTGCCCCGCCCGCGCCAATTCTATGTTTGCTGACTCTTACTTGCTCGGTTCAGGAGCCATTTCGACCGCGCTCAGCTTGATCGTATCGCCGTCCGCACTGCCCTTTACCGTCACGTGGTGACCGGCATGCGCCGCCACTTTGTCCTGCGCATCAATCGCGTAGATCTTCTTGTCCGCGTCGTTCACGAACACGTACTTGGCGCCGTGTTCCTTGACGCACTTGGTCGTGCATTCGCCGGCCTTGGCGTTTGCTCCCTTTACGCCGCACTGGCTGTCCGAAATCCAGCCGGTCCAGCTGCTGTCTGCCCCCATGGTCATTGCCGCCGCAAACAATGTTCCCGCTGCGATGGTTGCAATTCGAAGTTTCATAAGCTCCCCCTCCAGCACTGCTGTGGCTTTAGACTCTGCCCAAGGCCATTGCGTTAGCTTGGCACAGCCCAAGCAGGGTGTCTAGAACGTCCAAAGGTCCATACGGCTCAGTGGCGAGATCGGATGAGTTCCAACAAAAAAAGCGGGGGATTCTTTCGAATCCCCCGCTGGGAAACGTCCCTCGGAGGAACGTCATCCTTCCCTGCTAACGAATCCTTACTGGCCAGAACCTGAATTCGACGTTGCCGTCGCAGTCGCCGACTTCGGGACGCTCAAATATCCCGTTGCCGTCGTCTTGCTGACTTTATTGATGACCAGTTCTACCGCCTGGCGCGTTCCGCCGGTGTAGAAGAAGATCGGCTCGTTCACTGAACGATTCTTCTTTTCAAAATTCTTATCGTCGGCCAAAACATTGATCGTATATTGATTCTTCTTGATGTTGGTGTCCTTCAGCTCAACCTGAATGGATCCAACCTTCTGTGCTCCGGCCTTGCGCGTCACGGTGAATTCGTAATAATCGCGTTGGCCCATGCGGCGCAGTTGGTCGATTTCGTCGTGATTGCGCGCGATCAAGGTTCCCATTTCGCTGCGCGCCATTTGAATGCTGTTCTTCGTCCCTTCGAGATCGGTCTTTACGCCGGTCACGTCGCCGCCGAGTTTCGTCACATCATCTGAACTGGCTTTCGCCGCAAGCTGCGCGTTGACGTTCGTTCCCAGTTCATCCAGTTTCTTGCTGTAGTTGACGGCCGCCGCCTTATTCTGCTTGCGCGCCGACATCAGCTCGGATTGCGTGACGTTCAACTTGTCAGTCACGACCTTCAGATCGCTTTGCAGTTGCTGATTCGTGTCTTCCGCTTTCGTGACGCGCTGGCCCAAGGCATCATTCTGTTGCTTCAAAGCCGCCTGCGTAGACTGTTCGACGCTGTTGGCGTGGTTGATGGCGCTCCATCCGACTCCCAATCCCAATAGGGAAAGCGCACCCAGCACTGCAACGGCCAGTCCGACCCACCGGGGCGTTCCCGCCACAACCGTTGGATTTGATTCCTGATAATCACTCATGAAAGCTATTCTCCTTGTACGACTCTCTTGCCCTGTATTCCTAAAAACGTGCACCCGTTCGGCCAAAGGTCACAGCCTCGGTGGATCGGGGTTAACCGCATGAAGAGTCTTGAGGTTACCGCTCGCAAAGGCTGCGGCAAATTCTCCAAAAACGGTACCAGCACTTGTAAATTTTACTTTCTTACAAGGTTCTTTGTAATTTTTGCTGATTTTAACACTATGCGCGCTTGGGCGCTCGCGCGGGGAATATCGACGGCAGAAGCAAAGAGGGGACAAGATTGTCCCGTCTCAAGTTTATCATTTACAGTGACTTAAAGAAAAATCCCTAGGCGGCTTGGGTCGTCGCTTCCGTGCGTACCGGCCCAAAATACTGATCCAGAGTGCTCGTTGCGGCCTTTAATACCAATTGGCAGTTCGAGCAGTCGTGGAGATGCTCTTCGATGTCATGCGACACCGCAGGCGAGAGCTTTCCCTCTAAGTACCAGCAAATCAAATGGATAGTGTCTCTGCAGCTCATCCGGCCCGTCCCTCAGTGACTGCCTGTGATGCTCAAGCAACTCCTGTAAGCGAGTGCATTTTGCGGTCCAAATTTCCCGCCAAAGGCGTCGTCCGTATCTTATTGAAAATAAACGCAGAATATCGATTGGGTGACTTGTGCGGCGTCGCGGCCCCTACCAATTTACCGGTAAACCCATACCGATCTGAAATCGCGCGGGTTCTCCGGTCAGCCTGCACGGTGGATGGTCATTTCCCGCAAAGCGGCGATCCGGTCTTCCAGCGGCGGGTGTGTGCTGAACCAAGACGCCCAAACGGAGCCGCCGCCGAACATTGGTTTCACAATGCAAAGAGCTGCAGTCGTCTCTGGAATGTTGCTCGGAATGCGCTGATTGTAGGCTCCAAGTTTCTGCAGTGCGCTGATCAGGCTGTTGCCGTATCCGAAAATTGCGGCGAACTGTCCCATGTGCGCCAAATAGGTGATGGCGCCCGCGAGTGTCGCTGCGATCGAGCTGATCAAGATGTCGTAATTGCGCACGTGCGAAAGTTCGTGTGCAATCACGCCTTCGAGCTCATCGTCGGTCATCAATTGCAACAAACCTTGCGTCACGGCAACGGATGCATGACGCGGATTGCGACCAGTAGCGAACGCATTGGGCGCCGCTTCCGGCACCAAGTACAGTTTGGGCACCGGCAAATTCGCCTTCGCGGCAAGCCGTTCCATCACTTCATACAAACGCGGCAGCTCTTCGCGGGAGACTGGTTTCGCTCCGCTCGACCACAACGCAATCTTGTCCGAAAAGAAGTAAGCGATGGCATTGCCTACCAGGGCAAAACCGAGCGCGATTTTCATTCCGCTTGGCCCGCCAAAAGCATTGCCCAGTAAGATCAGCACCACTGTGAGCGCAGTCAAAAGAAATGTCGTACGCAAAACTTTCATGGCTATTCACCCGAGTAAGTCCCGACGCGAATTCATCGCTCGGGATTCTATTCCTTAGATTCCGGCTGCGGCCGCCGGTTGTTTTGCTGCTTTGGACGCCACGCGTTCAAAGCGCATGGCGTCTTTGTTTCCATCGCGGTCCACGCGAATATGATCTCCCGGAAGCACTTTGCCCTCTAAAATTTGCAGCGCAAGCGGATCCTGAATCAGCCGCTGAATCGTGCGCCGCAGCGGCCGGGCGCCGTACGCCGGGTCGTAGCCCTCTTCGAGCAGCAACGAGCTTGCCGCCGAAGAAAGCTCCAAGGTGATTTGGCGTTCGCTGAGAAGCTGTTCTACGTTTTTCAGCAGCAGCTTTACGATGCCCTCGAGCTGCGCCTTCCCCAGCGGATTGAAGATGACGATTTCGTCGATGCGATTGAGGAACTCCGGCCTGAATGACGCCCGCAGCGCCTCCATCGCTTCCTTCCGTGCGCGCTCCGGATCTTTGGCTGAAATTTCAAAGATCGCGGTCGAGCCGACGTTGCTCGTCATGACCAATACCGTGTTGCGAAAGTCCACGGTGCGGCCTTTGCCATCGGTCAGCCGGCCGTCCTCGAGAATTTGCAGCAACACGTTAAAAACGTCTGGATGCGCTTTCTCGATTTCGTCAAACAAAACGACGGAATACGGATGACGCCGCACTTGCTCCGTCAATTGGCCGCCTTCTTCGTACCCGACATACCCTGGAGGCGCGCCGATCAATCGCGAGACGGTGTGCTTTTCCATGTACTCGCTCATGTCGATGCGAATCATCAGCTTTTCATCGTCGAATAGAAATTCTGCCAGAGCGCGCGCCAGTTCCGTTTTTCCGACGCCGGTGGGACCCAAGAAAATGAAGGAGCCGATCGGCCGTTTCGGATCGGACAATCCCGCACGGCTTCGCCGCACGGCATTTGATACGCGCTTCAGCGCTTCGTCCTGCCCAACCACCCGCTGGCGCAACCGCTCTTCCATATGGACGAGTTTTTGCGCTTCGCCTTCCAGCAAGCGGCCTGCAGGAATTCCCGTCCATTTGCTCACGAGTTTCGCGACGTCTTCTTCGTCCACCTCTTCCTTCAACATCGGCGCGTCCTTCTGCATCGCGGAGAAGGCCTCCTGCGCTTTTTTCAGCTCGGCTTCCGCGGCGGCAATCCGGCCGTAGCGGATTTCCGCTACCTTCGCCAGATCTCCAGTGCGCTCGTAGCGCTGCTCTTCGGCCTTCAATTGCTCAATCTGTTCCTTGAGCTTGCGAATCCTTCCGATGGCTTGTTTCTCGGCTTGCCAGCGCGCTTTTCTGCCGCTCGAATCCTCTTTCAAGGTGCCAAGTTCCTTCTCAATCTGCGCGCGGCGCTCCTTGGAATGCGCATCCGTTTCCTTTAACAAAGCTTGCCGCTCGATTTCGAGTTGCATGATGCGGCGTTCGATTTCATCGATCTCCGTTGGAAGAGAATCGATCTGCATGCGCAAGCTGGCGGCCGCTTCGTCAATCAAGTCGATAGCCTTATCCGGCAGGAAGCGGTCGGAAATATAGCGATGCGACAGTGTTGCTGCCGCTATGATCGCGGCATCCTTGATGCGTACGCCGTGGTGCACTTCGTAGCGTTCTTTCAGCCCGCGAAGAATCGCAATGGTATCTTCCACGCTCGGCTCGCTGACGAGCACCGGCTGGAACCGCCGTTCCAGCGCAGGATCCTTTTCAATGTATTTTTTGTACTCGTTGAGTGTCGTCGCGCCAATCGCGCGCAGTTCTCCGCGCGCAAGCGCCGGCTTCAACATGTTGGACGCATCCATGGAGCCTTCGGCAGCGCCCGCCCCGACGAGCGTGTGCAGTTCGTCGATAAACAGAATAATCTGGCCTTCCGATTGAGTGATTTCTTTCAGCACGGCCTTGAGGCGGTCTTCGAATTCGCCGCGGAATTTCGCGCCCGCAACCAGAGCCGCCAGATCGAGCGCGACCAGCCGCTTGGTTTTCAACACGTCGGGCACATCGCCAGAAACGATGCGTTGCGCCAGGCCTTCGGCTATGGCCGTTTTGCCGACGCCTGGTTCACCAATCAAAACAGGATTATTTTTGGTGCGCCGCGCCAGGATCTGCATCACGCGGCGAATCTCTTCGTCGCGGCCGATTACCGGATCAAGCTTGGACTTTCGTGCGAGTTCGGTGAGGTCGCGCGCATATTTTTCGAGAGCCTCGTAGGTTGCTTCCGGATTCTGCGACGTGACGCGTTGTGTGCCGCGGACACCTATCAAAGCCTGAAGAATCGCTTCGTGCGACGCGCCTAATTTCTTCAAGATCTGGCCTGCGGGATCGCGATCCGAGCCCGCAATCGCCAGGAACAGATGTTCCGTCGAAACGTACTCGTCCTTGAACTTATCGGCTTCCTTGAATGCGCGCTCGAGCGCGTCGTTCAACGCGCGGCCCGTTCGCTGCTCGGAAAACCCCTGAACTTTCGGCAGCCGGCCAAGTTCGCGTTCCACGTCATTACTCAATACTTCCTGGCGAATGCCGAGTCGCGCAAGCAACGGCGGCACTACTCCATCCGCCTGGTTAGCCAGTGCTGCAAGCAAGTGCAGCGGCGTAATCTCCTGATTTTCGTGGCGGGCGGCAACTTCTTGCGCGTCCTCGAGCGCTTCCTGCGCCTTTACTGTCAGTTTTTCGAATCGCACCATGATGAATGCTCCCCCCATTTTTTGAACATGGGTTCGAAAAAGGGGCTGACACGGCGCCAGCCCCCATGCTACTCCACTCTAACGAACAGAAGAATCGCCTTCGAGGAGGTTTCTTAGCGGCCTGCCGCGGCGGCAGCCGTTTGTCCGCCGACATTCACTTTAATTTGCTTCGGCTTTGCTTCCTCACGCTTTGGAATGTTCAGCGTCAGCACGCCATCCTTGTAGTCGGCCTTAATGGCTTCCGTATTCACGGTGTTGGCCAGTGAAAAGCTGCGAGCGAACGAACCATAGGCGCGCTCAACGCGCAGGTAATTCTTCTCATCCGTCTTCTTTTCAAACTTCCGTTCACCGCGAATGGTCAAAATATTGTTTTCCACGCGGATGTCCAGATCCTCCGGTTTGACGTCGGGCAAGTCGGCTTTCACGACGAGTTCGTGCTCGCCTTCGTAAATGTCCACCGCCGGAGCCCACGTGGTCAGGTTTTGCTCCTGAAACGCACGACCGAAAAAGTCGTTGAACAAGCGATTCATCTGAGATTCAGGGGAGTTCCCGCGGAAGGGTTCCCAGCGATCCAAAGTAGCCATGAAAGGCACCTCCTAGTGAATTACAGCAAGAGCATCATAAAATATGCGTGTATTATTGTCAAGTATGAATTCATCGAGGATCGATTGTTATGTAAGTCATGTAATATCAGTTATATAGAGGCAACAAATGAAGATTGAATCTCCTCCACTGATGCGATCTACGCTCTTAAGAGGGACTCAGGGAAGACGCTCGAAGCAGCAACGCCGAGTTTTTCCGCGACTTTGCCGAGTGAGGTACACTGGCTTTACCGTGCGCACCGATGAGTTTCGCTCCACCGGCGCCACAGCTGACTCCACTTTTGCGCAGCTGCCGGATCTTCTTCGCGGAGACGAGTTGCTGGTCTTCAATAACGCGCGAGTGATTCCTGCGCGTTTATTCGGAAAACGAGCAGGTGTTCACTCCCAGTCGCCGTCACGAGCAACCGTTAAGGAGCATCTTAGTGGGACTGTTGAAGTCTTTCTGACGCGGCAGGTGGCGGGCAACGTTTGGGAAGCGCTTGTCCGGCCGGGTAGGAAACTACGCGTAGGCGAGCGAATCATCTTTGGCGACGGTGAACTCGAAGGTGAAATTCTTTCGCGCGGTGAGCTTGGACTTCGCACTGTGCAGTTTTCGAGCCGGGACCAAGGTCTCGCACCGGAACACATGGAGCGCCTGGGCCATGTTCCGCTTCCGCCGTACATCGAGCGTGAGGATGAGAATTCCGATCGCGAGCGCTACCAAACGGTGTTCGCGAAAAAGGCGGGAGCAGTTGCGGCTCCCACGGCCGGCTTGCATTTTTCGCAGGAGATGATGGCACGACTCCGCGAAAAAGGAATCGAGCAATGCGAACTGACGCTCGACGTCGGTCTGGGTACTTTTCAGCCCATTCACTCCGAAACGCTGGAGCAGCACGTGATGCACGCGGAGCACTATGAGATCTCTGCGGAAACAGCCGAAAGGATCATGGCGGCCCGCGCCGCAAAAAGAGCAGTGGTCGCGATTGGAACGACAGTCGTTCGGGCGTTGGAAGATTCCGCCCAAAATGCCCAGAAAGAGCGAACCGGCAAATTGCTGGTCGCGGGCAAATCGGAAGCGAGGATTTTCATTTCGCCTGGCTATAAGTTTCTTGCCGTCGATGCACTACTCACCAATTTCCATCTGCCGCTATCGACGCTTCTGGCGCTCGTCTGTTCTTTCGCCGGAAGGGAACAGGTCTTGGCCGCCTATCGTCACGCGGTTGACGCCGGGTACCGATTTTATAGCTACGGCGACTGCATGCTGATTCGCTAAGTGCTCGATTTCGTCCAGAACAGACTCAGAAATTTCGGTGGAAGCGTTTTATTACCAAGGATTCGTACAAATGTTTCCTGGGTGAAGAGGGAAATCGCGCACAAGCGAGATTTCCCCGTCGAGCGTTGCATCGAATGGCGAGCCTGGCTCGCTATTCGGCGAAAACAAAAACTTTCTTTTGGCCGGCAAAACGGACTTCGCGGACTTGCCCATTTTCGCCGACAAGGATCGATGTGTATTGAGATTTGGCGGCGCGCTCTTCCCAGCGGCCTTCGCTTTCCGCCACGGTATTCTTGCCCTTTTGAACGGTGGCTTTGGTGCCGTCGATGGAGAGCTGATATTCGCCGGCCGCGAGCGAAGCTTTACCAACTTTTGCCGGTTGCGAGATGTTGATCGTCTTGGTTAACGGTTTTGCGAAAACGGGCACCACCATTGCCAAAGCAACGAAAAGTGCCGCCGTGCGATGCATCGAATTGATTTTCATGCGTGTCACCTATTCCCTTTCGCTCAGGACAGAAAGCCGCAGGGGATGAGATTCGAAGACAGTTGACACGCGATATCGGTGCGAGTAGTCTCGCCTCGACACCAAGGTTTCTGGACTAAGCCCCGGAAAAACGTGCGTGTCAATATCACCCCGCGGCTCGAACCGCGGGGTTTTTTCTGTCTCAAACTTGTACAGCCCCAAAATCGGCCGCACCCGTATAGACGAGGGACCATACGCGAATGTTTCGCGGCTTTCGTGAATTTTCTTGTGAAAGTTCGTTAGCGAATGGGAAAAACCATTTCGATTTGGCATTCGCGATGCTTTGTGGCAAGTAACATCGCAGTCGCGCATGAATTATTACTAAATTTATGCAATATTCCGCGGCAAAGTGACATTGGCGCGTCACATATCACTCGCTTTGTTATCCTTTTTGTTGGTTCAGGGTTTGTAAAACAAACCCTGAAACCCGTGATGCATACCGGAAGACGTTCCACTATACTCATGTGCGCTCTTTCGGACCTTTGAATGCGACTTCTGATCCTCAGCGATCTCCATGCCAATCTCACAGCCTTCGATGCAGCCCTCGCGGCTGCTTCCGAAAAGTGGGACGCTGCCGTGTGTCTAGGCGACGTCGTCGGGTACGGTCCCGATCCTGTCACGGTCTCCGAAAAACTGCAGACCATTACGAACGACGTGATTCGCGGCAATCACGATAAAGCGGTCGCGGGAATCATGACCTCCGACGATTTTAATCCTGTCGCAAAGATGGCTGTGGAATGGACGCAGTCTCAGCTGAGCCCCGAACTTATGGCCTGGCTTGCCGCCCTTCCTCAAGGACCGAAAAAAGCGCAAGGCGTGGTACTGATTCACGGAGCGTTTCAGGACGAAGATGAATATGTTTTCACACCCGCACAAGCACTCGAAGGGCTGCTTGATTCGAGCACGGCTCTGAGTTTTTTCGGGCACACGCACCATCAGGGCGGGTTCTCATATCACGAGAGTGATATCGAAGTTCTTTCGTTGCGGCCAAGGCCAATGGAATCGTTTTCGGCATTGCATCTGGAGCCCGGCCACAAATATTTACTGAATCCCGGCTCCATCGGACAGCCGCGCGACGGTGATCCCCGCGCCGCTTTTGCAATTGCCGATTTCGATCACAAAATCGTGGAATTCTGGCGCGTACCGTACGATATTTCTTCTGTGCAGTCGCGAATGAATGAAGCCAACCTGCCGGAACCTCTTATTTTCCGGCTGGCACTGGGCCGCTAAGATCGGAAAGAAAATGCAGGACGGATTCGAATCCCCATTGCCGGAACCGGAAAAAGAGTCCGGCGGAATTTTCCGGATTTTCCGGCATCCCGCTATCATTGCTGTGGCTACTTTGTTGAGCCTCGCAGCGGTGTATTTGTTGTTCTTTCGCGGCCCGGCTCCTTCGTCTTCGCCGACGCAGACGCGTTTTCCGTTCGGTCCGGCGGAACAGGCTTACGCTCCGAAATTGCAATTTGGAAATTTTGAAATGAGCCGCGCGGAAAGTTTTATCCACCAGGAAGTCACCTACCTCGCTGGCGACGTGCTGAATTCCGGTGACCGAACACTGTCCGGGATCGAGGCCACAATCGAATTCCAGGACGACATGAAACAGATCGCGCTGAGAGAAACGCGGCCCATCTTATTCGGATCGAGGGCATTGCTCCCGCCCGGGAAGACCGCACATTTCGAGATCTCCTTCGATCACTTGCCCCCATCGTGGAATATGCAGCTGCCTTCCGTCGAGGTGGCCGGCCTGCAATTCGCCCGTTCAGACCGGTAGGCACGCGATTCCCCGGGACCACGACTTCTCTTGCAGGCAAACTTTTCCGGGAGCTGGAACTGCGCTGTCACCCAGTGGGCCTCGATACCAGGCATCCGGTGTTCCGTGCGCAGGCGGAACATTGGCTTGAGTTTCTTGTGCGCGAAGAGGTAAAGCGCATCGATTCGTGCTGGATCAACACTTTGCGTACGCACAAATTCTCGCAAGCACCGCTGGCGCAGGTGGAATTCTAGGCATCTTGTCCGTAACGCGATCGGGTCGTGTGGGCAATTGTCGAGCTGAAAGCTGTGGAACACCCGGTCTTTTTGCTACAGGCAGCGAAATCGACCTTTGCCTGCTCGACGGGTTATACTTCTCGTGCATTTCGAAAGGTCATTCCTCGTGAATTTCTCCGTAAAGATTCGCCACCAGAACCAAGTGTCCTTGATTGACGTTTCCGGACATCTTACTTTTTTTGAAGTCGGCGCGCTCGGCAGCTCCATTCAATCGCTGCTGAAGGAACGACGAAAAAATATCCTTCTCAATCTCAGCGGCCTGGCATATCTGGACAGTTCAGGAATCGGCGAGTTGGCGCGCATCTACGTTGCGGTCGTCAAACAAGGCGGTGCCATGAAGGTCATTGGCCTGACTCCAAAAGTTGAGGAGGTCCTCAAGATCACGCATTTGTCGCAAGTGTTTCAGGAATTTCCAGACGAACAGTCCGCCCTCCGCAGCTTTCCGGCAAATTCTTGACACCGATTTTGCCCGCAGGCGCTTAGTCACGCGGGGATAACCGCTCCTTCCCATCTTGACCTCGCTTGGCGGTCTGTCGCAGACTATGGCTTCAGCCCCAGTTCTGTAGCCCTCGGTCGTTATTCCTAGAGCCCTGAGTTTCAGCCCGCCTCTGCGGAGCATTCACACTCGGTACGCAGAGGCATGGCATCGGCATTTTGCCAACATCCATGAAAAGGGACCTTCTATGAAAAGGAGTTTGCTTGCGCTCATTCGTTGCCCTGATTGCAATTCTGATCTCTCCCTCCTGAATGTGAGTACTACGGACGGCGAAATCATTTCAGGGAATTTGCTTTGCAAAGAGTGCCGCGCAAGTTTTCCGATTGAAGACGGGCTTCCCGTCATTCTCCGCTCGGATACGCGGTCGGAACGTACCAGGCAATCGTTCGGACGGCAGTGGACGCTGCATGAACAAAGACGATTTGAGCAAGAGACAATCTACGGGAAAAAACCCGAGGAAGGCCTGCAGGATTTTCGGCGGGCTTTCGGGCTTGCGGACTTTTCCTCGCTTCACAATTGCGTCATTCTTGACGCCGGATGTGGCTCAGGAGCTTTGACCGCCGATATCGGAAAAGCTGCACCGTCGGCAACCGTGATTGGAGTGGACTTCAGCGAAGCGGCGTGGCTCGCACAGGCGCGATGCCGCGCATTTCCGAACGTTCATATCATCCAAGCCGATTTGTCGCGGCCGCCGTTCGCAACTCGCGCGTTCGACCTTATCTGGAGCGAAGGTGTGATCCATCACACTCCGGATACACACAGAAGTTTTTCCAGTCTGGCTCCTCTCGCGAAGCCGGGCGGCAAACTCTATATCTGGATTTATTCAAAAGAGGTCACCTCGCCTTATCGCATTGCGAGAAAACTTTTGCGCAAATCGTACCTGCTTCCGCAACCGGCTCTGTACGCTTTGGCGTGGACACTGGCGCTGCCCCTGCACGCCGCGAATAAAATCCGCGAAGTCCTGCGCACCACAAGAATTCGTCATCAGCTTGCCGCGACCGCGTACTC
>WNGN01002697.1_pt1 | contig 14386 bp, 11 predicted proteins | sample 5400561 | NCBI WGS metagenome assembly WNGN01 (sample SAMN13153379, study PRJNA577476) | soil metagenome | isolation source: 115 cm soil or saprolite under Garry oak tree replicate 2 | place: USA:California | collected 2016-06-15
CCGCAGCAGCCGCGTCATCAAGCCTGGTTTCGATTGGGATGGGGCCGTGGGCCCATCGTGGCCTTGCCGAGCGATGCGTCTCGCCTCCCTTCAGCGACTCCTTGGACCGCCGCACCGTGGCATGGCCTGTGCCGTCACTGTCGGGACGACAAGCCGAACCACTTATCCGACCGGACCCGCCGACTCAATCAGCAACTCACACCACCATCCCAGCGGTAGTCGCTCGCTGACGCTCCACCGGAACACGGCGCACCTTCAAGAAGCCCTTGGAGGCCAGGTCACCCCCCGCCGAGCGGACTCCTCGCCGGTACGCCAGATCGCCGAGGGAAGCGGGGGGAGGTCGCGGCGATCTTCGCCATGATAACGACGGAGCCAACCTGGTCAATCGGTGAGCTCGGATTGGGGATAACTTCGCGCACTTCGGCACCCAATATTTTGCAGGCACGCTCGAGTTGCCCCAACTCCTCGCCACTGTGAGCGCCTCGCGGAACGAGCAATGTGCCGCCGGTCCTCAAGATCGGCACTCCCAATTCGGCGACCACTGGGAGTGGGCCCAAGGCGCGAGCGGTCGCGACGTCGAAGTGCTCCCTGGCCGCGCCCCGGCCGTAGTCCTCGAGTCGTGCGCGGACAACGCTCACGTTCGCCAGATGGAGTGCGGCTGCGGTCGATGCGACCCAGTCCACGCGGCGTCGATGAGCATCGACGAGCGTGAACCGAGTCGCAGGAAAGGCCACTGCGAGAGGCAATCCGGGGAGACCGGCCCCCGACCCGAGGTCAACCCATTGCTCGCCGGGCATCGGTGGCCGGAGAGTCGCGAGACCGAGCGCGTCGTCGATATGCCGCTCACGCAGGCGAGCTCCTTCCTGCGGACCCAGGAACCCTCGCTCCACGGCTTCGAGATACTGGCTCTCCAGCCGTCGCAACATGGCTTCGGTTCGATCGTCAAGCATCGTACGGAACTCTCTCGACCTTCCTTGGGATTACGCCATCCCGACTGGTTCCACGCGGAACCCTCCGGTGCCGATCCTATAGATCGGTCGCGCCGGATCCAGTTCTGGGCCCCTGGTGCCTCCAAGGCACCACCGAGTGCGGCTGGCGTCGCCACCAAATCGACCACCGGCGTGATGGCCATGGTCGATGCCCAAGACGCTCAGGGCTGCGGCCGCGGGCTCCTGCCGCACCTCTGCCGCCACGCCCCTACCGCCACGCCTCAGCCAGTTGGCGTTTGCTGCCGCGCTCGTGCCGACGGGCCTCTGCCGGTGGCCTCTGCCGGCGCACTTCGTGGTTCCCAGCTCTGGCTGCGCCGGCCTCCGCCCTAGGCAGAGTTGCCTCGAGACCCCCATGACGTGCATCGAGGCTCAAGCCGCCACATGATCTTCACCAGTGGCCGCGGCTCGGCCGGAGCCGCTTTGGGTCTTGCCTCTGTGCGTGCTTTGTGTTCGCCTGAGTGGTGGCGAGTTCGGCAGTCACCTGCTCTCAGGACAGGGAGACCTCGCGTCGGTGCTAGTCGACGGCGGTTGCCTCGCGCTTCGCGCTGAGGTATCTGATCTCCCCTCGCCGGGCGAAGTTACCCGTGCGCCACGCCGGGATGGTGGGAGACAGCAATCCAAGGCGATGATGCGGGAGCGAGTCCCGCCTCCTGGAAGCGTGACCCTTGGCTATGCCGAGCGGTGGATCCTCGGAGGAGCGTCGACGGAAGCCGGCAGCAGGTCTGGTTCCGGGATCGAGGGCCGGGGGCGACGCTTGCTGGTGGGGACGGAGGTCCGCTAGTCGGCTCACCCACGAATCCTCAATGTTTCACGTGAAACATCGAGTTTCTTCCGTCGGCGCCTCCAGCTGGCTCCGGTTGCCCTCGCCTGCCAAGCATCCAAACTCGGGACCGAGGGGACCGCCGCGCAACCTCCTGGCATAGGCCGCCACGACTACTCCCAGCCGCGTCCGAGGCTCCGAGTCGGTTGGGGCCCGGGGAGAGGCACCCCGAGAGAGGGGAGCGGTTTGAGATCGCGACGACGTGGGACATGCCGGGGGACTTGGCCTACCAGGCCGCCTACCTGGTGAAGAGCCCCACGATCAGCCTCGCGGTCGACGAAGCCGAGTACTCGACCAGGGTCACGCCCATCACTGACGCCAACAGGGTCAACGACGTGGTCGACAGGTTCCGAGCCAAGTACGGGTCTGGGGATGTCGCGTCCTACTACTCGAATCCCGATGTCGCCGTCGAGGTCCCACTGGCTCAGTGAGATCCGGCCCGCTTGTCCCACGACGAATACCCTACGACCCCAAACCGACGACGACGCGCGCCTCTTCTCGGAGGGCCTCGAAGCGGCCGCAGAGCACCCACACAGCCGCGCGGAACCTATGAGTCGTTGCTTCGACTGACGCCTACGCGGGGCGGACCACAACTCGGCGGTTGGGCTCCTCGCCGATGCTGTCGCTCTGTGCGCCGGGGGTCTCGGCGATGACGTCGTGGACGATCTTCCGCTCGAACGCGGTCATCGGCTCGAGCTCCTCATCCTGTCGGCTCGCGGCGACGCGCTCGGCGGTCCCTCTCGCGATCGCGGCGATCTCCTCGCGACGTCGGGCTTTGAATCCATTGACGTCGACGGTGATTCGCACCCACCGCTGGGTCTGGCGGAGGACCGCCAGGCGGGGCCACCCGCGACGTCCACCCAGGTGGTGATGTCGCCGTCGACGTCCAGTGCGTCGAGCAGCCCCTCGACGAAGTCTCCAGCGAGCTCCGTATCGGCCGCGACGGCGTCGGGGTCGGTCACCTCCGGGTGGCGGCGACCGGCGGACCCTCTGGAGGCAGGCCGGTCGACCGCGGTCGGGGTGCTCTGTTCGGCGTCGCCGCCTACCACCGCAGCGACCGGTTGCGCCCCGACGGCGACGGTGCTCTCGATCGGCTCAGGGGCCGCGGTACGCTGCGTGACACGCACGACAGCCGCTTCGCCAATCTTGCCGAACGTGGAAGGGACCGGCTGCTTGAGCACCTCGACCTCGACCTGATCCGGCCGCAGTCCCAACGTCGCGGCGGCCGCCTCGACGGCGGCCACAACCGTCCTAGCGCTTGCTTCGGCGCTGCTGGCCACCCGCCTTGCCCTTTCCGGAGGGGCGCCCACCGGAGCCGGGTTTTCGCCCGTTTCCAGTGCCGGACCGCCCGGCCTGTGAGGATCTCGCCTGGCCCCCCTTGTTACCGCCAGTCTTCTGGCCGCCACGCGATTGCGTGCTCTTGCCTCCCGACCTGGAGGTCGCGCCGTCGCTGCCATTCTTGGCGTTGCCCTGAGCCTGCTGCTTGGAGGGCGTGGAGCCCTGCGCTTGACCGCGGAACAGACCGAGCCCGGCAAGACCCTTGCGACCCTGGCCGCCATCGTCGGGGACAGCGGCCGAGGCGGTCGCGGGCGTCGTCGAAGCCACCGCCCCCGCACGCGCGGGTGCGTTGCGCAACAGCACCCACTGCTGGCCCATGCTCCAGAGGTTGGTGGTGACCCAGTAGAGGACCACGGCGAGTGGCACGTTGACCGCGAACACCACGAACATCAACGGCATGATCCGCAGCATCATCTGCTGCTGCGGATTGACCTCCGCAGTCTGCTTGGCCATGAGCTGCCGCTGCGAGACATAAGTCGTAATGGCCATCGCAATGATCAGCCCGAGGATCGTCAGCCCGGCGGCCGACGTGAGCTTGTCGCCCCAACCCTGCAGAGCACTCCAGCGGTCATCCAGGGGCACACCGAAGAAGGTCCTTCCCAGGAGGATGTTCGGCTGCCCATCGATCTGCCGGCTGTAGATCACGCGATACAGCGCCCAGAAGAACGGCAACTGCGCGGCGAGGGGCCAGCAACCCGCCATGGGGTTGAAGCCACGCTCCCGGTACAGCTTCATCAGCTCCTCTTGGAGCTTCTGCTTGTCGTTCTTGTACTTCGCCTGGAGCTTCTTGAGCTCCGGCTGGAGCTCCTGCATGACTCTGGTTGACCGGACCTGCTTCACGGTCAGGGGGATCAGGACGATGCGCACCGCGATCGTCAGCAGCACGATCGAGAACCAGAAGCTCTGGCCGCCCAACATCGGCGCGGTCCAGTGCTGGAAACTCTTCAGGACGACGTACAGCGCGTCGCGGAAGGCGTCAAAGATACTTATGACACTCACGAAGAGCCTCTCTCGAGCGGGCTGACGTTCATCATTTCACCGTACCGCGGAAGGCGTTCGATGGTCCGATCGGGCGGGAGGGACCGGGTCGATCCCACCTGGGTGGAATGGCTGACACTTCGCCAGACGCCGCACGGCCAGCCCGGCGCCGCGGAGCGCCCCATGGACCTCGATCGCGGTCTTGGCGTACTGCGAACAAGAGGGGTAGAAGCGGCACCGGGGACCCAGCGCCGGGCTGATCCACCGCTGATAAGCGCCGATGACGGCGATCAGCGCACGTGCAGCCCAGCTCTGTCCCTCCCGGCGCAATCGCTTGGTCACCCCCCATCGCCAGTCCGAAGGCCCGCGGCGGCCAGGACGGTCCGCAAGTCCCCTGCCACGTCTCGATAGGTCGCTCCGGCGACGGATGGACGAGCGACCACCACCAGATCCAGACCCTCCGGGATCTCCTTGCCTTCCAGACGGAGCGCCTCCCGCAGCAGCCGCTTGGCTCGGTTGCGAGCGACAGCGCCGCCGACCTTTCGGCTCACGACGAACCCGGCGCGGGCAGGACCGCCCCCGGTCGCACGCTTGGCGACGTACATCACAACCGACCCCTGGGCGTATGACCGACCGGTCGAGAAGACCGAACGGAACGCCGCAGGGGAGCTCAAGCGGTTGACGGTGGTCATGTGGGTTTCCTAGGCAGAGAGCTGCTGGCGGCCCTTGGCACGCCGGCGAGCGAGGATGGCGCGCCCAGCACGGGTCCGCATGCGAAGCCGGAAGCCATGCGTCTTCGCACGCTTGCGGTTATTTGGTTGGAATGTGCGCTTCATGGGAACGACTCCCTTAGGCCGGTCAAGGTGGAAGGCAGGCAAAGGTCCGGTGCAGAGATGGCACCGAAGCACCGATGGTACGGGCCTGCGAAAGCAGGCGTCAACGCGGCCACCTCGACAATACGGTGTCGTGACACTGCCCAGCGTACAAGGGGCACCGCGACCGAGGGGCGGTGAGCCGACGGGAGTCGGGGGCCGACCGCTCCAGGGTGTGGCCGGGGACCGTGTCGACCAACTACCAGGATGTTGTCGGAGCCGCCACCGGGACGGTCTCCTCCTTGGGGACAACGATGGGGACGAGCTGTTGACGAGCAGGGGACAACCTCCGCCGGCGCCATCGGCCAGCCCGACCTGGGGACGATCAGGGCGACTGTCCCCAGCCGGATCTTGACGGCCATACGCCGAGTGAGCAGGACAGATCGTTGCTCGTCCACATGCCCACAGGACCTATGGTTGTTGCGAGATTTCTCTCTTCTTACATCCATTCAAACCAATGGGCTGGGGACAGGGAAGCAGCATGGGCTGCTTGCCCCAGACTCAGAGGCAAGTCCCAGAGGCGAGGACTTCCCGGTTGTCCACAGCTTGACCCACTTATCCACAGTATGAGGAAAGTCAATGAGGAGAAGGCCGGACAACTACGCAGTTTGGGTCTCGCCGCTCTGGGCAGTGGTTGCCAACGCTCTCCGCTGCTACCAGGAGCTCGGTGCCTGGCATCGGACCGAGGAGCCTCACCTGCTGACCGGGAGCAGCCCGTTGCCGGCCAGGGACTGGGGAGCTTGTCGGGGCCGTGTTGCACCATGACACCATATCGCTCGGCCCGAGCCGGGCGAACGTTGCAGAGACGCACCAGGGAGACATCGGGAGTCTTCCACAAGGTGCCCCTTGAGCCTTGAGGAGGTGCGAGCGGCGATGCTATCCTCCGGCAGCCTTCACTTCGGCGGCCCACGCGTTCAGCCCGGCTTCCCCGTACGGCCTTCTGCTCGCTCGAGCGAGGTTCTGCCGTTTCTCCCGGCATTAGCTGTGGTGGGGCTTCTGCATGCGTAAAGGGGGTTAGTTCTCCACACCTGTGGATGAGCCTGTGGACACGTGGGGAGCGCAGGGCGGTGCCGGGGCCGGAAGTCCTGCGCTCCGGGCACAACCTGACCACCAGAAAGGGGCGAGAGGTCGGTGGCCGAGGATCTGCACGAGGACGCGGCAGCGATCTGGACCACTTGCCTGGAGTCGCTCGATGGCGCGGGATCGACGCACAAGGCGTGGCTAGCGCAGACGCGCCCTGTCGCGGTCGTGGGAGACACGTTGGTGCTCGCCGTGCCGGACGAGTTCGTCAAGGAGTGGGTGGAGCAGCGCTATGCGCCCACCGTGCTGGCCGCGCTCGCGCGGACGGCGGGTCGCCCCTTGAACATCCGGGTCACCGTCCGTGAGGTCGAGGACGTCGGCGAAGACGAGCATCGCCCGCCGGCGTCGACGCAGCATGTCAGCGATCGGCCGCAGCTCACACCGAAGTACACCTTCGAGCGGTTCGTCATTGGATCGTCCAACCGGTTCGCGCATGCGGCCGCGGTGGCGGTCGCGGAAGCGCCGGCGAAGTCCTACAACCCCCTGTTCATCTACGGGGGCGCCGGACTGGGCAAGACGCACCTGCTGCACGCCATTGGCCACTACGCCGGCAATCTCTACGCGCAGTTGCGAATTCGCTACGTGACCAGCGAACAGTTCACCAACGATTTCATCAACGCCATCCGCGACGATCGGGCGGGAGCTTTTCAGCGTCGCTACCGCGATAACGACATCCTGCTTATCGATGACATCCAGTTTTTGGAGGGAAAGGAGCGTACGCAGGAGGAGTTCTTCCATACGTTCAACGCGCTGCACAACGCCGACAAGCAGATCGTGATCTCGTCCGACCGGCCGCCAAAGCAGATCGCGACGCTCGAGGACCGCCTGCGCAGCCGGTTCGAGTGGGGCCTGATCACCGACATCCAGCCTCCGGACCTCGAGACGCGAATTGCGATCCTTCGCAAGAAATCCGGTGCCGACGGCCTCAATGTGCCCGACGACGTGCTGTCGTTCATCGCGTCAAAGGTGCAATCCAACATCCGCGAACTGGAAGGCGCACTGATCCGCGTGACCGCGTTCGCGTCGCTCAATCGGAGCCAGATCGACCTGGCGCTCGCGGAGATCGTGCTGAAGGACCTCTTTCCCGACGAGGGTAGCCACGAGGTCTCGGTGCCGATCATCATGGCCGAGACGGCCACCTACTTTGGCGTCACGATCGAGGACCTCACCGGGTCGAGTCGCTCGCGGCTGCTGGTGACAGCAAGGCAGATGGCGATGTACCTCACTCGCGAGCTCACGGATCTGTCCCTCCCGAAGATCGGCCAGGCTTTCGGAGGCCGGGACCACACCACGGTCATGCATGCCTCCCAGAAGATCCGCGGCCTCATGCGGGAGCGGCGCAGCATCTACAACCAGGTGCAGGAGCTCACGAACCGGATCAAGCTCCGGGCACAGCAGGGTGCCTGAGGATCGGCAGGCGATGGGATGACAACGAAGAGCCTGGGAACAGCCAGGGGAGGTCGATCGTGAAGTTCACGACAGAGCGCGACAGCTTTGCGGACGCGGTTGCTTGGGTGAGCCGGACCGTCTCCACCCGTCCCACCCTGCCCGTGCTCGGAGGGACCCTTCTGGAGCTGACCGGGCAGCGCTTGCGGCTGGCGTCAACTGACCTGGAGCACACCGGCGAGGCGGTCATCGAGGTCCGCGGCGAGACGGACGGGAAGGTCGTGGTGCCGGGCCGAATCTTCGGGGACGTCGTGCGCAACCTACCCAGCGGCGTGGTCGAGGTCCAAGCCGTCGACGGAGGCCTCACCGTGCGCTGCGGCCAGGTCTCGCACGAGCTTCGGCTGCTCGACGCCGAGGACTTTCCCTCCCTGATACAGCCGTCGCTGGAGAATTCCGCCACGCTGCCGGGCGACGTGCTCGCCGCGGCTGCCGGGCAGGTGGCTCGTGCGGCGTCGCACGACGAGGCCAGGCCAGTCTTGACGGCGGTGCTGTTCGAGGCCGAGCCCCAGCGCCTGACCTTGGCGGCGACCGATTCCTACCGGCTCGCCGTCCGCGATCTCGACTGGACATGGGCCCACACTCCCACGACCGCCCTGGTGCCATCCCGGGCGTTGACCGAGGCGGCCCGGGCGCTGGCCGGGGAGCCGGCGGTGGAGATCGGTATCGAGCCGCACCAGATCACCTTCTCCGGCGGCGGCCGGCGGTTGACCTCACGACTGGTCGAGGGCGAGTTCCCGCCATTCCGCAATCTCATCCCGTCGGGCTACGACAGCATCGCCACCATCGACCGCCAGACGCTCTTGGAGGCCCTCAAGCAGGTCGCGCCGTACGGACAGAACAACAACCCGGTGCGATTGAGCTTCGAGCGCGAGCGCGTGCAGGTGGACGGAAGCCTCCAGGACGTCGGCCGCGGCGCCGCCGCGATCGAGGCGAAGTACGAGGGCGAGGCGCTCACGGTCGCGTTCAACCCCACCTACCTGAGCGACGGGGTGGGAGCGGTCGAGGACAACGAGGTGATGCTCGAGGTCAGGGATGGCTTGAAGCCGGCGCTCGTACACGGCAACGAGCGGCAGGGGTTCCTGTATCTGCTGATGCCGGTCCGCCTGCCCACGTGAAGCCGACCTGATCCTCCCGCCATCAGCCGAGCCGCCGAGTCTGCCCCGTGAATTGCTCTCACATCGTGTCTCCGCCAACGAGGTTCCCGTCATGTGCCCTTCGCGCCTCCCAGCGCCGCCGACCCGCGCTGTCCGGATTGCATCGGCCGGGCAGCGTCGGGCCGGCATATCGTGGGAGTCGTTCCTGGTAGCACGCGAGGACCGCTGTGATCCGGAGTGGTGGCGCGAGCCATGAACCTGGGCGGCTGAGGGCGCATGTACGTCGAACGCTTGGAGCTCACTGACTTCCGGAACCACCCCACCATCTCGCTCGACCTGTCGCCGGGGCCGTCGGTACTGGCGGGGCCGAACGGTGTTGGCAAGACCAACGTGCTGGAGGCGATCGGCTACCTCGCCACCTTGGGGTCGCACCGTACCGGGCCGGAATCGAGTCTGGTGCGGGTGGGCACGTCGGCGGCGATCATCCGGGCGTCGGCCGTGCGAGAGGGGCGCACGGTGCTGATCGACCTGGAGATACGGCCTGGCACTGGTGTCAGGGCGCGGGTCAACCGAGCACCGCTCCCTCGGGCTCGTGACGCGCTCGGGATCGTCCGGGCGACGCTCTTCGCTCCAGAGGACCTGGCGCTGGTGCGGGGCGATCCTGACGAGCGCCGCCGGTTCCTGGACACGCTGGCTGTCCAGCGCCTCCCTCGCTACCTGGCGATCCGCCAGGATTTCGACAGGGTGCTTCGCCAACGGAACACCTTGCTCCGCAGCGCCGGCGGGCGGCTGCCGGCGGGTTCGGGCCTGGCCACGCTCGATGTCTGGGACGAGAAGCTGGCAAGTGCCGGCGCAGAGCTGTGGGCGGAGCGCCTTCGCCTGATCGAGCTGATCCGTGCGCCGGTCGAGCAGTCATACCAGGACCTGGCAGCCCAGCCGGATCCCGTGGGGATGGTCTACGTCTCCTCGGTGCTCGGCGACCAGGCGGTGGACCCGGACGCTCCGTCGCTGACGCGGGCACTGCGCGAACGCCTGCTGGCGGACCGTGCTCGTGAGGTCGAGCGGGGGATCACCCTGTCCGGACCGCATCGGGACGAGCTCGCGTTGTCGCTGCGGGAGCTTCCCGCCCGCACCCACGCCTCCCACGGCGAGGCGTGGTCACTGGCGCTCGCATTACGGCTCGGCGCGCATCAGCTTCTGACCAATGAAGGGGAGGAGCCGCTGCTGCTGCTCGACGACGTGTTCGCGGAGCTCGACCCGCGCCGGCGCGAGCGGTTGGCGGACCTGGCGCTCACGGAAGAGCAGGCGGTCATCACAGCGTCGGTGCCCGATGAGCTGCCGCTCCAACTCAAAGCAACCATGTTTCACGTGAAACCAGGCAATATCGCGAGGGAGGCTCCTTCGTGAGCGCATGGCGGCCGGCCGAGATCGGCCGGCCGGTCCTCTCGAGGAGGCGGGCATCGCGATGAGCCGGGACCCCAGACCAATCGGTGAAGAGATCGATCGGGTGCTCCGGTCGAGGGGCTGGCAGCAGCGGCTGGTGGCAGCTCGTCTCGTGGCCCGGTGGCCGGAGGTCGTCGGCCCGACGGTCGCCAGCCATTGCCAGCCGCGGCGGCTCGAGGAGGACGGGACGTTGGCGGTGGTTGCCGACTCCGCCGCCTGGGCTACGCAGCTTTCGTACCTCCAGGGCACACTGCTCGAACGCCTTGCGACGATCGTGGGCGCCGGGGTGGTCAAGCAGGTCCGGGTGCGGACCGGCGACTCCCGTGGGCCCGGGCGTGGATCACGCGCCGGCCTCTGACGGCCATCAGATGCTGTCGGGGACGAGAATTGTCGCGGTCTCGCGGTATGAATGCGTTGAACGCAGAGATGCGTGGCGTTCAGGAACAATTGGCACATCGGACGGGGCATGCGAGGGCTCGAAGCACATCGGGTCGTGGCGGCAGCCGTGAAGGCTCGGAGCGGCCGCACGAACCGGTATCTAGGTCGGAGCCCGGCCTTGGCGGGTGGTCCGCCCGGGCGGGTGGTCCGCGCTGGCCGGTGGGCGGCCCGGGCGGGTGGTCCTGTGACCGGGCGCCGAGGATGGAACGCCGGCGCTGCCCCCGGGCGGACCGGCCTCGGGGCAGCGGAGCTGCTATGAAGCGGGTCTGCGGACATCGTGAACGATGACGGGCCGAAGGGCGCGGAGCGATGGTGAGGTCAGCACCCCTGCGATACGACGGCCGGGCGAAGAGTGGCCGGGCGCGCCATGGGCGAGGCGTGAGGTCGGGTGCCTGCCGCGTGGCGACCACCGCGCCGCAGTCGCCGTGCTACCGGGCGGCCACCGCCGCAGCGTCGGTGCGGCGGACGTGACGGGGAACCGTCGGGCGAGGTGCGGAGGGGGTCTGAGGCTGGAAGTGTGGGAGAGCGGGTGCACTGGGACCTGGGATCATCGGCGGGGCCGGGCTCCGGCGCAAGCATGTGCCTCCTGACCTGCACGAACGGCACCGGGACGGGCTCAAATCATGGTATACTTACAAGGGACCTTCCCCCTCTCTGTGCGCAGCGCACGCGTCTGAATCGCCGTCGCCAGATGGCGACCTGACTCGCGCTGTGCCCGTTTTGGGGCCTTGACAAGGAGTTCAATGGCAACGGCCTATACAGCAGAATCGATCAGAGTCCTCGAGGGCTTGGAGGCGGTCCGCAAGCGCCCCGGGATGTACATCGGGTCGACGGGTTCACGTGGCCTCCACCATCTCGTGGCCGAAGTCGTGGACAACTCGGTCGACGAGGCGCTTGCCGGCGAATGCGACAGGATTGACATCGTATTGCTCGCGAACGGCGGCGTCCGCGTGTCCGACAACGGCCGTGGCATCCCCGTCGACGAGCACCCCCTCGAGCACCGGTCGGCCCTCGAGGTCGTGATGACGACCCTCCACGCGGGCGGCAAGTTCGACGGCAAGTCCTACGCGGTCTCCGGCGGCCTGCACGGCGTCGGCGTCTCGGTGGTGAACGCCCTGTCGATCCGGCTCGAGACCGAGGTGGTCCGTGACGGTTACCGGTGGCGCCAGAGCTACATTCGCGGCATCCCCACCGGACCGGTCGAGCGGGTGGAACGGGCCAAGGGCAGGGGCACGACCCAGACCTTCTGGCCGGATCCTGACATCTTCGAGGAGCTCGACTTCCGCTACGAGATCCTGTCGAAGCGGATGCGAGAGATGGCGTTCCTCAACGCGGGGCTCACCATCACCCTCACCGACGAGCGTGCCGACCCCAAGGTCGAGGACGTTTACCACTACGACGGCGGCATCCGCGATTTCGTCGCCCACCTCAACGCCAGCAAGGAGCCAATCCACCCCTCGATCATCTACTTCTCGGGGCAGTCCGACACCTCGCAGGTCGAGGTGGCGATGCAGTGGAACTCGAGCTACAACGACGCGATCTCGACCTTCGCCAACACCATCAACACCCACGAGGGCGGCACCCACGAAGAGGGCTTCCGCGCGGCGCTGACCTCGACCATCAACCGCTACGCCCGCACCAACGCGCTGCTGAAGGAGAAGGACGACAACCTCACCGGGGACGACGTCCGTGAGGGCCTCACCGCGATCGTCTCGGTCAAGCTCCGGTCGCCGCAGTTCGAGGGCCAGACCAAGACCAAGCTCGGCAACACCGAGATCAAGAGCTTCGTCCAGACGACCGCCAACCGTTCCCTGGACGAGTGGTTCGAGGAGCACGGCGCGCAGGCCAAGGCGATCGTGGTCAAGTGCATCCAGGCGGCGCGCGCGCGCATGGCCGCTCGGCATGCCCGCGAGCTGACCAGGCGCAAGTCGCTGCTGGAGTCGTCGTCGCTGCCAGGCAAGCTGGCGGACTGCTCCTCCCGCGACCCGCGGCAGGCCGAGCTGTTCATCGTCGAGGGGAACTCGGCCGGTGGCTCCGCCAAGGAGGCGCGCAACCGCACCTTCCAGGCCGTGCTGCCGATCCGCGGCAAGATCCTGAACGTGGAGAAGGCACGGCTGGACCAGGCGCTGAAGAACGCCGAGATCCAGTCGATCATCACGGCCATGGGCACGGGCATCGGCGAGGACTTCGACCTCACCAAGGCCCGTTACAACAAGGTCGTGATCATGGCCGACGCGGACGTGGACGGCTCCCACATCCGCACCCTGCTGCTGACCTTCCTGTTCCGCTTTCTGCGTGGGCTGGTGGAGTCCGGCTTCGTGTACATCGCGCAGCCCCCGCTCTACAAGATCAAGTTCGGTCGCGGCATGAACGACGTGTTCTACGCCTACTCCGAGCGCGAGCGCGAGCAGTGGTTCAAGCGCAACCCGAACCGCAAGGCGGACGCGCAGCGCTACAAGGGTCTCGGCGAGATGAACGCCGAGGAGCTGTGGGAGACGACCATGGACCCGGAGCGGCGGACGCTGCTCCAGGTCGGTCTCGAGGACGCGGCCGTCGCCGACGAGATCTTCACCATCCTGATGGGTGAGAACGTCGAGAACCGCCGTGACTTCATCCAGCGCAATGCCAAGGACGTGCGCTTCCTGGACATCTGACAGCCTCGCCGCCCGGGGTGTGAAACCCTGCCCGCCAGGGGTCCTGGAAGCCGGAGAATTGACGAGAGAAGGGAATTACCGCAGTGCCTGAAGCTCGCCGCATCGAGCCGCGCGACCTCGAGGAGGAGATGCGCAGCTCCTACCTCGATTACGCCATGAGCGTGATCGTCGGCCGCGCGCTGCCCGACGTGCGGGACGGTCTCAAGCCGGTCCACGTGCGGATCCTGTGGGGTGCCGACCAGGAGGGCGTGCGGGCGGGCACCAACCGGCGCAAGTCGGCCTACATCGTCGGCTCGGTGCTCGGTCGATTCCACCCGCACGGTGACGTGGCCGTGTACGACGCACTGGTCCGCCTTGGGCAGGACTTCGCCTCGCGCTATCCGCTCATCGATGGCCAGGGCAACTTCGGCTCGGCCGACGGTGACCCGGCCGCGGCCATGCGCTACACCGAGGCCCGCCTGTCGCCGATGGCCATGGAACTGTTGCGGGACATCGACAAGGACACCGTCGACTTCCGTCCGAACTACGACAACCAGTTCCAGGAGCCCGTCGTCCTGCCGGCGAGGTTCCCGAACCTGCTCGCCAACGGCTCGTCGGGCATCGCGGTCGGCATGGCCACCAACATCCCGCCGCACAACCTGGGCGAGGTCATCGACGCCACTGTGGCGCTGCTGGAGAACCCCGAGCTGACCAGCGAGGACCTCATGCGCCACGTGAAGGGCCCGGACTTCCCGACCGGGGCCCTGATCATGGGGACCGCGGGCATCCGCGACGCCTACCTGACCGGACGCGGCTCCATCCGCGTCCGCGCGAAGGTCCACGTCGAGGAGTCCAACCGCGGCGGCCAGCGCCTGGTGGTCACTGAGCTGCCGTACCAGGTCTCCGGCGACCGCCTGCTGGCCCGGATCGGCGATCTCGTGAAGGAAGGGCGCCTCACCGGCATCTCCGACATCAACAACGAGACCAACCGCGAGGGCACCCGCCTGGTCATCGACGTCCGCCGGGACGCCGTGCCCCAGGTCGTGCTCAACCAGCTCTACAAGCACACGCAGCTCCAGGACACCTTCGGCGTGAACATGCTTGCGCTCGTCGACGGCGTTCCACGCACGCTCGGTCTGAAGGAGGTCCTGAAGCATTACCTCGACCACCAGACGGTCGTCGTCACGCGGCGCACGCGCTACGAGCTGCGAAAGGCCGAGGAGCGCGATCACATCGTCCAGGGCCTGCTGATCGC
>WNGN01005174.1_pt1 | contig 14382 bp, 11 predicted proteins | sample 5400561 | NCBI WGS metagenome assembly WNGN01 (sample SAMN13153379, study PRJNA577476) | soil metagenome | isolation source: 115 cm soil or saprolite under Garry oak tree replicate 2 | place: USA:California | collected 2016-06-15
AGCTTTCGAACACCGGCTGCGGCACCGGGGTCGCGCTGGCTTCTGTCTGAAGGGTCGGATTGTGAACTTTCACCGTATCACTTTGTGATACTTGCTCGGAACGCGCCGGGGGTTCCTCTTGCCAAGGTTGTGTTTCCTGAACCTGCGCCGAAGCCGTGTTTGTTGGCGACGCCGTCGCAGCGAGACCTACAACGGCTGTTTCGTCGGAAGATGCGGATGTGGTTTCTATTTGAATCGTTTGTAAACTCTCGCTCGGATTTTTGTTAGACTCTGCAGGATTTGCAGTAGCTGTAGAGGCCTCTGTTTTCGAGGTGTTGATCCGAGAATCTGTTGCTATGAAATTGACCGACGAAACCCGCGGACCGTCTTTCGCGGCTTTCATTACGCGAGGGAATCGGATCAGGTTGCTCGCTTGAGCGATGGCCTGAAGCTGCAAAGGCCTATCGAGCCCTTCTAGCTTCGTTAGTTCACGAGTTTCGTTTGCGGCGTGGTCGACCGCTGTTCGAACCGTGGCGATGGACTGGTTTATTTCCGTTAGAGTGGCGAGTTGGCGTTGCAACTCAGACAGACGAACGGCAAGAGTTCTGGCCTTTTCGGTGGCTTCGCTGATGTCGTCCACGGAAAAGTCGTCTAGCCGTTGCTGAAGACCCTGAACTGAGTTTAGGACCTTCCCGAAGCCTGCTAGATTTGAAGCGTTGGATGTAGAGGAGACCACTTTTAGTCTCTTTTCCTCTTTCGGCGCGGATAACATGAGAGTTTATGATCTCTAGCCCTGGATTGACGCTATTATAGCGAGCACGTGTTTTTTTAAAGCAAATTGGTTGCCATGAATTGCATGGGCAAAAGGTTCATATTTTCAGTAACGTAAAGACCGAGTTGGCCCAAAAATCCTAGATTATTCCCCCAATTCTGTTCAATTAGAACAAAATTGTACGTAAGCATTGCAGTATTTGTAACCGATATTCCTTGATTGTCCAGTATAAGGTAGAAATGGTCGCGCTTAGCGCGGCGCGAGAACGAGAAGTTGTCGTCGGGAGTCAATTGATGCGTGGTAACGACTCAGAAAATTCAATCCCAACAATCCGCCTAGTTTAGGGTGAATATCCCGAATCGCCACGGTCAGATTCAGCGCTTCGGCTTTCCCTACCCCTATTGAATTGAGCTGTGCCAAAGGCATGGAGATGACTCCATTCCCCGTCATGAATGAACCCTGCGATACCGCGTGCAGTCCTAGATTGGAAGCGATTTGCCGGGAGACTACTGTATACGAAGCGCCGGTGTCCAATACCATATACGTTTGCACGGTACGATTCAGTGTTACCGGTACAAGGACCATTGCCCCATTCATGTAAACCGGGATCACGATCGCGTTACGAGGCGCGGTGGTCGAAGATGCCTCTGGTATATCAGTCGGGATAGAAAAGGATTCTGCCGGTAGCGATTTGAAAAAACTCTCTAGCTTTTTTGACTCATCCGTATCATTCGCTTTGATCCAACCAACGAGGCCGCTCTTGGTCTTGACCAGATGCCATTTGGCGCCTCCGGTGCCCAGGCTTTCGGCCATTGGCGACAAAGTTTCTTCACGCGGAACGGTGCCGGCGAGCGCAGACGATTCATCCGGAGCAGTGAACAATAATATTTCTGCAGTTTCGCGAGATGTTCGCCGCGGATCTTCGACTTGGGCGTGAATGGGTTGGCTAACCGCGAGCAACCAAGCGATGCCTATCGTGGTGCGGCTCAGGAGGGTAAACAAAGTCGGTCTCGTCAGAATACCTGGCCTGAAAAAGCCGGATCGATCAACTCTCGGCTGTCATTGTTAAGGCAAACTTCTCGATTTTTCGGTAAAGCGTTCGAGTTGAAATACCAAGGGCTTCGGCTGCTTTTGCTTTGTTACCGTTGGTTTGTCTGAGCGCGTCTTCGATCAGATGCCTTTCACCTTCTTCAATGTTGCGTATTGCTTTCGTTCCGATTTCTTCGCGATGTCCCGTCGCGTAATGCTGCAAATTCATTGGCAAGTCGCTAATCGTAACGTAGTCTCCGTCCGAGACCATCACCGCGCTTTCGATGACGCCCTTCAGCTCCCGAATGTTGCCCGGCCAGGGATAATCCAAAAACAACGCCTTTACCGAGCTGCTAATTTTCTTCAGCGGCTTTTGAAATTGTTGGCAGGCTTGATAGACGAAGTTAGCGACGAGCAGTATGATATCTTCCCTTCGTTTCCTCAGGGGGGGGAGAATAACCCTTGCGCTGTTGAGGCGAAAGTAGAGATCTTTTCTGAAGCCCTGATCGTCAATGGCGCCTTCGAGTTCTTTGTTGGTGGCGGCGATGATGCGAACGTCGCTGGTTCGCGGCGAGGACTCGCCAACCTTGTAAAACTCCCGGGTCTCGAGAAAGCGCAAGAGCTTCAGCTGTATCACGGGGGCGAGATCGCCGATTTCGTCGAGAAACAGTGTCCCTCCTTCGGCGGCCTCGATCAGTCCCTTCTTGTTGCGATCGGCGCCGGTGAAGGCGCCTCGGACATAGCCGAAGAGTTCGCTTTCGACGAGGGTCTCGGGAATGGCCGTCATGTTACAACCGACGAACGGCTTTTTCGCTCGAAGACCCTGGGAGTGAATATATTGGGCCATGACTTCCTTGCCTGTTCCTGTCTCTCCGGTGATGAGAACAGTGATGTCGTGCATGCCATAGCGATTCGCCAATTTAAGACATTCGTGAAACTGCGGTGTTTCACCGATCATGAGGGGCAATCGGTTCGTGCTGCCCGGTTTGATTTCTTCTGCCGAACTCAAGGGGTGGCCGAGCAAACCGTAAAGATGCTGCGTATGCTGCGGGTGATAGCAGACCAGAGCGAGCTCCGCCGTATTGGCCCTTGCCCGTGCCAGCAAATTGTTCCAGCTGCCGCCCTGACAGACCGTTACGTCGGCAAAGACATACTTGAACTGATCCATGGGAAAGGCTGAAAAGACCCGCTCCGCTTCCTCGAGGCTGCGGCTTACGTGCACGGAAAAATCTCTCGCCTCCAAAAGTTTGGACACGGAAGAAAGGGATGAATCGACGGAATGGATAAGCAGTGCGAGCGGTTTGGGCATTGACGATTATTCTCCTGACAGCGCCGTCGGAAGAACGACCATATTTTCCAGGGAATCCGCCAACAATTGCCGAGTAATGCGCGGCGGCGTACCGAGGTAATTACAGGCCGCGATCACGTGTTCCGCGATGAACTTCGGGTGAAAACCCGCGAATGGCACTTTGTGCTTTATATAGTAATTATTGACTAGGTCGGCCATAATTTCTTCGGAAAATTCCAAGCCATAGGAATCACAGATCCGACGGAAGATCTCTTTGTATTCTTCAGCCGTTGGCGGATTAATCTTCAGCTTGTAGTGGACGCGGCGCAGTTGCGCGGGATCCATGATTTCTTCGGGCGGAAAGTTGGTCGCGAATATAACCAGCTGATCGAACAGGAGCGCGAACTTCTTGCCGGTGTGAAGGGTAAGATAGTCCAACTTGCGCTCGAGAGGAAAAATCCACCGGTTCAAGAGATCATGGGGGCGTACCCGCTGGCGGCCGAAGTCATCGATAACGAATATTCCGCCGATGGCCTTCATTTGCAGCGGGGCCTCGTAGTACTTGGAATGCGGATCAAAATCGAGATCCAGCATTTCCAACGTCAGCTCGCCGCCAGTAATGATATAAGGCCGCCTGCAGCGGACCCAGCGTGGATCGTATTCCAGCTGCGGCAGAAACATGGGATGCGAGTCCCCATTGGATCCATTCGTATTGGTTGTAGAAGGAAAAGGCACATGAGTCGAGAGATCGAAAATCTTGATGATTTGTCCGTCCGCTTCGATGGCATAAGGGATATAAACCGGCTGCTCGAACGCGCTCACGAGAGCCTCGGCGATGGAGGTTTTTCCGTTTCCCGCGGCCCCGTAAATGAGCACAGCTCTTCCCGAGTTCGATGCCGGTCCGAGTCGTCTGACGACATCTTCCGAGAGCACCAGATGAGAAAGGGAGTTTTTGAGTTTTTCGATGCTGACTACTTCGTTAGTGATCGTCTGTTTTTGTACCTGTACTTGATAGGTTTCGAGCTGCACGGGTACCGGACCGATGTATTCGCAACGTCGCAAAGCTTCACTTGCTCTTTCTTTCCCCGCCTTGGTGAGGGCGTAGCGCATGATGTTGTAGTTTTTTTCGGATGGCCCGCGGATCTCGACCAGCGCTTCTTTCTTGGCAAAAGTGAGAAGCTCTTCAATAACTCCTCGGGTCAATTTGATCTGTTGGGAGAGCTCTGGAATCGTTTGCAGCGCGGATATGTACATTGTCCGCAGGAGACAGTTAAGCAGGAAGTTGTCGTCCAAGCCGGTTTGTTCAACGGTCTTGGCTAGCGGAGGCGGTTCTTGGAGAATAGATTCGAGGTCCCCCCGTGTGATGTAGCCAAGCGCAACCAGATTATCGCCGAGTCGGCCTCCCGCGATTTTCTGCTGCTGGAGAACTTTTTGGAGTTGCTCCTTGTCGATGACATTCTTTGCTAGTAGAAGTTCGCCTATCGCCATATGAATGAGGTGTTCACGTCAAAAAAAGATTGTGTTTCCTGCGCGCAACGATTATATTCTCGGTATAATTAGCAAAAAACTGTTTCATTATAGGTTATAATCGGCTGCTGTCAAGAAAAGTTGACGATGGTGCTGTGCAAAAAGGGAGGTAGGATGACCGCGAATCGGCTGCTCAAAGGATGGTTTATTTTGCTGTCAGTCGCGATGGGCTGCTCGTTAATGGAAGAGTCGCCTAAGAAAACTGCGCCTTTAGGTTTGATCGCCACGCCGGCATCATACTACAGCACTCAAAAGGCGAGGTACCTAGGCGGAAGATATAAGGAAAATTTAGACCGACTGGTCGATCGAATCGTCCGTAATCCGAAAACCGCCAATCTCCAATTTGCCAACAACATAGCATCGGTGGGAGGGATTGGGTTCTTTACTCACTCTACAACGAAGACTTCCGATGAGCGTTACTTGGAAGTTGTGCTCGGCGCACCCGAAACTTTCGAGACAAAAGGCGACTATAGCGCCAAGGTTTATCGGCTTTTTTTCATTTACGGGACGGAACTCCTGTCGATCTTATCGAGCGACTCTGACATTGCTCAAGAGAAAGAGGTCAATGGCTACGGCTTGAACTTCTCTTGGAGAAACATCGTCCCCCAGTCGTCAAGCAGCCACGTTGTTTTGGAGCGTGCGGTTGCCTATTTTGCCAAGGATAGAGTCAGAGCCTTCTTAAAGCACGAGATTGACCAGAATAGACTTCTTGGCGAAGCCGTAATATTCGCTGTTGAAGAGAACGGGCCGATGAACTTGGTTTCCTATCGACCGCAGGAAGGAAAGCCGGATGTTCGTCCGCCGATTCGCGAAGAAAACCTTGCGGTCGCTAAGCCGGAGGTGAACCCTAAACCAGAGCCTTCCTTGTCGAAACCTGTAGCGCCGGAAGTTAAGCAATCTTCAAAGAGCGACAAAACCGTTGACAACTCTGCGGAACAAGGGGCGCGAAAGGACAAAGTGTTGCCGAGTGCCAGCCAATCTCAGCCGGTGGAGAAAAAAGCCGAAGTCACTGCTTCGGCTCCCGGTGCTGACAAAACAAATCCGAGCGTGAGTAGCCCCGCGCCAGCTATTGTACCGGCGCAGCCCGAAAAGAAGCCTGAAGTCACACCGGTCGCTCCGGCGGTGACGGCCAAAGCGCAGGATAAAAACAAATCGACCTCGCAGAAGTCTGAATCTTCTACCATTGACATCTCGGCAGATCGCCGCGACATGAATTCGGGGCCGGATCAGGTTCCAACGAAATCGAATCAGCGAAAAGCGGCACCGGCTAAAGTCGCCGGCGTAGCTCCGGAGAAGCTTGCTTCATCGAAGACATCCGAGATTGCGCAGAAACCGGTAGAGAAGATCAGCGAGCCGGTAGAGCCATCGCAGAGGGCTTTGGAGCCCAAAGTTGCCGCAACCCCTAACGAATCCGCTGCGAATCCGAAAACGGCGGAGGTCGAATCGGTGGCCAAGAAGAGCTCTGAGGTGAAACAACCAGAGAAACCAGTGGAGCACGACCCGACATCCCAGCCAGTAGGAAAAGTAGCGCCTTCCCAGATGACACAGAAATCGGCTGTTGAAGTGTCGAAGACGGAAGCGGCAACCGTGGCGCCTAGACCAGATGCCAATCCTCCGTTGGTTACGTCGGCTAAACCTCGTGTTACCGAGTCTTCCAAATCCGAAACCGCTAGCGTAATAAGGCCTCAAGAAACTGTCGTCTCTAAGACAGAGGGCGTTAAAGCTCCAGCTCGACCTGGCGAAGTCAAAAAAGTTGAACCGCCACCCGCCGCGCCTAAGTCCGAGGTCAAACGCGAAGAGACCAAGTCTCCCGAGCAAGTTGCTATGATACAGAAAGCACCCGAGTCTCGCGAACCATCCCTGCCCGTTGAGAAAAAGAAAGCCGAACCCGCATCGACACCGGTGAAGACAGAGGTCAAAATTCCGGAAGCAAAGGCCACGTCGGTGGCTCCGGTTGAAGCTAAACCCGTCACATCGCCTACGCCTCGTGCCATCGAGCCGGTAAAAGCCGAAAAGATTGGTGAGTTAAAGCCCCAGGATTTAGCCGTCTCTAAATCTGAGACGGCTAAAGCTCCAGCTCGACCTGCTGAAGGCAAAAAAGTTGAAACGCCACCTGCCGTGCCTAAGCCCGAGGCCAAAACCTTCGAAAAGAAGTCCTCTGAGCAAGTTGCCGCGGTACAGAAAGCGCCCGAGCCGCGCGAACGGCTTCCAACGGTTGAGAAAAAGCAAACTGAACCCGCATCAACGGAGGCAAAGTCAGAGGTCAAGATTCCGGAAGCGAAGTCCACGCCCGTGGTGCCGGCCCAATCTCAGCAAGATAAAGTTGCTGAAAAATCCACCGGGGACCGGGTTGCTCTTCTCAAGGATAAGCCGGGTGACAGCGTTCCTGATAAAAAAGACTTGGTGAAGCCGGTTCCAAAGGCGCTGGAAGGCTATATCATTCAGCTTGCGTTCAGCGAAAGGAAATCAGCGCAGCGCTGGGCGGAAACGCTGCAGCGGCGCGGCTATGCCGTCTCGGTGACTGAAGCGGGCGGCGGGGAATCACTGAGGGTGCGAATTGGCAACTTTGGTGTGCGCGACGAAGCGGAGCGCCAGCTTCGAACATTGCGACAAGAGGGACTCAGCGGGATCATAATCAATCTCCCTCAGGCTTATCGTCCTGAAGCCCGTCTGCCGGAGATTGAGGGAAGCGGGAAAACCAGCTCTGTCGTACAGTAGTTTAAGGAAGCGATTGATGGGCGGAGTAACATCGGCAAGAAGAGTCGCCCTAAGGGATCTGCGTCAGTTTTTGCTTTAAGATCTCAGTGGCCATTTGCGGGTTTACCTTTCCCTGGGTTGCTTTCATAATCTGGCCGACGAGAAAACCAAATACTTTCTCATTGCCTCCACGGTATTCCGCGACCTGTTTAGGATAAGCCGTCAAGACTCGTTCGATTGCCTTTCCGATGCTTGCCGAATCCGAAACCTGTTCGAGTCCTCTCTCTTTAACAATTTCCTGCGGCGGCCGCCCGCTCGCGAGCATTTCTTCGAAGAGGGACTTGGCCATTTTTCCGCTGATAACTCCCTGGTCGATTAGCCGTACAAGAGCAGCGAGATTACCGGGTGATACTGGCCAATTGTTAATGTAAAGTTGTTCGTCGAGCTTCCGGTCTTTCAACGCCCGAAAGAGATCTCCCATAACCCAGTTGCCGATCGCCTTGGCGTTCGAATGAGTTTTCAGAGCGGCCTCAAAATAATCGGCCACGTCTTTTCGACTCGCCAGCAGCTCGGCGTCGTAGGTCGGGAGACTGTACTGAGACATGAACCGAGCCTTCCGCGTGTCAGGCAGCTCAGGCAGCGAGGTTTTGATTTCTTCGATCCAATCTTCGTCAATAACAATCGGTAATAGGTCGGGATCGGGAAAGTAACGATAGTCGTGGGCGAACTCTTTGGTGCGCATGGAACGAGTGATTTCTCGGCCCGGATCCCAAAGGCGCGTTTCCTGGATCAACTTTCCACCGTCGGAAAGCGTCTCGACGTGTCTCTGAATCTCGTATTCCAGAGCCTTTTCCACGGCCTTGAAAGAATTTAGATTTTTCAGCTCGGTCTTCGTGCCTAACGACGTGGTTCCCTCGGGTCGAACGGATATGTTCGCATCGCAGCGAAAGCTGCCTTCCTCCATGTTGCCGTCGCAAATTTCCAAGTACCGAAGAATGGCCCTCAAGGTTCTTAGATAACTACCCGCCTCCTCGGCGCTGCGAATGTCGGGCTCGCTCACGATTTCCAGCAAAGGCACGCCGGCGCGATTGAGATCCACCAGACTCGCGTCGGTACGAATATCGTGAATGTTTTTGCCGGCGTCTTCTTCCATGTGGATGCGAGTTAAACGGATTCGCTTGGAACCGCCGTTAACTGCGATGTCTATGTATCCGTTGATGCAGATGGGAAGTTCGTATTGGCTGATCTGATATCCTTTGGGTAGATCAGGATAGAAATAATTTTTTCTCGCCAGGCGGCTGGAGCGTGCGATCTGGCAGTGGGTTGCCAGCCCGGCGCGGATGGCAAACTCGACCACCTTTTTGTTCAAGACGGGCAAAACGCCGGGAAAGCCGCCGCAAACCGGACAGGTATTGTGGTTCGGCGCTTGACCGAACTTTGTCGAACAGCCGCAGAAAATCTTCGACTCAGTTAGCAGCTGGGCATGAACTTCCAGCCCAATGACGCTCTCGTATTTCATTGCCGTTTACAATTGAGGTTTTCTTTTGTGCCAGTCCGTGGATTGCTCATAGGAATAAGCGACACCAAGAATCGTGGGCTCGGCAAAATGCTTCCCGATAATTTGCATGCCGATGGGCAGCCCGTCAGAATCGAACCCGCAGGGCAGCGAGAGCGCGGGCAGCCCCGCAAGATTGATAGAGATGGTGTAAATGTCCGACAAATACATTTGCAATGGATCTTGGGTTTTTTCTCCGATCTTAAAAGCCGTGGTTGGCGCCGTGGGGGTGATGATGGCGTCAACACGCTGGAACGCTTCCTCGAAGTCTTTCTTGATCAGGGCGCGCACTTGCTGGGCTTTGAGATAATAGGCGTCATAGTAACCGGCAGAAAGCACGTAGGTGCCAAGCATGATGCGACGTTTGACCTCCGGGCCGAACCCTTCTTGACGGCTGAGCATGTAGGTTTCCGTGAGGTCTTTACCGCGAGCGCGATATCCGTAATGCATACCGTCGTAGCGCGCCAGATTCGAGCTCGCCTCGGCCGTTGCGACAATGTAATAGACAGCAATGGCATACTCGGTGTGCGGCAGAGAAATCTCTTCGATCACGGCGCCGTTTTGTTCGAGTAGGCGCACGGCTTGGCGGAGTGCCTGTTCAACTTCGGGCTGCATGCCCGATACAAAGTATTCTTTAGGAATGCCCAGTCGAAGCCCTTTGATATCGCCCGTTAACCCTTCGGAGTAGGGAGGCACAGGACGATTTACCGAAGTCGAGTCGGCAGGGTCGTGGCCGGCGATGGCTTCGAGCATCAGCGCGCAGTCCCTGACGTCTTTAGTCATCGGCCCCACTTGATCCATGGATGATGCGAACGCAATGATGCCGTATCGACTGACCCGGCCGTAGGTGGGCTTGAGGCCGACGATGCCGCAGCAGCCGGCGGGTTGGCGAATCGAACCGCCGGTGTCGGTGCCCAAGGCGGCGATGCATTGATCGGCGGCTACCGCGGCGGCTGATCCGCCCGATGAGCCGCCCGGAACTCGATCGGCCCTCCACGGATTGCGCGTCGGAAAAAAAGCCGAGTTTTCCGCCGACGAACCCATAGCAAATTCATCGAGATTGGTCTTACCGGTGATGACGGCGCCGGCAATGCGAATCTTACTGATGGCCGTACAGTCATAGGGCGGAATAAAGTCACCGAGGATCTTTGATGCGCAGGTGGTTCGGATGCCTAGCGTGAGGAAATTGTCTTTGATGGCGAGAGGAATTCCCAGGAGAGGGTGAGAATTCTGATCTTGTTTGAGACGCTCGTCGGCTGCCTTTGCCTGCTCCAACGCGCTGTCACGGCACAGCGTAATATACGAATGGACTTTGTCGTCGGTTGCGGCTATGCGGTCGAAAACTGCCGCAGTGAGCTCCTTCGATGAGAGCTCGCGCTGACGGAGTAGGTCGGCGGCTTCGTGGAGCGTGAGTGCTGGGGGATTCATTCAATAATCTTGGGGACTCGAAAAAAGGTTTCGTCTCTTGCCGGCGCGTTGGCTAGCAGGGCGTCAACGTTGGGTCGGTTCGTGACTTTGTCTTCGCGAAAGGCATTGACGATATCGACGGCGTGGGCGAGCGGTTGGACCTCCGATGTGTCCAGTTGGTTAAGCTTGTCCATGTACTGCAGGATTTTATCAAGTTGCTCGGTGAAGCGCTCTTCTTCCTCGGCGGTCAAGCGGAGGCGGGCCAGCATCGCGACGCGCTGAATCTCTTCGCGGCTGAGTTTCATTGGGGTTTTTTAACATAAGCATTCGGCCAATTCCAATCCGGTCAGCTTGGTCGGGCGGTACTATCAGGTTTTATTTGCAGTTGGCGTCCCTTTTGGCTAAAAGAGAAAAACCATGCGCCGCGGACAGTTGCCGTTGTCAGATGAATTTAGCCGGCCGCTCGAATTCGTAGACATCGAAGAACAAGGGTATTCACGCGGATTCAACTGCATTGCCGGATTAGATGAGGTGGGCCGAGGGCCGTTAGCCGGTCCGGTAGTCGCGGCCGCGGTGGTCCTGCCGCGAGGTTTCACGCATCCTGAGATCAAGGACTCCAAATTATTGACCGCTGACCGGCGGGAGACAATTGCGCCGGTTATTAGAGAAAAAGCAGTATGCTGCGGGATCGGGGTTGTTGAAGTGGAAGAAATCGATCGAATCAATATTCTTAACGCGAGTCTTCTGGCAATGGTGAAGGCCTTTCATGGGCTGAAGCCAGCGCCCGATTATCTGCTTATTGATGGTAGGGAGACAATCCCGCCGGGATGGTTTAAGACGGGGAAAAAGGCAAGTGGATCCTTGCCTCAGCAAAGAACGATCATCAAAGGCGATCAGTTGTGTATATCAATCGCCGCGGCGTCCATACTCGCGAAGGTAGCGCGGGACGAAATCATGGTAGAGTTCGATAAAAAATACCCTCAGTATGGCTTTGCCAGCCATAAAGGCTATAGCAGCGCCGTGCATCTCGAAGTCCTGCGTCGCTTTGGTCCGTCGCAGATCCATCGCAAAAGCTTTGCGCCGGTTCGGGACGCCAGCCCCAAGAATGCCGAGTGGATTATCGGCTCTCTCTTTGAAAAGCGCTGACCGTGGCTAATACGAGACAACTCCTCGGCAGGGAGGGGGAAAAGATTGCGGAGCGGTACCTTAAAAAGAAAGGATACAAGCTGGTCGAACGAAACTACCGGTGCTTGTCGGGTGAGGTGGATCTGATCGTCCTGGATCGTCGTGTCATTGTGTTTGTCGAAGTCAAAACCCGTTCCGATGATCGTTTCGGCACGCCGTTCGAGGCCGTGGAGGCGAGAAAACAGCAGAAGATGATCCGGGCCGCCCAATTCTTTTTGCACGCGAAAGGGCTTCAACAGCGCGAGGCGAGATTCGACGTTGTGGGCATATCCTGGCCGGGCCGGCAACCGGTCGTGGAACACATAGAAAACGCCTTTGAGTTATTTTAAAGGGTAGATTGATGTTGGATATCAAGTTGCTGCGTGAAGATTTGCCACGCGTGAAGGAGCGGATGGCGACCCGGGGAACGGTGGTGGACTGGGATGAATTCGTTTTATTGGATAGAGAACGGCGTGAAGCGTTGTCGAATCTGGAAAGACTTAAGGAAAAGAAGAACCGCCTATCCGGCGAGATCGGTAAAGTAAAAAAATCTGGCGGCGATGCGGCTTCGCTGATGCGCGAAGTTGAAGAAATATCGGAGGCGATAAAAAACGGTGAGGGACCGCTTGCAGAAATCGAAGCACGCTTCGAAAAGTTCATGTTAATGGTTCCAAATTTACCTCACCCAAGCGTTTCGCTGGGGAAAGGTTCGAAAGACAATAAAGAAGTGCGTCGCTGGGGCGAGCCGCCGAAATTCGATTTTCCAGCCAAAAATCATTGGGATGTTGGTGAGGAGCTGGGAATTCTTGATTTCACTCGCGCTGCCAAGCTCGCCGGTGCTCGCTTCGCTCTCTACAAAGGCGCCGGAGCACGGCTGGAGCGGGCCTTGATCAATTTCATGCTGGATCTGCACACGCAGGAACGGGCTTACAAAGAGGTGTTGCCGCCGTTCCTCGTCAATCGTGATGTCATGACGGGAACCGGGCAATTGCCCAAGTTCGAAGAGGACGCGTTTCGCATTGCCGACCCTGAATTGTTTCTTATACCGACAGCCGAAGTTCCGCTGACAAACATTCATCGCGGTGAGACGCTCGAGCGCGACGATCTGCCGATCCGTTATGTCGCCTATACTCCTTGTTTTCGGCGCGAAGCGGGTTCTTACGGACAAGACGTGCGCGGATTGATTCGACAACACCAGTTCAACAAGGTCGAGCTGGTGAAGCTGACGGAGCCGGAAAGTTCATACGAAGAACTAGAGAGAATGGTACAAGATGCCGAGGAAGTTCTAAAACGCTTGAAACTACCCTACCGAGTAGTCGAGCTTTGCACGGGCGATATGGGTTTCTCTGCTGCCAAAACCTATGATCTGGAAGTCTGGTTGGCGGGACAAGCCAATTATCGAGAGATTAGCTCGTGCTCTAACTGCGAGGACTTCCAGGCCCGCCGCGCGCAGATTCGTTACCGCAAGGAAAAGAAGGGTAAACCCATCTTCGTTCATACGCTGAACGGTTCCGGGTTGGCCGTGGGAAGAACGCTCGTTGCTATCCTGGAGAACTATCAACAAAAAGACGGAACCGTCGTGATCCCTGAAGTCTTGCGCCCATACATGGGCGGGCTGGAACGAATCTCTTAGACAGTTTCCCTTCCACGATGCCAGAAACACACTTGGGCTTTTTTGGTCGTCCTGTATTAAGTTAATCGCCCGCCGGCTAAATTTTTGGTTTTCTCTTGAGTAACGTTACGAGTTCCCCGTAATCCCATTTCCGCAACCCGAATCTTCCTTCCGGCTTTGGCAGCTTGCCATCTTGCATCCAACGATCGATGGTACTTTTTGAGACGCCGAAGAGCCGGGCGACCTGACGCTTGCTGATGAATTTTCTCCTCTTGGCCTTTTTATATATTTGGTGCCCGGCGAAGGTAAAAAATAACCCGAGAAAAAAAGTTATCGAACTTAGGTCTCGTAATCCTTGCGCAAAGGAAAACAGCGCTACCAACCAAAACAGCAAGCCAAAACCTAAGATGATAAGAGCTGTCATCGAGTTTTTCGATTTAGTAGCCTATGTTGAGGTACGGATCATAGGTAGGAATCTGAGATCCGTCAAGGCGAGGAGACCAGCCCAAGCAGTCACCCAATAAATACGCCGGTTAGTTTATGCGCCGCTGGCCATTGATCATTGGCGATGCCCTGCCGATATGTTAATCTAAATCATCTTCAGAGAAGTGTTGACGCGGTGCCTACAAGAAGACGAAACTCCCGCTAGGAATTCGACAAGCTGATTCATATAGATCGGAGGGGTGGGTGAGCGGTTGAAACCACCGGTCTTGAAAACCGGCGTCCACTTCGTGGACCGCGAGTTCGAATCTCGCCCCCTCCGCCATTTCAATTTAGTCAGGGCGCACTTACGGAAGGATGTTGATTTGAATCCCCCAGGTTGGCCTTGTTTCGAGCCCTGCTAAGGATTAGTGTCTTTGTATACCCGCGATTGAGGTCATGGAAAAACGACAGCAACAGTTCTCCATCGGCTATTTTATTTTGGCGATCCTGATCATTTTCGGTCTGCAGACGTATTTCGCCGCGCCCCCGGTCGAAACCCTCAACTACAGCGAGTTTAAAAATTTAGTGACAAAAGGGCAGGTTTCAAATCTCGTCCTCGGCGAAAAGGCCATCCGCGGTGAAATCAAACCGGAAGCGGTCAAAACCGCTGTTTCCCCCGAGCGGCTCAAATCTTTGGGCAATGAGTTCAAGGAAGGGAAGAAGGCTTTGCCGTTTGTCGTCGTACGGGTTGAGGATCCTGAATTAGTATCCGACCTGCAAAGGTCCGGCATCGCCTTCAAGGGTGAGGTAACTAGCGACTGGGTACCCACAGTGCTGTCTTGGGTCGTACCCGTGGTGCTCTTTTTTCTCCTGTGGAATTACCTTTTCAAAAAAATGGGCTCCGGCGCCGGCGGTCTGATGCAAATTGG
>WNGN01001773.1_pt1 | contig 14371 bp, 14 predicted proteins | sample 5400561 | NCBI WGS metagenome assembly WNGN01 (sample SAMN13153379, study PRJNA577476) | soil metagenome | isolation source: 115 cm soil or saprolite under Garry oak tree replicate 2 | place: USA:California | collected 2016-06-15
ACCAGCGGCCCGAGCTTGGGCGGCTTCGCCTCCAGGGCGATTCTCACGCCGTGCTCCCGCAGCGCGGCGCTGCACACCGGACCGATGGAGGCGACAAGCGTCCGGCTCAAGTTGGCGGCGAGCGGGCCCTGCTTCCCGAGCTTCCGGGCGAGGGCGAACAGGTTGTGCGCCTGCGACGCGCTGGTGAACACGGTGGCATCGACCTGCGCGCTCTGGAGCGCGGCTATCAGCTCCTCGAGCGGTCGGGTATCCTCAGGGAGAGCCCAGCGGTACGTGGGTATTTCCACGACATCCGCGCCCTTCGCGCGCAGGGCTTTTTCGAGCTCCACGTTGGTCTCGCCGTAGCGCTGGACCGCGACGCATTCACCTCTGAACGACAGGTCCTCGACCGATTCCAGCACCTGCACGGTCGTATAGGGCTCCCTGGCGCTGCGATCGATGCGCACTGCGCGCGAGCGAAGTGCGCCGGTGGGCTTGGGCCCGCGCGCGACCACCACGCAGCTCGCGAGCAAGCCGAGAAACATCGGCGTCATCCCCAGCGAATCGGTCGCGGCAAAAAGCGCCTGCGTGCCGACTCCGGTTTGGAAGATCGCGGCTTTCGGCGGATGTGATCCGAGCTCGCCGAGCAGCTGTGCAATCTGGGCGTGATCCACGTCCGGCACCTCCGCGAGCGCGGGAGCGAGCATCGGCCGTCCCCCGTGTTTTTCGACGAGGTCGGCAAGCTGCCCGCCAAGCCGGCTCTCGAGTATCGCGACCGTCTTGGGCTTCACGGAAAGGCGCGCGAACCTGGCGGAGCCCTCGAAGGCGGAAATCGCGATCCGGCCTGCTCGTTTTCAGTAGTAGCGCACCAGCATGATGACTGCGCAGATCACCGCCGCTACCGAAGTGCAGGCGATGATCCAGCCGGCGGGCTTGGGATGAGCCTCGACCAGCACGTCGAGCGTCATGCGCATGTCGTCCCAGCTCCGGGTCACGCGGCGGGGAGACACCCACTGGTTTGCGAATCTTTCGAGCATGCTTTCCGCGTTCGGATAGAAGAGCAGCATCGCCCCGACTACGACGCCGGATGCGCTGCCCGCGATCAGAACCCACTTTGCGCTTTCCACTGCGATGGCGACGACGGGCGCGAAACGCCTTGCGGCAAACGCCGCGCTGACGGCGGCCGCGTCGAGCCCGGTCAGCAGGCCGAAAACCGCGATGAGACCTCCGAGGAAAAAGCCTGCGGCGAGCCAGCGATAGTGCCGGTGAGTCGCCCGTTCCGTATCGATGGGCACCTCGACCGGTCTGAGGATGTGGCGCGTGGACACCCAACGGTTCAAGGTGTGGAAGTACTGCGCCATCTTCAGGCTGGAAGCGATGAGCCCGACCCCCACCGCAAGGCCTGCGACGGCCACGACGAGGAACAAAATGATCAGGAACTGGACGAGCAGCTGCCACATCAAATTGCTGGTTGCACCCATGTGTCCTCCGAAAAAACTACTCCAAAGTAGCCGAGCTTGCCGGACGGAGTCAACTCCGCACGAATCGGCCGCCCGACTCGCGGGGCGCTAAAGGTGCTCCGGGATCTCCGGCATGCCGAGTCCCATGCGGATCTTCAAGCCCTTGATCGTCTCCTTGACGGTTCCGGCGAGGGGCAGGCTGAGGCGCGCGCGATCCGCTTCCTCGAGGACGATGCTCATGTCCTTCTCCGCCCATGGCATACCGCTTCGCTCGGCCTGGGTGTCCATGGCCCAGTTTTGCGCGCTGCCGTGGCGCAGCGCCTCGCACAGCCGCTCCGGATCCACGCCGAGCGCCTGGCCCAGCCGCAGGCCTTCATCGTTCACCGCGATGCACGTCCAAAGGATGAGGTTGTTGACCATCTTCGCGACCTGTCCTGCGCCCGCCGGTCCCAGATGGAAAATGTCCGAGGCAAACGCGCCGAAGACGGGCCTGCAGAGCTCGAATGCATCGGAGTCGCCCGCGCCGTAGATGAGGAGCTTGCCCGCCGTCGCGGCCGCTTCCCCGCGCGCGAGCGGGACGTCGAGAAGAACGAGTTCTCGCCGCGCAAGGCGCGCCGCGAGCCGCGTCGAGTATCGCGGCGCAACCGTCGAGCCGAGCGCGACGATGAGACCCGGCCCCGAGCCCTCGAGCACGCCCTCCTTGCCGAAGAGAACCTCTTCGACTTCGCTGTCAAAACCGACCACGATGATGACGAGATCGCTCGCTTGCGCTGCTTCGCGCGCCGAGGCTGCACCGCGGGCACCCAGCGAGGCGGCTTTCTTCCGCGCTTCCTCGAGCGGGTCGTAGCCGACGACCTTGAAGCCCTTCGCAACCAGATGAGCCGCAATCGGGCAACCCATCTTGCCGAGGCCCAGAATTCCTACCGTTTCGATGGCCTTCATCTAGTCCGCCCTGATCTTTGCGTCGCGGATCACCTTCCCCCATTTCTCGAAATCGTCCTTGACGAGCTTCGCGAATTGCTCGGGCGTGCCGGTGTTCGCCACCAGCCCCTGGCTCGCGAGCTGCTCGCGCATTTCGGGCAGTGCGACGATCGCGCGTATCTCCGAGTTGTATTTCGCGAGGAGTTCCGCGGACATTCCCGGCGGCGCCCATACGCCGATCCACAGGTCGACGTCGTAGCCCGTCACGCCCTGCTCGTGCAGCGAGGGAATGTCCGGAAACAAGGGGTGGCGCTCCTTCAGGCTCTCGCCGAGCACCTTGATCTGGCCCGCCTTGATCTTCGGAAGCGCGACGTGGACCGGGAGGAACATGGTGGGAATGACGCCCGCGATCAGGTCGTTCTCTGCGGGCGCCGAACCCTTGTAGGGCACGTGCACGATGTCCAGGCCCGCCCGCAGTTTAAGCAACTCCATGCAGAAGTGATGGTGCGTGCCGTTTCCCGGAGAGCCGTAGTTGAGCTTGCCGGGCTGCGACTTCACCCAGGCGATGAACTCCCGCGCCGTGCTTACGGGCACCGACTTGTGCACGACGAGCGCGAGGCTCGTCGAGCCGACGTTCGTGACCGCGGAGAGATCCTTCACCACGTCGTAGGAGATCTTCGGATACAGATGCGGTGCGGTGACGATCGACGCGGGGCCGACCATGATCGTATGGCCGTCGGGCGGCGATTTCACCACGATCTCGGTGCCGATCGTTCCCGATGCGCCGGGCTTGTTCTCGACGAAGAACGGCTGGTCCCAGCGCGCCTGCAGCCTGGGCGCGAGCAGCCGCGCCACGATGTCCGGCCCGGCTGCGGGCGTGAACGGAACGATGATCCGCACCGGGCGCTTGGACATCCCTTGAGCGAGCGCGCCGAACGGTGCAGAGGCCGCTAGAGCTGCGAGCGCGGCGAGCACGTGGCGGCGGAATGGGTCAGGACTTCGGCTCATGCGATTTTTCTCCTCGATCGGGATGCGGCGATTATAAGGCCGTCCGCCGATCGATTCGCACGCCGTAGGATAGAAGGAACGTCGCTAGTGGAGCGTCCTCGCGAAGGTGCGCCCGCGCAACAGCTCCACCGCCTCGGGCCGTTCGGACACGATGTCCGCGACGGCGTCGCTGATCAGTTTGTAGGCCTCGTCGTATTCGGTCTCGCTCACCAGGGTGGAGAAGCCGAGTTCAGTGACGAAGAGTTCGTCCCCCAGGCGGGAGGGGTCGATATAGTCGGGCAAGCCGGTGGCGTCCTGGAGCGCAAAGCCGCACAGATCGGGGAAGCGGCCGAACACCGCCCAGATGCGGGCCGAGAGTTCCGCTTCGACGCGGCTGAGCTGCGGATTCAGATTCACGATCCTTGGCATTTTCGTAGGTTCTCGCCTGACTGTTTCCGTTCACTAGGCTACCGTCGCCTCGCCGCCGGGCCAATCGGGTAAAACCCGGTAGGGGCTTTCCAAAAACCTGAGCCCCTATCCTGCTCTAACGCAAATTCCGGGCCGGGGATGACCGCCAAAGAACGTGACAAATTCACGGTCTCGGGCTGAGCGACTGCCGGGACCGCTTGGCCCAGGCGCGAACTACAATAAGCGCCTAGAACGGAGGATTTCAGCGTGTCCGGGATTTCAGTGCACTTGCTCGCATTCGTCACCGCCGCGCTTGCCGCAGTGCCTTTGCTCGCGCCGGCGCAAAGCTTCCCCCCGCGCCCGGTGAAGATCGTCGTGCCGACCTCGCCGGGCGGCGCGACCGACGCTTTTTCGCGCGCTCTCGCACCGCGCTTTTCCGAAATCTGGGGGCAGCCGGTGCTGGTCGAGAACCGCCCGGGCGCGAACCAGATCGTCGGCGCCGAGTATGTTTCGAAGTCGCCGCCCGACGGCACCACGCTGCTCGTCTCCGACGCCTCGTCGTTCGTGATCAACCCGCACCTCTACAAGAAACTCCCCTACAGCGGCCTGAAAAGTTTCACGCCGATCACGGTGCTGGTGCGTTTCCCCTGGGTCATCGCCGTGCACGCTTCGGTCCCTGCGAACACCTTCGAGGAGTTCGTGGCGCTCGCGAAAGCCAAGCCCGGGTCGCTCTCCTACGGTTCCTTCGGCCTGGGCTCTTCGGCGCACATCAGCGTGGACTATCTCAAGAACCTGCTCGGTATCGACATCGTCCACGTGCCCTACAAAGGCGCGGGACCCGCGGTCACCGATCTTCTTTCCGGCGAGATACAGATGATGATGGTGACCCCGCTCCTGGTCGAGTCGCACGCGCGCGCCGGCAGGCTGAAACTCCTCGCCGCCGCAACCGCGCGCCGGATTGCGGCGCTGCCTCATCTTCCCACGGTCGCCGAATCAGGCGTCCCCGGCTACGAGGCCGGAACGTGGTTCGCGCTGGTGGGACCCGCGGGCATGCGGCGCGAGACTGTCGCCAGGATCTACGACGACACGGCGAAGGTGCTCCTCGATCGGGCCTTCCGCGAGCAATATGTGACCAAGCAGTGGTTCGAGGTCGTCGGCAACACGCCCGAGGAATTCGCCGAATACCTGAAATCCGAATACGCCCGCTGGGACCGGCTGATCAAGCTTTCGCGCGTGAGCGTCGAATAGCGCCTTTCAGTCGCCTCCCCAAACCTCGCGAGCCAGTTCAACGACGAGCTGAAGCTTTCGCCACTGATCGTCTTCGGTCAGAAGGTTGCCGTGGTGGCTGCTCGCAAAGCCGCACTGCGGGCTTACGCAAAGATTCTCGAGCGGAACGTACCGGGCCGCCTGATCGATACGCCGTTTCATGGCGTCCTTGTTCTCGAGCACGGGCGTTTTGGTCGAGACGAGGCCGAGCACCACGTTCTTTCCCTTCGGCACGAAGCGCAGCGGCTCGAAGCTCCCGGCGCGTTCGCTGTCGTATTCGAGGAACCAGCCGTCCACGTTCGTCTCGTTGAACACGGCCTGGGCGACCGGATCGTACCCGCCCTCGGCGAGCCAGGTGCTCTTCCAGTTGCCGCGGCAGGTGTGCATGACGATCGTCATTCCCGCCGGCCGGTCGGCTATCGCCGCGTTGACCGCCTTGGCATACATGTGAGGGAGCGCGTCCGGATCGTCGCCGCGGGTGCGGCAGCTCGCCCGGAATTTCTCGTCGCACAGGAAGGAGAAGCTCGTGTCGTCGATCTGCAGGTAGGTGCACCCCGCGGCCGCGAGGTCCCGGATTTCCTCCCGGTAGACGCGACCGACGTCGCTCCACAGTTGATCGAGATCCGGGTAGGCTTCGCGGTCGATCGCCGAGCGTCCGCCGCGGTGATAGAGAATGGAAGGCGACGGCATGGTGAACTTGGGCGTCTTCTTCGCGACCGATTTCAGATATCGGAAGTGCTCGAGCATCATCGGGCGCGTGCGCCGCACCCGGCGCCTCACCTTGGGCGTGTAGCGCGGATCGTCGGACCCGGCGAACTTGTACGATTTCTGGTCGAGCTCGATCTCGACGCCGTCGATCTTGCCGAGAAAATCGTGGTTCCACCACCCGCGGCGGTACTCGCCGTCGGTGACGACCTCGAGCCCCAGCGACTCCTGGCGCGCGACCGCCCCGCGGATGCAGCGGTCTTCGACCGTGCGCAGCTCCTCGGCGCCGATCTCGCCGCGCTCGAGCCTCGCGCGCGCCTCCTTGATCTCGGCAGGTCGCAGGAGGCTCCCGACCTGGTCCGCCCTGAACGGCGGTGTTGCTCTCGCGCTCATTGCCCTTCGCTCACCCGGGATTCACCGCGAGCGTGCCCCAGTTGACCATAAAGCCCTCGGAGCGCTGTGCGGATTGGGTTGTTGAGCGGCACGAGGTTCCCGATCATCGCGATCTTCACGCGCTTCGTGGGATAGGCGAGCGCGCCGCCGATGAGATTGCAGTTGGCCATCATCCCGTAGGGGCTGAAGTGGTGCTCGTTGCAGCCGATCCAGTCGAAGCCGCAGCCCTCCGCGTGGATCATGCTCTCGACGTAGGTCTTGTAGAGCGCGCTCGCCTTCGCCGGGTCGAAATAGCGGTTGGGGAACGACCAGTCGTGCGATTCCAGCTCCAGATGCGTGTTAGGCATCAGGCGGAAGAAGGAAAATTTCAATCGGCCTCCGTCTTCCGAACCACGCGGGTTCGGCCCGGACTGTATACCGCATTCGCGGCTTGGTGTCAGGAGCCCCGGCGCTCGCCGGGGTCTTTTCCGGACTCGATCAGCGCCTGGTACCGCGCCTCAAGCTCGCGTGACTGCTGCTCCGCTTTCAGGCGCTCGGTGACGTCGCTGATCACGGCCAGGCGCGCAGGCCGGCCGTCGAACGCGAGATTGAAGGAGACGATTTCGACGTTGATCTGCTCCCCGCTCTTCTTGCGGTGCCGCGCCACGCGTTGCATGTACGAACGGCTCGGATCCTGAAAGTCCTTGAGCAGCTGCGCGATGTCCTCGGGCGGGCGGAGCTGCTCCGCGGTCATCGACAGAAACTCTTCCCTAGAGTAGCCGTAATGGTCGACGGCCGCCTGGTTTACAGCGAGGAAACGCAAGGTCTTGTTTTCCACGACCCACATCGGACGGGGATGGATGTCGAACAACATCCGGTAGCGCTCTTCGCTGTCTTCTAGATCCTTCAGCGCGCGTGCCTTTTCCGTAACGTCTTTTCCGACGCCGTGGTACCCCTTGAACTTGCCCTGAGCGTCGAAAATCGGTTCACCGGTCACGCTCAGATAGCGCATTTCGCCGGCATTGTCCGGAACCGTGTATACGAAGTCGCTGAACGGCTCGTGACGCTCGAGCTTTTCGCGGTGCTGCTGCCAGGCTTTTTCCGGAAGCGACCCGGGCCCCTGAAGCTCCCAACGTGCCTTGCCGATAAAGGCTTCCGGGTCGATGCCCCGCTTTTCCACTCCGGACAGCTGGACGAACCGGAAATTTTCATCCTGCACCCAGTACCAGTCCGAGCTCAGCTCCACTATGCGGCGGAAACGGGAATCGCTCGCCTTGAGCGCATCCTGGGCCAACTTGAGTTCGGTGATGTCGTGAACCAGAGCGACGACGAATTGCGGCGCACCCGAGCCGTCGCGCACCAGCGCCCCCACGACCTGGACCCAGAGAGCGGAACCGTCTCTGCGCAAATAACGTCTTTCGTGGACGCGAGCACCCGGCCCCGCGAGGAGCTCCAGCCGGAACTCCCGAGTGGACTCCAGATCGTCGGCGTGGGTGACGTCCCGCACGGTTTTTTGCAGCAGCTCGTGCTCGCCATAGCCGAGCATGCGGCACAGCGCCTCGTTTACGCGCACGAAGCCGCCCTCCGGCGATATGACCGCGACCCCGACCGCGGTCTGCGAGAAGAGCGAGCTGAACAAAGCATCACCGTTTGGAACGGCGTGCCCTCCCTGCGGACGCTTATCCGATTTCATGAAACCTCGGGCCTCCCTGATACCGAGCTAGTGAGTGTGACACCGATCGGATCTCGCGCGTATGAACTATGTTACGAAACCGAGTCTGGGTGATTCGCGACCCGAAAATCCCGCGTCAGGAGTGAACCGCCGCTCAGCCGTCCACGAAAATCAGCATCAGGGCCGCTGCGGCAATCACCGCGAAGAACACCCAGAGGATGCGCGGAACCCATATCTCGTTGTCAATCAGCGGCCGGACTCCGCGCTCCTTCATGAGCTCGTACTCTCGCGAGAATGCCGGGAACGGCAACTCCGTCTCCATCTCGCCGAGCAATTGCAGCTTCACGCCGAAAAGGCCGCGGTAAAAGGCCAGGGTCTTCATCCAAATGTGGCAGACTACGACGGCGAAAACCGCGACGGTCAGAACGAGAACCAGGTCGACCTGGGAAAGGGGCTTCCCCGACTCGGTAAACGCGACCACGCCAAGGAGCGCCGAGACGATGGAAAGGTAGAATCCGTTCGCGGTCGCGTAGCGCGTGCCGATGTTTCCCACGTCGCCGATCAAGGCCTTGTACTGTTCCAATAGCGTCGAATCTGCCATCGTTATCTCCCCTAGGTTGAGTTTGCGGCGTCATCGGCCCAGCGTTTCGTTCAGCACCCGCGCGAGCCGCACGCCCGCCTTCCTCATCTGGATTTCGATCAGTGGCGCCGCCTTCGCATAGTACGCCTGCTCGATCGCGACCACGTCCACGATCTTCCTTGAGCACGAGGCCGCCCCCGGCAGCAGCGGATAGACGGTGTCTCCCGCGATCCGGTGGCTCTCGACTATCCAATCGGAAATCGAGCCCTTTTCCCAGGCGCTCCTGTCCCTGTCGGCGATCGGCGCGGAAACGATGGCGCGCTCGCCGCCGCGGTCCGCGATCAGCCTGCGCACCATGCTGAGGTCCCATACGGCGTGCAGGTTGAGAGTGCCGTAGGGCGGGTTGTCGCGCTCCCCGAAGAAGGACACCTGCACCCGGTTTCCGCCACGGTCGCCCCGGTTGGCGGCGTGCAGAGGTTGGTGGAGGTCGCCCATCAGATGCACGACCCACTTGAGGGCCTCGTTGCGCTGCCCGGGCCTCGCACGCTCGTTGCCGAGGATTTCGATTTGACGGGCGAGCTGCGCGGAAGCGCATCGGCCGCTGCGGCAATACTTCGAGTACTCCGCGGCCTCGCACAGCGGGATGTCGTCGTAATGCCAGGAAGCGCGCCGCCTTCCCCACTCCGTGTCCTTGATTTCGTCGGCCCAGTTCGCGACTTCGCCGAGAGTGTGCCGGCCAGAGCGCTGACCGTCCCCCAGGCGGTCGACCTCGAGCAACTTCGCTATTTGCGCCAGTGTTTCCGCGGCGAGAAAGCGGCCCGCGATATCGCCCACCATGCGGTGGCCTTCCGGGCCCCACGCAAGAGCGCCCGGCGCCAGCGGAAGCGCGAGCAGCGCGCAAAGGACCCGCGAGTTCAGCAAGAGATTGCGACACCCATCACTGCGGCTGGAAACCGATATCGCGCACGAGCTTGCCGTACTTGGCATAGTCGCTGCGGATGAGCTCGCCGAAGTATTCCGGCGATTCGGCGACGACGATCAGTCCGGCGGTCACGAGCTTGTCGCTCACGTCGGGCAGCTTCATCGCGCGGTTGATCTCTTCGTTCAGCTTGAGAACGATCGCCCGCGGGGTTCCCGACGGCGCGACGTAGCCGAACCAGCCGCCCGACTCGTAGCCGGGAACCGTCTCGGCCGCCGCCGGCGTGTCGGGCCAGAGCGGAACGCGCGTTTTATTCGTGATGGCGAGCAGCCGCAAGCGGCTCGAGCGGACGTGCGGCGCAAGGCCGGTGATGCCGTCGATCGCCGCTTGGACCTGCCCTCCGATGACGTCCGTCGCGATCGCCGCCGAGCCCTTGTACGGAATGTGCGTGAAGCTGAAACCTCCCATGAGGCGCAGATGCTCGAAGGCGAGGTGGGGAAAGCCGCCTTCGCCGTTGGTGGCCACCGTCAGCTTGCCGGGGTTGGCCTTGGCGTATGAGATCATTTCCGCGACCGACTTGAATGGCACCTCGGGGTTGGCGACGATGCCGAGGTAGTTCGTCGTCGAGACCGCGATCGGCGCGAAGTCCTTCAGCGCGTCGTAAGGAATGGTCTTGCTCGTGTGCGGCAGTACGACCATGTTGCCGCCTTGCCCCGCAGCGAGGACATAGCCGTCGGGCGCGGCTTTGGCCACGAAGTCCAGCCCCAGCATCCCGCTCGCTCCCGGTCGGTTCTCGACGATGATCGCCTGACCCAGCCGCTCGGTCATCTTCGGCCCGATCAGCCGCGTCATGATGTCGGTGGTGTTGCCCGGCGGGAAAGGGATGACGATCTTGATCGGCTTCGAAGGCCAGGACTGCGCGAGCGCAGCGGGGGCGAGCCCCAGGGCAAACGCCGTAAGGGCGAATGCGCATAGTCGTCTCATCCTTGCCCTCCTCATCCGATTCCGACTATTCATCATTCTACGAGCGGCGATCGCCGCCGTCATTCCCGCGCGACGGGAATCCATGGCCTTGAAGTCCCTGGGTCCCCAACCAGGTAAGGCCAAGGCCCGCCTCGGACCACGCTTCAATCTGAAAGACTTCCATACGGTCGTTCTGGAGAACGGTGGTGTTCCGCTTTTCGTACTGGAGCAGCTAGTCGACGAGTGGATCGCCACAGGCCAGGCCCAGATGCAGTAGGCGAATGGGCCCATACGCAAGATAGAGCCTCCGCGGAGACGACGGCATTTGCTACCGCGCAGCGTCCGAATGCAGAGCCTTCGCGAGCCACGACGAGACGATCGCCTGGATCGCGTCCTCGCGCCCGTTGTAGAAGTGATCGCAGCCGGGAACGATTTCCACGTCGCAGGGACCCCCGGCCCGGGCCTTAAAATCCTCAGCGGGATAATTCTCGCGCGATTCCTTGTCGCCGCGGACGTAGAGCGTGGGGCATTTGATCGTCGGGGCGAGCGCGAGTCCGTCGGGCGTTTCGGTGAGGCGATCGAGGTAGCTCTCGGCGCTGATCGCGTACCACCAGCCCGGCATCAGCATCAGCTCGCGGCCGCGCCCGGACGCGACGAGCTCCCTTGCACGCGCGGTGAATTCCTCGACCCGCTCCTGCGCCATCAGGCCGGCCTTGCTGGAGCGCTCAAGAATGTTTTTGCCGCCGAGGTGCGCCGAGAGCAGCACCAGCGCCGGGGTCCGCGGATGATCGGCGACGTGCCGCACGGCGAGCATGCCGCCGTTGCTGTGGCCGATCACGACCGGAGCCGGAAATCCCCGCGTAGCCAACCACCGCGCGGCCAGCCGGTTGTCCTCGATTCCCTCGCGGGCGAGCTGGAACGCGCCACCCTCCGGAGCGCGGCTCGCGCGCGTGCTCAAGATGTCGTGCCCGCGGCGATTGAACGCGAGGCAAGCCAGGCCGAGCTTCAGGAGTACTGGGGGCAGGAAGCGCAGCGCTCCGACGTAGAAATTCATGGTGTTGCCGTGAAACAGCAGCGCCGCGCCCGTCGCCCCGCCCCCGGGCTCGTAGTACAGGCCGTCGAGCGGGATCGTCTCGGTGGGAATGGAGACGAGTTCGGCGCGCACGCGATTACTTCGGGGGAATCACGGGCAGCAGCACGCTCGAGCGCCGTTCCGGACCGAAGTGCAATGTGACTTTGCCGCCGAAGATGGCGGGCGGCCGGTCGGTCGGGTCGTCGTGGATGAAGGGCCCGCATCCGCGCATCGGGTTTTTCATGTTAGACAGGGACGCGGCTTCTTCTCCGTGCTCGTAGTCCTTTCCGCGGATCGTCAGCGCGATGCGGTAGCCCGCCGGGACGACAATGCAGGTCGGCCAGATCTCGATGTCGAGCTCGACCACCTCCCCGGGCTTCAACGGCTGCTTCTCGTCGTGCGCGTGGAAGGGGCGGTAAGGCAACGAGCGCTTCGGGTCGAGCTTCCTTTGCGACGCCCGCAGCCAGCCCTGTCCGACGGGCGTGCGCGGATCGAGCGCTCCGTAGAACGAGACTTCCTTTCCCTTCGGGTCGAACACGCGCAGCACGGCGAAGATGTCGGCGTCGGCGGTTGAGGAGGAAACGAAGAGCTTGAGCGCCGAAGGCCCGGTGATCTCGGTTTCGCGCTCGAGCGGCGGAGTCGAGAAACTCACGCCTTCGCCCGTCGCGTCGTACGGGATCGTTCTCTCGACGGTTGGCGAAATCGGAGAAAGGCGCATCGAGTCCGGATCGAGGTAGAAGTGGGTCCACCTCGTGCGCGCAAGCGGCCATTCGTTCTCGTGGCGCAGGACGAATTTTTCTCCGGGATGCCTGAGCTGCAGCTGCACGCGCGGCTGCTCCTCCCAGCCGTTGGCCGTGCCTTTCAGGAAATAATCGAAGAAGCGTTTCTGCAGGCGCACCCCGTAGTCGGTGTAGAACGGCGCCCAGTGCGAGCCGCCGTGCACTTCCAGCCACTTCTGCCGGGACCCCGCGCCGGCAAAGCCCTCGAAGTTGCCGCGCGTGTGCAGTCCCTGCCCGCCCCAGTTCGCTGCCGAAAGCAGCGGGACGGTGACTCTGGAGAGATCGGCTGTGCGCTCGCGGTAGTAGGGCCCATCGAGCGGGCGCGAGAGGATTTCCGCCCACATGTTTTCGCGGTTCTCCTCCAGTTCTTGGGGTGGGAGCGTCTCCGGACCGCATACTGACTCGCCAGTGACGCGGCTCTTCGCGCCGCGCTCGCCCTGTCCGTGCTGCACCGTCTTCACCTGCATGTCCTGCCAATTCTTGCGGAAGCTGCAGATGATGCCGCCGTGGCGGTTGCCGTCGCGGTAGCTGTCGCACCAGCCTTCCCACGCGCAGATCGCCGCGAGATGAGGCGGCTCCGACGCGGCCGCGCGCCACTGGTTGCTCGCGTAGTACGAGATTCCGTTCATTCCGACTTTTCCGCTGCACCAGGGTTGCGCCGCCGCCCACTCGATGCACAGGTGGATGTCGCGGGTCTCGCGCGCGTTGTTGTGGCACAGATATCCAGGCGAGCGTCCGGCGCCGCGAGAATCGATCCTTATGCAAACGTAGCCGTCGGGCACCCATTTCTCCGGGTCGACCACCTCCCAGTTGGCGTACCGGTTGGAGCTGCCCGCGACCGCGTCCGGATAGTCGCGCGCCATGATTTCCCAGGCGGTCTTGTAGCCTTCCTGGAACGCGAGCCCCTTGCCGTATGGGCCATAGGAAAGTACTGCGGGATAGCGCCCTTCCGCCACAGGGCGGAACACGTCGGCGCGGAGCACCAGGCCGTCGTCCATCTCGACCGGCACGTCCCAGTCGATTTTCATGAGACGCGCGTGGAGGTCAACGCCCGATCCGGGTATTGGCGAGATCCAGCCGATCTGCGAGGTTGCGCGCCAGCGCCCGGGTGAGATAGAGCTGCGCACCGAGGCTCATCCTGCTGAACGCCTCGGGTCTGAATTTGGCGAGCAGAAGCTCCGTCACGGAATCCACCGTCGCGTTCCGCGGCACCTCACCGCCGCGGATATAGGCCATCTCGCCGAAGCACTCGCCTTCGTTGATCATGTTGAGCAGGCGCCCCTGACGGGTCACCTTGGCCTGCCCCTTGCCGATGAAATAGAAGCTCTTTCCTTTTGCGTTCTCGTTCACGATCGTCTGATTGGGCGCCACGCGCCCCCAATCGCCGGCTCGCGCAAGCTCCCAGAATTCAGTATCGGATAGGGCCGCGAGCATCTCGACTTTCCTCAGCGCGACGTATTTCTCGCTGTCGGGAATCACGCCGGGCGGAAGAGTCTGCTGGACGATCTTGGAAAGCTCTAGCGCGAACTCCGCCCAGGTCGGATAGCGGCGCTCGGGCTTCTTTGCCATCGCCCGCAGGACCACGGGGTCCACGAACTTCGGCAATCCCGACCGCACGCTGCTCGGCGGGATCGGATCCTGATTCTGGATTTTCTGCACCAGCCCCTCGATGGTCTCCGCCGTGAACGGCTTCTTGCCGGTGAGGAGCTCATACAGCGACACGCCCAGCGAGTACATGTCGCTGTGGAAGTCGATCTCCTTTCCCGAGATCTGCTCGGGCGACATGTAGTAGGGCGAACCCATCGCTGCAGTCTGCACGACATGGGTCTTGCGCAGGTAAGCCGCCCCGAAGTCCGAGATCTTTACCTCGGTGCCTTCGGCCAACATGAGGTTCGTCGGCTTGATGTCGCTGTGAACGATGCCTTCCTTGGCGGCGTACTCGAGCGCCCCGCAGCACTTGAATGCGATTTGCAAAACATCGGCGACCGGGAGAAGCTTACCCGCAGCGACGTGCCTGGAAAGATCGCCCCCCTTGACGTATTCCATTGCGATGTAGCCGGAGTCTTCCTGGACCACCGCGTCGAGGATCGCCACGATGTGCGGATGCCGCAGTTTTCCGGCAAGCGAAGCCTCGTTCTGGAACTGCGACCGGTACACCGTGCCGAATTCGGGATCCCGGAATACTTCGGGCTCGATCGTCTTGAGCGCGACTTCACCCCCGGTAAAGGTATCCTTGGCGAGGTACACCATACCGGTCGCGCCCTTGCCGATCGCCTTTTGAACGTCGT
>WNGN01001774.1_pt1 | contig 14371 bp, 17 predicted proteins | sample 5400561 | NCBI WGS metagenome assembly WNGN01 (sample SAMN13153379, study PRJNA577476) | soil metagenome | isolation source: 115 cm soil or saprolite under Garry oak tree replicate 2 | place: USA:California | collected 2016-06-15
GCGTGAACGATGTCTACCTGCGCCTCATCGGGGCGGCGAACTGGTCCCTCGCCATCTACGCGACGTTCCTCATCGGTCGACGGCTCGCGGGACGTCCGCACGGCGTACTCGCGGCGGTCCTCGCGGCCCTCGTGCCCTCCTTCGCTTCGTACGCGTTCCTGGCGACGCAGGAGACGACCCTCGTCATGTTCGGCGCGCTCGGATTCCTCGCGCTCCTCAAGGCGACGCGCGCGAAGAGGCCGGGCTACGCCATCGTGGGCGGCCTCCTCCTGGGCGGCGCAGTCCTGACCTCGTACCAAGGATTGTACTTCATCCTCCCGGTCGTCGTGCTCTACGCGATCGCCCTCCTTCGCCGATGGAACCTGCGCTTGCGGGCGTTCCGCCACGCCGAACCGATCATGCTCTTGCTCACCCTGCTCGTTGCGGTGGCGGCGGGGTGCGCCCCGTATGTGCGCAATTGGATCCTCCTCGGTGACCCGTTGTACCCGTTCTACCGCGGGCTGTTCTCGAGCCCCTACCTCTCCCCGACGACGATGGTCTTCGCCGAGACGGAGTGGCGGAGTGTCGCCCTCGACCTCGCGTCGTTCGGCCCATCCACCGGCTCGTACTGGGACTTCCTCTACCAGTTCGGGACGAACCCGTCCTTCGCGCCCCTGAGCCTCGCCTTCGCCGTGCCGGCGTTCCTGATCCTCCCCGGGGCCAGGATCCGTCGAAAAGCGGAGCTGGCCTGCTTCTACTTCGTCGTGCTCGCCGCCATCTTGGCGGGTCCGGTCCCGTTCATCCGGTACGTCTGGCTCGTGATCCCGTTCTCCGCGATCGCAGTGGCCGGCGCCGCGTTCGCCGCCCTCCGAGCCTTCCGGGCCTGGGCCTCCGTGGACGTCCGCGCTCGCCCCGCGCGAATCGCGACCGAAGCCGTCGGCAGACTCCCGGTCGTCGTCCTCGCGAGCCTCTTCATCCTCCCGATCGTCGTCGGCTTCGGCGGCAACGCGTACTTCTTCGGGGCGAACACCAGCCAAGGCGATTACTTCCGTTACTTTGGAAAGCCCGCGACCAACCTCTGGGGTGATTTGCAACAAACCTACGGGTCCGACCCCAGTGCCTGGCAGTGGTTCAACAATCATCTTCAACCGGGTCAACGGATTGCGAGCCTGGAGTATCGGGTCTACTACATCGGAGCCGTCCTGCGGGTCGCCGACACGATGCTCTACCTGGACAGTCAGGAGGCGGAGCCGCTCTATTCGATGACCGATCCGGGGGCGATGGCGGCCTTCCTCCAGGCCCATCGCGTCTCCTACGTATTCGTGAGGGCGATGGACTGGAATGGATTCACGAGCGCCGCCCTGCCGCTGTTCCGATGGCTCGGCTCTCCCGTTTTCCCGTGGGCGGCCATCTTTGGCCGAAGCGTCATCTTCAACGTCGGAATCCAACCGTATCCCGACGTCCCCGCGGGAAATCCAATCGGACTGTACAGCATCGTTGGACTCAACGCCCCCGCGATGTTCCAGGATAAGCGGGTTCTCAGGATCCAACAAGACAACAACACGCCTCGTGTCTCCCTGTTCAGCCCCGATAATCCCGAAGTGCTCGTCGTGCGGTATTGGGATTCCGGCGCCGGCCGGCTGGACCTGAACGTGAGGCGCACCGCCGACAACGCGTGGTACACGATCGACCGAAGTCTGAAAGGCAACACGTCGACGTGGTATACGGCGGTCTTCCCCGTGCCGCGGATCGCCGGTCAGTCGGTCCTCGAGTTCGGGCTCCACGCCACCGGGAGCGATTTCATCGTCGACGACATCGAGGTCAAGCCCCTCCTCGAGCCGTGGTTCGCTCTGTACGGATACCAGGGGAACGAGACGTTCCCCGCCGAGACCCGCCCGTCGGCCGTCTTCGTCTACCTCCCGTTCCTCACGATCGGGCAACGGCTCACGGTGAGCGCGACGGCCGGGGGACGCAACCTGAGCGTCGAGGTCTTCCGGAACTTGATCCGGCCGGAGCTGACGACCGGATGGTGGCTCCAGTACTCATCCCGCGCCCGGATTCCGTCCCTGCCCACCCAGGGAACCCCGGGCCCGCGACTCGACTACATCGTCCCGGCGAGCGGGACGTACACGTTGGTGATCGTCCTCTGGTCTCCCTGGCAAGCGGGGATCACGCCGGACGTTCAAATCGCGATTAAGTGAAGCAAGGGGTCGAATGGGCGACGCGCCGAAGTCGACCCTTCCTGGCGTGCAGATCCTGTCGCAGGCATTCCGCTCGAAGGATCTCGGCGAGCCGTTGACGCGTGTTGGGTTCCTCTTCGTTGCGTACATCCTGACGCACGTCGCCGTTTCTGACGTGTACTCGTTCCCAATTTTCACGAGCCTTCCGTTGACCGTCATGAATCTGGGGGCGTACGCGTTCGCATTCGCGCTGATCGTCCTCGCCCTCGTCTCGAAGGCCGAGCTGCGACCGAAAGCCTATCTGATATTGGTCGCCGGGGCGTACGCCGTGATTCTCAATTTCCTTCCGGCGGTCGTCTTCCAACCGTTCTATCGGATCGACTCGCTCTCGTACACGCACTACTCGGCGGTCCTGCTCCTGCAGGGGCGCAACCCGTACGCGGAGAGCATGATTCCCTCCCTGAGTACGTTCGGCGTGCCGCCGGATGCGTGGTCGCCGTTGGAGGGTGGCGGACTCTTCGGCACGTCGCCGTATCCGCCGCTCGCGTTCCTCGTGTACGTGCCGATCCTCGCGCTCGGAGCGACGGACGTCCGAGTGGTGTATCTCGCGTTCCACCTTGCGGGACTCGGCATCCTCTACGCACGCGCGCCCCCCGCGTTCCGCGGCATTGCTCCGATCGGCCTCGTGATGACGTTCGAGCTCGTGCAATACACGCCGTGGGGCGTGCCCGACATCCTCTGGGTGGTCCCCGCGCTCCTCATGGCCACGGATCTGGGACGGCCGGCCCGCGCCGGGCTTTGGTATGGAATCGCGTGTGCGTTCAAACAGACTCCCTGGCTGTTGGCGCCCTTCCTGCTCCTGTGGTACTGGCACCGGCGCCCGACCGGTACGCGGCAGGCCCTCCTCGTCTTCGGTGGGGTCGCGGCTGGCGTCTTCCTCCTGGTCAACGCCCCCTTCCTCGCGTGGAATCCGTCCGCTTGGGCTGCGGCGATGTTCGCGCCACTTACGACGCTTCAAGCTCCGACTGGCATCGGGCTTTCGACCCTCGCTGGCTACGGGTACGTGTTCGTCTCGAGGGATTTCTTCGTGGCGGCCGAGGTCGGCCTCCTGGCGATCCTCATCCTCGGATACCATTTGCACTTCGAGCGGCTCGAGTTCACGTTCTGGATCTTTCCCGCCCTGGTCTTGTTCGTCTCGTACCGGATGCTCCAGAGCTATGTGGTCTACTGGGCACCGTTCCTCCTGATCGCGCTGTGGACGTGGTGGGAGAGGAGCCATGCGAATTCCCACGCCTAGCATTCCGACAGCCGTCATCCTCGTGATGGTCAGCGTCGTGCTCGCCGCCGCAGGGCTGAGTGCGTTGTCTGGAGGCGCTGTCCCACGTGTCGATGTGACGGTCTCGGTGCCGCAGGGAGGCCGCCTGCCCTCCGGCGGTCTGGACTCCCTCCTCGTCTCCCTCGCAAGCTCCGCCCACCTCGAACCCCGATTCTTCATCGTCGAGGGTCCCGCCGTATACGAGTGGACCGCGGACAGCTCGCAGCCGTTGATCGGGTCCGGGACGGCCACCTATCGTATCTCCGCGCCGTGCTCGGCCTGTTCGATCCCCTCGGGAGCGATGTTCATCGTCCGAGTGTACGATGTGCTCTCGCGAACCTATTCGTTCTCGCCGACATTGCGTGCCTGACCGCGGCGGCCGAGGACGTAGCGGGCCGAGGCCGATGCAGCGCCCCGAACGTCTGGCTGAGGTCGCCCCGGTCCGGCCGAGCCGGCTCAGGCCCGGTCTCCCAGTCCGCGGAGGATCTCCCCGTACAGGTCCGCGCTCATCCGGAACGAGCTCCGGGCCAGCTTATCTAGGATCTCCTTTGCACGGGAGGCGGTGATGGCGCCGGCCCCCACCCCGGCCAACAAGAGGCCTAGGAGGCCGGTGTAATCTCGACCTTCCGCCTCGGCGACGGTTCGCGCCGGGATTTCGTCGAGAATCAGGCGATCTCCTTTCGGCGTCTCGAACAACGATGCCTCGCCCATCCCCAAGCCGAGGGCGGTCCACCGCTTCCGATCGCCCCGGACGGAGACGACCTCGATCCACGACCCACGGGCCTCTCGGAGGGGTTGGGATTCGCGCCCCGTGAAGACCTCGTCCGCGATCGGAGGCGTGATCGCGATCTTCCCCAAGAGGTCCCGCAGTACGAGGACTTCACCGATGGACTCGAGGGCGATGAGTGTCGAGGCGTCGACCCAAACGCGCATGGGTCAGCCTTTGATCCAGGCCCCTGTTCGCTCCCGGTCCCTCCGTAGCTCGTCCAGCGAGATTCGGAAGAAAGGGATCCCTTTCGCGGCGGCGAGATCGGCCATGTCCCGGATGGGGACCCCTGCGTACTGGGCGGCACGGCTCAGGGTGAACTCCAGATTCAGGTACCGTGCGAGGGCTTTCTCCATCCGCAGGCGGCGGACGCCCTCCCGGAGGGCGGACCTCGCGATTTCGGACCGCGAGAGTCGCGTTTCTTGCGCGAGTTCGTCGAGGTCCTCGATTTCATCCTCGTCCACGCGGACCTGTAGATTCTTCATATGACAATGTAATGACTTGTCATGTACTTCAACATTTCGTCGGTGAGTCCTACGGCAGCAACGTGGCGGCTTCTTACACGACCTCCCGATCGCGCCCGCCTCGCCTTCGGACTCTCCGCGGATTCGGTGGGATCCTCGGGTCGTTCGCGGACGAAGATCGTCAGGATCCATGGTGGGAGGAGCGAACGAGTCGGCGGCTGTACCTGGCGATACGCGCAGCGCCATCCCGTAGATACATGTAATGAGAACATGTAAATAGTCCATGCCCCTTTTCTCTTCCGATGCGGGGGAAGAAGGTCATCCAGACGGAGGTCGATCCCGTGGTCTATTCGTTCATCTTGCGGACCGCGGAGGCCAAAGGGCTCACCTTGAAGGAGGCCGCACGGCAGGCTCTCTCCGAATGGGCGTCTCGGGAAGGAGATCTGTCTTGGGACCCGCTCTTCGATTTGTCCAAGACGTTCTCGACGGGCAAACGCACGGACGCCTCGAAGGTCGATGAGGTCCTCTACCGGCGGCGCAAACGGTGAAGCTGTTCCTGGACTCCGGGGCTTTCATCGCCCGGGCCCTGAAAGACGATCGACATCACGCAGCCGCAATCGGCGTCTTTGACGGAATCTCGAAAGCCCGCCACCCATTCCGTCTCCTCTACACGTCGAACTACGTGGTCGACGAGACCGTAACGTTTCTCCTCTACGAGGCGGGTGGACGCGTCGCTGTGTCCGTCATCGGCCTGATCCGGAGCTCCCCGTCCCTGCGAGTGCTTCATGTCTCCGAAGAGGTCGAGGGGGAGGCCGACACGGCGTTCCGGCGATACGCTTCTTCGCGCGTTTCGTACACGGATTGCACGACCCAAATTCTGATGCAGCGGGAAGGCATCGACACGGCGTTCTCCTTCGACCGAGATCTGGAAACCCTCGGCTTCCAGAGGATTCCGTAGCCCGCGGTGCTTGTCACAAGATCTCTTCGATCGCGTCCTCCTCGCCCTCGGACTCTCCGCGATCCGCTTGCCCCGCGACGTTACGCGATAGCGAGCCGTCCCGCTGACGTCGGCGGACTTCGCGAAGGTCTTCGTCCCACGCGCCAGGATTGGGTCTACGGAAAGGTCGCGAATCCAGCCTGCCGGAAGTTCGCGTCGAACGTTACGGCCTTGCGAATGCCGAGGTTCTCCATGAGGACGAAGGAGGTGCAATCCGTGAAGGACCATCGTTTGTCCGATCGTCGGACGAAAAGCTTCCAGGCCGCCTCGAAGGCGGGTAACTCGACTCTCACAAGCCGCAGGTTCTTCGACTCGAGGATCGCCTGGCCGCCGGCCGAGGAACGGAATTCGCCGCCTCGTGCAGAGGCCGCGGCGTGGCCAATGCGTCTTCGGGCGAATAATTGGAGAGCCTGTCTCGCGGCGTCGGCCGCTAGTCCGCCATGCAATCCATCCAGGCTTGCAAGGCGTCGTGGGCCGCATCGATGTCCAGCATCCGCGGCTCGTCCGCGTCCTCGATCACGAACCGCTCGAGCACGATTCGCTCCCCCTCCCGGCGGAACGTGATCCGCATGCACGGGACGGCGAAGGGGCTCCCCGATTCGACGAACCATGGCTCGAACGCCAGGGACAGGGAGTCCCCCTCCTCCGTCACACAATACCCGCGCACGCGATTGAGCCCCGCGGTGAACCGCGAATACGACGCCGCGATCGGCTCCGAACGGGTCTCCCCCGGGACCCCTCGCTCCACGCCCACAGGCTCTCCGAGTCAGCCGTTCATCGGTGCGGTATATGTTGGCTCTGGACCGGTTTTTGTCGGCCACGGCTCACGGCGTCCGCAGGGTGGAATTGTCTCTCCGGACCCGGCGCCACCGGTGGACGAAGTAGACGGAGCTCACCGCGCCGACGGCCGCGACACCGATCAAGGCCGCAGGCGTGACTCGACCAATATCGAACCGCCAGTTCCGGAGGCCGAGGGCCATCTCGGATCCGCGCAAGGCCGGTTCGACGTTGTTCCGCACGACGGCACCGATGCTCCGTATATTCTGGGAGTTGAAATCGAGGCCGACCTCGAACGTGAACGGCGCCGTCCCGAGGGTCGCGTATACCCAGTCGTCGCTGTTGCCCGGGTTGACGTGGGTCGCTCGGCCCTCTTGCAGCACCCGGTATCCGTTCGCATCCGCCATCTCGACGGCGAAGTTGCTCAGCCGATCGTCATCCGGAGTCGGCAATCGAGTGTATGACCAAGGATACAGGATCCATTGACCCGCGCTATGGTAGGAGATGGAGAGGACCGGCGGGTGCGCGACCGCGAGGTCCCGGATCGCTTGGCTCTCCGGCTCGGAGAAGGGGCCGGGGCCCCGATACTCGGGGTCGCTCGTCGACGTCCCGAATCCTCCGGAGCCCCACATGTATCCGTAGTTCCGGTTCAGGTCGACGCCGAAGGTTCCGTCGCCGTTGTCGTGCCGGTTTTTCCGCCACGTCGAATCGTTCAGGCGCGCGTACTCGAAACCGTCCGGATTCACCAACGGCACGAACCACAGGTTCGCACGCGCCAGGATTGCGTCGACGCGCGAGTCGTTGCCGGCGTTGAGGAGCACATATCGGAGGAGGTAGACGACGACCTCAAGGGAGATCCACTCGTCCGCGTGATGGAGGTCCATGAAGAGGACGTCTCGTTTCGTCCCGCCGGGCACGCGGACCTCCGCGGCGAAGAGACTCCGGTTCGCGAGGCCTTGCGTCGTCTCCCAGCTCGACCCGATCGATGTCACGGCCAATAGGGAGGGATGGTCTCGGGAGAGGTTCCGCAACTCGGAGACGAGGGACGCGTACGTATGGAAGGTCGAGGGCGCGATGGGAAGTCGGCCCGTCGGAGGGATGACCGCCGCGGCTTGGCCCGAGAACCCGGTCAACACCAGGAACGGGACGGCGACGATCGCCAGCCATCGAGCCCGGTTCGACATGTTGGCCGACAACGCCCACCTACCAAAAGCCGACGAGCAGGATCGTGACGCCCGCGGTGATGGCCGAGACGATCCCGAGAGTCGATAACGTCGGCACCACGCGCTGGCGGAGCACCTCGTTCGCGATCAGGCCGGGGATGATGAATCCGATCACCTGGAATCCCGGATCGAGGCCGGTGAACGGCCCGACGACGAGCTCGATCGCGATGGACAGCGACATCGCCGCGAGCATCGTGACCGCGAATCGCCGTCGCCCGAATAGGATCGTGAATCGCGAGGCATACCGCATGATGGCGGCCGTTGTGAGGGCGATCGCGAGCGTGTAGGCGACGACCTCGGGCCGCAGTAAGAGGAAGAGCGCGACGTAGCCGGGGACGACGACGCCTCCGGGGGACAGGAGGCTCCGTTCGTACCAGAACATGCTCACGGCAATGCCCACGAACACAGCGGTTTGCAGGACGAGTACGCTAACTCCTAGCGTGACCATCGGATTCCCTCCCGAGGAGTTCTTCGACGAGACCGTAGCCGACCGATGTGACCATGTTGCCGCAGGCGAGTACCGCCCCGCCGGGGAGTGCACGCGCGTCAATCGCCGCGAGGAGTTCGTGCGGCGTCGCGTTTTCCATCTCCGACAATTGATCGCGGGGGTACCCGTGGCGAACCGCCGCGCGGACGAATGCTTTCGTGTGCCGACCCGTCACAATGACGCAACGAAAGTCGAGCTCGCGGGTCAACGCACGAGCAAACTCGACGCTCCGGGGCGCACGGTCGTCTCGGCTGTTGAACAGCCCGACGAGCGGTCCACCATCGAGTTTCTTTCTACGGATGAGTTCCCGTCGCAGTTCGAGGAGGGAATCGACATCGTTCACCCCGAGCGCGCAGACGAGCGTGTAGACGCCCGCATGGTTCCGCCGTTCGAAGAGTTGCACGGTCCCGTAATCCGGAGTTGAATGCAACATCCCCTCGAGGGCTCGCTCTCGATCGAGTCCGAGGAACTCGCACACGCCGAGGGCGAGGGCCACGTTTTCTTTGAAGGTGATATACGGGAACGACTCGAGGAGCGCATCGGACACTCCGCCGGGATTCACCGCGACGATGGCCGCGTGACGTCTCTGCGCCTCGTCTTGTAGCGTGGGGAGCAATCGTTGTTCCGCGGTGATGACGGTCCCGTTCGCCGGAATCACGTCGCTCAGATTCCGTGCGCCCGTCCCGAGGTCCGGTCCGATGACCTCCAGGTGGTCCCGCCGAATGTTCGTGATCACGGCCAAGGTCGCGCGGATCAAGGTGTCCTGGGAGACCCGGCGGAGCTCCGGATCGACGGCCATGCATTCGATGACGATCGCCTGGGCGTTCTGCTCCTTCGCCAATCGCACGATTTCCTTCTGTTCCCGCAAGTTCGCGGTTGGCGTCGGCGGACGTTCGAGGACCGTCTCCGTTCCCGCGACGTCGATGAGGACCGGCAGCTTTCCCGTCGTCTTCACGACGACTCGGAGTCCGTTCGCGCGGAGCCCGGCGCCGATGAGACGACACGTGCCGGTCTTTCCGCGGCTCCCGTCGACGTGAATCCGGATCGGAATCGACTCGAGGCGATCCGTGTGGTCCTTCCATTCACGGTACCCGCGAAGACCGACGACCGCCCAGACGGCGGCGAGACCCGCGACGAGCGGAGCCCATCCCCAGAGCGCGACGAGTCCGCCCCAGCTCGACGGCGAAACGAATCCCGAGGCGATCGCGAGGATCACGAGCGGGCCCCAGATCAGGAGCCGCCAAGCGCCAGAGGTACGGTTGGAACTTGACTCGGCAGGCCCCATTTCCCTTCCTGGTTCCATAGAAACCCTGGGTTTATGGGTGTATGCCGAGTTCATGTCTCGAACGCGCGATAAAGGTTCTTGGACACTCCTCGACGCAGACGATGTTCTCTGATGTGAGAACAATTTTCCGTTACCCCTGAGGGGTCGCCGGGGGCGCGGTGCGAACGGCCAAATAGCCACAGACCGATATCTTACGCGGGAGCGAGGCGGTGGAGGGGAGCAGTCGCCTTAGATCGATCACTCACTTCTGGAAGGCGTCGCGGGTCCTCCTTCTCATCGGCGGCGTCTTGTTCCTCTCCGGGCAAGGGCTCCTCTCGGCGTCGTTCTTGCAAGGGACGCAGGGGACGGTCGCCTCGATTCCTCCGGGACCCTCGTGGTTCTTCGTGTACCAGATCAAGGTGCTCGGGAGCAGCCGCATATCCGGGCAATTCGCGGATCTCGCGGGCGATGTCGTGAACGTGTACGTCTTCGGGCAGACTCAATACGAACTGTACGCGTTCATCGGATTGGGGCAAGGCCTATTTTCCGTGAACGGCTCCTCCGGTTCCTTCTCGACCGATCTCCCAAGTTCCGGGACGTACTACCTGGTGTTCGCGCACGGCGCAGGATCCGAGGAGTCCGCGCAGGACGTCCGCGTGTCGTACCGCGTCGCGGGAATCGAGCCCGAGTTCATCGGCGTCGGGCTCGGGCTCATCGCACCGGGAATCATCCTCGTCGGCGTCGGGCTTTGGATTCGAGAACGGCGCCGGAGGCGGGCGCCTGCCCAGATGTGAGAGCGGTCCTCCGCGAACGCACGTATGAACTCTATCGTGCACATCCCGCAATACCTCTGCAGTCGCCGTTGCGATAACCCGATTCCGTTCGTGCGACGTCACGTGTACCAGGGCGCGAGCCAGCGCGGCGAGTCTGTCCGCGCACATTGAAGAGTGACTACACATCCGGGCTGGCCAGCCCAGTCACTTTCGACGGCGCCCGAATTCACGGCGGAGTTTTGCCTTTGAGAGCCGATCGCCTGCTTTGAGGAAGGAGCGGTAGGAGTTCATCTCGTCTTCTTGGAAGTCCTTCCAGTCCCCCGCGAAATCGAGCAGCGACCTGCGTCCCCGCGTCAGCCGACGGATGAGTTCACTGAAACTCTCGCCTTCCTCTTTGATTGCGACGAGCGCCTTGTACGCGTCTTCGGAAAGAGTGACCGTTTTCACGGCCATGCGGACGCTGATGGAACAGGTCCGTCTCAACGTTCGTAGCAGGTGGATGAATCTCATTATATTGCGGAAGGGCATAGGCCGCCTCCGGGTGTCCGAAGCCTCTCTCGAACGCCTGCGGAAGTTCTTGCTGCCGCTCGAGCTCGCCGAAGCGGAACTGAAGGCGAAACCGGCCGCCGCGGTGATGATCATCGTGCGGGATGGCTCTCGGGGTCTCGAGGTCCTCCTCGGAGAGCGGACGAAGCGGGAGGGCGACCCATGGTCCGGACAGATCGGCCTTCCGGGCGGCCGCCATCGGGCCGAGGATCCGACGATGCTCGCGACCGCGGTCCGCGAGACGAACGAGGAGGTCGGGATCGATCTTGAGGGTCGCGCCGAGATCCTCGGTCACATGCCGCCTCGGGCGCCCGGCAACAAGCCCGAGGTGCTCGTCGTCCCCTACGTCGCGCTGGCGACGTCCCCGATCGAGGCGACGCCGGGGCCGGAGATGGCCTCCGTGTTCTGGGTGCCGCTCCCCGACTTGTCGGCGAACCAGGGGAGGGCGACGGTCTCCACGATCCTCGGCGAGTTGAACGTGCCCTCCTTCACCTACGAGGGACGGCTGATCTGGGGATTCACGTACCGGATCCTCGAAGAGCTGCTCGTCTTCGTCGGGCTCAGCGCTTGAGGCGCGGATCCCGCGGCGGGTTCGGGCCGTGCAGGAGCCGCTCGAGGAGGTCCGGGTCGTCGATCGCGTCGATGAGGTCTCGACTCGAAACGTTCTCCAGGTCGCGCGCCGAGGTCGTGACGTCCTCGCGAGACACCGTCTTCGACGCGCGGTCCGAGAAGTGCGCCGCGTCGACGGCCTTGCGGAGGGCCACCGCGGAAACGACTTCTCTTTCTGACGGCTTGGGCGTCAGCTCGATCCGGCGGTGGGCTTCGCGTCCCTCGACCGTCAGGCCGTCGAGGCGCTGACCGCATTCCGGGCAGAGAAGGGATCCCGCTCCCGCTCGGGTCGGCCGCATCTCCGCGGCGATGATCAGCATCCGCAGGAACAGGTAGATCACGATCGTCGCGAGGAAGTACGACTCGATCGGCGCCCTTGACAAGGCGAACGGTCCGTTCAGATAGAGGATCTCGTGATTGATGAACAAGAACGACGCGATGCCCGCGAGGCTCACGATCGCGAGTTCCCGGGCCGCCGATCGTCTCTCTCGGGTCCTGAACCGTGTCAACGGAACCCTCCCGCTGGGCCGACTCCCAAGGGAATCCAGCCCTCCTCGTGACCTCTCACGACTCCGGCCGGGATATACCTTTGGACGGCGGTCGAGCGGATATCAAAAATGAGAAGGAGGGGATGAAGTATATCCGATTCCGAAATAGGATTGATGGACTCGGATGGCGAACTTGATGAGACCGAGGACGTTGTCGATCATCTTCGGAGCCTTCTTCGCGGTCGTCGCGTACTTCGCCTGGACGTTCGCGAGTTCCCAGACGACGACGACGCCCTGGTTTCCGGCGAACATCTCGCGATGGGTCTACACGACGTACATGTTCGTCGCCGCGATCTTCCTCATCGGGCTCGGCGGGCTCGCCGTGAGCATCCGGCGCTCGTTCGCTCGGCAGATTCGAGAGCTCGAGGGCAAGCTGCAGCGAGGCTCGTCCCACAACCCGGGGTCGAACGCACTGCCCCCGCCGCTTCCGGATACGACCACGAGCCGAGACCACGTCGATCGTGACATCGACGAGCTGCTCGAGAGCCTCAGCGAGGTCGAAGCGAGTGCGGCCCGGGATGCGCGGGCGATGGAGATGGAACCCGCGGGCATCCCGGAGGTCCCGACGATCGAGGCGACGGATCGCGAGGTCGCGGTGCGCCGCTCCCGACTCATCCAGCGACAGAAGCTCCTAGGACGCTTCATCGTCGGGCCGGCCGCTGCTTCCGCGCTCATCCTCGGCATATCCGGCATGATGCTCCCCGGCGCCGACACCTTCGCGCAAAATCCCCCGTACGTGTTGAACACCGCGCTCATCCTCGGCATCAGCTACAGCTGGATCGGGGTCGGCGCGTACATCGCGGCGACGGTTGCTGCGCTCGTCAGCCGAGGGGGCGGGAAGCGGAAGTAGTCGATGGGCCAAAAGGCGATCCTCACGGCTGATGTTCGAAACGAGCACCCATCGTGGATGCCTTTATATATCGCAACAATCCTGCGACCCTATTGAAGGGAAAGGAGCACCGCAATGATCACGACCGTCGTCACCGTGACGTCGACCTTCCTCGCGGGTACCTTCGGCGCCGCCGCGGTCGCTGCCCTCATCCTCTTCCTGATCATGCGCGAGCTGACGAGCGCCCACGCGGAGGAATCGGGCAGCATGCGGTCGAAGATTCTGTCCCACACGCTCCTCGTGCCGATCAGCCCGCTCCTCGTGGTTTTCGCCTTCATCGTCGCGGTGAAGGTCCTCGAAGTCCTGTAGGTCCGATCGCTTCGGCCTGTTCTCAGCGTCACGCCGTCCATGGAGGCGGAAGCTACTTCGTGGTGTGGTCTTCCGGTTTGGATGACGGTCTCTAGTCGGTCGGCCTCGGGCCCGATTTAGGATGAGGCTCCGCGAGCCAACGAAGGATCCTGAGGAGCTCCGGGTTGAATCCATGGGGACTTTCTAAGCGCTCGAGGGCATCCAGAATTTCCAACCAGGGCGCGTCGCTTCTCAGTCCCGTCCGAGTTGCCACGATGGCTCGGATCGTCTTCTCGGCCGTCGGCCCAAGGAGACGTTCAACGGCGCTGTCGGCGGCGTCTCGCCTTTTTTCGGTCCGAGGGTGGTCCCCCGATCGCTCGGTCGAGCCTTTCGACTCACGGAAAGGGGAAGAGGTCCCGGCGGATGATGGGGTCTGCCTCCGTGTCGTTCGGTCGACGCTCCAACACGCGACGTCTGCGCGAGGCGACGCAAAAACTGAGCCCCCCTAGAGGCCGCGATTGTCCCGAAAAGCTCCGTCGGGGGTCAAGGAAGATACGTGTACAAGGGCCATCGCACGTATGACAAAGCGTTCGCTTCCTCACGCATGCAAACGTCATGGTCGCGCACCGAGATCGATCGGTTCTCCTGGACCCCGGATTCAGCGGATCGGATCGTCGTGGATCGACCAATCTCGACGGGGCTCGATTGAAGGCGTCGCGACGTCGCCGTGGCTTTGCCTCCATCGGACGTAGGCCTCGGTCTCTCGATGGTTGATCGCGGCGAGCCTCTCCTCGTCGTCGCCGGAGATGATCACGCCGCGCATGTGACCGAGATCGCCGATCACATGTTGGATGTCGCGCATCAACACCGCCAAGCGCGAGGGGACTTCCGAGAGCCACGACTCCAGACGCTTGTCGCTGGACTTCACGCTCTTGAAGATGCCCGCCGTGGCCGGGCCGGTCACGTTGAACAGCTTCTGCAGTTGCCGCTCCCGGAGGGCGGCCTCATCGTTGAACGTCCCGACCCCGTGGTAATACCGGTAGAGATTCGAAGCCACCTGATCCGGCGCGCTGTCCAAGAGGCGGTGGAGCCCCCCGATGGCGAGAAATCGCTCCCACGCATCCACGGAGAACGCGTCGACGGACGAGGCCCACGTGCGCAATGCGTCCAGGCTCGGCTCCGAATTGACCCCTTGGCGGACCAGGGCCATCCTCCGGTCGAGGCTCTCGAGATGCTGCGACAGCTCTTGATGGAGTTCCCATAGTG
>WNGN01001988.1_pt1 | contig 14350 bp, 14 predicted proteins | sample 5400561 | NCBI WGS metagenome assembly WNGN01 (sample SAMN13153379, study PRJNA577476) | soil metagenome | isolation source: 115 cm soil or saprolite under Garry oak tree replicate 2 | place: USA:California | collected 2016-06-15
CGAGCAGGCGCACCACATCGGCGAGCTCATCGCGCTGTTCTGGCAGATCGACGTCGAGCCGCCGGAGATGACGTGGATCGACGTGCGCCTAGCCATGCGAGGCGACCCGGGACCGTCGTAGGACCTCCTCGGATGAAGGCGGCTCAGGCGAAGATCGAGGGCGTTCCGCTCGCGAACTGAACCCGATAGCCGAGCGGCACGGTCCGGGCCTCCGTCGCGGGGACGGTCTCGATCAGATTCCCCCCGGAGTCCTTGAGGGACCAAGGGGCCGTCGAGACCACGACGACCGGTGTCGTCGCGACGACGTAGTCTCCCGTGGTCGGGGCCGCGGTCGTCCCGCCCGCGCCGACGAAGGACATGGGCGTGGATTCGAAGAAGGGCGTGGCCAACTTGCCGAACGGCGTTACGCCGGAGAGGCTCCCCACGTACACCCGGAAGTACGCGTGCGGATTCAGGTTGCCGAGGGCCACCGTGCCCACGCCTCCCTTGTACCCGCCGTTCACCCGCAGGAATTGTTCGCGGGTCATCCAACCCGTGTTCCGGTTATCGAGGAGGTTGACCGTCTTTCCGGTCTCGTCCCAGATCGCGAGTTCGTCGATCGTGAGGATGAACCAAGAGGCTCCCGCCCCCGCTGCGGGTTCGATCGTCACGATCGTGTGCGGGGACGTGTAGTGCTGCTCGAAGAAGAACCGGCCGATGTTCATGTGACGCAATCCCTTGCTGCCCTCCGTCTGGGATTGCATCAGGATCGGCCGGATTCCGTCTCCCGAGGTCCGGTCCGAATCCTCGACGATGGACAGATTGTCGAATCGGATGGGGGTCCCCGTCTCCGCCCCGGTCGAGACCTTGATGGCCACGGGAGAGCCCGTCGCGTCATGCTCCGTCTCGATGCTCGTGTTCCCGCTGAACGTGATGTGTCCGGAGCCCCGGTTCGCATTTCCGAATTCGATCGCGGAATAGTCGGCCCCGGAACCCGACAACGCGACCTTGAGATTTTGGATCTCGATGTATTGCATGTACCCCGCGCTTCCAAGGAAGCGGAGGCCTTGCTGATTCGGTTGCGCGGTCGGATGCATCGAGACGTCCCTGAGGACCATCATCTGCTGGTTCCCGCTGCCGTCGAACTGCAGCTCGCGGCAGTTCAGCCCTTGCAACAATCCGCCGCGGACGGCGCCCTGATACAGAATTTTCTGGATGTGCGGCCGCGGCGTGTTCCAGTACCGAGGCGGAGGATCCCGAAGCGCGACCAGGGAGACGCTATCCTTGTCGATCGTGACGACCCCGTCCGGGGCGTCGAGGTCCTCCGTGAGCCAGATGATCCCGCCGGTGCCGGGCGGCAGGGCGTCGATCGCGCTCTGGACGACGAGCGCGCCGTCCGCATGCGAGTATTCGTCGGTCCCGGTGAGCAGGTTCCTCCGTCGAAAGAGGTTCGGGCCCTTGTCGAGCCACACCAGATGGGATCCGACCTGGGGGAAGGAGGCGGGACTCGGTGCGACGGAAGGCCGCAGGCTCGGTCCCAAGACCGCGGTCCCGACGACGGCGGCGGTCGCTCCCCCGACGATCGCGGCCTTGACGAAGGTCCTTCGAGAGGTCGGCTTAGGCTTCTCCTCCATGGCCCACCTGAGAACCCGGTCGATTCGGCATAACCCTTATGTTTCGAACCGAACTCAGTCCGCCGACGGTTCACAGGAACAGGCGACTCGTCATCGCTTGTAGGCCTGCCACCTCGCCGACCTCTCCGGACCACCGGGCCATCATGGGCCCGTATCGGCGCTCGGCGCGCTCCAAGAAGGCCCGCATCTCGTCCCGCATCTCCGCGGGAGCGGAACCGGCGACGGCCACCGCCAGGATGAAGCGCGGGCTCCGTTCGATCACGACCGTCTTCCGACCGAGCTCGAGCCGCCGCAGCTCATCCGAGCCTTCTGCAAAGGAGACGCGAGCGAAGTTCATGATCGCGGTGAGCATGCCGGCCATCACGTCCGGGTCCGAGTCGGTCTCCTCTGAACGGGATGCGTGCGTGAGCAGGACCCCGGAGCCGTCGATAACGAACACGTCCTCGACTCCGCGGCCGACCGTCGCGGGCCGCTCGAGGGGCTCGAAGTCCCGCTCCAACGTGGACGTGATCGGCTCCTGGATGGAACCGAGGTCGGCGCCGACCAGCAGGACGCCCCCGCCGGACGTCACGAGGTCCCGCACGGTGTGGAGACAGCGGACGAGCCGCCCCGGGTCGACGTAGTTCGACATGTATTCGACGCCCTCGAGCGCGACGATGGCCGTCGGTTGCTTGGCGACGAATTCGCGGACGACCCGCTCGAGCATGTCCGGCGGCATCGGGGACAGACGATTCTGCCCCAGGGAGGACGTGAGCCAGATGATCGGGGTGGCCGGTAGGTCGTAGTCCTCCCGCACCTCCATCGGCGCGCGGCGCGTGATCACGAGCCCGATCGACCCGTGGCGGACCGCCTCCGCAAGCGCGAGGAACACGAGCTTCGGCCTCCGCTCCCGGAAGAAGTAGGCGCGACCGGCCTTGAGGTCGAACCGCCGCGGAAGGGCCATCGGCTCCTCCTTTTGCGGGATCACGACGAGCATCTTGTATCGCAGGACGGCGATCGCGAAGAGGGACGCCATCGCGAGGGCGGTGACGGTGAGGAACGGAGGCGGGTAGAGGTCCATGAAGATCCGCGAGAACGCGTAGGTCTCGGCGCCGACCCCGTGGACCACGACGCCCGCGGTCATGAGGAGGGTCTGCTTCCGGACGATCGGATCCTGGTTCCGGATCAAGGTGCGCACGAGGACCGCGAGGGCCGTCGACATGAAAATCGTCGCGAACAGGGCGAGGCTCGCGGTGGCGGAGGCGTCCTCGATCACGACCCCGATCCCGCCGTCTTCGACCTGGAGTGTGGTGACCTGCGTCGTCACGAAGATCGCGACGGTCATGAGCGAGACCTGGAGGAAGAGAGTCACGAGCCGACGCCGCATGAGCTCGAATCCGAGGAAGTACTGCCCGATGAAGGATGCCATGAATCCGACCGCGAGCATGTGGAAGAAGTAGAACAGCCGCGCGATGGCGAGGGGGCCTGTGTTCGGCCCCGACGGGTCGAGCGTCGACGTGCGGAGAAGGTACGCGAACGTCCCCGCGAGGACGAAGAAAATCGTGGCGAGGACGAACGTGTCCCCCGCGCGACGGTTCGGGATCTTGCGGACGACGTAGGCCGAGACGAAGAGAGCGACCGAGCTGCTCGCGATCGAGATCAGGGAGTACCACTGGGAGGCGTCGACCATGCGACAGGAGCCGAGCCGGCCATGGGCCTAAAAGACCTTTCCCGAGGGTCTCGAATTTGAGCATGAGGCTGCCAACCGGAAGGGACTCCCTCCCTTGGACGGCAACCCATTTAGGCAGGCGAGCCATGCATCGGAGGCCATGGCCGCGATCGGGACGACGCCCCTGCAAGACCGAGTCTGGGTCGTCACGGGCGCCACCTCCGGGATCGGCAAGGCGACCGCCCTCGGGCTCGCCCGTCTCGGCGGGACCGTCGTCCTCGCATGCCGGGACGCGGCCCGGGGCGGGGAGGCCCAGCAAGAGATCGTCCGGGACTCCAAGAACCCGAAGGTCACGCTGATGATCGTCGACCTGGCGAGCCAAGCATCGATCGTCTCGTTCGCCGAGGAGTTCACCCAAGACTATCGGCGGCTGGACGCCCTCGTCAACAACGCGGGCGTCTTCACGCGGGAACGGATGACCACGCCGGACGGGCTCGAGATGCAGTTCGCGGTGAACTACCTCGGAGGATTCTTGCTCAGCCATCTGCTCCTGGACCTGTTGCTCGCCTCCACGCCGTCGCGGATCGTGAACGTCGCCTCGAGCGCGCACAAGGGCGCGACGATCGACTTCGACGACCTGCAGGGGGAACATGCGTACAAGGGATACAGGGCGTACGGGCAGTCGAAGCTCGCGCAGATCTTGTTCACCGTGGAATACGGGAGGCGCCTCGCGGGGACCGGCGTCACCGTGAACGCGGTCCATCCGGGCGTCATCAAGACGAACCTCGCCTACGAGGAGACGCCGAAGGCCTTCCGTTTCGTCCGGATGTTTTTCAAGAGTCCCGCGAAAGGGGCAGAGACGCCGATCTTCCTCGTCGCTTCGCCGACCGTGGCGAATCTGAGCGGACAGTACTTCGTGAACCGGCAGGTCAAGGCTCCGTCCCGCGAGGCCCAGGAGCCCGCTACCGCCCGCCGCCTGTACGACGTCAGCGTGAAGCTCGCTGGCCTCGGAGCCCAAGAGCGCGGCGGGACGCCACCGTAGGAGTAGGGATCCGCGTCCCGTTGGACCGACAGGGAGCGGAAACGTTATGCCAACCCTCTCCGTGCGTGCGGAAGAAATGGAAGGCGCGCGAATCCTCGTGACGGGTGGCGCGGGCTTCATCGGATCCCACCTGATCGACCGGCTCGTCACCCACAACCAGGTGACGGTAATCGATGACCTCTCGACAGGGACGCTCCGAAATCTGGGCCGCGTGCGCGGAAGGCTCCACCTGAAGAAGGCCTCCGTCCTCGAGACCGACACCCTGGCCACCGCGATGGAAGGTCAGGAGATCGTCTACCATCTCGCGGCGAAGACGTCGGTCCCCGAGAGCGTCGCGAAGCCCGAGGAATACTGGCGCACGAACGTGGAGGGGACGGTGCAGGTCCTCAAGGCCGCGGCCGACGCGGCCGTCCGCCGCGTCATCTTCGTCTCGAGCGCCGCCGTGTACGGCGACTCGCCCGAGATGCCGAAGGTCGAGTCCATGCGGCCGGCCCCCACGTCCCCCTACGCGGTGACGAAGATGGTGGGCGAGTTCGCGTGCGAGGAGATCCGCGGCATGACCGGAATCGAGACGGTCGTCGTCCGCCTCTTCAACGGATATGGCCCGCGGCAGGTTCCGTCCGCGCCGTACTCCGGCGTCATCGCGAAGTTCTGCGCCGCCGTCGCGGCGAATCGGTCCCTCGAGATCTACGGCGACGGCGAGCAGACGCGGGACTTCCTCTTTGTGGCCGACATCGCCGAGGGGCTCGAACTCGCGGGCGTGAAGCCCGTGAACGGAGCGACGCTGAACCTGGGGAGCGGCCAGGCGACCACTGTGAACGAGGTGGTCCGCCTCCTCTCCGACATCGTGGGCCGACCGATCCGGGCGGCCCGCCAGCCGGAGCGGCCCGGCGACATCCGCCAATCCCGCGCGGATGGCTCGAAGGCGAAGGAGACACTCGGTTTCACCGCGAAGACCTCCGTGCGGGAGGGACTCAAGAAGACCCTCGACGCCGCGCGGAAGCGGGCCGCGCGTCCGTCGTAGTTCATCGGCCTTCGCGGTTCAGCCAGTTCTCGAACGCGTCGAAGGAGAGCGGTCGCCCGAGGAAGTCCTCGATCAACTCCGACGCGGGCTTCCGGCTGCCCGGTGCGAGGATCGTCTCGCGGTACCGTCGGGCGACCTTCGGGTCGAGGATCGTCCCTCCCTCCTGGAACTTCGAGAACAGGTCCTTCGCGATCACGAGGGACCACATGTACGTGTAATAGATCGCGGAGTAGCCGTTCAGGTGGCCGAAGTTGCATTGGAAGTGGGTGCCCGGATGGAAGGGCACGAGGGGGAACTGGCGGAAGACCGCCTCGAGCGTCTTCGTCGTGTCGATCCCGGCCAGGTCGCCGCGGTAGTATTCGAAGGACAGGGTCCCGAGGACGAGCTGCCGCTGCACGTCGAGGGCCCGCGAGACGGAGTCCGCGCGTTTCAGCTTCGCCACGAATTCCGCGGGCACCGGTTCCCCGGTCTCGTGATGGCGGGCGAAGCGACGCAGGGTCTCGGGGTCCCGGATCCATTCCTCGAGCATCTGCGACGGGGCCTCGATGAAATCCCACTCGATCCCGTCGTCCGTGTTCTTGATCCATCGACCGTGGCCCATGAACATCGCGTGGAGCAGATGCCCGAACTCGTGGAAGAGCGTCTCCACCTCGAGGTATTCCATGAGGGCAGGTCCCTCCTTCGGGTCGGGGAAGTTGCACATGAGGGCCGCCTGGGGGAGCGCGATCCCCTCGGTCCCGCGGACGAGGATCGATGCCGCGGCATGCGTATACTTGTCCTTCCGCGGATGGAGGTCCAGATAGAATCGTCCGATTCGCCGATCGCCATCGACGACGTCGTACACGTCCACGGACGGATGCCAGACCGGGACGCCGGACACCCGCTCGTACCGGACTCCGAACAGTTCGCGGGTGATTTCGAACAGGCCCTCGAGGACCTTCCCGAACGCGAAGTACGGCCGGAGGAGCTTCGCGTCGAAGTCGAAATTCTCCGCGCGCACGAGTTCGGAATAGAAGTTCGTGTCCCATGCTTGGAGCGATGTCGCGTCCGGCACGTCCTTCCGCTTGCGGGCGATCAGGATCTCGGAATCCTCCTTCGCCCGTTCCTCCGAGGCGGCGCGGACCTTCGCGAGGAAGTCGCCGATGCCCTTCGCGGATCCAATCATCTTGTCCTGGACGATGTAGTCCGCGAAGCTCTCGTATCCGAGGATTCGCGCGAGTTCGTGGCGCGTGGCCATGAGCTTGGACAGCGTCGCGAGGTTCGCGGGATGACCGCGGTTCAGGTGCTCCCACTGGAGCCGACGCCGGACCCCCGGGTCCTTGGCGTATCGGAAGACAGGGATGATGTCCGGGTACTTCGTCGTGAGTGTGATCTTGCCGTCCGGTCCGGGCGGATGCGCCTTCACGAAATCGGCGGGCAGGCCCGCGAGGTCCGCGGCTCCGTCGACCTGAATCGAGCGCTCGTCCTCGCGGATCGTGCGGTCGAAGTCCTGCCCGGTCGCAGTCATCTCGTCCCGGAGTTCCTTGATCCGCTCGCGGGTCGCGGCGTCCCGGTCGACCCCGGCCAAACGGAAGTCCCGGAGGATCTTGCGGACCGCGTACTTCGTCTCGGGATCCTCCTGCGACACATCGAGGTCGACGAACGCATCGTACAGCGGGCGGTTCAGAGCGAGGTCCGTCGCGAACCGCTCTGCCTCCTGGTACCACTTGTCCGCGGTCTCGCGGACCGCGGCATCCGGATGAACGTCGAACAAGAATCGACTTTGGCCTTGGAGCTCCGAGAGTCCGGACAGGAGGCGGTCGTACGGCACGAGGAGGTTCTCGATGGTCCGCGGACCGCCGCGCGCGAGGATCTCCTCGAGACGTTGTCGGCCATCCGCCAGGCCCGCAGCGGCCTCTTTGGCCAAGGACTCCGCGTCGGACGCGAACAGGTACCGCGGGACCGTGAGAGGACTCGCGTCCGACCGACGGCCTCCCTCCGCCTTCGCTCGGCTCGCGGACATGGAGCGACGGAATCGTTGGCGGGCTAAGTATTTTGTTTCCCAGAAACGGGGAGCGTCTCCGCAAAGGCTTTGTCCGAGGGGACGCGATGGCGCCGATGAGATGACGACGACCGTCCTGGCGGCGTCCGGGGTCTGGAAATCCTACGACGGACGATCGGATGTCCTTCGAGATGTGAACCTGGAGGCGCGGGCCGCGGAGGCGGTCCTCATCTGGGGCGCGAACGGAAGCGGCAAGACCACGCTCCTCTCGATCCTCGGCGGACTCGACATCCCGACGAAAGGCTCCGTCCTCCTGGGAGGCCGCGAGATCGCCCGCCTCAAGGAATCGGCACTCGCAAAGGTCCGCCTCCATGACGTCGGCTTCGTGTTCCAGACCCACAACCTGATCGACGATCTGACCGTCGAGGAGAATGTCGCGTTGCCCTTGCGACTCGCCCGGCGGCCCGCGGACGCCCGCGTCGCGGACCTCCTCACAGCGTTCGGACTGAGCCGACTCGCCACGCGCCACCCGAACGAGATCTCGGTCGGCGAGGGCCAACGGGTCGCGGTCGCCCGCGCGCTCGCGAACGGTCCCAAGGTCATCCTCGCGGACGAGCCGACGGCCGCCCTCGATGCGAACGGAACCGCCGCGGCCCTCGCCGCGTTCGAACTCGCCCGCACGTCGTTCCACGCGGCCCTCGTCGTCGCGAGCCACGACATCGCCGTTCCCGGATTCCGAGCCGATGCATACCGTCTCGAGGACGGAGCGTTGAGCCGCACGGGTTGAGGACGAAAGAGGGCCAGGTCGGCGAACGACCAACCGCCCCGGCCCTGGACGAATCTCGGCATACGCCCTGAATGCCTCCGATGGAACCATCCTGGGACCGGTCTCGCCTCAGCCCGGACATCCGGACCTGCAACCGGACGACGGTGCGTCGCCGCGACCGGCGGAGAGAAGCCTTTATCCTCATCCGCGATTTGCGACGGAGGCGGCCCATGGATGCGGCTCGGAATCGAATGGTCCAACTCGTGGGTCGCGGATGGGACCAAGTCAAGAGCCCCCTGTATCGCAACGCAATCTTCATCATGCTCACGTCGGTCATCGGAAGCGGCCTGGGCTTCTTCTTCTGGGTCATCGTCGCGAGGACGTATGCGAAGGAGGACATCGGAGCCGCGATCACCTTGTTCCAGACCCTGGGTTTCCTCGGGGCCCTCGGGAACCTGGGCGTCGGGATCGGGCTCATCCGATTCATGCCGGAGACGGAGGACAAGGAATCCCTGGTGAACACGGGTCTCACGTTGTCCGGGATCGTGACGTTCGTCCTGAGCCTCGTCTTCCTGGTCGCCCTCCCGCTCTTGCTCCCGAACCTGACGTTCGTCCTGCAGGATCCCCTGTATATCACGACGATCATCGTCTGCACGGTGGTCGTCGGGCTCGCCCCGATCTTGGACGGAGCCGCAATCGCCGTCCGCCGGGCGGACTTCCAGACTTGGCGGACCACGATCTTTGCCTTCCTCAAGATCCCGCTCGCACTCGGCATCGTGGCATTCCTGCCGGGCCGTGCCGGCATCTTCCTCTCCCTGGCCGCGTCGTTCGGCATCAGCGTCGCGGTCCTCGGCTTCTTCCTCCTCCGACGCGGCGTGCCCGGCTATCGGCCCAGGCCCGATTTCCGATTCGACCGCATCCGCCCCCTCCTCGGATTCTCGCTGGGCAACTACGTGGCCGCGGCGATCGGCGCGGCCGGCGTCCTCCTCCCAACGCCGCTCATCTACGACGCCCTCGGCCCCGGCGCCGGGCCCCCGAACGCCGCGTACTTCTACGTGGCCATCGTCGTCGCGAGCCTGCTGTACATCATCCCGGGAGCGGCCTTCACGTCGTTCTACGCGGAGGCGTCCCACAAAGACATGGACCGACGACGCGGGGAGCGGCAGGCCATCCTGCTCAGCCTCGGCCTCCTGATCCCCGCCATCGCCGTCATGTGGTTCTTCTCCGACCCCATGCTGCGGTTGTTCGGCAATCCCGCGTACGCGGACGAGGCGGTCACGCCCCTCCGCATCCTCTCGCTCGCCTCCATCCCCGTGTTCCTGAACGGCGTCCTCGGGACCCGCGTGCGCGTCCGGAAGAGGACGCTTCCGCTAATCATCGCCGCGACGATCAGCACGGTGATCACCCTCGGCCTCGGTTGGATTCTCCTGCAGAACCCGGACCTGGGGATCGACGGACTCGCATACGCCTACGTCCTCGGCCAAATCGCCGCGACCCCGTACCTGTTCTACGAGGCACGGGAAGCGTACGAGGCCATCCCGACGGAACCGCTGCTCGGGCAGACGTTGGAGTGAGTCATGGCCACGGCGACGGCCACCGCTGAAATCGCACCCGCGAGGACCTCGCGGTGGACCTACCTGCTCGCCTACCTCGCCCTCGGAATCGTCGCCGAAATCCTGATCGCGGTCCCGGGTCCGCCGAACGGTGAGGGCCGGCCGTTGCAACCGATCGGCCTGGGCATGCACATCCTCCTGGTCTTCACCCTCATGTTCCTCTCCGTCTTCCTGCAGGCCAAGGACGCGCGCCTCGCGTCCCTCCTGGTCGCCGTGAGCCTCGCGTCCCTCGTCCGCGTGTTCTCCCTCGCGGTCCCCCGCTTCGCGTTCCTCGCGACGCCGGAGTCGAATGTGTACAACACGATCCCCTGGCTCGCGCTCGTCAGCGTGCCGCTCCTCGTCTCCGTCGCTGCGGTGGCGTACGTGCAAGGATTGCGTCCGCGGGATCTCGGCCTCCTCATCCATCGCTGGCAGGAGGTCCCCCTCCAATTGGCGGTCGCGATGACCGGGCTCCCGCTCGGGCTTCTCGAGTTCGCGATCCTGAGGCCCCATGCATGGATTCAGCAAGAGACCACGGTCCTCCTCCTCACGGGCGGACTCGTGATCTTCCTCGCGACGGGACTCTCGGAGGAATTGATCTTCCGCGGGATCCTGTTGACGCGGGCGGTGGAGGCCCTCGACGAACGCTACGGACTCCTCTATGTGACGGCGATTTTTACGAGCCTCCACCTCTACTTCCTGAGCGCCACCGACATGGTTTTCGTCTTCGCCGTCGGCCTATTCTACGGGTTCGTCGTGTTGAACACGAAGAACCTCTGGGGCGTCATCTTGAGCCACAGCCTCGGAAATGTGATCCTGTACCTGGTCGCGCCGTTCCACTAGGCCGGGGACTTCCGAGAAACGTGGGCCGTCCCGATGGAGACGGACCTAGAGGACTTCGACGACCTTCACCGCGACGATGAAGGCGAATACGACGAGGAGCGGGGTGATCGGGATGAGCAATGTATGGGAGAGAACCTTCGACTTCAGGCTTCCCGTCTCCTCCGCGTGGGCGCTCGTGAGCTCCCGCATGATGAGGAACAGAATTAGGGACGCGACCGCGGCGGCACCGAAGCTCCCCGCGAGAAACGTCGACGTGACTGCGACTACGGTCGTGATCATTGGGGACCCTCTGCCCTACGAGTGGCCAATGATGAACGAACCTATTTAAATGCATTCCCCACGCGTCGTTTTTTCGAGAACGGGAACGTCCGCCCGTGGGGAGCGGGCTAGCCGTCACCGCCTTCGAGGAGCCCCGGCGCCGCCCACGAGCCCGTACACGGTCAGGGCGACGTACCATCCGACCCCGACCCAGCTGTATCCGATCCCCAGGATCAGGGCCGTGTTCAGGTGGTGGTTGAACTGCGCGAAGCCGTCGGCCCCGGGGAGCATCATGCCAGAGAGGCCGAGGATGAAGCCGGCGACCAGGCCCGGTCCGATCAGGTAGCGGCCGAGGAACTTGCGGCGCGCTGTGAGCCGCTGGCGTTTCGAGCCGAGTTTCGTGTCGTCCTCATCGCCGCTATACGAGCGGGGACCCGCGCCCGGATTCGCGTCCATCGCCTGGGCCTCCCGGTTCGCGGTCGCCTCGACCTCGCTCAAGCTTTCGAGGAGCTCGTCGATGTCGCGGTCCACGGTGTCGCGCGTGTTCGGCTGCGTCTCCGCCAACGGCGGGGGGAGGGCCTCCCGCGAGGTCTGTCGCACGGCCGAGCCGAGTCTCGCATCGACCTCGCGGAGCTGCCGCGAGAACGAGGCGCGGATGCTGAGGCCCAGCCCCGCGAGTCCGACGAGGAAGATCGCCGCGACGAGCATGTAGGTCGTGTAGACCCATCGGGTGATGTCGGCCGGATACCAGGGGCCCGGAAGGCCTTGCGCGAACTGCCAGGAGCCGATGGCGATGATGGCGAAGTAGATGCCGAATCCCACCGCGAGGACGCGCGGTCGCAACTGCCGAGCCATTCGCACCCCGCCTGATTGGGGACCGGATATATTTCATCCCCTCCTTCTCACTTTTGATTCCAACGAAGAGTCCGGCCAAAGGTATATCCGACCCCGGTCCCCTCTCCCCGATAGGAGGAGGGCCTACACGTGGAGGTTGGGCCTTTCGGAGGGCGGATTTGGATGGGATTCCAGACGCGTTCGTCTCGGTTTGTCGTTCGAGAGATCCTGTTGGTCGGCATCGCGGCCGCCGCATCGTTCGTCTTCATCAACCACGACAACCTCTACCTGTCCCACACCTTCCGCCTCTCGGACGCCCGGATCGAGTCCTATTTCCTCGCGACCGCGATGGTCTACCTGTTCCTCCGCCTCGTAATCGTCGCGTTGGAGTTGCGTCTACCGCGGGGGCACAGCGAACTCGTGCGCTGCCCGGAGTGCGGACAATGGCTCGACAATCCCAGCGCCGCGGGCCTGGAAGCCCATCGCCGGATCGAGCTCACGCCGAAGCCGTCGCGGAAGGAGATCGTCTCGGCGGTCGCCCTCCGGAAGGCGGTGGACGCGGCGCGTTTCGGCAAGCTGACGCATCCGATGGAATCCCAGGAGCCCAATCCCGCGGCCCTGATTCCCGCGAACGCGACGAGCGAGGATCTCGTCGCGGCCCTGGACGATCCGGACTTCGTCGAGCGGATGCGGCACAGCCCGCGGCGGCCGGCGGATCCGCGCCTCAAGCGCTAAGGCCGACGAACACGAGCAGTTCTTCGAGGACTCGGTACGTGAAGCCCCAGATCAGCCACTCGCCGTACGTGTACGAGGGCACGTGCAGTTCGCCGAGGATCGTGGGGACGAGCGTCTTGCCCTGGGTCGCCGGCAACTCCGGGAGGGGCACCCAGAATACGGACGTCATCTCGGGACCCGGGCTCGCCTCGAGCGGTACGGTCGCGATCGCCACGAACGGCACGACGAGCAACTCCGGCTTGTTGCCCGGAGCCCGAGGAGCCATGTGGCCGAGGACCTCCGCGCGGCCGTTCAGGTCGATGCCGACTTCCTCGCGGGTCTCGCGGATCGCGGTGCTCAGCAGGGTCCCGTCCTCCACGTGATGCCGTCCACCGGGAAGGCCGACCTGGCCGGACCACGGATCCCCTTCCCGTTTCCTCCGCTCGCCGAGCAGGACCTCGAGCCCTTGCCCTCCTTCCCGCAGGAGGATCGTGACCGCGGCCGCGGGCTTCGCCCTCAGCTCCGCCTCCGCCAGTTCTAGGGGGAGCAGGAACTTCCGCAGCCGCTCGATGGAGGCTTCGGACAATGAGAAATGGCAAGGCATCGTCGGTATTAGGATTCGCGGACGATGACGGGCTTCGATGGGTTCTGGTCAACGTCGGATGGGTCCAAATCACCACACCGCACTTCGTTCTCCCCGGCGGGCGACATCGATGGAGGCCCCCCTGGTCAATCCCGTCTCGAGCATCGCCATTTCGGGGAAGCCTTATCGCCTCCCCATCCTTCTTGCGATTTGTGGGCGTGATCACCGGTTGGGAATTCCCCTGGGTCCCGCCCACCGTGTCGACCGGGCCGATGGAAGACTCGGCGATGGTCCGCGAGCAGGGCGGCTGGGTCCTCGTGGCCGCGTTCGCGAATTCCTCCCTCGGTTTCGTCTTCTGGGCGTTCGCGGCCCGACTGTTCAGCGCGAACGCGGTCGGGATCGCGGGATCCCTCGTCTCGCTCTCCTCCTTGGCGACGTCGATCGGCATCTTGGGACTGGACAACGGACTCGTCCGGTTCATCCCGCGAGCGGACCGACCCCGTGCTCTCATGCGGCGACTCATGCTGATCGCCGGCGCCTTCTCGGCGGTCACGGGGCTCGTCCTCTCCGCGGCCGTGCTCGCGGTCAGCCGGGACACGGCACAACAGTTGCCGTTCCTCGTCCTGCTCACCGTCGTCCTCACCACATCCCAGACCTGGTTTCAGATCACGGACAGCGGAATCCTGGCCGCGCGGAGAAGTCAATTCCTCGGAACTCGCGCCATCCTTTTCGGCGTGGTGAAAATCCTCGTGTTGTTCGCGATCCGGGGCTCGTCTATTCGATGCCGAGCCGGCTGGGACCGTCGATCATGCTGATCTTCCTCGGCGCGAGCCCGGTGTCGTACTTCTTCATCGCCTTGCAACTGGCGGAGGTCCTCAATTACATCCCCGAGGCCGTCGCGAAATCCCTCTTCGCCCACGGGTCGATCCAGGATCGGCTGCCGGCCGCGTTGACGTCGAGCATGCGTCGTCTCCTCGCGGTCATCATGTTGCCCTTGGTGACCCTGGGGATCGTCCTGGCGTCCATCGGCATGACGATCGTCGGAGGGACGCAGTACGGGGCCCATGGCCTCGCTTTGCAATTGTTCCTCCTGGCGACGCTGCCGAAGGCGGGCATCCAACTGTACAAGGCGCAGTTCAACGTGGACCGCCGCCCGGTCGCTCTGATCGCGATGGGGAGCGCGCTGGGGGTTGCGACGCTCGTGTCCTTCGTCATCCTCCTCATCCGCGGCGTGCCGGCCGATTGGTTGCCGCTCGCTTGGGTCATCGGTGGGACGTTGGCTTTGGGAGTCGGTTGGCTCCTGTCGCAGCAGCGGACGCCGAGCAAGGCGAAGCCGCAGGCGACCTAGTCCGAGCCGAGGGTTCTGAGCGGAAGGTCTCCATCGGTCTACGGTTTCTGCCTCGGCTCCTTCGCGATCCGGGCCAAGGCCTTCCGACGCCGGAGGAGCAGGAC
>WNGN01004854.1_pt1 | contig 14348 bp, 16 predicted proteins | sample 5400561 | NCBI WGS metagenome assembly WNGN01 (sample SAMN13153379, study PRJNA577476) | soil metagenome | isolation source: 115 cm soil or saprolite under Garry oak tree replicate 2 | place: USA:California | collected 2016-06-15
GTACCCGGCATCGTCTGCGTTGAGCACCTTGCCGATCACCAGGTCAGCCGCAGGCGCGACGCCCCGGTAGCGGCCGCCGGACGCAGCGCCGGTGCCCGCCGCGATCGATGCGACGTGGGTGCCGTGACCGGACTGGTCGACCGTGTCGCCGCTTCCGGTGAAGTCCATGCTCGCGCCGATGCGCCCGGCGAAGTCGGGATGAGTTGCGTCGATGCCGCTGTCGAGTACCGCGATCTTGACGCCCTTGCCGTCGACGCCGCGTGCCCAGGCGGCCGGCCGCCGATCTGCGGCACACTCTTGTCGAGGGTGGCGTGGACCTGCTCGTCCAGCCAGATCTTGGCGATGTCACGCCGCAGCACCGGCGTCGCGTCCGGCGAGCCGGCGGCGACGTCCGTCCAGAATCGGGCAGCCTGGCGCTTGCTCTCGGACACCGCCATGGCGTTCGCGCTGTGCAGGACGCCGCTTACGCGCGAACCGGCAGGCGCCGCGTTCGCGGCCAGGCCGGTCACACCTTGGTAAGAGACGATCAACGGCAGCGAGTCGCGGCGTTCGTCCGAATATCCCTGGCGCACCAGGCTGCTCACGTTGAACAGTTGCTCGTCGAGGTCGCCGCGCGCCAGCAGCGCAGACACCGAACCGGGCTCGACGTACACATCGCCGCCGGAGCGGAACGAATGGATGCCGCCGCGCGGGTCGGCCTGGCTCACCACCGTGGCGCGCTGGCTGCCGCCGGCCGAGGTGTCGAGGCGTACGACGTCGCCGGTGATCAGCGTGACGACGCTGGATCGATCGCCGCCCACCGGGACGGGCGGCGGATCCACCGGTCCGGCGCTCGCCATCGGAGTGGCGAGTCCGGCCAGGAGCGCCACCACGCCCATCGAGCGCCAACGCCGAAGGAATCGCATCAAGAGTCCGTCCAGTCGACAACCACGTCGCGCGTGACCGTACTGAGGACAAATCGCCGGCAACAGTCACTCCGAACGACCGACACAGGCCATGGCCGAAGTTGGCCACGCCGGTGGGCTGCGGGTCAGCGAACGTCCAGGCTGCGACGCGACGCCTGCAGGCCGGCCTGGAACCGGGTGCGGGCGCCCAGCGCCTCGAGCAGCGCGGCCAGCCGGCGACCGAGCGTCCGGACGCCGATGCCGAGCTCGCGGGCGATGGCCTCGTCCTTCATACCTGTGCCGAGCAGGTCGAGCAGCTCGTGATCCACGCCGTCGCCGGGCTCCATCTCGGGCCGCCACCACGTCAGCGGGCTGGCTTGCCGCCAGAGCAGGTCGAACAGCCGCACGAGGGCCGTCACGACCAACGGTGCGTGCAACACCAAGGACGATTCGACATCGCCGCTCGACGTCATCGGGAGCATCGCCGTCGTCGCGTCGATGACGACGAGCTTCATAGGGACGTTGGAATGTACCCGCGCCTGCTCGCCGGCCTGCTCGGCCAGTTTGGCCTGGGCGAACGCGCCGGGCAGTTCGAAGGCCTCCGGCGCATAGATGCCTCGCACCGAAATGCCGCGGGTGAGCGCGTCGAGCTCGGGGACATTCGCCTCGGTGACCGTCTGCGCGTACGGCGGCCGGTCGAGCACCAGCATCTCCTTCTCGAGCCGCTGGGTCATCTGAGCGAACCGAGTCGCGACCGCCTGGCGCCCGACGACGACCTCGATCAGCTCGTCCGGATGCGTTCGTGACGCCTCGGGGAACCGCGCAGCAAGCTGTTGGGCGCCGCGCTCGACGTCGATGAACTCCTGGCGCCGTTGAGCCACCAGCGCGCCAACCGCAAGGTCAGGCGGCACAGGCGTCAGCCTCGCCGGCGACCCGGGACTGTGCGTCACGAAGCCGAGATCCTTGAGCCGGGCCACTGCAGCACGCGTGCGTTTCGGGCCTGCGCCGACCTCGCGGACGAGTTCGTCGACCGACGAGACGCGACCCTTGAGCAAGGCCAGGTATGCGGCCTCTTCGGTTTCGGTCAGGCCAAGTGATTCCAGCACTGCGGTCGTCCTCCGGTCGTGGCGTCACGCGAACGCTAGCTAGCGGCCCGGCGGCCGGTCAGTCGGGATCGGGACCGGACGGCGGCAGCAGCCCGTGCTGGCGCAACCGGTACGCGCGGAACTCGCTCGAATAGGCGGCGCCGACGAACAGCGGACCGATCACCAGGAAGGACGCCGTCATCAGCCGCAGCCCGAGGTCACCGGGCAGGAACATCGCGCCCACGATGAAGGGGATGGGCAGCAGCATGATCCGCGCGACCTCGCGACGCCGCCAGCCCCGGTCGTTGAGGTCGTGGAACACCCAGTCGTCGTAGCGTTCGGGCAGGCCGAAGCCGACGGCGTAGAGCAGCCAGCGCCAGGGCGGCGGGCGCTTCGTCCCCATAGGCACATCGTGCTACGCGACGCACGAGAATGGACGTCCCCGAGGGAAGGACGCTGGCCAAACATGTCCGTCGTCGCCGCACTGCAAATCGGATCATCGCCCGCCGGCACGGCGGCGACCGTCGAGAACGTCCTTGCCTACCAGGACGAGATCGTCGCCGCGCACGCCGATCTCGTCGTGCTGCCGGAGGCCCTGCTCGGCGGGTACCCCAAAGGCGAGATATTCGGTACGCGGGTGGGCTACCGGCTGCCCGAGGGCCGCGCGGCGTTCGAACGGTACTTCGCAGGCGCCGTCGACATTCCTGGCGCAGAGGTGGACGCGCTCGCCGGGCTGTCTCAGCGTACTGGCGCCAGCCTGGTGGTCGGGGTCGTCGAACGCGGCGGATCAACCCTGTACTGCACGGCGCTGTTCTTCGATCCGCACCGAGGTCTGGTCGCCAAGCACCGCAAGCTCATGCCCACCGGCAGTGAGCGGCTGATCTGGGGTCTCGGCGACGGCTCGACGCTGCCGGTCGTCGACACGGCGGCGGGCCGGGCCGGCGCGGCGATCTGCTGGGAGAACAACATGCCGTTGCTGCGGGCCGCGATGTACGCCAAGGGCGTCCAGATCTGGTGCGCGCCCACCGTCGACGAGCGCGACGTCTGGCAGTCGTCGATGCGGCACATCGCGCAGGAGGGCCGGTGCTTCGTCGTCAGCGCTTGCCAGGTGCAGCCCTCGCCGCGAGAACTCGGCGTCGAGGTCGAGGGCTGGGACGCCGACCGGCCGCTGATCGCCGGCGGCAGCGTCATCGTCGGACCGCTCGGCGACGTGCTCGCCGGTCCGCGCATCGGCGGCGAGGGACTCGTGTGCGCGCAGATCGACACCGCGGAGCTGGCCGGCGCCCGTTACGACCTGGACGTCGTCGGCCACTACGCGCGCCCGGACGTCTTCACCCTGCACGTCGACGAGACGGCGCGCAGCGCGGTCAGCTTCGACTGATCAGCTCGGCGCAGCGCAGGCAGTAGCCGGCCATGTCGGCATCGTCGCCTGCCCACACAGCGCACAGCACTTGGACGACGCAGCCCCAGGCGCGCAACCGGTCGCGGTCGGCCTCCAGCACGTCCGCGCAGATGTCCAGCCGGCGCCGGATGAGCGCCGCCGGATCCGGCGCGTCCAGGAACCGGGTCATCGGGTTGCGCAGCATCGCGCCGACCTCGAACGCCGGATCGCCGAGCACGCCCTTCGGGTCGATGACCGTGAGCCGCCCGGATGCCTCGCGGAGCACGTTGCCGTGGTGCAGGTCGCCGTGCAGCAGCACATCCGCATCGGCGGACGCGAGCAGGTCGTCGGCCATCGCCCGCGCGCGCTCGGTCGGCAGGCCCGGCCGCGGTACGCGCAGCGCAGCCAGCCAGTCGCGGACATGCGGCAGGCCGGCCTCGGGGAACGGCAGGCCTAGCTCACGCATGACGCCGGCGAGCGCGTACGTGTCGGCGTCGTCGCGGGTGGCGTCCCACGTCGACTCCAGCGAGACGCCGTCGGCGCGTTCGAGCAGCAGCGAGTGCCCGTCGTCTTCGGCAACACGGACAGCGACCGGCACGCCTGACCACGCGCGCAAGGCCGCCGCCTCGTAGCGATACTCGTCGCGCTCCGCGTGGAGCTTCAGCACGTACCGGTCCGCGCCCCGGCGCATCGGCAGGAGCAGGTTGTACGACTCGGACAGCGGCGGACCGTCGGGTGCCAGCCCGTTCAAGCCTTGATCTCGCAGATCACCGCGCCGGAGGAGAGCACGGCGCCCACTTCGGCCACCAGGCCGGTGATCGTGCCGGCCTTGTGCGCGTTGAGCGGCTGCTCCATCTTCATGGCTTCCAGGACGACGACGAGGTCGCCGGCCACCACCGCGTCGCCGTCGCTGACCGCGATCTTGACGATGGTGCCCTGCATCGGCGCGGTGAGCGAGTCCCCGGACGCGTCGGCGCCCGACTTCCGGCCGGCTGATCGCTTCGGCGCGGTCTTCTTGGCGCCGCCCCCGCCACCGCCTGTGCCGAACCCGGCTGGCAGCGACACCTCGAGCCGCTTGCCCGCAACCTCGACGACTACGGTCTCGCGGTCGCCGGCATCCTCGGCAGCCGTCGCAGCCCCGGCGAAAGGCGCGATCTCGTTGACGAACTCGGTCTCGATCCAGCGGGTGTGCACCCGGAACGGATGCGCCGTGAATGCGGGATCGTCGACGACGGCACGATGGAACGGCAGCGCGGTCGCCATGCCGTCGACGACGAACTCGGAGAGCGCGCGCCGCGACCGCGCCAGCGCCTCGTCGCGGGATTCTCCCCACACGATGAGCTTGGCGAGCAGCGAGTCGAACGCCCCGCCGATCACCGAATCCGGTTCGATGCCGGAGTCGACCCGCACACCCGGCCCGCCCGGCTCGACGTAGCGGGTGACGACGCCTGGGGCGGGCAGGAAGCCGCGTCCGGGATCCTCGCCGTTGATCCGGAACTCGAATGCGTGCCCATGCGGGGTGGGGTCCTCGGTGTACCGCAGCTTCTCGCCGGACGCGATGCGGAACTGCTCGCGGACCAGGTCGAGTCCGGTCGTCGCCTCGGACACCGGGTGCTCGACCTGCAGCCGGGTGTTGACCTCGAGGAACGACACCGTGCCGTCCGCGCCGACGAGGTACTCGACCGTGCCGGCGCCGTGGTAGCCGGCCTCGCGGCAAATCGCCTTTGCGCTCTGGTGGATCTGCGCGCGCTGGGCATCGGTCAGGAACGGCGCGGGCGCCTCCTCGACCAGCTTCTGGTGCCGGCGCTGCAACGAGCAGTCGCGGGTGCCGACGACCACGACGTTGCCGTGCGTGTCGGCGAGCACCTGCGCCTCGACGTGGCGCGGCTTGTCGAGATACCGCTCGACGAAGCACTCGCCGCGTCCGAACGAGGTGTGCGCCTCCCGCACGGCGCTCGCGAACAGTTCGGGGATCTCGTCCAGGGCACGCGCCACCTTGAGCCCGCGCCCGCCGCCGCCGAAGGCGGCCTTGATCGCTACCGGCAGCCCGTGCTGCTCGGCGAACGCGACGACCTCGTCCGGGCCGGTCACCGGATCGGGCGTGCCGGGCACCAACGGGGCGCCGACACGCATCGCGATGTGCCGCGCGGTTACCTTGTCGCCGAGGTCGCGAATCGACTGCGGCGACGGGCCTATCCAGACCAGGCCGGCGTCGAGCACGGCCTGCGCGAAGTCGGCGTTCTCGGACAGGAAGCCGTATCCGGGGTGCACGGCGTCGGCACCGGATCGCCGGGCCACGTCGATGACCTTCTCGATCCGCAGGTACGAATCGCCCGGCGTCGTGCCGCCGAGCGCGTATGCCTCGTCAGCCATCCGGACGTGCAGCGCGTCGCGGTCCGGCTCGGCGTACACCGCCACGGACGTGTAGCCCGCGTCGCGGCACGCACGCGCGACGCGCACCGCGATCTCGCCACGGTTGGCGATGAGCACTTTCTGCACGTTCGAGCCTCCGGTTCTGCCCCCGACCTCGCCGTCGAGCGACATTACTCGGACCGCACTGCGGGTCCGGTCCTCAGCCGAGCTCGGCGAGACGGGCGCGACATTGCTTGGCCACGTCACCCACCTCGCCGAGGGTGCGACGCAGATCTGCCTGCCGGGCGCGCAGGTCGGCCTCGATCTCGGCCAGCCGGTCCAGGAGCTTCTCCAGCTGGCGCCGCTCGCTGGACGCCGCGCCGTCATACATGTCGACGATCTCGCGGATCTCGGCAAGGGTCATGCCGAAGCGCCTGCCCCGCAGGATCAGCTTGAGCCTCGTGCGGTCACGGGCGTCGTACACCCGGTTCGCCCCTTGCCGCTGCGGCGTGATGAGACCCTCCGCCTCGTAGAAGCGCAGCGTTCGTGTCGTGACGCCAAGGTCGCCCGCCAGCTCCCCGACGGTCCAGGTCCGGGCTTCCCTCGTTGCGGTCACTGAGCTATCGTGCTTTACGTTGACGTTAACGTCAAGGCGGTCGACACAGAGGAGCCCCGAGCGATGTTTGAGCTGTCCGGCGACCACGAGATGTTCCGCAAGGTGATGCGCGACTTCGCCGAACGCGAGGTCGCACCGCACATCGCGCAGTGGGACCGCGACCACCACTTCCCCGTCCACCTCATCCCCAAGCTCGGCGAGCTTGGGGTGTTCGGGCTCGGCGTGCCCGAGCAGTACGGCGGAACGGCCGGGGACTTCACGTCCGCGTGCATCGCGATCGAGGAGCTCGGCCGGGTCGACCAGTCGATCGGCATCACGCTCGAAGCAGGCATCGGGCTGGGCACATACCCGATCCTGACGTTCGGCACCGAGGCGCAGAAGCAGCAGTGGCTGCCCGATCTCGCGGCCGGGCGCGCGCTGGCGGCGTTCGGGCTCACCGAGCCCGACGCGGGTTCGGACGCCGGAGCCACCAAGACCCGCGCTGAGCTCGTCGACGGCGAGTGGGTGATCAACGGGGCCAAGGCGTTCATCACCAACTCCGGGACGCCGATCACCTCGCTGATCACGGTGACCGCGCTGACCGGTCCCGGTGAGATCTCGACGATCATCGTGCCGTCCGGCACGCCTGGGCTGATCGTCGAGCCGCCGTACGACAAGCTCGGCTGGCGCAGCTCCGACACGCACGGGCTCACGTTCGACAACTGCCGCGTCCCCGAGGCGAACCTGCTCGGCGAGCGTGGCGCGGGCTTCCGGCAGTTCCTCGACACGCTCGACGGTGGTCGCATCGCGATCTCGGCGCTGGCCGTCGGCCTGGCCCAGGCCTGCCTGGACGAGTCGGTGCGCTATGCCAACGAGCGGCAGACGTTCGGCGAGCCGATCGGCTCGCGGCAGGCCGTCGCGTTCGCGATCAGCGACGTCGCGGTGGCCGTCGAGGCGGCGCGGCTGCTGACCTACAAGGCGGCGTGGCTGCGCGATGCCGGCCGGCCGTCCGCCGAGGTCAAGCAGGCCGCGGCCCGCGCCAAGCTGTACTCGTCCGAGGCCGCCGTGGCAGCGACGCGTACCGCCACGCAGGTCTTCGGCGGGAACGGCTTCATGGAGGAGTTCCCGGTCGCCCGCTTCTATCGTGACGCCAAGGTTCTGGAGATCGGCGAGGGCACGTCGGAGGTGCAGCGCATGGTCATCGCCCGCGGCCTCGGCCTGCCGGTCACATGACGGCGCGCTTTTGGCCGCCCAGGTGTCTATATGACGCTGGGCGGCAAAAACCGTGAGCGCAAAGGAGGTTGCCGCGGCGCGGGAGGCCACGCTGGCCCCGCCGGAGAGGGCCGCGGCCAAGTTGGCTGCCCAGCACAAGCTGTATGTGCGCGAACGCATCGCGCTGCTGCTCGACGACGGCACGTTCGTCGAGGACGGCCAGCTGGCGAACGCCCGGGCGGCTGGCCTGCCCGCCGACGGAGTCGTCACGGGGCAAGGGCTCGTCGACGGACGCCCCGTGCTGGTCGTCGCCAACGATCCGACCGTCAAGGCCGGTTCGTGGGGCGCGCGAACCGTGGAGAAGATCATCCGCGTTACCGAGCGGGCGCTGACCGAGGAGTTGCCGATCTTCTGGCTGATCGACTCGGCGGGGGCGCGGATCACCGATCAGGTCGCACTCTTCCCGGGACGCCGCGGCGCCGGGCGGATCTTCCACAACCAGGTCGCCCTATCGGGCAAGGTGCCGCAGATCTGCTGCCTGTTCGGGCCGTCCGCGGCGGGCGGGGCCTATATCCCCAGCTTCTGCGACGTGATCATCATGGTCGAGGGCAATGCGTCGATGTATCTCGGCTCGCCGCGCATGGCCGAGATGGTGGTGGGGGAGAAGGTCAGCCTGGAGGACATGGGCGGAGCACGCATGCACGCGACGATCTCCGGATGCGGCGACAACCTCGCGGTCGACGACGAGGACGCGATCGAGCAGGCGAAGCTGTTCTTCTCCTACCTGCCGACCTGCTGGCGCGAGCAGCCGCCGGACGCGCGCGCCGAGGCTCCAGCTGTGGTCCTTGGCGATGACGCGGTGCCGGCTGAGGAGCACGTCCCGTTCGACATGCACGACATGATCGACGGCCTGGTCGACGCCGACTCGTTCTTCGAGGTCAAGCCGCTCTTCGCCGCCGAGCTGATCACCGGCTTCGGACGCATTGACGGCCGGCCGGTCGGCGTGGTCGCCAGCAACAGCGCTGTGCGCGGCGGCGTGCTGTTCGTCGATTCGTCGGACAAGGCGGCCCGCTTCATCTGGCTGTGCGACGCATTCAACGTGCCGCTGCTCTATGTCGCGGACGTGCCGGGCTTCATGATCGGCAGCGACGTCGAGCGGCAGGGCATCATCCGGCACGGCGCGAAGATGGTCACCGCCGTCGCCGAGGCCACCGTGCCGCAGATCTCCGTCATCGCGCGAAAGGCTTATGGCGCCGGGCTGTACGCGATGGCCGGGCCGGGGCTGATGCCCGACGCGTGCATAGCCCTGCCCACCGCGAAGATCGCCGTCATGGGACCCGAGGCGGCCGTGAACGCCGTCTACGCCAACAAGATCGAGGCGATCGCCGACCCGACTGAGCGCGACGCGTTCGTCGCCGCGATGCGTGCCGAATACGAGGAGGACGTCGACCTCATGCGTCTCGCGTCCGATCTCGTGATCGACGCGGTGATCAGCCCGACCGAGTTGCGGGACGAGCTGGTGCAGCGCTACCGGGCGCTGGTCGGCAAGTCGCGGCACCTGGCGAGCAAGCGCCACGGCGTCCCGCCGACGTGAACGACATCGAGGTCCGCGGCAACGCCACCGCGGACGAGCTGGCCGCGGTGATGGCCGCCCTGAAATACGCCGCAGTGCGGGCAGCGACAGCCCGACGACGTTGTGGTGATCCCCGCCGATCGAGTCGACGAACCAGCCACCTAGCCCGTCGATGGTGAATGCCCCGGCCACCGCGAGCGGCTCGCCGCTGTCGATGTACGCGGCCAGTTCGTCGTCGGCGATCTCGGCGAAGTGCACCGTCGTCGCGGCGACGGCGAGGGCCGGCGTCCCGGGCACGCCGCCCGACACCGCGATCAGTGCGTGGCCGGTGTAGAGCACGCCGGCGCGTCCCCGCATCCGCTGCCAGAACGCGATCGCGTCGGCGGGCGAGGACGGCTTGCCCACCGTCGCGCCGTCCAGGTCGAGCATCGAGTCACAGCCGAGCACGAGCGCGTCGTCGCGCACGCCCGCGCTGACCGACTGCGCCTTCGCGGCAGCCAGTTGCTCGACGAGCGACGCCGTGTCCCGCGCGGCAACAACGGACTCGTCCACGCCGCTGACGACGACCTCGGGGTCGATTCCGGCAGCGCGCAGCGTTGCCAGCCGCGCGGGTGACGCCGACGCCAGGACGAAGCGCATCAAAGCTTGAGCGAGCGGCCGATGATCTCTTTCATGATCTCGGTGGCGCCGCCGTAGATCCGGGTGACCCGAGCGTCGGCGTACGCGCGTGCGATCGGGTACTCGAGCATGTAGCCGTAGCCGCCGTGCAGTTGCACGCAGCGGTCCACCACGCGGCCTTGCAGCTCCGTGCACCACCACTTGGCCTTGGCTGCGTCGTCGGCGGTCAGCTCGCCGTCGCCGAGCGCCCGGACGCATGCGTCGACGAATGCCTGCGCGACGTCGATCTCGGTCGCGATCTCGGCAAGCACGAACTTGGTGTTCTGCAATGACCCGATCGAGCTGCCGAACGCCTTGCGCTCGCGGACGTACGCCACCGTATGGTCGAACGCGGTGTGCGCGGCCGACAGGCCGGCGATGGCGATCGAGATCCGCTCCTGCGGCAAATTGGTCACGAGTTGCGCGAAGCCCGCGCCCTCGTCGCCGAGCCGGTTCGCGACCGGCACCCGTACGTCGGTGAACGACAGCTCGGCGGTGTCCTGCGAGTGCAGGCCGATCTTGGCCAGGTTGCGGCCGCGCTCGAGCCCCTCCATGCCGCGTTCGAGCACGAGGAGAGTGAGCCCGCGATGCCGCTCCGCGGACGTGCGGACGGCCGTGATCACCAGATCTGCGTTGATGCCGTTAGTGATGAACGTCTTGGCGCCGTTGACGACGTAGTGGTCGCCGTCTCGCACGGCGGAAGTGCGGATGCCGGCCAGGTCGGATCCGGCGCCCGGCTCACTCATCGCGATCGCGGTGATCAGCTCGCCGGACGCGATGCCCGGCAGCCAGCGCTGCTTCTGCTCGTCCGAGCAGTAGGCGAGGAAGTACGGCAGGCAGATGTCGTTGTGCAGCGTCAGCCCGAGCCCCGTGCCCGTCACGCCCGCGTAGGACACCTGCTCGCCGAATGCCTGGTTGAACCGGAAGTCGTCTGTTCCGCCGCCGCCGTACTCCTCCGGGATCGCCATGCCCAGGAAGCCGCCCCGCCCGGCCGCCGCGAAGACGTCGCGGGGCGTGATCCCGTCGCGCTCCCAGTCGAGGTAGTGCGGGACGACCTCCTTGTCGAGGAAGCTGCGGGCTGCGTCCGCGAACGCCTCGTGCTCCGGTTCGTAGTGCCTGCGCTGCATGCCTAGATGCTAGGGCTTCCTAGTATCGGGGCGGCGGCTCACCTCGTTCCGGCGTCCACGACGTGCTTGGCGTCGAGGGCCGACGCGGTCTTGACGCCGGCCACGAGCACGATGTCGCCGGTCTTCACGTCGGCGATCGCGCCCTTCTTGGCCGAGCCCTTGCCGTCCTCGCGCAGCACCACCTTGGTGTCGGCGCCGACGGCGAACGTCAGGCTGAACCCGTCGCTGGCCTTCACCTGGATCGACGTGGCGTCGACCGCGGAGACCTTGCCCTTGATCGCGTCGTGCGTGACGTCCTTCGAATCCTTACGCGTGACCCACTCGCCGTGCTCGAAGTGGCGCAGCCTGATCCGTTCGCGCCGGGGCAGGCCCTGGCCGGCGTCCGGCCCGGCCGCGTTGAGCAGCGTGTCCGCGGACGCGGCGGACGGCGTGACGTCCGCGGGCGGCGTGCTCGACGAGCCGCTGAACGCGAGGGCGCCGACGCCGGCCCCGACGATGATCGCGCCGACGCTTCCGGCGGTTGCGACTTTCATCCACATGATCTCTCCCGTGGTCGTCCTGAGGACCAGTGCGGCAGGTCCAGTACGGCCGATCATGCGCGGGCCGTGTGAACGTCCGGCAGGGAGAATGTCAGGGTTGTGTTCGGGCTGACGGGCACGGAGGGCATGAAGAACCGGAGCGCAGGTCGGGGGTCCCGTGCTCCGGTTCAACCCACATGATCTACGGCTTTTCCCGGCTCGCAAGTTGAAAAGCTGACTGCCCCCATATACTCCCGGTATATCGCGCGGAACCGGCGAACAGCCCGCCACGGGGCACCTGCCCGGCGAACCGCTAGCGTTCGATCAGTGACTGCCACACCCAGCGCGTCCGGTCCGGCCGATATCGGCGTTATCGGCGGCTCCGGCTTCTACTCGCTGCTCGACGACGCCGAGACCATTGCGGCGTCCACGCCCTATGGCGACCCGAGCGCGCCGGTCACGGTCGGTCGGCTGGGCGGGCGCCGCGTCGCCTTCCTGCCGCGGCACGGCACCGATCATCGGTACGCCCCGCATGTCGTCCCGTACCGCGCGAACATGTGGGCGCTGCGATCGGTGGGCGTCCGACAGGTCGTCTCGCTGTCAGCGGTCGGGTCGCTGCGAGCCGACCTGGGTCCGGGCGCCCTCGTTCTGCCCGACCAGATCGTCGACCGGACGCACGGGCGCGACCACACGCTGTTCGACGCCGGCAAGGGCGTCGTGCACGCGACGTTCGCCGACCCGTACTGCGTACGAGGACGGGCGGCGGCGCGGGCCTCTGCGCGCGACGCGGGCACCGAGCTCGTCGACGGTGGCGCGCTGGTCGTGATCAACGGTCCGCGGTTCTCGACGCGTGCCGAGTCCCTGGAGTTCCAACGCAACGGCTGGTCGATCATCGGCATGACCGCGATGCCCGAGGCGGGACTCGCGCGCGAACTGGCGCTGTGTTACACCACGCTCGCTTTGGTCACCGACCTGGACGCCGGTGTCGAGGCGGGCGAGGGCGTCACCCACAGCGAGGTGCTCGAGCAATTCGCGGCGAACCTGCCGCGGCTGCGCGAGCTGCTGGTCGCGACCGTCGAACGGCTGCCCGCTGAGCAGGGCGACTGCGAGTGCGGCACGACCTACGCGGCCGCGCCGCCGCCCTTCGACCTGCCCTGACGCGGCGATCGCCGGCCGTCGGGATCGGCGGCCGGCCCGGTCAGCACCCGGCCGGGCAAGCTGGTCGAGTACACGACGCTCGTGCTGACGCCGCCGAGGCCTGCGATCGCGCCGACGACTTCTTCCAGGTGCGCCATCGAGCGTGCGGCCACCTTGAGCACGAAGCAGTCATCACCGGTCACGTGGTGTGCCTCGAGGATCTCCGTGCGCGAGGCAGCGAGGTCGTGGAACGGCTTGTAGTTGCCGTGCGGGTACTTCAGCCGGACGAACGCGAGCACCGCGTAGCCGACAGCGGCGAGGTCGAGCTCGGCGCGGTAGCCGCGAATGACGCCGGCCTGTTCGAGCCGGCGCACCCGCTCGGTCACGGCGCTCGCCGACATCGAGACGACCTGCGCGAGCTGGGTGACGCTGGCTCGGGCATTGCGCTGCAACTCGGCGAGGATGGCCCAGTCGGTGCTGTCGAGTGTCACGGTCATGCGGCCAAATTACCGTGGAATTCCCGGCATCAACGGTGAAGTGCCGGGAAATGTCCGTGCCGCTGCGAGGTGGCTGCTCATAGCGTGGACGACATGAACGACACCGCCGCGCACTTCGCCGCCAAGCTCCGCTACGAGACCGACGTCTCCGACATCCACGCGCGCCTCGAAGCCGGCGACAACTTCGTCCTCGTCGACTCGCGGGGCATCGAGAGCTGGGCGCAGGGACGCGTCCCGCGCGCCAGGCACCTGCCCACGCGCGAGATCGCCGATCGGGCGCTGGCCGAGATCCCGGTCGACGTCCCGGTCGTCACGTACTGCTGGGGTCCGGGCTGCAACGGCGCGACCCGTGCGGCGCTGGAGTTCGCGAAGCTGGGCTACCACGTCCAGGAGATGATCGGCGGCTACGAGTACTGGGTGCGGGAAGGATTCGCGTTCGAGACGCACGCCGGACTCCAACCGGGCAAGGTCGACCCGCTGACCGCTCCGCCGGCCGTCGCCTGCGCTTGCTGACCCGGCATAACGGGGTGCGTCCGGAGTACCTGGCGGTCTCGTCCGGTCCGGAGGGCGGCGCGGTCAGCGGCACGGTGGCCACCGTCGAGAACCTGGGAGTGAGCGTGCTTGTCACGATCGAGGCCGGCGAGCAGTCGATCGGAGCCGTAGTGCCCGAGGCGGACGAGCCGCCCGTCGGCAGCACGGTATCGCTGCGCGCGTCGCCGGGACGCGTGCTGCTCTATCGCGGCGAGGACGGCGAGCTGTTCGGCGGACGCCGCACGATCTGAGTCGTAGACTCCCGGCCCGCTCAACGTCGCGAACTCGTCCTCGCCGAGCTGGCCTCGCAGGTCCCGCAACGCCTCGACCAGCGGGGCGTACGCAACGGAGAGCTCGCCGAGCTGAACGCAACCACCAGCAGCGACGACGAAGCCGGCAGCCCGGGCCTGCTCGGCCGCCTCGGTGACCAGCCTCGTCTTGCCGATGCCCGCATCACCCGCGATCAGGATGACTCGCGACTCGCCCACCGCGACTGCGTCCGTCGCCGAACGCAAGGCCGCCAGCTGATCGGTCCGCCCGACCAACTGGCGGCTGGTTACCCTGCGAGCCACACGCCGAGTATGAACCCAACGCAATGACCGTCCTGGCGACGCGGTCGCGGCGATCACACCGGCTGCGGCGTCGCGCGGCCCTTGGCGAACACAAAGCCGCCAGCTCGTCGGTTCGTCCGACTAGCTGGCGGCTTTGAACTCGTCTAGCGCCTGCGGGCCCGTCACAGCGATGCCGCGGCGAGATCCTTCACGAGTGCGGCGAAGCGGTGTCGGCGCGGGGTGTGCCG